>Ga0302279_10003004_pt1 | contig 21577 bp, 14 predicted proteins | sample III_Bog_N3_3_FD_194541 | JGI IMG/M metagenome (GOLD analysis project Ga0302279, IMG submission 194541) | Peat permafrost microbial communities from Stordalen Mire near Abisko, Sweden - III_Bog_N3_3 | ecosystem: Environmental > Terrestrial > Soil > Wetlands > Peat | place: Sweden: Abisko...
AGGCCCAGCGCATAGTGCGCGAGATGACCGAGGAGGATGCTGTCCTCCAGATCCGGCGGATCGCCTCGGCGCTCACCTACCACGCCACCGGATGTCCCGAGAGCTTCCGGCGCGCCTACAACATCCGCACGGCAGGATCCGTGGTGGTGCTCCGCCGCAACCTGGATCTCACCCGCGACGGGTCGCGGGGCGAGCTCTGCCTCTCGACCGAGGCCGTGCTCGCCGCCGGAACCGCCATCGAGCGCGCCATCGCGACCGCGCCGATCGGGCAGCACGTGGGCACGCGCGGCGGCCACCGGCACGCCGTTCTCGCCGCTCTCTCGAGCAAGGCAGCCTGAGCATGAGCCTCCGTTCGACCGCAAAGCCTCCGCTCACGCCCGCGCTCAACGTCGAGATCGTTGGCTATTCATGCTCGGTTCAAGTCCCGATCGATTTGTTCTACTGGATCCAGCACGGATGCCTCAAGGGCGGCGCCACCGGATCGAAGGAAGCCTACGCGTACACAGAGCGCATTTCTGCCGCGTTCAACGCTGTCTACGGCACCGCCAGCTCCTTGCCCGAGATTTCGTTCTCCTGCGAGGCGAAGGACTTCAGGCGCACAAAGGCAGGCGTCTTGAGCGTCATCGCTCGTTGCTGGCGCGACATGAACAAGTAAGGGGAAGCGGGGCCTGCCACTGTCCAAAGACAGAGGCAGGCCCGTACAGGCGGGGAGATCAGGAAGCGGCGGGAGCAGCCGGCGCGGCGGGGGCAGCCGGTGCAGGGGTCGAGGAAGGCGCAGGGGTCGTGGCGGACGCGACGGGAGTCACCGCGACCGGCGCGGGGATCACGAGGGCGGGGGGCGCCGGGTTGGTTCCGGGCACGTTGAGCGCGGCGATGAGCGTCGCGGTGCTGTTGTTGAGCTGGTTGGCCAGCGCCGTGACGGCCGCGGGGTCCGTGGCGGAGGCGGCGATCTGGGCGGCCAGGCCCTGGATGAGGGTTACGGCGGAAGCGTCGCCAGCCTGGGCGGCGGCGACAGCAGCGGTGAGACTCGAGAGATCGGCCATGGGGGCTCCCTGAAGGGTCAAGAGGATGGCGCTCGCCAGATCGGCAAGAATGCGAAGGCTTTCTTCGATCCGGTCAAGCTGCGTACGTGTGGACACGTCGTCGAGCGTATCACGGACAAGACCAAGAGTGTAGAAACGAAGATGTTCGAAGAAAAGTGCCCCACGCCCCACGCGCCTGCGCGCGTTGGACGAGCACCCGTGAGCGCCGAGGCCGCCATCCTCCAGGTGCTCCTCGCCGGTCCTGGTCATGGGCTCGAGCTCATTCGGCGCGTCAAGGAGCGAACCCGCGGAAGACTCGTGCTCGGACACGGAAGCGTGTACCCGAAGCTGCGTGAACTCGAAGGTCAAGGGCTCGTCGAAGCCCATGCGCCGCCGGCATGAAGCCGGTCAGCGCGAGCGCGGTTGCGCGATGCTTCTCCGCCATCTTCCTCCCCCTTTCGGTGATCGCGTAGGTACGGCGTGGGCGCCCTCCTCGTGCGGCCTTGACCTCAGGCCCATGAAGGCGTGCTAAAAGATCCGCCATGAAAACGCGAAGCGAGGTCGAGCGGCTAGGTCAGCGTGTGGTCGCAGCACTCTCCGACGATCTGCGCAAGCCAAAATATCGCGGCGATCCAAACCCGCTCCTGGGGCACTGCTACGTGGCCACCGAAGCGCTCTACCACCTCCTGGGCGGCGCCAAGACGGGCGCGACCCCGATGAACGTGAAGCACGAGGGCGACCAGCACTGGTTTCTCCGTCTCAAGGACGGAAGCTTCATTGATCTGACCTCGTCGCAGTTCAAGACGCCGGTCCCCTACGCGATCGCCAGGGGCCGAGGGTTCCTTACCCTGACCCCCAGCCAACGCGCCGCTGAGGTCATCCGTCGCGTCCGCGCGCAAAAGTAGCTGCGCTATTCACGTCAAGAAATCAGTTGCCCGAGAGAATCGGCCAGACGCTTGCGAATTGGGAATAGTTGCCAGCAACCACCGCCGCGTTGGTGGTCGTGTAGTTGGACAGGTACGGGTAGACAGACATCAGCCCGAAGAGCTGGGCGCTGACGTTCACGTTGGGCGGAAAAACGGTCCACCCAAAGATGGATGAGCCGTCGTTCGGCCCCACGGTCAGCCAGTAGTAGCGACCGCCGACCAGGGCCACGGACGACCAAGGGATCTGGTAGCGACCGTCGGCGGTGACGGACAGCGTGCCGGACGCGACCGAGCTGGCGGTCGACATGTCCCAGAGCGTCGCCTTCAGCAAATGCGCGACGGAGCCACCGTTGCGCCAGTAGAAGTCGGCCCCCGAGCATGAAATGTTGCTCGAAGATACGTGAAAGGTAGGGCCGACGCACAGGTTCGCGACCGACGTAGCCAGCCCCTGCGCGATGCCTCCGGCGGCATACGCGGCCGAAGCCTCGGCCGCGTTCCAAGGTCCTGTTGGACTGGACGAGATCGTTGTGGGTTCCCAGTCGGAGTCGACGTTGCTCCATGCGATGACCTGTCCGCCCAACGGAGCTGTGCTCGCGACCGCATGCCCTTGCAGGCCCACGACCGTCTGGACGAATGCCGACCCGGAGAGATCCCCGCCGGCGACGAACCCGGTCAACGTGACGCCACCGACCATCGCGTCGGAGCGCGCCCCGAAGAGACACGCGCAGAGCGCGAAGACCGCCACCCACACCCGGAACAGTCGTCGGCTCATCACAGCACGCTCGAGTCGGCGAAGAGGTAGGAGCGGGAGGCGCGGCGTCACCTCCTGGCCACGCCGGAGCACGCCGCAGCGGTCGCGGCCTGGCGGGCGAGGGTCGAGCGCCGGGCGCCGTTACGGAGAGACCGTGGCCTCGACGGTGGCGTAGGCCGAGGCCGAGCCGGAGCCGGACGGGAAGGCATTGCCGCTCGCGGACTGACCCGCCTGCCAGTAGTTGCAGTTGCGGCCGGCCATCACGGTGCCCTGCCAGGGCGGCGCGCCGTTCGGCGACACCTCGAAGATATTGTAGGTGTCGGTCTTTGAGCCCGCATTCAGCGAGGTGAAGCCGTTGGGGCAGTACGCAGAGACGGTGTAGATCACATAGGCCGAGAGAGTCTGCGTGCCGCCCGACCAGGTGAACGAGTAGACGCCGGTGGCGGTGACGCTCACCGTTGCAGTGGCGAGCGAGGTGCCGGTATCCGTTAGCCACAGAGTGATGCTCACGACGTCGGTGCCGGAGCCCGAGTACTTCAGGTAGATGCGCCCGCCGGCGGACGTGGCCGTCATCGAGGTGGTCCAGAACGCGTTGCCGACCGTGTTGGCCGCTCCGGTGTGGCTCACCGAGGTCGGGTAGGCGATCGCCAGGTCGACCCACGACATGCCGCTGGTCGCGCCACCGGCGGGCGGGATCGGTTCCCACTCGGAGTCGGCACCGACCCAAGTAAGCACATTCCCGGCAGAGGGAGCTGTGCTCGCGACCGCATGCCCTTGCAGGCCCACGACCGTCTGGACGAATGCCGACCCGGAGAGATCCCCGCCGGCGACGAACCCGGTCAACGTGACGCCACCGACCATCGCGTCGGAGCGCGCCCCGAAGAGACACGCGCAGAGCGCGAAGACCGCCACCCACACCCGGAACAGTCGTCGGCTCATCACAGCACGCTCGAGTCGGCGAAGAGGTAGGTGAGGCCGGTCGTCGTCTTCAGGGTCTGTGTGCTGGACAACGCGACGCACAACCCCGTCGTGAACACGGCGTGCGCGCCCGTGTCGTTGAACACCACCTGGTTCGCGTAGCCCAAGACGTGGTTGACCGTGAGCGGGATGTGCAGGGTCGTCACCGCCCCGTCCGCCGGGCACGTGGCCGAGCCCTGGAGGAGCTGGACGTAGTAGATGTCCGTGGGCGCGGTGGCGTCCACCTGCGCGAGCGTGGAGATGTGCGTCCCGCTCGCCGCCTTGATGACGAACTCGGCCACGAGCGACGTAGTCCTCACTGGCACCACGCTGCTGGGGTTGGCGAGGAGCGCGCCGCTGCTATCGATCAGGAGCGGAACGATCTCGCCCGTCGACTGGCTCCAAGCCCCGACCTGAAAGAGGTACGACGCCGGGTTGAAGGCGGAAGCGTTCGGGACCACCGCGTCGGAGATGATCGCCAGCGAGGAAGCGCTCGAGGTCTCCTCGATGATCTGCGTCGACTGATTGCCCGCCGTGGCCGGCGAGATGACCCCGCCGCCACCGTCGGTCAACTGCATGTACCAGGCAGCCCCAGCGTCACCGGGAGAGCCCTGGTTGACCAGCGTCGTGCCGCCACTCGAGCCGGTTCCGCTGCTGCCGCCCAGGCTCCCGTTGATGTAGATGGTCAGCGAAAAGACGTCCGAGCCAGCCTCTCGCACCGCAGCAAGAAACGGCCACGCGCTCCAAGCCGAGGGAGGAAGCGATCCATTCGCCCAGGAGAGAGAGCCAGAGGCGTTGACAGTCCCGCGGCCCACGAATCCGTCACTGGGCGCGGTGTCCTCCGTTCCCGTGCTCGAACCGTAGACGGCGAAGGTGTCTCCTCGCGTCAGCGTGCTTGGAGAGGCGCTGGTGATCGTAGTAAGCCCCGAGGCCGTCCACGAACCGATCCCGTTGCCGATGACGCTTGGGACCGAGAGGGCCACCTGCCCGAGCGCTCCGCTTCCCGCCCCCTGGGCGCTGGGTTCAGGCGCGAGCACCCTCGGATCCGGAGTCGGATCGGGGCCCTGCCGGCACGCGTAAAGCGTGGACAGGACCAGCGAGAGCAGGAAGCCGAGGGGCAGGAAAAACCGGCGCTTGAATCGATCCGACATGGCCCACATGGTACGCGAGCAAGGCCCATTCTGGAAGCCGCGTCCCTCTAGCGCGCTCGCCGCAGAGCCTGTAGCATCCCGAGATGCTCATTCCGCGCAGCCTGCTGCTCCTCGGCCTCCTCTTCGTGATCCTCCTTTCCGGATGCGCCGTCTCGCCCGACGTGAGCGCAGAAGCGATCACGCTGGGCGCGACCCTTTCCCTGGCCATTCGCAGAATGCTCACGGACGGGACCTGGCCCCAGAGGCTCCGCGTTCCCGATCCCTACAAGAGCGTACTCGCGGGGCTTCTGGGCGCCGTCGCCGCCACCCTCACCGCCAAGGCCCAGGGGGCCGCCTGGGATCCGGCCATCGCCGCCGGACTCTCTGGCCTCCCCGCAATCCTCCAGGGCGTCGCCGAAGCGCTGTTTCCGGTAACCAAATCCGCAACTTCGCCGACCGCGACGTCTCCCGCGGCTCCATGAGCGATCCCCGATCGCTTCATCCGTCAAGCCGACCCGCGGCTTGAGGCGTCCGACGCATTTCCACAGTCATGAACGAGCCTTCCGACGCCACAGCGCAAGAAAACTCAGATTCACTGCCGTCGCCACCGCCACCGACCGCACAAGAATACGAGATTCTTTCCGCGATCCGGACATGGAGTTGCCTGAAGCGGCTCTCGTTTGATGCGCATGCCGCCTACATGCTGAAGCTCAAAGCCATGAGCACGCCCAACAAGGACGGGTACCTACCCGAAAGCGGCGGCGTCATGGGCGTGAGCGCGCTGAGGGACGGACCTTTCGGTCGGCTCGGCGATGCGCTCGCACAAGCTGAAAAGGCCGCCGGGAAGGTGGTCGAAGACCTGGTGGCAAACCTCGCGACCAAGCCAGAGCCAGGATCTGCAAGCGCAAACATCAAGCGCGACGCTTGACGTGGCGCGACAATCAGAGCAGGCTCGCCTCATGAGCAAAAAGGAAACCGGAAGTCCCGCTGTCGATCTTGCTGACGAGCTGGACGCCATCGCGAGGGCCGTCGGAAGCAAGCTCCTTCCACCCTTTTTGATCCAGCAGATCTCGCGCCGGCTACGCGCCGACGCCGCCCCGATCCCGATGCTGCTCTGGTGTCCCGAGTGCGGGAAGCGTCACGTCGACCAGCTCGCGAATGACGGGACCGACTGGAGCAAAAAAATCCACACGAAGCACTCCTGCCAAGGCTGCGGGATGACCTGGCGGCCGGCCGTCGTTCCGACGACCGGCGTTCAGTTCCTGCCCGGGTTCAAGAACGACGAAGTCGCGACCAAAAGCGAAGTCGAGATCCGTCGTGAAGAGCGTGAGCGCATTCTCGAAAAAATCGAAGAGATCTCCGGCGGAGACCACGAAACCTCGCAAAAGCAGCTCATCGTCAACTGGATCCGAGGACTCAAATGAGCGCGGTTCGAGCCACGTTCATCTTCGCTCTCGTCAGCCTCGCCGGCTGCGCGCTCCTCCCTGCCGTGTACCAGGCCACGGTGGTCCCCTGCGACGCGACGACGACCGATCTGCGCTACGCGTGCACCGACGGCGACGGCGTGCCGCTGGCCAGCCTCCATGATGCGGGGTTCCCGTGAACAGCCAGCGCGCCCGCGCCCGCGCCTGCATCGAGCAGCTTTACGCGAGCCCAATCGACGCAGAGGCACTCGACGGCCTGCGCGCCGCTCTCGACGAATCCGAGAACAGCGAGACCGCGGACGGCTCCATCGCAGACGCGACGTGGACAAATGTCCACGAACTCAGCGTTGCCTTCTCGCTGATCCAGCAAGCTCGAGAGGCAATTCGATCAGAGCTTGCGCCTTTACCCGAAAGGACATCCGAATCCGTGACCGCGATCGAAAAGGACAACGAGCTCGCCAAGCTGCGCATCAGCGCCGAGCTCCGCTGGTGCAAGCAGATCCGCTCGCTTCTCGACCTGATGCCCGAGGGGTTCTCGCTCGCAGTCGAGGACAGCAAAATGAAGGTGTCGCGAACCAACGAAGAAGGAACGGTCGTCATGGATCGCGTCCCGATTCCGGCACGATGAGCATGCGAGTCAATTCGTGAAAGACCCGATGCGCCATGAGATTCGCCCAACGGCCGCAATCCTCTGCGCTGAAGAGGTAACCGAGCGCTGGTGCTGTCCTCTCTGCGGAGGATTGAACCGCACCGACGGAGACGGATCTTCAAAGGGCTGGTGCCAGCACCAAAAGTGCATCGACCGCAGGTACGTCTCCTTCTGTAATGGAGCCAAGACAAGGCCCGAGATCCTCTTCCATGCCCACTTCTTCGAAGCCCGAGAGACGATCTTCGCATGATCGGACCTTCATGCACCAGGCTGCGGCCTGGACACCGCGTCACCGTGCGTGACTGGCGCAACGGTCGTGTCTTTCAGGCCACCGTATGCGCGCACCTTGCGCCAGGCGGAGAGCGAACGGCCGCCTTTCCGCCCGACGTGCCGCCGTCAATGCGATCGATCTACCAGCTCTCGGTGCTCCGAGACGGCGACGTCTGCGACCAACGAGCTCTTCACCTCGACGTACGGCGCATCCTGGCACCGCCAAGCGACGCAGAGCGCGGGCAATGGCTCGTTGACACGATCGAGGCTGAAGCCACCCGGTGTTTCGGATGCCGAACCTTCGTTGCGACGCTGCGGCCCGGCGTCACTCACGACCGCGAATCGTGCCTCGGCACCACCCTCATCCACGAGCTCGTCGAGCTCACCGGGGTCGGATACGTCGGGTAGACCTCACGCCTCGCGCGTGCGTCGGGGGTGCGATGCGTGATACCTTTCGCACGCCATGCCATCCGCAAAAGCCATCGCGCCCGACGTCGACGTACAAAAGATCGAGCGCGCCGCGCGCATCGACGCCGCCCAGTGGGTCGACGCTCTTCACCGAGTCCCATCCAAGGACGAGTACGGCGGGAGCCTCAACGGCCTCCTCCCGCTCAACGAGCCGGCACGCCTCGAGACGATCCGCGTCTACCTCCTCGTATTCCGCAAAGAGACGAAGCGCATTCTCACCAGCGTCGAGGCGTCACTCGCTCGCGAGATCAGGGCGTGTGACGAGCTATGGCGGGGCGATTCTGCGATGCTGCGCCTCTCCAAGCGCGCGGCGTGGCTCGACTCCAGCGCCTACGCCAGGCACGCCAGCTACCCCCTGGAGTGGCTGATCACGACCGCCAGGATCTCTTCCCCGACGCTCGATGGACTTCTCGCAATGCCGCCGCGCGCTTTTGCCGCTACCGCGCTTGCGATCGCTGCAAGCCTGGACAGCGTCCGAGTCTGCGCGGACGCATGGATCGCCGCCGCCAAGGCGCCGCAGAAACCCGCGCGTACCTCGCGCAAGTGAAGAACGCGCAGGGGCTCCGCCCATGCGCCCCGCCTGGGTCCTGAACCCCGCAGCTCACGAGGTTCGCAGAAGACCCACCAGCCCTGCGGTCTGTCGCCCAACGTCAACGACGAACGTGGTACCGTCCACGCCACTACCCCTATGAACGAGAACGAAGTCCTCGCTGCCACCGCCGGCCCCCACGACGTCGTCCACGCCCCCACGGGGTACGTCGTCGCCAAGAAGCTCTCGCGCCGGACCGCTGCCCGGCTGGGCAAGCACCTCGCCAAGCTCTCCGGGGTCGTCCTCCGAGCCGCCGCCGGCGACGCCGCCGCCATCCAGGAGCTCGCTATCGTTGTCGACGCCACCCGGCACGAGGTAGCCGCGGAAGAGGTCCAGGCGAGCCAGCAACAGCCGGAGGTCGCACGCGCCGCGTCGACGGGGGTCGCTGACGGAGCCATCGCGTCCACCGGCAAGAGCCTCGCGAAGATCAACGAAGCGACGCTCGCCGGCGAGTGGGTCAAAGAGCACGGACGCGTCACCAACGCCGAGGATCGAAAGAAGCGCAGATCCTCCGACGATCGTGGCGGGCCTCGATGGACGATCTACTTCAACGTGTTCGGCCGAGATCTCGTCGGCGAAGGCGAGACGCAGAACGAGGCGATCCTGAAGGCAATTCTCGAGGACGACGAACAGCGCAAGGCGTTCATGGCGCACGTCCTCGGCAAGCGTGCCGAAATCCTCGCGGCCGCTCCGAAGCTGCCGCAGCACGCCGTGTACGGATTCGTCGACGGAGCCCTCAAGACGTTCCAGATCGGGAACTACGACCAGCAAGGCACGTTCGTCCCGAACGACCGCTACGACGAAATCGTCGTCACCAACGACGGTCACGTCGTGCACGTGCCCACCGGCTTCCTGGTCGGCAACCCTCGATCCCATCGCGAGGCCAGCGCGATCGCGTGGAAGATGGGCGGCGACATGTCTCTCGTGCTCGAGGCCGCCCAGGGCAGCGAAAGCGCGAAGAAGAAGCTCAACGACATCGCGCAGATCGCCATCCGCGAGCAGAACATCGCGGAAGATCGCAAAGATCGCGCGGAAGCCCCATGGGCCTCGCACCAGGAGGCGAGCATCGCCGAGAAGGTCCGCGCGTTCGTGAGTGGCGACAAGCGCCCCGAGCGCGTCGCGCGCGAGACGGAGGAGATGCGCGCCGCGTGCGTCAAGCTCGCCACGTGCGTGAGCGGCGCGAACGAGAAGCTTGCGTCAGACGTGCCGCACGACCGGCGCGAAGCGAAGCGGATCATGGGCGACGGGTTCAACGCCATTCAGAAATCTGACGAGGCGCCCCACGTCGACATCGACGCGTTCGTGAGCGACTTCCGCAGCTCCGTGTACCGGCAAGAAGTCGACGCGCTGGCGAAAGACTGGCGCGAGGCGCGGGTCACGGTCATGCGGCTCCGCAGACTCGCCGCGAAGACCCTCATGGGCGACCCCAGCGACGTCCACGCCGCGCTCGCTCCCATCAACGAGATTCTGGGCGTCACGGCCCCGCCGATGGGCGGCGAGGACACGTCTGTCGAAGAAGGCGAGATCCCGGCCGAAGGAAAGACCCTCGGCTACGTGAACGACAAAAACAAGTCAGCTCTCTACGTCGCGCACGTGCCCGGCCAGGATGGGCCTGGCTGGAGCTGGGTCTCTTCAGCGAAGCAAGCCAGGCACCTCCCGCCCTACTGGCAGCGCCGCTTCGAAAGGGACATGAAAGACATCGGTCGCGAACCGCGCTTCGCGCAACAGCCGCCGGAACCCGTCGCGGTTCCTGTCGCGGCGATCCAAAACCAAGACCCTGAGATCGTCTACGACGACACCTACGCCGGGCCGCGCTGGATCTACGGGCTCCAGAACCGACCGGCCGGCTACGGAGCGACGCCCAAGGGGCGCATCGCCGGCGGCGACAAGCAGCACCCGAGGTTCCGGCACGGGATCATCCAGTACCCGTTCGAGCTCTCGCCGAAAGACGTATCGAGCTACGAGCTCACGCTGGTCGAGCAGAGGCCAGGCTCCGTGTTCACCGTCACCGACGACGTCTGGGATAGCCTCCCCGACGCAAAAATGAGCCAGATCCAGGACGCTGGAACGGAATGGGCGATCCGCCAGAACGCGGATCGCAGCAGCGACTACGTTTCCGAGGGCGCCTACGGATCCAAGCGCGAAGCGCTCCGCGCCGCGCTCTCTGACGTCACGCATGTCGAGAAAGACGCCGAGACCGGCAAGGCGATCGAGCCTGTCGCGGCGCTCGCGCCCGCCGTGTCGATCGGCCGCGAGTCGATCGTCGCCACTGCGCCGCGCACGAGCGGGTTCCGGACCACCCTTGGAGAATACGTGCCCAGCGCCGTCGACACGCCGGTCACGTCCAGCGTGGTCACCGAAAAGCTGGTCGAGCTCGAGATCGCCGCCACTGCGGGCAGCGAGGCGGCTGTCGCGCAGGCCGACGAGATCCGCGCCGAAGCCACATCCGCCGGCGTCCTCGTCCCCAGCCCTGCTGTGATCGCAGAGGTCGCAAACGAGATTGTGGAGGCGAAGCCCCCGAGCGATCCCGCTTTCGCCGACCGCGAGCTCACCCCTGCGCACGAGGAGGCGCTCCGCCGCCACGAGATGGGGGACGACGGCCCGCGCGTGCTGCGCAAGCGCATGGCGGAGCTCATCCTCGTCGCCACGCGGAACCTCAAAGATGTCCGCGGCGCCATCGAGCAGGCGGCCTACCACGATGCCATGGCTGACCAGGTCGTCGCCGAGCTCAGCGCGTTCACGGCGTGGCGAAAGGCGACCGGGGGACGCATCGGAGCGAGCGAGATCGGCAAGCGCGTGCCCTCGCAAGACCTGGAGGCGACCGAGAGGGCGCGCGCCAGCGAGTCCAGGGGCGTCGCAAAAGAGAGGCTCGAGGAGGCGCACGCGAAGCTCGTGGACGCGCACACGTGCGCCGAAAAGGCACGCACGTTCGAGGAAGCTCGCTGGATCAAGGACTTCAACAAGCTCAACAGCGCCATCCCCTTCCAGCGGAAACGCGCGCTCCTCGAGTTGCCCAACTCCAAGGAAGCGCTGGCACAGGCGGACGACATGCGCGCCTACGAGACGGCGCGCGCATCGTTCGAGACCACTCAGCAAGCGCTCCGCAGCGGGCCCACGGAGGAGCAAAAGGCGGCAGCGCGCGCGATGATCGAGCAGACCACCGGGCGCCCTGCGCTCCCGGTCGAAGAAGAGCCCGGCCCCAAGTACCCGGCGCCGCCCTGCGATGTCCCGACCCCGCGGGCCATCGCCAAGCTCGCGCACGCCGTGCTCGTCTCGGGAGCGACCGACCCATCGCTCAAGCGCTACGTCGCTGGCCACTGGGGCGAAGCGATGGCGTGGGAGCTCCAGCGCGCCGTCAAGGAGCTGGAAGAGAAGAGCCCTCGCGCGAGCAACGACCCGCTCTACTACGCGCTCCAGGCGGCCGAGCGCGACATCTATGCCCGCGCCCATCGCGACACGATGGGCAAGCAGGGTACCCAGCAAGTGATGGACGAGGGCCGAAGCAAAGCCAGCGTCGGGCTCGAGTGGCTCGGGCTGAACGACGACGAGATCACGGCCCCCGGCACTCCTACCATGGCCCTGGACCCCGCAGAAAAAGCGCCCGTCGCTGGCGTGACCAACGACAACGTCGCCGAAGAGCTCGTCGCGCTGGAAATCGCCAAGAACAGCGGGTCGCGCACGGCAGCACGCGAGGCGGAGGGCGTACGCGCCATGGCCGAAGATCGGGGCATCGTCGTCCCGAGCAAGGTTCTGATCGCAGAGGCCGCAAGCGAAGTCGTCGGCGGCGAAGGTGCCACGGAAGCCTCCGAAGCCCAGCTCGACGCTGAAGCGGACGTCATGGACGCGGAGATCGCGAAGCTCGACGCCGAAGCCGCAGTCGGCATCGCGGAGGCGACGAAGATCGCCGACGAAGATGACGCCCAGGCAGCCAGCGAGAGCGAAAGCGAATCGGGTGGAAAGCCGAAGGCGGGGCGCGCCGACTACGAGAAGCGGCGCCTCGCTCGAATCGAGCGCCTCCGCGACATCGGCCAGCGCATGACGACCGAGGCAGGTCGGATGCACGCGCGGGCAAAGCAGATGGCGGAGATGATCCCGCTCGGGCAGCCCATCATCACCGGGCGCGGGTCGCGCACCGCCGCGGACATCAACTACCGCAAGCGCTACCGCGACCTCTACAGCAAGAGCTTCCAGACCCAGCAGGAAGGCGAGCGGCTGATCGCGCTTGCCGACAAGGCCGAGAAGAACCGCACGATCTCGAGCGACGATCCCAACGCGCCGGAGCGCATCCGCGAGAAGATCGCGAACATCAAAAAGCAGCACGAGATCGCCAAGCTCGTCAACAAATCGCTCCGCGCCGCGGGAAAGAAGATCTTGCCGCAGATCGAGAAGGCGAAGGGGGAGCTGCTCACGATCAAGAAAGACCCGCCCGACGTCGAGGCGCTATCGGTCAAGGCGAAGACGGATTACGGCGGCGACCTCTACAAAAAAGCACAGGAGCTGCGCGACAAGCATCTCGCGAAGATGGCGCCGAAGATCGACGCAAAGCATGCCGAGATCGACGCGCTCCGACGCGCGTGGGCCACGGAGGCAGCAACGCACGAAGCCGATGCGTTCTCCGCCCTCGGCCTTCCCGACCGCGACCAGCTCGTCAGGATTTTGCTCAAGGGCACGGAGCCTGACTTCGCTGGGCGGTACGGCATCCCGTCGTTCAGTCTCACGAGCAGCACCGCCGAGATCCGGCGCCTCGAGAAGCGCCTCGAGGACATCGCATCGCGCGAAATCGCGGCTGGCGTAGGGCCGGAGACCCTCGGCAACGTCGAGGTTCGCGAGGAGGACAACCGCATCCAGATCCTGTTCGGCGAGCGCGTACCTCGCGAGATCTTCGAAAAGATGCGCAGCCAGGGATGGCGCGCGACGCCATCACTGGGCGATGGTGCCTTCACGCGCATGGCCAGCCCCGGCATCCGCGATGCTGCGCGGCGCATCGTGCAAGAGATCCAAGGCGCCGCCGACAGGACGGAGCAGGAGATCGCGACGTACGCCGCGAGCGGCTACCCCGGCACGCTCGTGCGTGCCGGCGCCATCCAGCGCGGCATCCGCGTGGCGGGTCCGTGGAAGAAGATGGAGCGCATCGGTCCCTTCTCCGGCGTGTTCTCCCCCGTCCAGTACACGACCACCACCAAGGGAAAGACGCACATGCGGCTCGAGGACGACCGCATCCTCGACCTGGGCGAGAACGAGCTGATGGTGGCCGACGTCCAGGCCGCGCAAAAAGTCACGTCTCCTGTCGTCCGCGAGGAAGCCGTCGCCGTCGCCGTCTGCCCGCGCTGCCTCGACATCGAGCCGGGCACGCCGGGCGGCAACCCGGAAGAGCCTCACCCCGGACCCTTCACGGAGAACCTGTGCGCCGCGTGCGTCACGGCGAGCGCGCCGATGAAGCAGGAGGTAACCGAGAAGCTCATCGAGCTCGAGGTCGCCAAGGAAGCCGCAGAGACGCCCGAGGAGACGAAGGCCATCGTCGCCGAAGCGGACCTGGTGCGCGCGACCGCCGAGGTGGCCAAGCTCGCGCCCCCCAGCGTCGCCGCGATCGAGGAAGCGGCACACGAAGTCGAGCGCGCGTCGGTCCGCGGTGGCCTGAAGCAACAGGTGACCGAGCAGCTCGTCGTGATGGAGGTCGCGAGGAGCACGGCCAAGACGCCCGATCAAGAGCGAGCGATCACTGCGGAGATGCAGGAGGTGCGCGAGCAGGCCGAAGAAGCCAAGCTCGCGCCGCCTAGCCACGCCGCGATCGAGGAGGCCGCACGCGAGATCTCTTCCGCGGGCATCGTGGACCACAGGATGGCCGACGAGGCGACCGGCTCCAACGACAAGCCTCGCGAGAAGAGGAAAGGCGTCGGCTGCTACTACAACGGCAAGTCCTGCGACATGGCGTACGTCGAGGACCCGAAGAAGCGATTCAAGATCGCCGCCATGCGCATCGTCGACAACGGCGCGGAGGGCTACGTCACCGACAACGACAAGATCTACTTCGTCGGGAAAAACAGCCGCACGTCGAAGCTCCTCAGCGGCGAAGCCAGGGACGCCGCGCTGAAAACGATCGAGGCCATCGAGTCCGGCGTCGTCGCCAAGCCTGCCGCCCCGAAAGATCTCAGGATTTACCACCTGCGCAAGCCAAGCACCTCGGCAACCGGCGAGCCGATGGCGCCCGGCTTCTGGATCTCGGACGGCGGTGGCCTCATCAACTTCGCGGGCCCGTTCGAATCGGCCGAAGACGCCGAAGCCAAGGCCGCGCAGGAAGGCTGGACCGTGACCCGTCACGAAATCCAGCGCATCGCCATGGTGCCCGGCGAAACCTTCCGCGTGATCGCGCAGCTTCCCTTGTGGGTGAAGCCGACCGAGCTTCTGGTGCGTGCGCCAAGTGCCGACAAGCTTCGCGAAATGAGACAAGGCGATGTCCTCGCCTATCTGAACGATGGGATCTGGCGCCTGGCCGCAGAGGGCCACCCCGCCGCTCACGCCGACGACATGACCGCGATCGAGCGAATGCCCATCGCGGCCGACCTCTCCAAGCCCGAGGAGCCGTCGCCCAAGCGCGCTGGCGGCGCCGATCTCGCAGGACTGTCTCTCGAGGCTGCTGCCCTGAGGAAGACCGCCAAGGATCTCGCGAAGAAGGTCACCAACGGCGGGCTCCACCGCCACGCCACGCCCAAGGATCTGAAGTCTGTCGCTGCCGCGCTTCTCGAGGCTGCCGATCTCTGCGCACACGGCACTCCCGCGGAGGTCGCCGGCGCGTTCAAGCGCGCGCAAGACCTCAACACCGCGATCCAGCCCGGCACCTCGCCGCTCTACCACCGGCTCGGGCTGCTGATTCTTCAGGCGCAACGCCTGCCGGAGAGTGCCGGTAGCTCTGTCCCCGGCGCACCTGCCATGGCCCCCGCGATCGCCGCGGAAGGCGTGGCGCAGGCCCTCGTCGAGCTCAAGGTCGAAGAGATGAAGGCCAAGGCCGAGGGCGACGCCGCTGGCGCCCGCAAGGCCGCCGACGAGGCGAAGAGCGTCCGCGCCGACGCGCTCACCTTGGGCGTGGAAGCCCCCGCGGCCGCAGACGTCGCCGAGGTCGCCAAGAGCAACGTCCAGACCCACGCCGAGATCCTCGCTCGCGGGATGGGGCAGGAGAACGCCGAGCGCCTCGCCAGCCTCCTGCGCTCGGGGAAGGAAGTCGAGGTCCGTGCAGACGACAACGTTTTCGCGATCGTCCCGCGAGCCTTCGCAGGCATCTTCAGCCAGTTCGCGCCGAGGCCGCATGGCATGGCGCGCGTCCCGAAAATGCCCGGGTGGCGAACGATGTCCAGAGACGACCTCGTCGACTGGCTCCTCATGTGCTCACTCGTCGAGCCTGCCAGGTCCAACGCCGGCGCCGCCGAAGGCTCCGAAGCGAACATCGTGAGCGGTGGGGTCCAGGGCCATGGCCCTGGCGCAGGGGGCGCGCAGCCCCCGAGCGTCACCCCCGTCTCTCACGACGCCGTTGCGACCATCGGGCACCTGGTCGACCTCCACGTCGCGCATGACGCCGGTTCGGCAACGGCGAGCAGCGAGATCGCCGAAGCGCGCGCCGAGGCTGACGCCAAGGGAATCGCGCTGCCGACGAAGGCCGAGATCCAGGCGCTTGCCCGTACCAAGGCCGAGAGCCTGCGGAAGGCGTACGTCGCGGAAGAGTCGAAGGCCAAGGCCAAGGCAGAACCGACCGGAGATCTGGCAAGCAGCATCGCGCCGGGGATGTACGTGAGCGACGACGTGACGGGCGCAAAAATGCGCCTGCCGCGAGGTCCGGTGTTCCCGCACAAGTGCGTCGGCGACGCGATGTGCCACGACATCTCTCACAAGCGCATTCACACGCTCGCCAAGCACCTGGCGCACATCGCCGGCGTTGCGACGACGCCGGCCCAGGCCGAGAGCGAGACGCTGATCGGTCTCCTCGCCGAGCTGGCCGAAGCGCGCCGGGACGCCGCCGGGCGCCTGCGCGAAGCGCAAAGCCTGGAGGGCAAGGCACAACGAGCTCGCGAGCACGTGCTGAAGCAGGCCGAGCACGCGACCACCAAGGACAAGCGCGCAGTGGCACGGGCCGCCGCGATCGAGACCTCGGCGATGCCCGAGGCGGCAAAGGAGGAGGCCATCGCCGCGATCGTGGCGGAGAAGGTCGCCGAGATTGCGCAGATCGACCCGGAGACCTACCACAACGCGACCGTGGGCGCCGAAGAGGCGATCGTCGCCACCCACGCCGCCGAGGCCGCCATCGCACATGTCAAGCGGCTCGAGGCCGAGGTCCAGAGCGAGCAAGACGCGATTGAAGCGAACCTGAACAAGCTCCGCGGCAAGCTCGTTGAGAAACAGCGCGAGCAGCACGACAAGCGAAAGAAGAGTCTCCGCGAGAAAATCGCCGAAACGATCAAGGACACGATCGATGACGTCCGGCGCGCCAAGGAAGAGGTCCCGTCGAAGAAAGACGACCTCACGGAAAGCAAGCAACGACTCGTCGGGAAAGAGAGCGATCTCGAAAGCGCAAGCCGGCAAGTCGCCAAGATTGCAAGCAAGCAGAACAAAGAGCAGCTCGAGCGAGCAAAAAACGCGTACGACAACGCAAGGAAGCATGTCGCGAACTGCGAGCGATGGCTCTCGGAAGCCGTCGCCAGCGGACCCGCGGCAAAAAAGAAGCTCGACAGGGCTCTCGAAGCCAGGCGCATCCTCGGAACGCCAGAAGCAGAAGCCTACCTGAAGCGGATCGACGAGATCTCGGAAGCCTGCGACAGGAGCATCCTTCGAGGCGACGCAGACGAGGACAGTCGCGCTCGTCCCATCTCTCGCGAAGAGGCGAAGGTGTGGAATGACACCGAAGACCCGATCGAGATGCTTCTTTTTCTCGCGAAGCACGTCCACGGCGACGTGCCCGAGGGACAGCTTGGCCTCGGCCTCTTCGACGCGCGCCCCGCCAGGGCCACTCCTCCCGCCGCCGTCGCCACCAGCGTCCAGGCCGGGGCTCTCAATCCCGCGGGTGAAATCAAGGAAGCCATCGCCCAGCAGGCGCTCAAGGCCGTCGCCCTCGGAGCGCCCGAGAGCGCGATCCACGAGGCCGAGGTCAAGATCGCGAACATCGAAGCGAGCGAGCGAAGCGCGCAGCCTCTAAACGCATCGACCTTCGAGGGCGTCGCTGTACCGATCGGATGGCGCGTGTGGGAGAGTGACGGCCGCGTCAATGTCCAGCTCCCTGGACGTCCTCTCGACAACTCCCCAGAGGCAGCCTTCTCGGACTACCTCAACCACCACGGCTTCAACTGGTGGAAGTCGACCAAGACGTGGTCGCGCCGCACCGGAGCCCCAACGCAAGACGCAGCCGCGCACGCGCTTCGCGCCTACTGGAAAGCGACCGGCGGCGAACCTGGCGCGAGCGAACATGCCGCGCAGACCGTCACCGCAAACGCGACGAGCGGCACGCCGCTCACGCAAGCGCAAGCCGCGCAGCGGCTCATGGCCACGTTCAAGGCGCTAGGCGCAGGCGTCACGCTCCGTGAGCCCAGCGCCGGACGACGCGAATGGGAGGTCGAAGCCTACACCTCCAACGTGACCGGGCACCTGAAGACCGAGACCTCGATCGATCTGGGGCGGTTCGCGATCAAGATCGCGGGCGGCGCTGGAACCAGCGCCGTGCGCGCCGATCTCCGCGAGCAAAAGACACTCGCCCGCGACCTCCTCGACCGGGCCATGAACGGGATCCACGTCCTGTCCTCGGACGAAGAAAAGACCGGCGCGCAAGGTACTCCGGAGGCCGCAACCGTCGCTCCCATGCTCGCTCGCACCAGCACCAAGAGCGCCATCGAGGCACTCCCTGCGGGCACCGTCCTCGCCCCCAAGGTCGCCGCAGAGCGAATCCACAAGGCCCTTCGCGGCGTCTACAGCAGCGAAGAGGTGGTCGAGAACAAGCCCGGCCTCAACAAGTCCAAGGAGCCGGTCTACTACGTCGAGATCACGACCCACGGCACCCGGTACAAGAAGCCGTTCGAAGAGAGCGTCGGGCGCGTCATCGTGCGCCACGCCGGCGGCGTTGGCCTCGATGCCGTAGCCTTTGGGGCCTTCAAGTTGCACGGCCCGCAAGCTCGCATGGCCGTCGAGCGCGCCATGGCCGGCGTCACGGTCATGCCGAACAACGAAAGCGCGCTCGTGACTGCGCCTTCCGCTCGCTCTGAAAGCGCGCCGGCCGTCGTTGCAACGAACGTCACCGAGAAGCTCATCTCGCTGGCGCTTGCCGAACAGAGCGGCTCGAGAGAGGCCGCGGTCGAGGCGAACACGATCCGCGACATGGCCGAGTCTCGCGGCGCCGTCGTGCCCAGCAGAGCCATGATCGTCGACGCGGCGCAGGAGATGGCTTCGTTGTCACGCCCTGAAGCCACCACGATGACCTTTCCGCGCGGCGCGAGGGTGTACCTGGACGGGAAAGATGGCGTTCCTGTCTACGTCATCGGCGCCTTCCCGAAGGGGACCACGTCCTACTCGTTCCCGCACTACGTCATCCTGGTCGACGGGAAGAAGCTTCCGGACGGAAGCTTTGACAAATACGCAGGAGAGCGAACGGTTGTCGCCATGAACCGGATCGGAGCCAAACTCGCCACCGGCGCATCCACGCCGACCCGGCTGGAACAGGCCGTCGCTTCCGTCGGCGCGCACCCGATGGTCCTCTGCGTCGCCCGTGCCCTGGGAGAAGCTCACGAGTCTCTCGAGCTCGACGAGGTTTACGCGGCGTGCAAGCGCGAGGCTGGCATGATCGAAGGCTTGCCCAAGACGTGGACGAAGAGCGACGTCGGGCGCGCGCTCGCGTCGATGGTGCCGCACTACGCCCAGCAGGACACCGACCACCGCTGGCGCGCCAAGAGCGCCGACTTCCCGGACGAGAGCGCCGGCCGCCCCGACGTGCTGCTCGACTGGAAGGAGTCTCCTGGAAGCGACATCCAGGCACCCCTGTCAGGCGCCGGCCCGTACATGATCTCCCACCGCAAGAACGAGCACAACGTCTCATACAGACCGATCGGAGAGCATCACCACGTCGGCACGTACACGACGCCGGAAGCCGCAAAGCAAGGCGCGGAGGAGCACGCAAAAAAGCTCCCTGCTGGACTTCTCGCCAAGCAGACCGAAGCGCTCGCGGAAGACGCAAAAGATCTGGCGCAACAGATCCAGAATCGAAGAGAAGCCGATTCGAAGAACGAAAGCACCGTCCCTCCGACCCACTCGAATCTCGTCGTACATGCCGTGAAGGCGCTACTCTCCAAGCGCTCGATGCCATACTCCAAGACGGCGCACCAGGGCGTCACCCACAAGGGCGAGCGCACGCACTGGCACGACGCGCTCGAGCGATTCATCGAAATGAACACCGGCGGCGCCGGCGCCGTCACGTACCCGGAGGACTACAAGCCTGTCGCAATCGCGATCGTTCCGCGCGACATGTTCGCGCGCGTCCGAGGCGCACTAGAGACCGTCTACCAGGGCAAGGTTGGCCTCATCACGCGCGAAGCTGTCTCCAAGCTCGCGCCGGAAGCCATCAAGGCCATCCCGATCGTAAAACATGACGCAGGCACCGCGGTCGGACCCGACGCAAACCGGATCGCGTCGTTCAAGGCAAGCCTTCAGTCAGGCGCACGCGCGATCACCTTCCGCCGGTTTGCGGATAGGATCGCCACGCGCGGACAAGAGCACGGCGGACAGATCGTCGAGCTCCACCCTGGCGGGTTCCCCTTCTTCGCCGCCGACGCCGACGACATGCTCCAGAGCGCCGAGATGCTCGGGTGGATCAAGCGCGTCGGCAAGCGCGACATGAACACCAGCCAGGCTGCGTTCAACGGCCTCCAGTACAGCAAGAGCTCGGTGCCGGACAGCCCCAGCTTCTTCAACTTCCAGATGGGTCCTGACGCGGCAGGCTTTCGCGCCTACCTGGCAGCCGCGCCGCCTCCGGGGATGCCGAAAGAGCCGCCGGCGACACCTGTCAGCGCAATCCCGCACAGCAAAACGCACCGCGAGATGACCGAGGTCTCCGCGTACGACGGGAGTCACGCCGCCAAGGATCTGCTGGCTAACCACGTCCCGCAACGGCAGGTTCACTACCTCCAGGCCAGCGACAAGGGCGAGGCCGAAGCCACCGCATGGGCAGGAGAGTGGATGGAAGCCTTCCCCCCGAAGGGAGAGGCCGCTCGCGTCACGATCATCCGCCGGACGAAGAGCGGCGACAGCCGCACCGTCGTGCGCGTCATCGCTGTCAAAAAGGACAACGGATGGATCTGGCACGTCGAAGGCGACGCGCCGAAAGAAACCAAAACCAGCGAGAAGCCCACCCGTGAACGACTCCAAGTCATCGAGCGCTTCCGCGAGGAGCCCGAAGCGCTCGATGCTACGAAGCTCATCAAGCCCGAGGCAGTGCGCCACACGAACCTCGTCGAGCCCAAGGTCTGGTATTTCAAAAAGAACAAGATGTGGCTCGTCGAGACCCACCACGCGAGCGAACAGGGCGCCGTAGCGACCGGCGAAAAGCTCTACAGGAGCCTCTATGGCAAGAGCGTTCTCGCCTCGCAAGATCCCCACCTCTGCGACATGGCGCTCCTGGTGACCTACCGTGGCGGCGTCGTCGAGGTGAAGAGCTCGAAGGCACAAAAACAAGATCGCTACAAGACTGTCGAGAAGCCGGCCGACCTGGGCGAGAACGAGGCCATCCTCAAGACCCCCAACGGTCCGAAGCGAGTCCGCGTGCTCGCACGCCGCGCTGACATCCTGGTTCACGAAAGCCTCGGGGAGAATCACGCGCCCAACCAGGCGTTCACCGTGTCCTACGAGCCCGTTGGGCTCGCCATCGGACGCTTCGCCACGCAGAAGCTCGCCGAGGCGCGCGCCGAGCTCCTCGCTCACCCCAACATGCACGCGCTCCTCGAGCGCGCCGTCAAGGGCGACGACGCAGCCGGCAAGAAGCTCGTCGCGCACCTCGCCAAAGCCGAGGCTCCGTTCTTCACGCCGGCCGAATGGAAGAACTTCATCCGGTTTATCCTTCCACTGCTCAGCGAGCAGACTGGCGCACAGTGGAAGGTCTCCGTCGAAAAGCGACACGCGCGCAACACGACCAGCGGTCGCGAGGTCGCCTACGAGGCCAAGCTCCACGCGGACGACAAGCAAGGCATCCTCGACATCATCTCCACTCGCGAAGAGGTCGCCGGCTCCGATCCTCGCTACGGCGTGTCCATCGCCATCACCGCCAAGACCTCCGTCGTCTTCAACGAAAGCGCCGACCTCGAGAGCCTGGACTCTGCACGGATCTGGTTCACGCAGAGAAAACTGCCCAGAATCTGAAAAAAAGCCAGAGGCTT
>Ga0302279_10003007_pt1 | contig 21554 bp, 17 predicted proteins | sample III_Bog_N3_3_FD_194541 | JGI IMG/M metagenome (GOLD analysis project Ga0302279, IMG submission 194541) | Peat permafrost microbial communities from Stordalen Mire near Abisko, Sweden - III_Bog_N3_3 | ecosystem: Environmental > Terrestrial > Soil > Wetlands > Peat | place: Sweden: Abisko...
CTCGAACTGCTCACCCACGCCCGGTCTCTCTCTTCTAACGTGTCGGCCATAACCTGGGGTGGCGACTCGGCGCTCGCCGTACAGGCCGGCGAGTATGGCGCGACGACGCTCTATGACGTGGGGGACCTCAAGGGCGCCCTGCCTGGGGTGCCGGTCGCCGCGGCGATCGCTCAGTTAGTCGCCGCTGGCTCACCCGACGCGATCCTCATCCCCACCAGTTACGACGGCCGTGACATCGCGGGCCGTCTCTCGGCGCGGCTCGACCGACCGGTACTCACCAACGTGACCGGGATCATCGACGAGGGAGGTCTCGTCACCGAGCACCCGGTCTTCGGCGGCAGCCAGACGGTCAAGGCGCATTTCACCGGCGCGGGTCCGGGGATCATCGTCGTGCGCGCGAAGTCCTTCGTCGCAGAAGCGGTTGGTGGCGCGCCAGCAAGTGCTGTCGCCGCCCCCTCGGGCGACACCGGCGCGAGCGGCCAGGCGACGATCACCACGAGCCACGTGGAAGAGCGCACCGGGCCCAAGCTCGAAGAGGCGGCAGTCGTCGTCTCGGGAGGGCGAGGTCTCGGCGAGGCGGACAAGTACGTGCTCATTGAAGAGACGGCCAAGTTGCTGCACGGGGCGGCGGGCGCGAGTCGCGCTATCGTCGACGCCGGGTGGGTTCCCTACTCGCACCAAGTGGGCCAAACCGGCAAGACCGTCAAGCCCACCGTGTACATCGCGTGTGGCATCTCGGGCGCGACCCAGCACATGGTGGGCATGAAGGGCTCGAAGAACATCGTCGCGATCAACAAGGACCCCGACGCACCGATCTTCCAGATCGCCGACTTCGGTGTCGTGGGCGACGTGCATAAGGTGCTGCCGGCGCTGATCGAGCAGTTAAAGGCCCGCGCGTAGCGCTGGTCTGCTTCCGAGCGACGACGAAGTCAAGGCCAAGTCTCTAGGGTGAGGACAGGACCATGACCGTTTCTGCTGCGACCATCCACCAACGTCGGTGGTGGACGCTCACGGTGGTGAGCCTCGCGACGTTGATGGTGGCCCTGGACGCAACGGTGATCAACATCGCCCTGCCGCGCGCGCAATTGGCCCTGCACTTCTCCAACGCCAATCGTCAGTGGGCGATCACCGCCTACGCGCTCGCCTTCGGGTCGTTGCTCCTGCTCGGGGGGCGCCTGAGCGACCTGTGGGGTCGAAGAGCAGTGCTGTACATGGGACTGGCCGGTTTCGCGCTGGCGTCCGCGCTCGGGGGCTCGGCGCACAGTTTCGCCATGCTGGTCACCGCACGAGCCATTCAGGGCGTCTTTGGCGCGTTGCTCGCGCCCGCCGCGCTGGCGACACTCACCACGACCTTCCAGGAACCTCAGGAACGGGCCAAGGCCTTTTCCATCTACGGCGCGATCGCGGGCTCGGGAGCGGCGATCGGACTTCTGCTCGGGGGTGCGCTCACCCAGTGGGCGTCGTGGCGCTGGTGTCTGTTCATCAACCTCTTCTTCGCGGCCTTCGCCATCGTGGGTGTCGCCTTGTTCGTGGAGAAGGGCCGTTCCGAGCACCACACGAACCTCGACGTACTGGGCACCGTGCTCGGCAGCGGCGGACTGTTCTTCGTCGTCTACGGACTCGGCCACGCGGTGACGACGAGCTGGTCCAACGTCTTCACCTGGGCGAGCCTCGTGCTGGGTGCGGTCGTGCTGACAGCGTTCGTGCTCTGGCAACGACGCGCGAGCCATCCGCTGCTGCCCCTTCGCATCCTCTGGCAGCGCACGCGCGGCGGGTCGCTCATCTCGCTGTTCATCACCAGCATCGGGATGTTCGGCGTCTCGTTGTTCCTCGCGTACTACATGCAGGTCACCCTCGGCTTCTCGCCGCTTCGCACCGGCCTCGCCTTCTTGCCGCTGGTGGGCAGTCTGGCCCTTTCGGCCTTCGTCGCCAGTGCGCGACTGCTCGCCAAGACCGGCCCGCGTCCGCTCATCCCGGTGGGCATGGTGCTCGGCATGATGGGGATGATCCTGTTCACCAAACTTCCCGCGAACTCGGACTACGTAGGTCACGTCTTGCCGGGTCTCATCGTGCTCGGACTGGGTCTCGGTCTAATCTTCGCTCCCGCGACCGCTAGTGCGACCGCGGGCATCGAGAAGCGTGACGCCGGGGCGGCGTCGGCGCTCGTGAACACCACTCAGCAGATCGGCGGGTCGGTGGGTACCGCGCTCCTCAACACCATCGCGGTCTCGGCGGCGACCGCGGCGGGCATGAGTCTGATGAAGACCAACCCGCCGCACACCGCGCTCGCCATGAAGGCCCTCGAGACGACCGCCACCCTGCACGGCTACGCGGTGGCGTTCTGGTGGTCAGCGGGCTTCTTTGGGCTCGGCGCGGTGCTGACCTTCATCCTGCTCGAGTCCGGCGTCAGCGTGTCCTCGAGTCCGCTGCTCGTCGACTAGATCAACGGCCAGGGGTAGGGCGGCCAGTCGCTCTCCTCGTTGGGCGTCGGGTAGTGCGCGACTTCGACCAGTTCGCTCGCGCGATATTGCGCGAAGGCCAGTTCGCTCGGCGACAGTAGTCGCGCCAGGTTCGCGCCAGCGTCAGTGGCGAAGCGCTCGATGCGTTCGAGCAGTGAAGCGTCGACGCGAAGTCCCGCGTATTCCCAGATGACGGTGCGTAGCTTCTCCTGTTCGTGGAAGCACAGCCCGTTGTCGATCGCCCAGCATCGTGTGCCGTCGTAGAGCACGTGGCCGGCTTTGCGGTCTGCGTTGTTCGCAATGACGTCAAAGGCGGCTAGGTCTGCGAACCAGTCGTAGAGTTCGCCGCGTTCGCGCAACGTGAAGTAGTGGTCTTCTAGGTTGTCGTCGACCCACCATTGCAGGGAGCCAACACCGAACGGCGCGTCTTCGCGCATGATCGTCGTCGGCACGAGGTCGGTGCCGAGCACGACGTCGAGTTCGTAGGCGGCGACCTCGCGGCGCCAGAGGCCGTCGGGAAAGTCCCAGAGACGACGTTCGCCCGCCTCGGGTTTGTAGCAGGCCTGGGCGCTCGCCCCGTCGAGGGTGACGCTTACGAGCAGCGCCTGGTTCGAGGAGCCAGCGACGCGACCTTCGACCTCGAGTCGACCTTTCGTGAGCAGTGCGTGTTGGTCGGTGCGGTCCATCTCAGCGGATAGGCGGACGGTGGCCGTTCGTGCGCGGACAATCGTGACCCTTGGGATCAAGCGGTCCGCCACAGAGCGGACACGCGGGCCGACCAGCTTCGACCAGACGCGTGATCGCGATCGCCAGTGCGCCCGACCATTCCTTGGTGAGCGTCAATTCCAGCGTGTCCTCTTCTTCGGAGGACTCGACGGTGACCTCGATGGTCTGGGCCTCTTCGTCGATCGCGATGGCGATGTCGCCCGCGGTGAAGTCCGCCTCGTACTCGGGTTCGAGGTTCGTATCGTCGGGCAGGTGGCCGGGTCGCCCGAGGTCGGTCAGTACTTGGCCCAGCCACTCGGCCAGAGCACTCAACTGCAACTTCTCGCACTTGACGATGACGAGACGTCGTCCTTGGCGCGCTTGGAGCAGGAAGAGGCGATTGCCCACTTCGCCTCGCACCCCGACCATCACCTTGTCGGGAGCGTCAAAGACGTAGTTCATGACGGGGCGAGGTCTTTCAGCGACGCGGTCGAGTTCACGCAGAGCACTAACGGTGTGCCGGTGCCGATCGCGAGAGCGCTCACCGAGCAGGTCGAGATGACCGTGCGCTGGAAGAGATCGAGCGGTACGCCCTGGGCGAAGGTGACGGCGGCCTTGATCGTGTCCGCGTGGCTCACGGCGACGATGGTCTTGCCGCGGTGCTTGGCGGCGAGGAGCTCGAGGGTCGACCAGACCCGCAGTTGCATCTCGGCAAAGGACTCACCTTGGGGGAACCGGAAGGCACTCGGGTTCTGCTGGACACTGCGCCATTCGGGCTTCTTCGCGAGGACCGCCAACTTCTTTCCGGTCCACGTGCCGAAGTCGCACTCCAGCAGTCCTCGCTCGGCCACCGCCTTAAGTTGAAGGGCCTTGGCGATCGGTGCCGCCGTCTCGCGGGCCCGTTCGAGGGGTGAGGTGTAGAGCGCGACGGGTTTCTTCGAGAGCTCGGCGATGCGACCCGCGACCTTCTCGGCCTGGGCTTCGCCGCGCTCGGCGAGGTGAAGTCCCGGGGCCCGGCCCGGCAGCACCGTGCCCGTCGTGGCGGTCGTGCCGTGGCGCACGAGCAGCACGGTAGTAAACGATGGACGCGAAGGCACCTCACTACCCTAATGTGACCTCGAATTGCGACTCCACTCGACGCCGCAGCGACAACATCGGTGGTGTTTGCTTCAATGGCTTTCGTGACTTCTGGTCGTGTCGCTACAAACGGTAGGTTTGCTCGTGTGTCTTCTCTCGTGAGCAATGCGGTCGGATGGACCAGAACCACGCACGGCCGCAAGCTCTTTCGCTACACCCTGGTCTCGGTCGCGTCCACGACGACGTCGATCGTGGTGATCGCCATCGTCTACGGCTTTCGGATCATTCCCAACGAAGTCGCCGCGACGATCGTTGGCAACGTGGTCGCGACCATTCCCTCGTACAACTTGAACCGCAAGTGGACCTGGGGCAAGTCCGGACGCAGTCACCTTCGCCGCGAGGTCCTTCCCTTTTGGGCCATCGCGGTGAGCGGTATCGCCTTTTCTATCGTGGGTGCGTCGTACGCCCATCACCTCGTGCACACGCACCACTGGAGTCACCTGCTCGACACCGTCATCGTCGAGGGAGCGAACTTCGTGAGTTTCGCGGTGTTCTGGGTGCTGAAGTTGATGATCTTCAATCGAATCTTCAAGGTCGAAGAAATCGGCGAAGACGCCGCCTGACCTCAGGCATTCGCGGTGTCGCGCTAGTTGCTGCGAAGCGGGATGCGGCGAGGACCGGGCGTCGCGTCTTCGGGCCAGCGCTTTCGCGATACCTGGGCCAACTTGTGCAACAACGCGACCGCACCGGGGTCGTCGTCACCCGGGCGAGTTTCGACGAGCCCCGCGTTGTTCATGCCATCCATTATCGAGCGGCCCAGATCGGTGCGCACGATGACGAGCGTCCAGTCCCCGAAGGCACCGATGCCACCCGTGGAGATGTCGGCGTGCTCGGCGGCGAAGTCCGGGCACTGTTTGCAGCCCTCGCGAGTGAAGGCGTGCGCCTCCTTCAGTGGGACCTCGTGGAAGTTCCCGTCCTTGGTCCACAGTTGGAACACACCCTTGATGTTCATCTTGGTGATGTCACTGCGCTTGATGTTGTACTTCGCCTCGAAGAGCTCTTCGAAGATCGAATCGTCAAAGGTCTTCGAGCAGAGCAGACCAATCGTGAGGCTGAGTCGCCGCGCGATCTTGCCGGCCTTGCGGCTCTGCATCACGCCCGTCGCCGAGGCCATGCAACCCATGCCCACCAGGGCGATGCGCTCCGCGCCACCTTCGATGGCCTCGGGGTAGGCGAGGAGATTCGCGCTGTAGGTGTAGCGCGATTTCGCGGTTAATATTACGTCGTCGCGGTTTCGCGCGACCCGCGGTTGAGCTACCCAGGTGGAGCCGTCGCCCTCGAGGCCGCTCACGAGGGCGGCGTCGATGACGTCGTGCTCGAGGGCGTAGATGAGCAGCGCCGACACGAAACCGCCGTCCTGGCCGTTCTCGACCAGGACGGGATCGGTCGAGCGTGCCAGAAACACGTCGCCGATGCCCCAGACCTCGTCGTCGGTGCGTTCGCGCGCGAAGCGGTGCGTGTCGATCTCGCTCTCCCAGTTACGAAAACGCGGACAAGCCCGCGTGCACATGGTGCAGCCCTTCACGCCGTGGGTGCAGTCCTCGCGCCCGCCGTCAATGTCAAGGTGCCAGGGCTTGTAGGCGCCATCCTTGGTCTCGTAGTCCAGCACGTCGTGGGGACAGGCGATAACGCACGCCGCACAACCAGTACAGAGGCCCGAGGTGACCACTTCACTGAACAACTCTTTCCACTGTGGTTTCTCTACAGCCATTCACCAACCCTAGTAACTGCTTCAACGCTTCTCGCAGGGACTACCGTGTCGCCCATGCCCGAAGTGCTGGAAGTCGAGTCCTATCGCGCTCTCGCGCAACGTCTCGTCGGGAAACGGATCACACGCGGCTGGGCTGACGCCTACGCGTCAAAGAAGCTCCCCTCGCCGTCGTCCTGGGCGCGGGCCGTGAAGGGTCTGACGCTCGAGGGCACCGCGCGACGCGGCAAGTTGCTGTTGCTCGAGACCGATGGCGTGACGCTCGGCCTGCGTTTTGGCATGACCGGGGTGTTGTTGATTGATGGCGACGCCGGCATCGAGGGACTCTTCTACGGGCCCCACGAGTACAAGTCGAAGTGGGTGCGCGCGGGCCTCGAGTTCGACGACGGCCGCAAGCTCGTGGTGCACGATCCACGGCGCCTGGCGCGTTGTGAGATCGACCCCGACCTCGGCCAACTGGGTCCGGACGCCTTGTCGTTGACGCGTCGCCAGTTTGACCAGGTAGTGCACGTCGTGCGCGGCGAGGGGCCGGCGATTAAGGCGCGCCTGCTCGACCAGTCGGCGGTGGCGGGCGTGGGCAATCTCTTGGGCGACGAGATCCTCTTTGACGCGGGTATCGATCCGCGCACGCCTACGGGCCTGCTCGACGACCTACAGCGCGACCGGCTCTTTCGGTCCTTCACCCACACCATGCGCTCGCTCAAGAAACGTGGTGGGTCGCACCTCGGCGCCCACATGCCCGGTCGTTTCCCCGACGGCGTGTGCCCGCTCGACGGGGCGACGATGCTGTCGAGCACGGTGGGCGGACGCACCACCTACTGGTGTTCGTTGCACCAGAAGTAATCCATATCTGCGCCAACGATTTTGCCGGTCCACAGTGTTTGTTTCACCGCTCACCTGAAGAAGAGGTGAACAACCAAAAGCGGTAGTGTCGTGTGTTCGCTTGAGAGAATTGGGTCATGCAATCATTCGTCCACCACTACGGCTACTTCGGTCTGCTCGTGCTATCGATACTCTCCTCGGCGTGTTTCCCAATCCCTTCGGAGGTCGCCTACGGCTTCGCCGGCGCGCTCTGTACGACGGCGATCACGCGCCACGCGCAGTTCTCGGTCTGGGGCGTCATCGTCGTGGGGACAGTCGGTTCGCTGATCGGCGCGGTCATTGCCTACGAGGTCGCTCGCTCGGCGGGACGGACCATCGTGGACCGCTGGGGCAAGTGGCTGTTGTTGACCCATAAGGACCTCGACGCCTCCGAGGTCTGGTTCGCGAAGTACGGCTCGTGGTCGGTGTTGATCGGTCGCGTGTTGCCGGTCGTGCGTAGTTTCATCTCGGTCCCCGCGGGACTCGCCGAGATGAAGCGCGGGCGATTCGCTATCCTCACGACCATTGGCTCCGCGGTGTGGGTGGCGTTGCTCTGTGGTCTCGGTTACGCCGCGGGCAAGAACTGGCATCACGTCGCGGGTGACTTCCACGACGCGCAGTGGCCCATCGTGGCCTTGATCATTGTCGGTCTCGCCTGGGGATTCTGGCACCGTCTGCGCACGGTGCGGAGCCACAACGCGAGCTAATCCTCGAGTGCGCTGAGCACCTTGGCCGCGTGGCCGTCGGCGCGCACGCCATACCAGGCGCGTTCGATCCTGCCGTTCGCGCCCACGAGGAACGTGGAGCGGATGACGCCCTGGACCAACTTGCCGTAGAGCATCTTCTCGCCGAAGGCGCCGTACTTGGCCATGACCGACTTGTCGGGGTCGCTCAGCAGATCGAACTTCAGTCCGTACTTCTTGCGAAAGGCGACGTGCGCGGGGCCGTCGTCGGGCGAGATCCCGAGGATCTTGACTCCGAGCCGCTTGAAGGCGAGCAGTCCGTCGTTGAATTGACAGGCTTCTTTGGTGCAGCCGGGCGTGTCGTCGGCCGGATAGAAATACAGCACGACGCGGGTTCGAGCGATCGAGCTCAGCGAAACCTTGTCGCCATTTTGGTTGCGAAGGGTGAAAGCCGGTGCCTTGGCGCCTACTTCAAGTCGTGCCACGTTGGTCCTTTCGAATGATTGCAAGAACGTTGGATTGACGCAGGTTACGAAGAGAGTACTCTCCAACTCTTCTGAGGCAAAAAATTTTCATTGGAAGATATCTGCGGCCGTCACTCCCGTCAAACCATCCGAGCGAGTGACACTCTCTCTCGCACAGACATAGAAGGCGATATCTTCTGGATTAGCCAATCCTGAATCCAATAGCTTTCGGGTCATCTTCCCTAGTTCCGAACTTCCATTCGCGGTCTTTGACCATTTGGCTTCCCCCACGATCACCGGGAGTCTCCTTCTTCCTGCCAGGACGACTGCGTCGAGTTGACAAGGGTCATCGTTGGGCGCGCCCTGTTCTCGCCACCATTCCCCGATCCCAACTATCTCGTCGCCCAGTTGACCTTCAGAAGCGAGGCGGCGAAGATGATCGCGAAAAGCTGACTCAAAACGCAAACCCATGTAGTCGTCAAACGCTTCGACGATGACATTGCCAACAGTTGCGCCAAGTCCCTGTTCAATCGGTGACCTGTGGGGCTCAACGCACTCGAGCCAAAAAGCCAAGAAGTTGTCGGCAATCCTGTAGTAGGTAATCTTGGACGAATCATTCTTCGCCGTCACCGGCATCACCCTATCCAGGAGATGCGCATCGACCAGGTCTCGCAGTGCCCTCACCGGCAGCGCCGAATTCACGGCACCCGAGATTGCGGAGTACGTGGTACTGCCCGAAGCCACCGCCCGAAGAATTTGCTCCGGCAGTCGCTTTCCGGGATGACCGACTAGGTCTTCATCGCCAAGAACGAGCTCACCTTCCGATACGAGCAGGCCCTGCTCGTTGCAGATCAATCGCTCAATGTTCTGTCGAAAAGAGCTGCCGTCATCCCAGAGTGCGAGATAGCGCGGTATGCCCCCACAGACGCCCCACGCTTTCGCTCGCTCCGACGCAGACGCTCCAGGCAGCATCAACGCAGCTTCGTGCGGCCGAAACGGCAGTACCCTGAGGCGAAGATCGGCTCGACCGAACATCGCGTGTTCATGTTGTTGAAGAGCCTCCATCACCCGCTCAGCTGAGCCACATACCAAGAACTTGAGATTTGAGGAGTCGACACCGACTCGGTCCCACACTGCGCGAAGTTCCTCTTCAATACCTGAACTCACGGCCATCAGTTCGGGGAACTCGTCCAGCATGAACAAAAGCGGTGAAGATTCTGCCGCGATGGAGAGCACTTCAAAGACGTCATCCCAACTCACAAAAGGTCTATCGAGGAGAGATCTCCGCGACAGCTGAAGTATTTCGTGAGCGGTCGTTGACAAGATCCGAAGCTCCTCGCCGAGTGGACGACCTCGCACGGTATGGCGCACGACCCTTTTGTCGTAGGCAAACTTCGTTAGAAGCCACGTCTTGCCAACTCGTCGTCGACCGAAGACGATCCCTAGACCCGCGCCAGGGCGTGAGTGCCATTCGTTCAGTGTTGTCAGTTCTGTCGTGCGGTTGACAAACGAAGCAAGACCCGTCGGTTTCACGATTCTCCTGTATCAGTTCGTTCACGTATCATACATGGATTGTATTATACATGATAAGTATGTTATAAGGAATCCTCGTGACCCTACACCGACACCGGGTGATTAGCGTCCGGTCGAAGGTCTGCCGGGAGTCCTGGTATTGGGGCATTTGGACAAATCTGTTGTCTCATAGCGAGTGACTTCTTCCAAACAACGGCCGGGGCACACCGCTGCGCCATGGTCAGGTAACACTCGCCAGATTCCTTACGAAATCGAAGTTGGCCAGCGGCGTGAATTCGGTTCTACACCAACCCAATGGTTGGCCAAGGACTGAACGGGAAAGGTAATTCTCCCACGTAGACTGGTTGCGAAGCTCTTGGAAATGAGCTTGGGCCCAAACTTTCGAACGCCGGTTCCGGGTCCAACCGAGAAAAGACCGTTGCACCCGTGAGTACTGAAATCCCAGAGTCCGTGACGTCACAGGACTCCTACGCCACCAACAAAACCTTTGCCGACCTGGGCATCCAGAAAGAACTCTGCGATGTTCTTCAAAAGCAGGGGATCACCACCGCCTTTCCTATCCAGGCCATGACCATCGCCGACGCTCTGGACGGCCGTGACGTCTGCGGCAAAGCCAAGACCGGTTCGGGCAAGACGCTGGGCTTCGGTCTGCCGATGCTCCAGCGGGTCGCCGCCAGCCAGAGCATCGCCCGCGCGGGCGGTCCCGCTCGTCCGAGGGGACTCGTGCTGTTGCCGACGAGGGAACTGGCCGTCCAAGTCCACGAAGTGCTCGCTCCGCTGGGCAAAGCACTCGGCCTGCACGTCAACGCCGTCTACGGCGGCGCGGACATCGAGCGCCAGGTGAAGTCACTCCAGAAGGGTTGTGACATCATCATCGCCACGCCGGGTCGACTCATCGACCTAGGCGACCGCGGCGAGATCAATGTCGAAGGACTCGACGTGCTCGTCCTCGACGAGGCGGACCGCATGGCCGACATGGGCTTCATGCCCCAGGTCGAATGGGTCCTTCGTCGCATCGCCGAGCACCCCCATCAGACGTTGTTGTTCTCCGCCACCCTCGACGGCGCCGTCGACCGACTGGTGAAGCGCTACCTCACCGACCCGGTCTTCCACGAAGTCCAGAGTGACACCCAGACGGTGACGCTCATGGCGCACCACTTCTTGAACGTCCACCAGATGGACCGCATCAAGGTCGCCGCCGCGATCTGTAATTCCTTCGACAAGACGATCATCTTCTGTCGCACCAAGCGCGGCGCGGACCGTCTCGTCGAACAACTCCAGAAAGAAGGCGTGGACGCCGCGGCGATCCACGGCGACCTTCGCCAGAGTCAGCGCGAGAAGGCGCTGGCTGATTTCGGCGCGGACAAGCTGTCGGTCCTCGTCGCCACCGACGTCGCCGCTCGCGGACTGCACATCGACGGGGTGGACTGCGTGATGCACTTCGATCCGCCAGAAGACCACAAGGCCTACATCCACCGCTCGGGACGCACGGCGCGTGCGGGTTCCACGGGCGTGGTCGTCTCGCTGCTGCTGTATAACCAGATCATCGAAGCCGAGGTGATCATGCGACGTCTAGCACTCAAGCGACCGATCATCGAAGTATTCTCGAACAACCCACACCTGAAGGACCTAGCGAACTGGGACCCCACCAAGGAGGATTCCGTACTTTGAGTAAGAAGAACAAGGCGACGCGGGTCTACAAGCACGACGGGTCGATCAAGCGCGCCTTGGTTGTGGTCGCTCACCCCGACGACATCGACTTCGGTTCGGCCGGTACGGTGGCGACGCTGACCAAGCACGGCGTGGACGTGGCCTACTGTCTGGTCACTTCGGGCGACGCGGGAGGGGACGACTCCACCCACACCAAAGAGGAACGTTCCGAGATCCGTGAGGCCGAGCAGACCGCCGCCGCCAAGGAAGTGGGCGTGTCGAGTCTCGCCTTCCTGCGTTGGCCCGACGGTCAGGTCGAGCCGCGATTGTTGTTGCGTCGTGAGATCGCGCGCGTGATCCGCACGCACAAGCCCGACTTGGTGATCACCCAGAATCCTGAACGGAACTGGGAGCGCATCTACGCGAGCCACCCCGACCACCTGGCCGTGGGCGAAGCCACGCTGCGTGCGGTCTATCCCGACGCGCGAAACCCTCACGCGTTTCCCGAATTGCTGCGTGAGGGTTTCGAACCACACGTGGTGCCCGAGGTCTGGCTCACGAGCGCCCAGCCCAACATGGTCGTCGATATCTCCAAGGTCTTTGACCGCAAGATGGCCGCACTCAAGCAGCACGAGAGCCAGGTCGGCAACCGCAAGGACCTCGAGAAGATGCTTCGTCGCAACGCGCGCCTGCTCGCCAAGGCCGCCGGACTCGGCAAGGCCCGTCTCGCGGAGGGTTACAAGGTCGTCACGACCAAGTAGGAGCGAACAACTGTGGCGTCCTAGGGTATCTCCATGACGGTTTCGCCCAGCCACGATGCGCGAACGCCGATCGGTCAGCGCCGTGTGGCGCGTGGACTTAATGAGATCTTCCTCGGTGTCACGAGCAAGAACTTTCCTGGTCAGATCCTCGCGGGCATCACGCTGCTCGCCATCGCGATCCCCGAACAACTAGCGACCGCCCAGCTCGCCGGCGTACCCGCATTTGTTGCGCTGATCGCCTTTATTACCGCGACGCTGGTCTTCATCGTGGTTGGTTCCAATCCGATCCTCTCGGTGGGGGCTGATTCGACGATTGCGCCGCTGTTCGCGGTCGCGATCCTCAAGATCGCTCTTCCCGACTCTGGCCAGTACTACTCCCTCGTCGCGGCGACAGCCCTCGTGACGGGTCTCATCCTGGTCGCCATTGGTCTCCTAAAACTAGGTTGGCTCGCCGACTTCCTCTCGGTGCCGATCGTGGCGGGATTCCTCAGCGGCATCGGGGTCATCATCATCGTGCACCAATTACCCAGAGTCTTTGGCGTGACCTCTGGTGGTAGTTCGGTCGTCTCGCGACTGGACTCGCTCGCCCACCACTTGAGTCACGTGAACGCCTGGTCCATCATCATCGCGCTGGGCACGCTCGCGGCGATGATGCTCGGTGAGAGGTTGAACGCCCGGCTTCCCTGGGCCCTCGGGGCGGTCTTGATCGGCGCCGTGCTCGCGGTGACCTTGTCGTTGTCGTCGCACGGCGTGGCACTGCTGGGCACGGTGACCTTGGGGGGCCCGACCTGGCGTCTGCAATGGTTCTCGTTGCACCAGTGGAGCGTGGTCGCGACGACGGCACTCACGCTGGTGATCGTCATCATGAGCCAGAGCGCCGCGACGGCGCGCACGTCGGCCGACGAGATCGGCGTGGCCGATAATCTCAGTCGGGACTTCTTTGGCATCGGGCTCGCCAACGCCGCCGCGGGCCTCGTGGGTGCTTTTCCAGTGAACGCGAGTCCCGCGCGCACGACCATTACGCGTCTGGCCGGGGGCAAGACCAAGCTCGTCGGGCTGACGGCCGCGTTGGGCGCCCTGGCCCTCTCGCCGTTGGTCACCTACGCGCGCGACATCCCGCTCGCGTCGCTCGCGGGCGTCTTGTTGTTCATCGCTGGTCGCTTGATCAAGGTGCACGAGATCCGTCAGGTGTACCGCGTAAGCCGTGCGGAAAGCGTGCTCGGGGTGATTGCGTGGCTCGGGGTCGTCTTTCTCGGGGTCGAGTTGGGTCTCGCCGTAGCCGTGGGACTCGCGATCCTCGAACAGACCTGGCGTTCGGCGCGTCCGACCATGGTCGTACTCGGGCGACGCGACGGCACGACGAGTTGGGAACCCCTCCACGTGCACGACGTGCACTTGGTCGCCGGCGTGACGGCGTTGTTGTTCGAGCGGGACTTGTTCTTCGCGAACGCCGGCGTGTTCCGGCGCGAGCTCTATGACGCACTGAAGAAGTATCCGAAGACCAAGCACGTGGTCATCGACGCCGCCGCCGTCTCGGACATCGACTACACGTCGCTGTTGTCACTCGCGGAGATCGTGAGCGACCTCGCCAACGACGGCATCTCGTTCTCGCTGGCTCGCACCGACGCGCTGGTGAAGAAGAAGTTGCGTTCGGCCCATAGCAAGTACCTCGCCACCATCCAACTGCACGACAGCGTGGACTCCGCGGTCACGCACGCACTCGCCAAATAACGGCGAGCGCAGTAACGGCTAGCGCAGTAACGGCTAGCGCAAGCGGCTACTGCTGGGCCAATTGGCGAAGCACGAAGTTGAGCACGCCGCCGTGGCGGTAGTACTCGGCTTCGGTGGGCGTGTCGATGCGCAGTCGCACCTCGAAGTCGACCTGGTCGCCGTTCTCGCGCGTCACTTTCACGCTCACCCGCGGCACGGTGTCACCGCGGTTGAGGGGGTCGAGGCCTCGAATGTCGAAGGTCTCGGTCCCGTCCAGGGCGTAGGTCTTGGCCGAATCGCCGGGTAGGTACTGCAGGGGCAGCACGCCCATACCCACCAGGTTCGAGCGGTGGATCCGCTCGAAGCTCTCGACGAGGACGGCCTTCACCCCGAGCAACTTGGTGCCCTTGGCGGCCCAGTCGCGCGAGGACCCGGTGCCGTATTCCTTGCCGCCGAGGATGACCAGTGGCGTCCCCTCGTTGGCGTAGGCCATCGCGGCGTCGAAGATCGACATCTGGGTGCCTTCGGGCAGTTTGATCGTGACGCCGCCCTCGGTGCCCGGGGCCATCAGGTTGCGCAAGCGGATGTTGGCGAACGTGCCGCGCACCATGACCTCGTGATTACCCCGACGCGTGCCGTAACTGTTGAAGTCCGACTGGTGCACGCCCCCGTCGATCAGATAGAGCCCGGCGGGCGAGCTCGCGCGGATGTTGCCGGCGGGCGAGATGTGGTCGGTGGTGACCGAGTCGCCGAGTCGAGCGAGGACGCGCGCCCCTTGGATGTCATTGACGACACCGGGCTTCTCGGTGAGGCCCTCGAAGTACGGGGGGAGCTTCACGTAGGTGGACTTGGGGTCCCAGTCGTAGGTGACCGCGTTGGTCGTCGGCACTTCCTGCCAACGCTCGTCGCCGCTGAAGGCCTGCGCGTAGCGCTCCTCGAACATCTGGGGCGTGATCGAGGCGCGCACCGCGTCGGCGACCTGGGCGTCGGTCGGCCAGAGGTCTTTCAAGAACACCGGCTCGCCCTTGGTCGACGTGCCGAGCGGTTCGTTGCTCAGGTCGATGTCGATCGTGCCCGCGAGCGCGTAGGCAACCACCAGTGGTGGACTCGCGAGGAAGTTCTGTTTCACGTCAGGGTGGATGCGACCTTCGAAGTTGCGGTTACCCGAGAGCACGGACACGACCGACAGGTCGTGCTCGTTCGTCGCCTCCGAGACGCCCTCGAGCAAGGGTCCGGTGTTACCAATGCACGTCGTACAGCCGTAACCCGCGAGGTAGAAGCCAAGCTCGTCGAGCGGTTCGACCAGGTGAGCGCGTTCGAGGTAGTCCATCACGACGCGACTGCCCGGGGCGAGCGACGTCTTGACCCAGGGCTTCTTGGTGAGCCCGAGTTCGGCCGCGCGCTTGGCGACAAGTCCCGCCGCTACGAGCACCGACGGGTTCGAGGTGTTCGTGCACGAGGTGATCGCCGCTACGACGACCGCACCGTCCTTCAGGTCCTCGGCGTTGGCAATGCCGTGGACCTCCTTGACGTCGCGACCGAGGGCGTCGCGAAAGGCGCCGCGCGCTCCCGAAAGCGACACGCGGTCCTGGGGACGTTTGGGCCCGGCGAGGCTGGGCTCGACGGTCCACAGGTCCAGTTCGACGTATTCCGAGTACGTGGGTTCAGTGACGGTGGCGTCGTGCCAGAGGCCCTGGGCCTTGGCGTAGGTCTCGACCAGTTCGAGTTGTTCCTTGGCACGACCGGTGAAGGCCAGGTAGTCGAGGGTCACCTGGTCGATCGGGAAGATCGCGCACGTGGCGCCGTACTCGGGTGACATGTTGCCAATCGTGGCGCGGGTCTCGAGCGAGAGCGAGGACACGCCGGGACCGAAGGCCTCGACGAACTTGCCCACGACCCCCTGCTTGCGTAGCAGTTCGGTGATGGTGAGCACGACGTCGGTCGCGGTGACGCCTTCTTTGGTCGAACCGACCAGACGGAGTCCCACCACCGGCGGGATCAGCATCGACGTCGGTTGACCGAGCATGCCCGCCTCGGCCTCGATACCCCCAACGCCCCAGCCCAGCACGCCCAGGCCGTTGACCATGGTGGTGTGTGAGTCGGTACCGACCACGGTGTCGAGGTACGCGACGCCCTCGTGCTCGAAGACCACGCGAGCCAGGTGTTCGAGGTTGACCTGGTGACAGATGCCCATCCCCGGGGGCACGACGCGGAACTTCTCGAACGAACTCTGGGCCCACTTCAAGAACGTGTAGCGCTCGATGTTGCGCTCGTACTCGATGGCGACGTTCTGCTCGTAGCTCTCGGGCGTACCCGTGCGTTCGAGGATGACCGAGTGGTCGATCACCAGTTCGACCGGGACGAGGGGATTGATCTTGTTGGGATCTCCGCCCAGGGTGATGATGGCGTCGCGCATCGAGGCTAGGTCCACGACCGCGGGCACGCCGGTGAGGTCTTGCATCAATACTCGCTCGGGCGTGAAGGCAATCTCCCTGGCGTCCTCGCCGGCCGCCTCGCCGTGCCGGTTGGGTGTATCAGCCCAGCGCGCGAGCGCCTCGATGTCCGCAGCGTGCACCTTCACGCCGTCTTCGTGGCGCAGCAGGTTCTCCAAGAGCACCTTGATGCTGTAGGGCAGGCGTTCGACGCCGAAGGGAGCCAGCGCGTCGGCCTTCAGCGAGAAGTAGTCGAGCGAACGGTTGCCCACCTTGAGGGTGGACTTGGCGGCGAAGGAGTTGAGTGAGGGAGTTGTCATGGACCCATTCTGCCGTGTCGGCGAACTCGTCGACGCGCGAGCTGCATCGACAGTCCCGCCCAGGTGCGAGAATGGAAAGGTGACGACGACGTACGACATTTTGAACGAGCGCCTGCGCGAAGGATTTGCCCGGGTCGAGCCCGGGGCCGAACCGGTGCTGCGCCAGTCCGAGCACGGCGACTACCAGGCGAATGGCGTGATGGCCCTGGCCAAGAGCGTCGGTCGCCCCCCGCGCGAGGTCGCCGAGGAGGTCTGCGGATTCCTCGACCTCGCCGGGATCGCCAGCGTCGCGGTCGCGGGCCCCGGATTCCTCAATATCGCGCTCTCACCGGCTTTTTTAGACGCGCAATTGCGTGGCCTGCTCGGGGACGAGCGCTTGGGCGTCACGCTGGCGGATCCGCCCAAGACCGTGGTCATCGACTACTCGGCACCCAACGTCGCCAAGGAGATGCACGTGGGACACCTGCGTTCGACGGTGATCGGGGACGCGCTGGCGCGCATGTACCGTTTCGACGGCGACAAAGTCATCGCCCGAAACCACGTCGGCGACTGGGGTACGCCCTTTGGGATGCTGATCGAACACCTGGTCGACTTGGGCGAGGACGAGGCGATCGCTTCGCTCTCCATAGGCGATTTGGATTCCTTCTACCGATCGGCGCGCAAGAAGTTCGAAGAGGACGACACCTTCAAAGACCGCAGCCGCGCGCGCGTCGTGGCTTTGCAAGCGGGCGACCCCGAGACGAGCCGATTGTGGCGAATCCTCGTCGACGAGTCGATCGCGTATTTCGCTGAGGTCTACGCGAAACTCGACGTCACGCTCACCCCCGGTGACGTGGTCGGTGAGTCGTACTACAACGACATGCTCGACGACGTCGTGAGCGACTTGGCGGACAAGGGCCTGCTCACCGAGAGTGACGGCGCGCTGTGCGTGTTCCCCCCGGGATTCGAGAATCGCGAGGGCGAGCCCCTGCCGCTCATCGTGAAGAAGAGCGACGAGGGCTACGGCTACGCGGCGACGGACTTGGCGGCGGTGCGCGACCGCGTGACCAATCTCCAGGCGGACGAGTTGCTCTACGTGGTGGGTGCCCCACAGGGTCAGCACTTTGAGATGATCTACGCGGTGGCCCGACTGGCGGGTTGGCTTCCCGAAAGCGTGCGCTGCGAACACGTGGCTTTCGGCAACGTGCTCGGCACCGACCGAAAGATGTTCAAGACCCGCAGCGGCGAGACCGTGAAGCTCGTGGGTCTCATCGACGAAGCGACCGAACGCGCCTACCAGGCACTCGAGGAGCGAAAGAGCGACCTCGACGTCGGCGAGCGTGCCCACCTGGCGACGCAAGTCGCTCGCGCGGCCATCAAGTACGCCGACCTGTCGACCGAGCGCCAACGTGACTACATCTTCGATCTCGATCGGATGCTCGCCTTCGAGGGCGACACGGGTCCGTACCTGCAGTACGCGCACGCGCGGGTCCGCTCCATCTTCCGTCGACTCGGAAGCCCCTGGGACCCGGCAACCGCGAGTTTCGCCCTCGAACATCCGGCGGAACGGTACCTCGCCCTGGGCATCCTTGCCTTTCCCGAGGCGTTCGAGCTCTCGTTGCTGTCGCTGCAGCCGCACCGGCTCTGCGTCTATCTCTTCGACCTGGCCCAGCGCTTCACCTCTTTCTATGAGGCGTGTCCCGTGTTGTCCTCGGTGGGTCAGACCCGAAACGAGCGACTCGCCCTCTGTGATCTGAGTGCCCGTACGCTCAGCCTGGGCTTGTCGTTACTGGGGATTGAAGCGCCCGAGCAGATGTAACACCAGGCTCCGTTGGCCCACGTCAATTCTGGAAATCTCCTTGCGGTACGTCTCTCGTCATTGCACCGGACAGTGCGCCACGACCAAGAATTAGGTCCGTCATCCTCGTGTCTCACGCGTGATACACTTAGCCCGTGACTGAAATTACTATCCGTGAATTACGAAATCATGGCGGCCGGGTCGTCGATCGGGTGTCCGCAGGCGAGCAACTGACGGTGACTCGAGACGGCAAACCCGTGGCCATGCTTCTGCCCCTCGAACCGCCTCCGTTGTCGGCGATGGCACTCGTGAGTCGTTGGGGAACACTTCCACCAATGGACCCCGACTCACTGCGTCACGACATTGACTTGATGCTTGATCAGACCTTGTGATGACCGCAGGTGCTGTCCCACGCGGTGTTCTCGATACCAGCACCGTCATCCTTCTCGAAAGAATCACCGACGTGTTGTCGTTGCCGGGGGAACCAATGATCACCGCAGTCACGCTCGCTGAACTGTCGGTAGGTCCGCTCGTAGCAGCAAACCCCCAGGAACAAGCCGTCCGGCAGTTGCGCCTCCAGCAGGCCGAGGCCGATTTCCGGCCGCTTCCTTTCGATGCGGCCGCGGCGCGCTCGTTCGGTCGCGTCGCCGCGTCCCTGCGTCGCGGTGGAGGTAAATCGAGCGCGCGGGCATTTGACGCGATGATCGCGGCGACGGCAATCGCCAATGATCTGCCTTTGTTCACTTGCAATCCTTCGGACTTTGAGAACATCAATGAACTCGATCTCAGACCAATCCCGCACCCCGACCAACTTCGGGATTGAAATAGCAATTATTGGAAGTGCCGCCATGAAGGCGACGTTGTAAGTCCTTCATGACTCGGCGAAGCGCACGAGACTCGAACTCGCGACGTGGACACTTCCAGTGAGTCGTCCGCCGTTGCGCCCCTAGCAATTCCTTGCGAGAAAAAGTCGTGCCTTACAACCATGTGATTTGCCGGTCATCACGACATGTCGCGTGACTCTCGGAACGCAATCCCGTAAGTAGTGTGGCGACGTGTGGTCCCTACGTTGCGGACCAAGGATTGAGGTGGAATATGAAGGTCAAAGCCGCTGTTGTCACTGAGGCAAAAGGGCCCTGGCGCACCGAGGTCATCGAGATCGACGAGCCGCATGCCCACGAGGTGAAGGTCAAGATGGCCTTTTCGGGCCTGTGTTTCTCCGACGAGCACTTGCGTCACGGTGACATCACCCACGAACCAGAGGTCTTGGAGATGATTTCTGGTCGCAAGACGATGTTTCCGGTCATAGGTGGCCACGAAGGTTCGGGCATCGTCGAATCAGTGGGCCCCGAAGTGACAGGACTCGCGGTCGGTGACCACGTGGCCGTTTCGTTCGTGCCCTCGTGTGGCAAGTGCGAGTACTGCCTGTCGGGTCGCTCGTACATCTGTGACATGGGTGCGACGATCCTCGCGGGCCCCATGATCTCCGACGGCACCTGGCGACACCACCTGGGCGAGGAGAACCTGAACCGGATGTGCCAAGTGGGTTCGTTCGCCGAGTACATCGTGGTCCACGAGGCATCACTCATCCGCATCGAGCCCTGGTTGGACCTTCGCGCGGCCGCGCTGATCTCGTGTGGTCTCTCGACGGGCTTCGGTTCGGCGGTGAACCGCGGCGGCGTGAAGCCCGGCGACACCGTAGCGGTCATTGGTTGCGGCGGCGTTGGATCAGGCGCCCTACAAGGCGCCGCGATGGCGGGCGCTCGTGCGGTCATCGCGATCGACACGAATCAGTCCAAGATCGATCGAGCACTCAAGATCGGCGCCACGCACGGTTGTGCGACGACGTTGGACGCCGCGTTCAATATCCTGCCCGAACTCACGTGGGGCAAACTGTGCGACGTCGTCATCATCACGGTCGACAACATCACGTCTGAGTTGTTCGAGCAGGCTCGTTCAATCACCGCGAAGGGTGGCGTCGTCGTCGTAACGTCGCTCGCGGCGCACGATTTGACGAGCGTCGAACTCAACGTGACGATGCTCTCAATGACCAATCAAGAGATCCGAGGCACGGTCTTTGGTTCGGAGAACCCGCGAATCCAGGTGCCGCGGTTGCTGCGTCTGCACCACGAAGGCAAGTTCTTCGTTGACGAACTCGTCACCCGCGAGTACTCCATCGACGAGGTGCAGCAGGCCGCCGATGATCTCGCCTCGGGTGAGAATCTCCGAGGAGTCATTCGCTTCTGAGGTACAGCTCCTCTTAATGTCAGTTTCCAGGGCCGGGAGGTCTCGATGATGGCTCGCCCTGCGCCGTTTCGCCCCCGCATATTCGTGCGCGTCGAGAAGGTCAAGGCGAATTTTGCGAGCGCGCCCGCGGTCGAACTTGATCGACTTCGTCACGACCTTGATCAGCGTGCGTCACAGAACCCGCAACCGCGCGGCTGAGGTATCTCCTCCGCCGGGAGTCGTTCAGCCTTTGGACTTCGGTGGCCGTAGTTGGGCGACGCCCATGACATCACGCAGGGTGATCGACGACTTCGTGATGCGCGGGGTCAGGGCCACCAGCGACTTTGCGCGCCACGCGCCTTGGAAGACCCCGACGCCGTAGGCGGCGTCGTCGGCGAGCGCGAGGGGAATGTCCTTGACGTTGAGACGTTGATGGCGCCAGCGCCACGCCGTGCCCAGGGCGAACAACATCAAGGCCGGCCGGCGAAGTCGGGGATGAACCGCCGCGACGAGCAGCACCAGCCCGTAGGTGCGCACGACCGCCCGCGACAACGGTGCACCGGTGCGAACCATGGTTCGAGTCACGATGGCGTTGGCGAGCGCCTTGGGGTCGTCGGCCTGATCGGATAGTTTCTCTTTCAGCTGGTCGCGAGTGACTCTCGCGATGCGCAGCGCCAGCGCGGGCTTACCCACGAGCACGCTCAGCCAGGCCACCGCATTCCAAGCGTCAGCACGCACCGGGGCGAGACGGTCGTGGTGTCGTCGGGCCAATTCGCTCGACGAGCCGCCGTAGCGGACACGCTGGATCCACCAGTGCTTCCAGGTTCGCCGCGCTCGGTGCGCTACCTCGACGCTGGCGAGGTAGCGCACCAGCCAATCGTGGTCGTGGAGCCGCCAGATGAAATCGACGTCCTCGCCGAGCCGAAGCTCGTCGTCAAAGCCGAGGTCGAACGCCTCGCGGCGCACCATCAAACAGGCGCTCGGTACGTAGTTCACCGGTCCACCGGGCACGACGACAGTCTCGCGAGGACCCATGTCGAGGGGACAGAAGCGCTGCTCGAAATGGTCGCGGATCCCCGAACCGTCGTCGCCGCGCACCCTCGGGGCGCAGGCGCCGAGCTCGCTGTC
>Ga0302279_10003011_pt1 | contig 21545 bp, 17 predicted proteins | sample III_Bog_N3_3_FD_194541 | JGI IMG/M metagenome (GOLD analysis project Ga0302279, IMG submission 194541) | Peat permafrost microbial communities from Stordalen Mire near Abisko, Sweden - III_Bog_N3_3 | ecosystem: Environmental > Terrestrial > Soil > Wetlands > Peat | place: Sweden: Abisko...
ACGTAGGGCGTGATGACGCGAACCATCATCGGGTCCAAGCCCAGCGCCTTGGCGACCCGGTCGCGGGTCGGAAAGGGAGTCTGGGTCGACGTCCAGACGGTGACGCCATCGCGACGGACATCGGCCAGGGCGGCGTGCGGCTCCATCGGCGCGTGGGCGACGTAGCCCTTGTGGAATGTGGTCTCGAACGTTTTCGCCGCCGGCGCGGTGAGGACATCGCCCTTCGCGGCGACCTGCGCTTCCGCCCCCGCATGTACCGCAATATGGTCGAAGATGGTGTCCGGCGTCAGCGCCGCGTCGGGCAAGCGCCATTGGGCGCGCACCTGCGCCAAAGCCCGGGCGGCGATATCCGGCTGCGCGTGCAGGACTGCGACGAGGTCGTCGCGCTGTATCACCGTGACGCCGGGCGTCTGTCCGGCCGCGGCGGTGTCGCAATTCGTCATGACCGCGCCGTGCATCGGCGGACGCAGGATCCGCGCATAGAGCATCCCCTCAAGGCGGATGTCCGCGGTATATCCGGCGCGGCCGGTGACCTTCTCGACGGCGTCAAGCCGCTGCGCCGATTGACCCATCACGGTAAAGCTGGCGGGCGAACGCAGCGGCGCGTTGCCTTCGGCGAACTGCGCCGTTCGCATGTCCTTGGAAAGTTCGGCGAAGCTGATGCGCTGGTCAGGCTTGCCCATGACCGAGGCGACGCCGTGCTCCAGCAAGAGTTGATCAGCCGGTACGCCCAAACGGGTCGCCGCCAGCGCCGTAAGCAGACCTCGCGCCTTTGCCGCGGCTTCCCGCAACGCCGGCCCGAACACCCGCGAACTCATCGATCCGAATGTACCCATATCCCACGGGCAGCTTTGGGTGTCGCCCAGCACCATGTCGATCGAGGCAAGATCGGCACCCAACTCCTCGGCCGCCATCTGCGCCAGCGACGTCTGTACACCCTGTCCCATCTCGATCTTGCCGGAGAAGATCGTCACCCGTCCCGTGTCACGGATTGCCAGATAGGCATGGAAATCTTCTGGATAACTCGGCCGTGCCGGCTGAGCGAACGCGGCCGACCGACCGAGGCCAAACAGAATGACCATGCCGCCGCCCGCGAGCTTGTGAACATCGCGACGGCTCAGGAGCTTCGTGGTGATCATCGACCTGCTCGATCCTGGCCGGAGACCTGCTCGATGGCCGCGACGATCCGTTGATGGGCACCGCACCGGCACAAATTATGGTCCATCCGCGCCACGATCCGGGCCCGCGTCGGGTGAGGATCGTCTTGCAGCAGAACATAGGCATCAAGCAGCATACCCGACGTGCAGTATCCGCACTGAAACGCGCCGTGATCGATGAAAGCCTGCTGGAGCGGGTGCAGCACGCCCGCTTTGGCGAGACCCTCGATGGTCAGCACCTCTGCACCGATCACCTGCTTGAGCTTGGTTCGGCACGACCGATGGGCTTCGCCGTTGATCACCACGGCGCAGGCGCCGCAAATGCCTTCGCCACAGCCGTATTTGGTGCCAGTCAGCGCCAGATCCGTACGCAGGACCCACAGGAGCGTCCGATCATCGTCGGTGGTGACGCTGACCGGACTTCCGTTGAGATTGAATTGAACCAGAGTTTCCAAGTGCCGTCCCCTTGGCAGCGCCCCAACCAGATGACCGCGCTCGATCCGATTAATCTAAATGCCGCCCGGAATTTCCCCGCGTAAACCGCCGGAATCTACCCACGCCGCGCTTGCAGGGCGGCCGTGCGGGCCCGGTTCAGCCATGCCAGACGATCAGCGTGCCGCCGTTGCTGTCCTCGCCGGCCAGCGCAAAGCTGCCGGCCGACAGCGCGCCCGCGAAGCCGATGGCGGCGGTGTGGCCGCCGTCGGTGACCGTCAGCGTGCCGCCGGTGGCGATGCCGGCGTAGGCGAACTGCGCGGTGGCAAACCCCATGTCGGTCAGGTCGAGCGTGTCCGCCGTCGTCCAGGTCTGGATGGTGGCGCCCGCGAACGCGGCGGCGCTGCCGGCGAAGGTGTCGCTGCCGCCGGCAAAGCCGGACAGGATGTCGATGCCGGGGCCGGCGGTCAGCGTCTGCCCGGCCGCGGTCGCGAACGCGACATGGCCCGACGCCAGCACGCTCGCCTGGTCCAGCGTCGTCGTGCCCTCCGTACGCGGCTGTGCCGCGGCAGGGCCGACGAGGCTGATGCCGACGCTGCCGATGGTCAGCGCCACGCCACCGCTGCCCCCGAGAGCGCCGTCGAACGTGCCGGAAATAGCGAGCGTGCCGTTCGCGGCGACCGCGATGCTGCCGCTGCCGCCGACATTGCCGGAGATCTGCAACAGGCCGTTGCTCGCCAGCAGCAGGCCATCAAGCACGACGGCGCCGTCGATGGTGCCGGCGCCCTCGACCGCGTGGCCGGACCCGATCACGATCGCGCCGGCCGCGCCCGCGCCGCCGCCGACCACGATCTCGCTGGTGCTGTCCACCGACAGGCTGGCGCTGGCGCCGAGCGTCACGCCGGTGCCGACCGAGACGCGGCCGCCGCCGGTCACCAGCAGCGCGGCACTGCCTGCCTCGCCCATGGTGAGGCCGCCTTGGGTCGCCAGCGCCGCGCCCGCGCCGGCGATGGCGACCGTGCCGCTGCCGATCGCCTCCAGCGTAGCGGCGGTGACGCTGCCGGCGAGCGTCAGCGTGTGCCCCGGATCCCCCAGCGACAGTACCGCCACCGACCCAGCGCTGCTGACGGTCAGCGAACTGGTCACGTCGATCAACGCGGTGTCCGACGTCCCGGGGACGACAGTTGCGACGGTGTCGCCGTTGGTCACGTCGAGCCAGTTCGAGGGCACGGCGAAACTGCCGTCGCCCACCCCCCAGGCAAACGTGTGCCCGGCGGTCAGCGTGGCCGCGCCGAACACCACGTCGGTGCCGGACTGCCCGTCCGCGCTGAGGTGCAGCCCGATCCCGGCGTAACTGCCGGACAGTTGCTGGGTGTAAGTCTGCCCGCCCACCGAGACCGTCATCAGGCCGCCGCCGTCGATGCTTGCCGATCCGCCGGTGACGAACGCGAGGCTGGCCGCGTCGATGGTGCCGCCGCTGCTGACCACGGTGCCGCTCGCCGTGCCGCCCGACAGCACCACCTCGGTGCCGCCGCTTTGCACGATGGAGTCATCGGCCACACCGCCGGCGGAGACGAACTCCGAGCCGCCGTGCTGCACCGTGGTGGACGTCGTGGTGCCCTGCACGATGCCGCTGCCGCCGCTGGAGATCGTCGTGCTCGTCGCGGTCGAGACCGCGCCGACCGTCAGCGTGCCGCCCGCGACCACCGCGCCGGAGATCGCCGCGGCCGCTTCCACCAGCACGGTGCCGCTGGACTCGATGACGGTGCCGATCGCTGTCGAACTGCCGAACAGCAGAACCTCGCTGCCGCCGCTGCTGACCGTGGTGTTGCTCGCGAGGCCGCCCTCGACGAACTGCGAGCCGCCAGCCCCGATCATCGCGCCGACCGCCGAGCCATTCGTCACGTCCTGCTGCGCGCCGCTCCCGATCGTGGTGCTGACCGAGAGGCCCGCCGAGTCGACGTTTTCCAGCGCGCCGGCCAGCAGAGTGGCACCGCTGGCGACGCCGCCCGAGAAGATCACATCGGTGCCGCTGCTGCTCAGTTTCGTGCCGATCGCCACACCGCCGGCCGAGATCGTCTCGGTGCTGCTGGTCGCCACCGCGGTGCTGACCGCCGACCCGCCGATCAGCACCTGGGTGCCGCCCGAGTTCACCTGCGTGCCGCTGGCAACGCCACCCGATGACACCACCTGGGTGCCCAGGCTGTTCACCATCGTGCCGCTGGCAACGCCGCCGGAGGACACCACCTGCGTGCCGCCGCTGTTCACCTCCGTGGCGACCGCCGTGCCGGTGTAGAGGCTGTTGGCGCTGCCGGAATTGACAACGACAAAGGCTTCGACGAACTGGCTGCCGCCGCTGTGCAGGATCGTGCCGCTGGCCTGACCGCCATCGACGGTCTGCTGCCCGCCGCTGTTCACCACGGTGGCGAACGTCGTGCCGCTGTAGACGGTATTGGCGCTGCCGGAATTGACGATGACCAGGGTTTCGACGAGCTGGCTGCCGGCATTTTGCAGGGTCGTGCCGCTGGCCTGACCGGCATCGACAATCTGCTGGCCGCCGGACAGCACCGTCGTGGCGATGGCGTGGGCAAGGAAGCCGACCTTCTCGGTGCCGCCGTTGGACACAATCGTGTCGCTGGCCACACCCTCGCCGGTGATCGACTGCGTGCCGGAGGCGAACACGGTGGTCGAGAGCGCAATTCCGTTCAGCAGTTGTTCGCGGCCGCCGCTGAGCAGAGTGCCGCTGGTCTCGCCCTGGTCCAGGTCCTCGGCGCCGCCGGCAAACGCCGTCGCCCCGATCACCGTGCCGCCGAACACATTCTCAGCCCCGCCGCTGCGGATCAGCGTGCCACTGGCAACCGCGCCGGTCTGCACGCCGTCGTTGCCACCGGCGCTGTCGGTTGTCGCGAACAGGGTGCCGCCCTCGGCCACGGCCGCGCCGCCGCTGATCGCCAGCAGGCTGCTGGCAACCCCGCCCGAGAACAGATACAGCACGGCCCCCGCGTCCAGCGTCGCCGCGACGGCGCTGCCGCCGGCATAGACGGAAATCACCCCGCCGCTCGACACCGTGGCATTGCTGGTGACGGCCCCCGAGTGCGCCGCCTCGATGCCGTCGCTGCGCACCACCGCCCCGAAGGTGACGCCACCCGACTGGATGTTCTCCGAGCCGTCGCGCGAGGACGTGCCGGTGGTGACGCCGCTGATGACGGTGCCGCTGGCCACACCGCCCGCATAGACTTCGATGTCGCCGGTCAGCACGATGATGCCGCTCGCCAGCGCCGAGGCGGAGACGTACACATCGCCGCCGAGGTTGACGGTGGCGGAGTACGCCGACCCGCCGGACGTCAGCGTCAGGAACCCGTCGGCGTTCAGCACCGTCGCCATCGCCAAGCCGCTGCTGAGCACGGTTTCATTCCCGTACTGCACCGTGGCACTGAACGACTCGCCGCCGGAGGACACGGTCTCGGAGCCGGGCAGAAACGTGAGGCCCGCGCTCGAACTGCTGACGATCGTGCCGCTGATCGCGGTCAGGCTGGTCACGCCGCCCGACAGGATATTGATGGTCGCGTCGCCCTGCACGGCGGTGCTCGTGGCGGTGCCACCCGCGCTGACCGTCATCAGATCGCCGTTGCTCAGCACGATCCCGGTGCTGGGGGAGTTGGAGGTAACGAAGTAGAATGCCATGGCATCGGTCCTTCCGTGACGTGCCGTACTTCCGCCCGGCCCGACAGCCGCCCCCGCACGGGCGATCTGAAATTGCAATCAATGCAGAAAAAGAATTGCCCCGGCAAGCGCGGCATGTCCGCGCTGCGATGGTGCCGCCAGCCGCGCGCGGAGCGCTTGCGGCACCTGCCGCTGCGACTTCAGGCGGGGATACGGCAACTCGTCGGCCTCCTCGCGTGCGCCGCGCTCCGCGGCGTTGTCGAACGGCAGTGCCTCGATGCCATCGAGGAAGCTCTCGGCCGGCACGCCCTCGGCGAGCAACAACGCGTGCGCATCCAGTTCAACGTGGTCGTAGACGAACCGCGCGGGCACGTGGCGCTCGCGCGCGATCGATGTGCCGTTCACCAAGGCGCCCGCCCGGATCAGCAGGTCGCTGACGAGGATGGCGTGGGCAGGCGAGACCAGCAGGTCGCGGACCGGGACGTTTTCGGCCAGCGCGCCGGCCTGGATGCGGATGGGCAGGTCCCGCAACGGGTCGGCAAAGTGCGTGGCCACGGTCTGGCGGCCGATCCAGGCCACCGGCAGGTCGCCACCGTCGTGCGTGCGCACCAGATCGCCGATGGCGAGAGTCTCGATGCGCCGCGCGCCGTTCGGCGTCGCGATCAGCGTGCCGGCGCAGAAGCAGACCGTGCCGGTGAAGGTCTGCATCTCCACGGATGCGTAGCCGATGCTGATATTGGCCGAGTTGCTGCTGCCGGCCGCGAGCGATTGCGCTGTCGCGACACCGAAACTGTCCTCCTGCAACAGCGTTGTCGCGCCGCCGCTCGCCGCCGAGACGCCGTAGCCCAGCACATCGACTTCGCGCCAGCCCTGGCCGGCGGTGAGGTCCGCGAGCAGCATCGGATCGGGCGACGAATCCGCAAGCGCGAGGTTGAGCGATTCGAAGGTCACGTTCGGTGTCGTCGCGCCGAATCCGGCATATTGCACCGCGCCGAAATCGAAGCTGCTCAACGCGAAGACGTGATCGCCGCCGATGTCGAGCGTGGTGCCATCGGTGCCGATGAAGCGCGCGTAATAGCTGATCCCGTCGCCGGTGGCCGTCGAGACGCCGCTGCCCGGTAGCGTCGCGGGTGCGGCCACCGGCCCCGGCGTGGTGAAGGACGCGGTCTTGGTGGACCGGTTCCACAGCGCCGATGGATCGGCGGTCAGCACGCCGCCCGCGCCGATCGTGTTGTGCTGGAACTGCACCGCCTGATAGCTGGCCGACAACGCCGCCGTGCCGGTGCTGCCGATCGAGATCGCGTTGACCCCGACGCCGCCGAAACTGGCATCGCTGATCAGCGCGTCGGCAGAGTTATAGCTGAGGACCTCGAGTTCCTGGAACGCCGTGCCGGCGGCGAGCGTCTGCAACAGGGTCGGAGTCAGCGCGGGTTGGCCGTTCTGCCCGATGAATTGCACGTAGCTGCCGGCGGCGCCGGCAAGCATCGCACCCGCCGCCGCGATGTCGGACGGGTCGAGGCTGGTGGCGGCGCCGACCGGATCGAGGCTCGCGCTGGCTATGGCGGTACCGCCGCTGGCATCGGCCGTCGTCGATCCGGCGACGGTGTTGTAGGTCGTCAGATCGACGGCGTTGTAGGCAAGTGCCGCTTCGAAACCGCCAGGGATGTCCAACGCGACGAGTTCCGTGGTCAGCGTGCCGATGCTGGAATCGCTGACGAGCGCCGAGGTGGTCGCGGAATATCCGAGAATATCGACTTCCTTGAGGGTCGTGCCCGTCCCCAGCAGAGCGAACAACTGGGACCCGAGATGCGAATTCGCGAACGTCAATTCGGCATCGGCGAATATGGCGGTCCCAGCACCGGTGACAGCTGGTTGCCGTCCAGCGTGATCGCCGTGCCGGCGGCGGTGATGAACTGGACATAGTAGCTCAGGCCGGTGCCGGTCTCGCCCGCGATCCCCGCGATGTCCGCGGTCGGAAAATAGCCGCTCACGGCGGCGGGAACGGTGTCCGAGGCGCCATCGTCGAAGCTCGCGGTGTTCGCGGTCCGGTTCCATTTTCCGGCCGTATCGACGACGGGCACACCGCTCATTGTTTTGTTTTTCTTCTAAATTAGAAGGAATATGAGAGCCCGCATTCACCGTTGCGCGCAAGGAGCAATCTCGGTGCTACTCATCCATTGAAGGAGGCCAGTGGCCGTGCGCGACCTGGGCCTGCGGTCGTATCGCGACGTGGCACTGGTCGCTTCCGGCATGAGCCATCGCGTGGTCGGCGAGGGCGGCCTCGAACTGATCCCGCAGGACCCGCGTGCCTGGCTCAAGGCAGCGGTGGCGCATGAGGAGCGTTCCGGCGTCGGGCATGGCCACGTGTGGTTCGCCACCCCCTTGGCAGGCACCGGCTGCGGCCGATAGGCTCGCGCCGTGGATTTGTTGGACGCTGGCGGAAATGTCCGCTCGGTTCGCGTGAAGGAGACCAGCGGATGGGTTTGCGGATTTCTGTCGATACCGGCGGAACCTTCACCGATGTCGTCGTTGTCGACGAGACCGGTGCGTTTCACATCGGCAAGGCGCTGACCACGCCCGAGCGGATTTTCGGCGGCATGCACGCAGCCCTGGGCGTCGTCGCCGAACGCTTCGGCGTCGCGACGCATGCGTTGTTGTCGCGCGCCGACATCCTGATCTACGGCACCACGCGCGCCACCAACGCCGTCGTCACCAAGCGCACCGCCAAGACCGCCTTCGTCACCACGCAGGGATTTCGCGACACGCTGACGCTGAAGGAAGGCGGCAAGCACGGACCGCACGACTACAGCTACGACTACCCGGACCCATACATTCCGCGCCGCTACACTTTTGAAATCGCCGAGCGCGTCGGCGCGGAAGGCCAGATCGTCGCGGCCATCGACCGCCAACAGGTCCAAAGCGTCGTTGCCACCCTGAAGGAGAGAAACTTCGAGGCGGTGGCGGTCAGCCTGCTGTGGTCGATCGCCAACCCTACGCACGAACTGCTGGTGGGCGAGGTGCTGGAGCAGTTGCTGCCCGGCGTGCCGTTCACGCTGTCGCACCAACTGGTGCCGATCCTGCGCGAATACCGCCGTGCTTCCGCCACCGCCATCGACGCCTCGCTGAAGCCGCTGATGCAGCGGCATTTTCGCGAGATGAGCGCCGATCTCACCGAAGCCGGCTTCGCCGGCACGCTGCTGGTCTCCACCTCGGTCGGCGGCTGCCAGCATGTGGACGAAGTGATCGCGCGGCCGATCCAAACGCTGAAATCCGGCCCGGCGATGGCGCCGGTGGCCGGGCGTGCCTATGCGGCCCTGGAAAAACTCGGCGGCAACGCCATCGTTTGCGACACCGGCGGCACCACCTTCGACGTGGCGCTGGTTCGCGACGGCGCGCTGGTCTACACGCGCGATTCCTGGCTCGGTCCGCGCTGGCTCGGCGACATCATCGGCACCTCGACGGTGGATGTGCGCTCCATCGGCGCCGGCGGCGGCTCGATCGCCTGGAAGGATGCCGGCGGCCTGCTGCGCGTGGGTCCGCAATCGGCGGGCTCGGTGCCCGGGCCTGCGTGCTACGGGCGCGGCGGCGAATTCCCGACTGTGACCGATGCCGCGCTGGTGCTCGGCTACATCGACCCGGCGTATTTCAACGGCGGCCGTCTCTCGCTCGATCCCGCCGCCGCGCATCGGGTGATCGAGCTTCTGGCGGCGGACTTCGGCCAGACACCGGACCGCATCGCCGCCTCGATCATGGCCATTGCCAACGAACTGATGATCAAGGCGATCAGCGAGATCACGCTGAACGAGGGCGTCAATCCGCGCGAGAGCGTCCTGGTCGCGGGCGGCGGCGCTGCCGGCTTCAACATCATGCCGATCGCGAAAGAGCTAGGCTGCGCCACGGTGATCGTGCCGCGCACCGCCGCCGCGCTGTCCGCCTGCGGCATGCAGTACAGCGACATCGTCTTCGAAGCCACGCGCAGCCGCTTCACCGAGACCGGCCGCTTCGATGTGCCAAGCGTCAACGCGGCGCTGGACGCCATCGAAGCGGAACTGGCCGACTTCAAGCACGGCCTGCACGGGCTGGAGAACGCGCCCTCGCGCACCGACCTGTTCGTCGAGGCGCGCTATCGCGCGCAGGTGTGGGAACTCGATACGCCGCTGCCGCGCCGCCGCTTCACGCATGAGCAGGACGTCGGCGCGCTGGCCGAAGCCTTCCATCAGGTCCACGAACGCCTGTACGCCGTGCGCGACGAAGGCAGCGCGGTCGAATTCGTCAACTGGAAAGGCCGCATTTCTGTTCGTGCCTTCTCGCCGCCGCCGGTGCCGCAGAGCCAGCCGCAACCACACGCGCCGACGCCGGACGGGTTTCGCGACTGCTATTTCGCCGACACCGACCGCGTGCGCACGCCGGTCTATCGCGGCGAACATTTGCGCCCGGGCGCGAAACTCCCAGGCCCCGCGATCATCGAGGAACCGACCACCACTATCGTCGTCTATGCCGGCGGGCACGCCACCTGCAGCCCGGCCGGCCACTTCATCCTGCACATGACGGAGGCATGACCATGGCACTCGACCCAGTCCTGCTCTCCGTCATGGCCAACCGCATGGACGGCATCGTGCGGGAGATGACCAACACGCTGCTGCGCGCGGCACGGTCCGCCGTGATCTCCTCGGCGCGCGACTTCTCCTGCTGCCTCGTCACCGGCAACGACGAGTTGCTGTCCTCCGCCGAAGGTTTGCCGGTCCACGTGTTCGGCTGCCACATCCAGACGGCGAACATGCGCCGCTACCACGAAGGCGACATCAGGCGCGGCGACGCCTATCTCGACAACGATCCGTACGGCGGCAACACGCATCCCGCCGACCACACGTTCATGGTGCCGATCTTCTGGGAAGGCGAGCACCTGTTCACCAGCGTGGCGAAATGCCACATGGCCGATGTCGGCAACTCCATCCCCTCCAGCTATTTCGTGCTGGCGAAGGACGTCTACAACGAGGGCGCGCTGATCTTCCCCGGCGTGCGCATCCAGCGCGACTGGAAAAGCATCGGCGACGTCATCCGCATGTCGCGCGCCCGCATCCGCGTGCCCGACCAGTGGTACGGCGACTATCTCGCCGGCCTCGGCGCCGCCCGCGTGGCCGAACGCCGCCTGGAAGAAATCTGCGCCAAGTACGGGGCCGCCACCGTCAAGCAGTTCATGCGCGAATGGCTCGACTACTCCGAGCGCCGCATGATCGACAATCTGCGTCGTTTGCCGAAGGCCAGCCTGGAAAACAGCGGCCATTCCGACCCGTTGCAGGGCATTCTGCCCGACGGCCTGGAACTGCGGGTCAAACTCAGCATCGATCCCGATGCCGCCATCATCACCGTCGATCTGTCCGACAATCCGCCCTGCGTGCCGACCGGCCTGAACACGTCGGTGGGTGCGGCCACCAGTGCCGTCGTCGGCGCCATCTTCAACGCGCTGGACAATGACCTGCCGCGCAACGAAGGCTCGTTCCGCCGCCTGCGCTTCATCTACGCCGAGGAAAGCGTCGTCGCCGCGCCAAAGTTTCCGCATTCCTGCTCGATGGCCACCACCAACGTCGCCGAGCGCCTCGTCAACATCACGCAGACCGCCTTCGCGCAACTCGGCGATGGCCACGGCCTGTCGGAGGGCGGCACCGGCCTCGGCGCCGGCATGGCGGTGATTTCCGGGCGCGACCACCGGCGCGGCGACGCGGCATTCGTCAACCGCCTGATGTTGTCCACCAACGGCGGGCCATCCTCGCCGGTCGCGGACGGCTGGATGAACTACGCCATTCCGGTGATTGCCGGCCTGATGTATCGCGATTCCGTCGAGGTCGATGAACTCAAGCACCCGATCCGCGTCAACGCGTTGCAGATCGTGCGCGACAGTTGCGGCGCGGGCCGCCAGCGCGGCGCGCCCGCGCAGCAGATCGAGTACACGCCGGTCGGCAACGATGTCACCGCCGTGATCTCCTGCGACGGCCAGCACGCGCCGCCACGCGGCGTGCTCGGCGGCCTGCCGGGCACGGCGGGCGCCACGTGGCTGCTCAAGGACGGCGAGGCGGCGCGCGTGCCCAACGTCGTCACCGTCACGCTCAAGCGGGGCGAGGCGCTGCGCGGGCGCGATTCCGCCGGCGGCGGCTACGGCGATCCGCTGGAGCGCGATGTCGCGCGCGTGCTGCACGACGTGCTGGAAGGCTGGGAGAGCCGGCAGAAGGCGCACGACATCTACGGCGTGGTCTTTGTCGGCGAGATCGAGGACGACAGCCTTGCCGTCGATACCGCCGCCACCGCGCACCGCCGCAGCCACCTGCGGGCGGCGCGATGACCGGCCCGTCTGCACCCGTCGCCATGCGCGACCTGCCCAGGCAACGCGACCTGACCGCCGAGGAACGCGCCTGGGTGGAGACGTCCGTCGTGGCGCTGCTGCGCCAGCAGCCTCCCGCCACCGCGCATGTCGGCTTCGACGACGCGCCGGACGGCTTGCTTGCCGTGCTGCGGCGGGAGCGGCCATGAGTGCCGCGCTCAGCCTGACGGAAGCCGCCGCCGCCATTCGTGCCGGCCGCACCACCTCGACCGCGCTGACCCGCGCGTGCCTGGACCGCATCGAGCGGCTGAACCCGCGCATCAATGCCTTCATCGCCTGGGACGGCGAGGCGGCGCTGGCGCAAGCGGCGGCCGCCGACACCGCGCGTGCCGCTGGCGACAAACTTGGGCCGCTGCATGGCGTGCCGCTGGCGTACAAGGACATGTTCTATCGCGCCGGCCAGGAAAGCACCTGCGGTTCGCGCATTCGCTCCGGCTGGATCGCAGCAAGCACCGCCGCCGTGCTGAGCAGGCTCGACGCGGCGGGCGCGGTCACGCTCGGCCGCCTCGGCATGTCGGAATTCGCCGTCGGCCCGCTGGGCGTCAACGCGCATTACGGCGCGGTGCGCAATCCGTGGAACAGCGAGCGTGTCTCGGGCGGCTCCTCCTCCGGCCCCGCCGCCGCCGTCGCCGCCGGGCTGTGTTTTGGCGCCCTCGGCTCGGACACCGGCGCCTCCATCCGCGTGCCGGCCGCCGCCTGCGGCGTGGTTGGCCTCAAGCCGACCTACGGGCTGGTCAGCCGTGCCGGCGCGATGCCGCTGTCGCACAGCCTGGACGTGGTCGGCCCGCTCGCCCGCACGGTGGCGGACGCGGCCCTGCTCGCCGCCGTCATCGCCGGCGCGGACGCCGCCGACCCAGCCTCGCTCGCGGCACCGCCCGGCCTGATCCCGGCCGTGCCGCCACCGCTGCCCAAAGGTCTGCGCGTGGCCATCCCCACAAATTTCTTTACCGACGACCTCGCGCCGGAGATCGCCGACCTGCTGGCCCAGGCGGAAGACGACCTGCGCGCCCTTGGCTGTGTGACCGTGAAGTTGGCGATGCCGTCGCTGGCCGACGCGGTGAGCATCTACGGCGCCATCCTCGGCGCCGAGGCTGCCTCGATCCACGCGGCATGGCTGCGCGAGCGGCCGGAAGATTATGCGCCGCAGGTGCGCGGCCGGCTGCTCGCCGGGCTAAGCGTGCCCGGCGCGGACTACGTCACCGCGCTGCGCGCCCGCGCCGGCCTGCTGGAACGCCTGGTTGCCGACGTGTTCGCCTACGCCGATGTCATCCTCGCGCCGGTCTGGCGCCAGCCGCCGCCGCGCATTGCCGAGATCGAGGCGCAATCGGTGGCCGACGCCGCGCGCTTCGTCGGCGGCGTGCTGCGCGCCACCGCACCGGCCAACGTGCTGGGCCTGCCGGCGCTGGCGGTGCCGATCGGCATGATTTCGGCCGGCGTGCCGACCGGCGCGCAACTGATCGGCCGGCCCTGGAGCGAGCCGACGCTGCTGGCACTCGGCCACGCCTACCAGAGCCGCAAGGGCGCGCCCGCGCTGGCCGAGCCGGAATGACGGGACGTGACTCGGTGAACCCGCACTGACTCGTGTTTGCTGCCGCCCGTCGTGCCGGGGCATGCTGACGCAGCTTGGCGCAACGCGATGGCATATAGGAGCGGCGCTTGACCAGGATTGCGGTGCTGGACGACTGGCAGGGGGTCGCGCGCGGCAGCGCCGACTGGTCGGCCCTGATGGCGCGGGCGGAGGTGGTGTTCTTCGCCGACGCGTTCGCGGGCGAGGACGCTGCGGCGGCCGGGCTCGCCGATTTCGACATCGTGCTGTCGATGCGCGAGCGCACACCGCTGCCCGCCGCGCTGATCGCGCGGCTGCCGAAGCTGCGCATGCTCGGCATCACCGGGGCGCGCAACCTCTCGCTGGACGTCGCCGCCTGCACCGCGGGTGGCGTGGTGGTGTGCCACACCACCAGCGACGGGCGCGTGGCGATGCCGCCACCGCCGAACTGGCACTCGGCCTGCTGCTGGCGGCGGCGCGGTCGATTCCGCTGGCCGACGCCGGCCTGCGCGCCGGCCGGTTCCAGCACGGCGTGCCGGTCGGCATCACGCTCGCCGGCAAGACGCTCGGCCTGATCGGCCTGGGCCGCCTCGGCACGCGAATGGCGCGCTACGGGCAGGCGCTCGGCATGACGGTGCTGGCCTGGAGCACCAATTTGACGGCCGAGGCCGCCACCGCTGCCGGGGCGGTGCTGGTCGGAAAAGCAGAATTGCTGGCGCGCGCCGATGCCGTCAGCCTGCATCTGGTGCTGTCGCCGCGCAGCCGCGGCATCATCGGTGCTGCGGACATCGCGCGGATGAAACCGGGGGCAATCCTGGTGAATACCTCGCGCGGCCCGTTGGTGGACGAGGCGGCGCTGCTGGCGGCGGTGCAGGCTGGCCGCATCGTGGCAGCCCTCGACGTGTTCGACGAGGAGCCGCTGCCGGCCAACCACCCGCTGCGCACCGCGCCGAATACCGTGCTGACGCCGCATCTGGGCTATGGCGTGGCGGAAACCTGGGCGCAGTTCTATCCGCAGAGTGTTGCCAACGCGCTGGCGTTCCTCGACGGCAGGCCCGTGCGCGTGCTGAACCCCGAGGTGCTGGGCGCGGCCTGAAGATGCTGCGACTGGCCAACCTGACAAGGCGCTTCGGCAGCGTCGCGGCGGTCGACGACGTCTCGCTCGACGTGCCGGCCGGGCAGATGCTCGGCATCATCGGCCGCTCCGGCGCCGGCAAATCGACGCTGCTGCGCATGGTCAACCGGCTGCTGCCGCCGAGTGGCGGGCGCATCACCTGGGACGGCACCGACGTGCTGGCGCTGCGCGGCCGCGCGCTGCGCGACTGGCGCTGCACCTGCGCGATGATCTTCCAGCAGTTCGGCCTCGTGCCACGGCTCGACGTGCTGACCAACGTGCTGCTCGGCCGGCTGAACCATCGCAGCCAGCTCGCCAGCCTGCTCGGCCTGTTCAGCGCGGCCGAGCGGGCGCTGGCGGTCGCGACGTTGCAGCGCTTCGACCTCGGGGCGATCGCGCTGCAATCCGCCGGCAGCCTCTCCGGCGGCCAGCAGCAGCGCGTCGCGATCTGCCGCGCGCTGTTGCAGGAGCCGCGCCTGCTGCTGGCCGACGAACCGATTGCCAGCCTCGACCCGCACAATGCGCAGGCGGTGATGCAGGCGCTGCGCCGCATCAACCGCGAGGACGGCGTGACCGTGCTGGTCAACCTGCACGACATCGACATGGCGCGCGCCTATTGCGGCCGCATCGTCGCGATGCGCGCCGGGCGGCTGCTGTTCGACGGCGCGCCGGCGGCGCTGACGGAAGTGGGCCTGCGCGAGATCTACGGCGACCGCGGCGCCCCCGATGCCGCCGCGGCGCTTGCCATCGCCTAGCCGCCGGACCCACGATGGCCGCCCACGCTTTGCCGGAGGCCCGAACATGCTGACCCGCCGCAGCCTTTCCCTCGGCCTCGCCGCCCTGCCGTTCGCGGCACGGGCGCAGGTCGCCTTTCCCGTGGGCAAGCGCGACTGGGCCGCGCAGGTGCCGGTGATCCGCATCGGCCTGCTCGGCGGCGAGAACGATGCCGACCGGCTGGCGCGTTACGGCGGCTACCGTGCGTTGCTGGAGCAGACTTTTGCGGTGCCGGCGAAAATGCTGCTGGCCGCCGACTATGCCGGGGTGATCCAGGCGTTCGCCGCCGCACAGATCGAAATCGCCTACATGAGCCCGGCCGCCTATGCCGGCGCGTGGCTGCAAAGCAACGGCGATGTCGAGCCGCTGCTGACCACGCAGGAGCAGGACGGCACGACATCCTATGTCTCGGCGATGTACGTGCGCGCCGATTCCGGCATCGCCAGCCTCGCCGACATGAAGGGCCATTCGCTGGCCTGGGCCGACCCCAACAGCGCCTCCGGCTACCTGATCCCGCGCGCCGAGTTCCGCGCGCAAAAGCTCGACCCCGAGACGTATTTCAGCCGCACCGGCTTTGCCGGCGGGCACGAGCAGGCGGTGATCGCGGTGCTGAACCATCAATACGACGCCGGCGTGACCTGGACCTCCGGCATCGGCGAGGCAAGTGCCGGCTACACGCGCGGCGCGCTGCGCACGATGGTGGACAAGAAGCTGCTGGACATGAAGGACCTGCGCATCATCTGGACGTCGCGCCCTATCGAGAATGGGCCGCTGGCGGTGCGCAAATCGACGCCGCAGGCGTTCCGCGACGATATGCTGGCGTTCCATCTGGCGCTGCCGCAGGCGCATCCGGACATCTACCACGCGGTGGACATGGGCGCCGGCGCCGCCTGGGTGCGGGTGCAGCAGTCGGACTATCAGGTGTTCGTCGACCTGTTGCAGCAGGAGGCGGCCGAGCGGCACAAGCGCCAGTGATTCTTGCCGCTGCTGTCGAGCACGACTACCGCCGCCGCCGGCGCGCACGCCGGTGGACCGTATTGCTTTGGGGCACCGTGCTGCTTGCGGCCCTGCTGGCCAGCGCCTGGATGTCGGAGGTCTCGCCGTCCGCGCTGCTCGCCGGCCTGCCGCGCGCGGGCGACTATTTCGCCAAGCTGGTGCCCGACCTGCAATGGCGCCATCTGCTGAGCGGCGCGCAGACCGCGGGCTCCGTCGCATACTGGTTCTACCGCCTCGACCTCTGGCTGTGGCTGTTGTTGCAGACCAGCCAGATGGCGGCGCTGGCGACGGTGCTCGGCGCAGCACTGGCGCTGCTGCTGTGCTTCCCGGCCAGCGCCAATCTGGCGCCCAGCCGCGCGACCTACATCGTCTGCCGCCGCCTGCTCGACCTGTTTCGCAGCGTGCCGGACATCGTCTATGCGCTGATCCTGGTGTGGGCGTTCGGCGTCGGCCCGCCCGCCGGCATTTTCGCCATCGCCCTGCACACGGTCGGCGCCTTGGGAAAACTGTTCGCCGAGGCCGTGGAGAACGCCGATCTCGGGCCGTGGGACGGCGTGCGCGCCGCCGGCGGCACCTGGGCGCAGGCGGTGCGCTACGCCATCCTGCCGCAGGTGGCGCCGAATTTCCTCAGCTACGTGCTGCTGCGTTTCGAGATCAACGTGCGCGGCGCCACCGTGATCGGCTTCGTCGGCGCCGGCGGCATCGGCCAGGAACTCTATACCGTCATCAGCTTCAGCTATTACCAGGAGATCAGCGCCATCGTCGTGCTGATCGTGCTGGCGGTCAGCCTGATCGACATTCTGTCCGAACGGCTGCGCAGTGTTGCCATGCGCGGGGCCGGCGCGTGAAGCGCGCGGCCGACATCACCGAATCCGACATCGCGGCGGCCCGAGCGGCCGTGCCGCTTGCGTTCGGGCAACCGCCCTGGCGACGCGCGCGACGCTGGCTGTTCGCCGGCCTCGCGGTCGCGTGGTTCGCGGGCCTGCTGGTCTGGTTCGGCATCACGCCGGCGCGGCTCCTCCACGGCATCTCCGGCGTCTGGGTGATCCTGCGGCTGATGATCCCGCCCAGCCCCGGCGCGCAGTGGCAGGACATCCTGCGCGGGCTTGGCGAGAGCGTGGCGATGGCGTTTCTCGGCACCTTCGTCGCGGCCGTGCTGGCGCTGCCGCTCGGCCTGCTCGGCGCGCGCAACGTGCTGTCCAATGTGCTCGCGCATCTGTCGCTGCGCCGCTTGTTCGACGGGCTGCGCGGCATGGACCAGTTGCTCTGGGCGCTGGCGTTCGTGCGCGCCGTCGGGCTCGGGCCACTCGCCGGCGTGCTCGCCATTGCCGCCGCCGAGATCGCCGTGCTGGCCAAACTGTTTGCCGAGGCCATCGAGAACGCCGATCCGCACCCTTCGGAGGCGGTGCTGGCCGCCGGCGGCAGCCGGCTGCTGGCGATCCGCTTCGGCCTGCTGCCGCAGGTGCTGCCGGTGATGCTGGCACAGGTGCTGTATGCGTTCGAGAGCAACACCCGCAGCGCCTCGGTGCTGGGCGTGGTCGGCGCCGGCGGCATCGGCTTGCAGATCGCCGAGCGGATCAAGGTGCGCTACTGGAACGAGGTTGCCTTCATCATCCTGCTGATCCTGGCTACCGTCGGCACGATCGACTTCCTGTCCGCGCGCATCCGGCGCGGGATGATGCGCTAGGCCGTCGCCCCGTGCGCCGCATCGCCCCCGCGACCGCTGTGGCCGCAGGGATGCGCGCAGGCGGGGTACGAATCGGCGGCGTCGCTCAGATCAGCTTGGCGATCAGCCCGGTCCAGCCGGTCTGATGCGCGGCGCCCAGACCGTTGCCGGTGTCACCATCGAAAAATTCATGGAACCAGATCAGATCGCGGAAATGCGGGTCGTCACGGAAGCAGGATTGGCCCGCGTAGATCGGCCGGTTGCCGTCGGCATCCCGCAGAAACAGCCGTGTCAGCCGGCCGGCGAGTTCGCGCGCGACCTCCTTCAGGCTCAGGTGGCGGCCCGAGCCGGTCGGGTACTCCACCGTGAAGTCATTCCCAAAATAGTCGTGGAAGCGCAGCAGCGATTCGATGATCAGGTAGTTCACCGGCATCCAGACCGGCCCGCGCCAGTTCGAATTGCCGCCGTACAGCCCGGTCTGGCTCTCCGCCGGCTCATAGCCGACCGAGAGCTTCAGCCCGTGATGCTCGAACACGTACGGAGCCTGCGCGTGGGTGCGGGAGAGCGAGCGCACGCCGTGGTCGGACAAAAATTCCGTTTCGTCGAGCACGCGGCGCAGCACCCGCTTCAGCCTTGGGCCGCTCAACAGCGACAGCAGGCGTCGCTGTTCCTGGCCCGGCTCGTCCCAGCGCGACACCAGCAGTGCCAGGTCGGTGCGGCGCGACAGGAACACCTCCAGCCGGCGCGCGAAGTGCGGCAGGCGCCGCAACAGGGCGGGTTCGATGGTCTCGACCGCGAACATCGGAATCAGCCCGACCATCGAATGCAGCTTCAGGCTGCGGATGCGGCCATCGGGCAGGTTGAGCACGTCGTAGAAAAATCCATCCTCCTCGTTCCACAGCCCGACGCCTTGCTCGCCGATATCGGTCAGCGCCCGCGCGATGCGCAGGAAATGCTCGAAGAACTTGCTGGCGATTTCCTCGAAGGCGTCGTTGTACAATGCCAGTTCCAAGGCGATACGCATCAGGTTCAGCGCATACATCGCCATCCAGGCGGTGCCGTCGGTCTGGTCCAGATAGCCGCCGGTCGGCAACGGGTCACTGCGGTTGAACACGGAGATGTTGTCCAGACCGAGAAAGCCGCCCTGGAACATGTTGCGGCCCTGCGCGTCCTTGCGGTTCACCCACCAGCCGAAATTCAGCACGAGCTTGTGGAATATGCGCTCAAGGAACGACAGGTCGCCGCGATCGCCGGTGGCTTCGCGTTCGATCTGGAACACGCGCCACGCGGCCCAGGCATGCACCGGCGGGTTGGCATCGCCGAACGCCCATTCGTAGGCCGGAATTTGCCCGTTGGGGTGCATGTAGTCTTCGTTGGTGAGCAACAGCAGTTGCTGCTTCGCGAAAGCCGGGTCGACCATCGCCAGCGGTACGCAGTGGAAGGCCGTGTCCCACGCCGCGAACCAGGGGTATTCCCATTTGTCCGGCATCGACAGCACGTCGCCGGCGGTCAGGTGCCGCCAGTCGGCATTGCGGCCGCGGCGGCGCTCGGCCGGCGGTTCGGGTTGCAGCGGGTCGCCGCGCAACCAGCGATACACATCGAGCGCGTAGTATTGCTTGTTCCAGATCATGCCGGCCAGCGCCTGCCGCTGCACCAGCCGCGCGTCCGCGTCGGCGATGTTGGTCTGGATGGCGGCATAGAAGGCATCGGCTTCCTGCCGCCGCGTCGCGACCAGCGCGTCGAAGCCGTCGAACGGCGCGCTGGTGCCGCCACGCGCCAGCCGCAGCCGGATCGTCCACGCGGCACCCGCCGGCAGCACCGCTTGATGCCAGACCGCTGCCTTGGTGCCGGGACCGGTGGGCGAGGCCGCGTCCGCGCGGCCGCCGACGACGGCGTCGTGGATGCCGTCCTTGTAGCGGCCGGCGCCGGCCTCGCCCCACAGGCGCGGATTGCTGTCGTTCTCGCAGAACAGCAGTTGCGGACTGTCCGAACTGTAGAGGACGTAGGTGCCGAGTTCGCCATGCTCGGCGATCACCGTGCCGGCGCCGCCGTCGGTCAGGCTCGGGCGCGGCGTGTCGGGCCGCCAGCTCCATTCGTTGCGGAACCACAGATGCGGCAGCACGTGCAGCGACGCTGCCTCCGGCCCCCGATTCTGCACCGTGATGCGCAGCAGAATGTCCGCTTCGTCGGCCTTGGCGTATTCGACGGTGACGGCGAAATAGCGGGACTTATCGTACGCCGCCAGATCGAGCAGGGTGAATTCCGGGTCGCTGCGCCGGCGCCGCCGCGATTCGGCGAGGATCTCGTCGTACGGAAACGCCCGCTGCGGATAGTGATACAGCATGCGCAGATAGGCATGGCTCGGCAGCGCGTCGAGATACCAGTAGAGTTCCTTGACGTCTTCGCCGTGCGAGCCCTCCGGCCCGGTGACGCCGAACATGCGCTCCTTCAGCAGCGTGTCCTGGCCGTTCCAGAATGCGAGCGCCAGGCAGAGCTGTTGGTTGGCGTCGCTGATGCCGGCAATGCCGTCCTCGCCCCAGCGATAGGCACGCGCGCAGGCGTCTTCGTACGTCAGATAGCCCCAGGCGTCGCCGTCCGCGCTGTAGTCCTCGCGCACCGTGCCCCATTGCCGCTCGCTCAGATACGGGCCCCACAGCCGCCATGCCTTGGCCTTCGCCTGATCCTCGGCCATCCGCCGGCGTTCGGGATCGGCGCTCGCGCCCGGGCCCAGGCGCAGCTTGCTGCGGTCGTTGGCGCGGCGACGCGGGCGGCGGCCGGCTTCGCCGGCCGTCATGCGCGGGCCCCGCGCCGGCGCGTCCACCGTGCCGCGCCGCCGCCGCCATCGCCGCCCGCAAGAATTGCGCTGCGCGCAGCGCCCGGCGTCATGTGGCGCGACAACTACAAAATGCCGTACTTGGCATAGACTTCGCCGAGTGGCAGCCCGGCCTGGAGGTCCGCGAGCGTGGACCGCTCGCCGGCCAGTTTCTCGAACGCGGCCGCGAGCGCCTGCGCCTCCACCTCTTGCGGCACGACAATGACGCCGTCGGCGTCGCCGAACAGCAGATCTCCCGGTCGCACGCCGACGCCCGCGCACTCCACCGGCACATCGAGTGCGACGATCTTGCCGCGCCCTTTGCTGTCGAGCGGGCCGATGCCGCCGTGGAACACCGGAAATCCGGTAGCGCGGATCGCGCGGATGTCGCGCACCAGCCCGTCCATCACCACGCCTGCGGCGCCGCGCGCCAGCGAGGCGGTGGTCAGCAACTCGCCCCACGGCGCGATCCGCCCGGTGCCGCCGCACGAAAACACCGGGATCTCGTCCGGCCGCAGGCTGTCGATCAGGGCAATCTCCAACTCGTAGGGGTTTTCGCCGGGCGCCACGTCATAGACGTCCATGAACAGCGCCGTGCGCGCCCGGCCGGCCATCACGCAGGCGTCATCGAGCGGGCGGATACGCGGCGGCAGCGCCTGCGCGCGATGGCCAAGCCCGTCCAGCACGTCCGACAGCAGTGCTGTGGTCAGGCGGGCGCGAAGCTCGGCAAGCGTCGCCGCGGGCACGGTGGCGGGCATAAGGGTGTCCTTCCCAGGGGCATTGCCCCGCCATTCCTGGCCCGCGCGTGCGGCGTGTCAACCGAGTCCGGCCAGACGGGGCTATACCTTTGCCACGGCCTCGCCTTACTCTGCCGCACGTCGGGGCTGGTCCGCCCAGGCGCACAGATACGGCTGCAACAAAAACCAACCGGGGGCAGAGAATATGATGCGAGGCTGTATGCGGGCCGTCGTATTCGGCGGCGTATGCGCGGGATTGTTGGGAGCGGTCG
>Ga0302279_10003014_pt1 | contig 21531 bp, 19 predicted proteins | sample III_Bog_N3_3_FD_194541 | JGI IMG/M metagenome (GOLD analysis project Ga0302279, IMG submission 194541) | Peat permafrost microbial communities from Stordalen Mire near Abisko, Sweden - III_Bog_N3_3 | ecosystem: Environmental > Terrestrial > Soil > Wetlands > Peat | place: Sweden: Abisko...
CCTGGCCCGGATGCTGCAACGTCGGGGGATCCTGGGCCCGGATGAACTGCAGCGCTTCCTGGCGCAGCAGGTCGAGGCCCGGGCGCTGGATCCGGATAAATAGGCCCACTGGGGCGTACGGGTCCCGCCCCGGCCGTGCCTGCCGGCAGGTCAGGCGGAATGTTTGGGTGGATCCAGGTCGGTCTGGATGGCCTCCAGCTTCTTGACCGGGCATCCGCCGGACTTGCAGGAGCCGCAACCGGAACCGCAACCGCCGCCCACCGCCGAACGGATGAAGTCCTTGAGGAAATAGAGCACGCATAGAGCGGTCAGGACGAGGACGATACCGGATTGGAAAGTCATAGAATCCTCATGCAAAACCCAGGGCGTGGCCGCCCTGGACGGTGAGCCAAGCCATGAGCCAGGCCAACCCCAAACCATAGACGACGCTGAAGCTGGTCCAAATGAAACTGCGGGTTTCCTTGAGGATCATGCCGATGGTGCCCAGACAGGGCGTATAGATGAGCGTGAACACCATGAAGGCGAGTGCCGTGAGCGGCGAAAGTCCCGAACGCTGGCGCAGGGCCGACTGGAGGCCGCTCACATCGGGGTTGCCGTCCCGGTCCCCCACCTGGGTGTGGTGGATCACCGCCATGGTGCTCACCACGATCTCCTTGGCCACGAACCCGGCGGTCAGGGCGATGCTGTCCTTCCAGGCTTCGGCCCTGGAATGGTCGGGATCCAGGATGGGCGCCAGGGCCGGCTGGAGCGTCTTGCCGATATCGGCGGCCAGGCTGGTGTTCACCACCCGGCTTTGGTGGGCCAGGGCCAGATCGTCCAGTCGGCTGGCTTCCTCCAAAGGGGGCAGGTTGAGGGTCCGCACCGCCGCTTCCTGGCGGTGCAGTTCCTCGCTCCAGGAACGGTTGGAGATGCCGGGATAATGGGACAGGAACCACACCAGGGTCGCTCCCCCGAGGATGGTCGTTCCGGCCCGGGTCAGGAACACGCTGCCCTTCTCCCACATATGGATGGCGGTGCTCTTCAGCACGGGCAGGCGGTACGGCGGCAACTCCATGACGAAGGGGGCGTTGGCGCCCCGGAACAGGGTCAGCCGCAGCAGCTTGCCAACGGCCATGGCCAGGGCGAAGCCCAGGAAGTGCATGGCCAGGATGGCGAGCGCGGCCTGCACCGGGCGGAAGAAGGTTCCAGCGATGACGATGTAGATCTGCAGCCGGGCGGAACAGGACATCAGGGGCGCCACCAGGATGGTGATGAACCGGTCGTCCCGGGCCTCGATGGTCCGGGTGGCCTGCACGGCCGGGACATTGCAGCCGGTGCCCATGATCAAGGGGATGAAGCTTTTGCCGTGGAGCCCCATGAGGTGCATCAGCCGGTCCATGATGAAGGCGGCCCGGGCCATGTAGCCGGTGTCCTCCAGGAAGGCGACGCAGCCCATGAGCAGCATGATGATGGGCACGAACACCACCACCGCGCCCACTCCGGGAATGATCCCGTCGACCAGGAGGCTGGTCAGCTCTCCCGGGGGCAGGCGTTCGCCGGCCCAGGTGTGAAGCAGGTTGAAGCCGCCGGCGATCCAGTCCTGGGGGATCTTGCCCACCACGAACGTGAGACTGTAGACCGCGACCATGATGGCGATGAAGATGGGGATTCCCAGCCACCGGTTGGTAAGGACGGCGTCAAGGCGCGCGGTGATGTCGGTGCGGCGGGTGGCTGAACGCTTCTGGACCTCCTCCACCAGACCGTGGGCAAAGCCGTAGCGGCGTTCGGCCACCAGGGTGGCGCCGTCGGCGCCCAGATGGGGCTCCAGGAAGGCCAGGCTGGACTGGACCTGGGTGGTGACGGCTTGCCTGGCATGGCTGCGCTCCACCAGGGATTTCGCCTTGAAACCGTTTTCCAGCAACTGGAGGGCGAGCCAACGGGGTGGGCAGGTCCGGGCCAGTTCCTCGTCCCGGTGGATCTCCCGTACGATCTTGCCCAGTTCCTGTTCCAGATCGGGCCCGTAGTTCACGGTCCCGCCCGCGGCCAGGGGTTCCGGGCCGGCGCACGCCAGCTTGAGGATCGCTTCCCGCAGGGCCTGGATCCCCTCCTCCCGGTTGCCCACGGTGGGAACGACCGGGCCCCCCAGCAGGGCGGCCAGGGCGGTCGGGTCGAGCTTCAGGCCGTTCTTTTCGGCATCGTCCATCATGTTGAGGGCGAACACCATGGGCCTGCGCAGTTCCAGGAGCTGGGTGGTGAGGTAGAGATTGCGCTCCAGGTTGGAGGCGTCGAGCACATTGACGATGACCTCCACCGTGGGATCCGCCAGGAACCCGGCGGCGATCCGCTCATCCTCGCTTTGGGCCGACAGCGAATAGGTGCCGGGAAGGTCCACTACCTCCACCTGGATTCCGGCCGACTCGAAGAAACCGCTCCGGCGCTCGACGGTCACTCCCGCCCAGTTGCCCACATGCTGGCGCGACCCGGTGAGAGCGTTGAAGATCGTCGTTTTCCCACAGTTGGGATTTCCAGCAAGGGCCAGGGTAATGGGCATCAATCCTCCTCGGACACGAGGATGCATTGACTCTCCTCCCGCCTGAGAGATAGGTGATAGCCCTTGATCACAAGTTCCATTGGATCCCCCAGGGGAGCCAATTTTTCCACTTTCAACCGGGCGCCTCTGATGAATCCCATCTCCAGCAGCCTCTGGCGGATCCGGCCCTGGGCCAAAACCTCGAACACCAGGGCTTCGTCTCCCGGGTGCAGGTCGCTGAGCGGTTTTGGCTTGTCTTGAGACATGATCTCAACTCCGGCTCCAGTCTACGATGGATGGGGTCTGGAACAAACCGGAATTCTGAGACACTTATCATAGGTGACAGAGGTTCTTTGGATACAATGCCTTCTAGCACTGGACGCCATGGTCATCACCTTCCCGAACCTGTTAACCCTGTTGCGGATCCTTGCGGTTCCGTTCTTTGCCATCGCAGTCTGGTACGGGCACATGGTGGACGCCTGTTTCCTCTTTGTGGCCGCGGGCCTGACCGACGTCCTGGACGGATACCTGGCGCGACGCTTCAACCAGAAATCGGCGCTGGGGGCCATCCTCGATCCGGCCGCGGACAAGTTGCTGATCACAACCGCTTTCATCCTGCTGGCATTCCCCAGGGAGGCATGGGCGGTGCGGCTTCCCCCCTGGGTCACCATCCTTGCGATTTCCAGGGATGCGGTGATCGCCCTGGCCGCCCTGCTGGCCTATGACCCCTTGGATCCCAACAAGTTCAAGCCTTCAAGGCTCGGCAAGCTGACGACTTTCGTGGAGCTGCTGGCCATTTCCCTGAGCCTGCTCATGAACACCATCGGCCCCTATCCCTGGTTCCGGTTCGTGGTGCCTTGGATCTACTACCTCATGGCGGGCATGGTCCTGGCTTCGGGCATCCATTATTTCTTCCGGACCACCGGCCTCAACGCGGAGCCGTCATGAGCAAGCCTCCGGAACCGGCCGGTTTCCGGATTCCCCTGCCCATCCTGATCCCGGTCCTGGGGGCGCTGGTGGCCCTCTGGTTCCTGCGCACGGCGTTGGCGCCCTTTTTCGTCGCCATCGTGCTGGCCTACCTGATGGAGCCCTTGGCCTCCTGGCTTTCCAGGCGGCTGCCCCGGGCCTTGGCGGCCCTGATCGCCATCCTGGCCTTCACCATCCTGATGGGGCTGTTCCTGTGGGCGATGGTGCCGCCCTTCGTGGCTCAGGTGGAACGTCTGATCGGCTCGCTTCCGGTCTGGCAATCCAAGGCCGTCGCCCGATGGTTGCCCTGGTTCCAGGCCCATCCTGCGGTCCACGACAAGGTGAAACAGACCCTGGAGTCGGTGGATCCCATGGCCTTCCTCCAGGGGCTGGGCAACGCGGGATGGGGGCTGGTGGGGTGGCTGCTGGAACTCATGACCCTGATCCTGGTGCCGCTCATCGTCTACTACCTTCTGGTGGAAGGTCCCACCCTCACCCAGGGGGTGGACGAATTGATCCCGGTCCGGTTCCGGGACAAGGTCAAGGCCCTGGCCAGCGAGATCAACCATCGGCTGGGCGGCTACATCCGCGGCCAGTTGGCGGTGATGCTGGTGATGTCCATGCTTCAGGGACTGGGGTTCCAGCTGCTGGGGGTGCCCTACCCCTGGGTGCTGGGGCTGATGGCCGGTATTGCCAACGTGGTTCCCTACTCGCCTTACCTGACCGCGCTGCCCCTGGCGCTGCTGTTCTCGGCCCTGAACGGGGCCGGCCCCGGCCACCTGCTGCTCATCCTGGTGGTGTTCGAGCTGGTGCAGAAGTGCGAAGCCTTCTATTTCACCCCGGTGTGGGTGGGCCGGGCCAGCGGCCTGCACCCCCTGGAGGTGCTGCTGGCGATCTTCTGTTTCGGGTTCGCCTTCGGCATCGTCGGGCTCATCTTCGCGGTGCCGATGATGATCGTTGCCAAGGCTTTGTTCCGGACCCTCATCGAGAACTACAAATCCCAGTCCTGGTTCACTGAGGCATAGGAGGCCCTTGTAGGTGGGTCTGCGCCACGAATCGGGACCCCCATTGGTCGGCGCCAATCCATGGAACCAGGACGAACGATCCCGGAGCCACCGGCAGGGAATGCTGGGATGGGCCGAAATGTCCAATCTGCAAGGGCCGTTTCCTGCGGTCAGCGGGAAACGGCCCTTGCAGCCATCCGAGAGACGGACCCTTAAACGAGGTCGTAGGCCCCGAAGAAAAAGCCCAGTTCCCGGGTGGCCGAGGCGGGGCTGTCGGAGCCGTGGGTGGCGTTGCGGGTGTGGGACTCGCCGAACTTGGCGCGCAGGGTCCCCGGGGCGGCCTTGGCCGGGTCGGTGGCGCCCATGAGGTCGCGCCAGCGGATGATGGCGTTCTCGCCCTCAAGGCACAACAGAACGACCGGACCTTCCACCATGAACGCCTCCAGGGTGGGGTAGAAGGGCTTGCCCACGTGCTCCTGGTAGAACTCCTTGCAGATCTCGGGGGTGAGACGGGCCAACCGCATCCCGCGCAAGGTCAGTTCCGCGCGCTCGATTTCGCTGATGATCTGCCCCACCGTCCCACGGATGACGGCGTTGGCCTTTATGATGGCGAAAGTGCGCTCGATTGCCATGGTTCCCCTCCAGGTGCGGCCCGGTGCTCCGGGACTTGAAAAAAAACTCTGTGCGGATCCAGAGACCAGACCAGCGCAAAGGAATGGGAAGCATAGCACCTGTGACCTGTTTCGTGGACCCGGAGCGGCGGGCCCCCTGAACTCCGGGTGACCGCTGGCCATCCCCAGGGGGGAAAGCCGATGATGGATCTTCCAAGGAGATAATTAATGTTGAATAAACATGGTTGAAAACGATCGCTAAATTTACCACCAATGCTGGGAAAATCGGACCTTCGAAGGTAGAATCGAGGGCTTGACGCGATTGGATTCCAGCATGCTTGATAACATCCTTAAGAAACTCATTGGCTCGAAGAACGATCGCGAGCTGAAACGGCTATGGGCCAAGGTCCAGACGATCAATGCCCTGGAACCGGCCATCCAGGTGCTCAGTGACGAGCAGCTGAAAGCCAAGACTCCTTATTTCAGGGAGCTCCTGGCCAACGGCGCGACCCTGGACGAGATCCTCCCGGAGGCCTTCGCCGTGGCCCGGGAAGCCTCCAGGCGGGTGCTCCGGATGCGTCATTTTGATGTGCAGCTCATTGGCGGCATGGTGCTGCACGGCGGCAACGTGGCGGAGATGAGGACCGGCGAGGGCAAGACCCTCACCGCCACCCTGCCGCTGTACCTCAACGGCCTCGCCGGCAAGGGCGCCCATCTGGTCACGGTGAACGATTACCTGGCCAAGCGCGACGCCGAGTGGATGGGCCGCCTCTACAACTGGCTGGGCCTCTCCGTGGGCGTGGTCCAGCACGGGCTCACCGACGAGGAACGGCGCGAGGCCTACGGCTGCGACATCACCTACGCCACCAACAACGAGGTCGGCTTCGACTACCTGCGCGACAACATGAAATGGTCGCTGGAGGAATTCACCCAGCGCGGCTTCACCTTCGCCATCGTCGATGAAGTGGATTCCATCCTCATCGACGAGGCCCGGACTCCGCTCATCATCGCCGGGTCCAGCGAGGAGGACACCTCCAAGTATTTCCGCATCGATTCGGTCGTGCCCAAGCTGGTTCAGGACGTGGATTTCAAGGTGGACGAAAAGGACCGGCAGGTGACCCTCAGCGATGACGGCATCCGTCACGCCGAGCAGCTGCTGGGCGTGCCGAACCTCTACGATCCTTCGGCCATCGAGACCCTGCACGGCATCAACCAGGCGCTCCTGGCCCACAACCTCTACAAGCGGGACGTGGACTACATGATCCGGGAGAAGGAGGACGGCAAGGGGCTCGAGGTGGTCATCGTCGACGAGTTCACCGGCCGCATGATGCCGGGCCGCCGCTGGTCCAACGGCCTGCACCAGGCTATCGAAGCCAAGGAAGGGGTCGAGGTCAACGCCGAGAACCAGACCCTGGCCACGGTCACCTTCCAGAACTTCTTCCGGATGTACAAGACCCTCGCGGGCATGACCGGCACGGCCGAGACCGAGGCGAGCGAGCTGCTGCAGATCTACAAGCTGGACGTGGTCATCATCCCCACCAACATGCCCATGGTCCGCGCCGATTTCGCCGACACGGTCTATTCCACCAAGGTGGGGAAGAAGCGGGCCATCGTGGAGGAGATCAAGGAACTCCACGCCAAGGGCCAGCCGGTGCTGGTGGGCACCGCCAGCATCGAAAGCAGCGAGGACCTGGCCGATTCCCTGAAGAAGGCCAAGATCCCCCATGTGGTGCTCAATGCCAAGCACCATGCCAAGGAGGCGGAGATCATCGCCCAGGCGGGACGCAAAGGGGCGGTCACCATCGCCACCAACATGGCCGGCCGGGGCACCGACATCGTGCTGGGCGGCAACCCCGAAGCCATGGCCCGGATGGAGGCCAAGAAGCGCGACATCGACCTGTATGACCAGGACGGCAAGGAGACTCCGGCCTTCCTCGAGCTGGTGGCTGACATGGCCCAGCAGACCGAGGACGAAAAGCGGGAGGTCATCCTGGCGGGCGGCCTCCACATCCTGGGCACCGAGCGGCACGAAAGCCGGCGCATCGACAACCAGCTGCGGGGCCGGGCAGGCCGGCAGGGGGATCCGGGCACCAGCCGCTTCTACCTGAGCCTGGAAGACGATCTCATGCGCATCTTCGGCGGCGACCGGATCAAGAGCATGATGTCCACCCTGGGCATGGTCGATGACGAACCCATCGAGGCGGGCATGGTCACCCGGGCCATCGAACGCTCCCAGAAGCGGGTGGAAGCCCACCACTTCGAGGTCCGCAAGCACCTGCTCGAATACGACGACGTGATGAACAAGCAGCGCATCTTCTTCTACAACCTGCGCTGCGAGATCCTCAAGGGCAACACCAAGGAATACGTGCTGCGCATTGCCGGGGAGATTGTCGAGGGTCTCATCCACGACTACCTTCCGGAAAAGGGCCTGCGCGATCTGGATGGCCTCAAGGAGCGTTTCGAGCAGCTGTTCGCGCTGAGCGGCGTGGACCTGGAGGCCACCTCCGGCCTGGGCCTGGCGGAGGCCATCGAGAGCCTGTCCGGGATCGTCAAGGACGCCTACCAGGACAAGGAACAGCGCCTGGGCAGCGAAGAAATCCTGCGCTGGCACGAGCGGGTGGCCATCCTGCAGATCATCGATTCGGCCTGGAAACGGCACCTGCTGGTCATGGACCATCTGAAGGAAGCCATCGGCTTCCGCGGCTATGGCCAGAAGGATCCGCTGGTGGAGTACAAGCGCGAAAGCTACGACTACTTCGAGCAGATGCGCTTCGGCTACGAGGACGAGATCATCAGCTACCTGTACCGGGTGGAGCCCCAGGCGGCCTACGCTCCGGATGACGACGGCCTGTTCCGGGAACCCTCGGATATCCACGAGCTGGGGCCCAACGAGTCCGGTTCCATGATGGAACTGGGCGCCCCCGGGGAAACGGTGCAGCGGGTCATGCGCTTCAGCGCCGGCGGGATCGAAGATGATTAGCTGACATTTGCCCGGCTTTGTGGTTGGCTAGTGCCATGGAACTGGTGATTGTCACAGGACTCTCCGGGGCAGGCCGGCGCTCGGTGTTGGGCGCCCTGGAGGATGCCGGCTGCACGGCCCTGGACAATGTCCCGGCCCGTCTGCTGGAGCCGCTGCTGGAGCTGGAGGCCAAACTCAACCCCAACCGGCCCAGGCTGGCGGTGGGCATGGACAACCGGCACCCGGAATTCGCCGCGGAACTGGAGCCCTTGGTCGACAGGCTCATGGATAGCAGCATTCCGGTCTATGTGGTGTTCGTGGAAGCCAATGACGACGTGCTCTTGCGCCGGTTCTCCGAATCCCGCCGGCCCCACTTCCTGGCCAAGGACGGGGCGGTGGCCGAGGCCATCGCCAAGGAACGGGCCCTGCTCGCGCCGGTGCGGGCCATGGCCAGCGCCATCATCAATACCAGTTCCCTGACCCTGTCCCAGCTGCGCCAGCGCATCTCCGAGATGCTGCCCGACCTGCCGGTGGAAGGGACCACCCTGCGCCTGATCAGTTTCGGTTTCAAGCACGGCACCCCGGTGGAGTCGGACATGGTGCTGGACGCCAGGTTCCTGCCCAACCCCCATTACGTGGCGGAACTGCGGGAACTGACCGGCAAGGATGGCCCGGTGCGGGATTTCCTGCTCAAGTCGGACGTGTTCCAGACCTTCCTGGCGCTCACCGAGAACTGGATCCTCTGGGCCTGGCCCTTTATCCATCAGGAAGGGCGGGCCTACCACAACATTGCCATCGGCTGCACCGGCGGCCAGCACCGCAGCGTGGCGCTGGTGGAGATGCTGGCCCAGCGCCTGCGGCGGGAAATCCCCAAGCTGGTGGTGGTGCACCGGGAGTTGCACGATTGATCGAACGGATCAGCCTGGATGACGGCTTTTGCCGCTCGGTGGGCAGGGAGACTGGATGACAGGTGCGAAGCGGGTCGTAATCACGGGTTTGGGTACTGCCAATCCGCTGGGGCTGGAGCCGGAAGGAACCTGGAAGGCCGTTCTGGAGGGCCGCTCCGGCGTGGCTCCCATCACCCTGTTCGACGCCAGTGCGTGTCCGGTTTCCTTCGCCGCCGAAGTGAAGGGCTTCGAGCCTTCCGCAACCCTGGCCGCCCCCGTGGGCGAACCGCCCATCACCGTGACCTTGCCGGCCAAGGACGTGAAGAAGTTCGGCCGCTACGCCCAGCTCGGCATCTACGCCGGGCTGCAGGCCTACCTGGATTCCGGCCTGGATCGGCACCGGCAGACTCTGGAAGCCGAACGGATCGGCGTGAACATCGGCTGCGGCATGGGCGGACTCCCGGAAATCCAGGACGCCGTCGATAATTTCCGCGACAAGGGTTACCGGCGCATCAGCCCCTTCTTCATTCTCCAGGTGATCCCCAACATCATCTCCGGCCAGCTCGGCGTCCAGTTGGGCCTCAAGGGCCCCAATCACTGCAACGTCACCGCGTGCGCCACCAGCACCCACTCGATCGGGGAATCCTACCGCCTGATCAAGCAGGGCCTCGCCCAGGTCATGTTGGCAGGGGGCACCGAGTCCGTGGTCTGTGAAATGGGCCTGGGCGGTTTCGCGGCGATGAAGGCCCTTTCCACCCGCAACGGCGAGCCGGACAAGGCCTCCCGGCCGTTCGACCGGGGCCGGGACGGGTTTGTCCTGGGGGAAGGGGCCACCGTGCTGGTGCTGGAGGACTATGACCTGGCGCGCCGGCGCGGGGCGAAGATCTACGCTGAAATCCTGGGCTACGGCGCGTCCGGGGACGGGTTCCACCTGGTCCACCCGGCCCCCGAAGGCGCCGGCGCCTTCCAGGCCATGGCCTCCGCCCTGGCCGAAGCCGGGATCCACCCGGATCGCCTGGACTACGTGAACGCCCACGCCACCTCCACCCCCGCGGGCGATGTGGAGGAGGCCCGGGCCATCGGCAGGCTGGTGTCCGCGACCCGGGAGCGTCCCCTGTACGTGTCCTCCACCAAGGCCGTGACCGGCCATCTGCTCGGGGCCGCCGGCGCCACTGAGGCCATGTTCAGCGTCCTGGCCATCCGGGACCGGATGGTGCCGCCCACGGCCAACCTTGAGGTTCTGGACCCCCTTTGCGCCCATCCGGGCCTGGACTTCGTGGCCGGGGCGGCCCGCCCGGCCCGGGTGGAGATCGCGCTGTCGAACAGCTTCGGTTTCGGCGGCACCAACGGGGCCCTGGTCTTCGGCCGGGTCAACTAGCAGCCGTCAGGTCGCTGGCGACCTTACGGCTGCTGGTGCCCCGCACGGGCGACCCATCAAGCCGGGATCTCACGGTGCTAGATCTGGTGCTTCCCAGGGGTGGGCAACGGGAGCTCCCCGTTGCCCATGGGTCCAGGAGCGTCGGGCTCGGTGGCCGAAGGCGGCTGAGTCCCGGCCCGCTTGACCAGGCCGTACACGGGCAGGCCCAGGGCGACCAGCGCCAGACCGGGCCAGGTGAAGGAGGGCCGCCAGGCCAGCAGGGCCCCCATGATGGCCAGGGCTCCCAGCACATACAGGGCCGGAAGCACAGGATAGGCGAGGATCTTCACCGGCCGTTCCAGGCCGGGCCTGCGCACCCGCAGGACGAAGATGCCGGCCACGGTCAGGGCGTAGAACAGCAGGGCGGCGAAGATGGTGAATTCCAGCAGCTGGGCATAGTTACCGGTAAGGGTGAGCAGGCTGGCCCAGACCGCCTGGAGGGCCAGGGCGATGCCGGGCACTCCGTGCCGGTTCAAGCGGGCGGCCCCCTTGAAGAACAACCCGTCCAGGGCCATGGCCCGGTAGAGCCGGGCGCCTGCCAGGATGATGCCGTTGGCGCAGCCGAAGGTGCTCACCAGGATGGCCAGGGCCATGATCTTATCGCCCCTGGGGCCCAGGAGGGCGTCCAGGGTGGCGCTGCCCACCTTTTGCCCTTCGGCGGTGGCGATGCCGGTGGGCCCCAGCACCCTCAGGTAGGCGAGGTTGGCCAGGAGGTATAGCACCAGCACGATCAGCGGACCCACCAGGAGGGCCAGGGGGAGGGTGCGCCTCGGCTCTTTCACTTCACCGGCGATGAACGTCACCGAATTCCAAGAGTCCGAGGAGAACAAGGTTCCGGTCTGGACCACCAGCAGGGCCCCAAGGAAAGGCAGGTGGGCGTCGTTCCCCTGGGGGATCCAGGCCGCCGGAGCCACCGGGGCCGGACCCGCCAGCAGAAGTCCGGCCAGGATGAGCGCGGCCAGGCTGCCCAGCTTGGCCACGGTGAACCCATTCTGGATCCAGACCCCGGGCTTCGAGCCGAACCGGTTGATCAGGCTCAGCAGCAGGATGACGGCGATGGCCGAGAGACGGGCCGGGGTGAGGCCGAGGTGATAGGGACCCACCGTGATCCGGGAAGTTACCGCCCAGGCCGGACATTCGAACGGCCCGACCAGGTACTGGCTTTCGCTCACAGCCGGGGCCAGGGTGCCGAGGAATTTGCCGAAACCCATGGCGACGGCCGCGATGGAACCGCACTCGATGATGGTGAATACCGACCAGCCATAGAGGAAGCTGACCAGGGGGCCGTAACTCTCTTTGAGATAGACGTATTGCCCCCCGGCCCGGGGGAACATCCCGGCCAGCTCACCGTAGGCATGGGCGCCCATGAGGGTGAGCCCGGCGGTGAACAGCCAGGCCAGGAGGAGAAAGGTTCCGGTGCCTCCGGTGCGGATGATTTCCGCCGGAACGATGAAGATTCCACTGCCGATCATGGACCCGGCGATGAGCATGGTCGCGGAAAAAGGGCCGATGGTCCTCTGGTATTCTTGTAAATTAGCCATGCCTACCTCATGAACAATATATGCATTCCCGGGCCGCCGGGGCCATGGCGATCCCGGGTTTCTTTGGGTAACTGGAAACGGATGCATTCCGGAGGCCTACGTCCCGGCCTCCCGGGTTACCCTTGATCAATGGCGCGTCCCAAGACCTCTTTCCGCCTTATCCTGGCCACGGCCGTTCTCAGCCTCATCCCGCTTTCGGGTTTGTGGCTGTGGCGAGGCCAGGGCCCCCTGGGCGCTCCGGCGACCCTTCTGGTCAAGCGGGGGTTGTCCGTGGACGACCTGGCCGATCAGCTGGAGCGCGAAGGGGTCATCCGCTCCGCCTCCCTGTTCAAGTTCTGGGCCCGGGCCCGCAAGCTCCAGCTCATCCGCGGCGAGTACACCTTCCGGCCCAGGACCAGCCTGGCGGAGGTGGCGAACAAGCTCAAGCGGGGGGATATCCATTACACCAGCATCACCATTCCGCCAGGCAGCCACGCCTGGGCGGTCCAGCACCGGTTCCGGGAGTTCATCCCCGAGGACGTGTTCTGGACCCTCTGGAAGAGTCCACGGCTGGCGGCCGTGGCCGGGTTCCCCGAGGCGGAATCCATGGAAGGCCTGATCGAGCCCGCGACCTACCGGGTGAACCACGCCCAGGAACCCGAGGAGATCTTCCTGATGCTGGCGGAGACCTTCCGGGATCAGGTCCGGCCCACCCTGGAGGGGGGTGTGCTGCCCCCTTACAAGACCCTGATCCTGGCCAGCATGGTGGAGAAGGAGACCGCCCTGCCGGAGGAACTGCCCAGGGTGGCCGGGGTCTATGCCCAGCGTCTGCGCATCGGCATGCGCCTGCAATGCGACCCCACGTCGCTCTATGCCCGCTGGCAGAGCGGGGATCTGCGCTTCACCGGGCCGACCCCCGAGGATATCCACCGAGCCAGCCGCTTCAACACCTATGCGGTGCCCGGGCTCCCTCCCACCCCCATCGCCGCCCCCAGCCCCGCCGCCATCGAGGCGGTCAAGGTCCCGGATCTGAGCGCGGACCTGTATTTCGTGGCCACCGGCAAGGGTGGGCACTCCTTCGCCCCCAGTCTGGCCGAGCACAACCACAACGTGAGCGTCTACCGGCGGGAAATGACGCGCAAGAAGAAGGCGGCCCTCCATGGTTAAGATCCGGATCGACCAGCTCCTGGTCCAGCGGGGCCTGTGCGAAAGCCGGGCCAAGGCCCAGGCGAGGATCATGGCCGGCGATGTGCTGGTGGAGGACCGGCCGATCACCAAGGCGGGGGCCCAGGTTCCGGACGACGCGGTCTTGCGGCTGCGGGGGGAGGCCCTGCCGTTCGTGAGCCGGGGCGGGCTCAAGCTGGACCATGCCCTGACCGTCTTCGGCCTGGACCCCGCCGGCTGGGTCTGCTTCGACGCCGGGGCCAGCACCGGATGGTTCACCGATTGCCTGCTGCAGCGCGGCGCCACCCGGGTCTACGCCGTGGACGTGGGAACCAACCAGCTCCACTGGAACCTGCGCAGCGATCCCCGGGTCGTGTCCATGGAGCAGGTGAACCTGCGCTACTGGGATCCGAGCCGGATTCCGGAGCCCTGCCAGCTCCTGGTGGGGGATCTGAGCTTCATTTCGCTGCGGCTGGTCATCCCGCCCCTGCTGCCTTCCCTGACTGAGGGCGCCGATGCGGTGCTCCTGGTCAAGCCCCAGTTCGAAGCCGGCCGGGACGAGGTGGGCTCCGGGGGGATCGTCCGGGATCCTGCGACCCACGAGCGGGTGCAGAAGGAGATCTGGGCTTTTTTCGCCCAGACCGCGCTCAAGCCCCTGGCCATCTGCGAAAGCCCCATCCTGGGCGGGGAGGGCAACAAGGAATTCCTCCTGCACCTGCGCCTGGAGGGCGGGAAGCGGTAGAGCCTTCGGAGGGGTCGATGGAACTGGACACCGGGTACCGGGGTCTGTTCGCCCGCTTCCTGGAGATCGAGGACGGTCACGCCACCCTTATCAGGGCCCAGATCGACGCCCTGGCGGGGCAAGGGCGTCGATCTCACGCTTCCGGAATCGGTCGGGCGAGCGCCCGCCGGATGTCGCCGACCTCCAGGATGGATTGGCCATAGCCGTCCCGGGCGATTCGGATCATGGCCCGGCCCAGTTCCTCGGTGGTCAGCACCAGGCCGGGGGCCAGGCGCTTCAGGAGCGGAACGAGGGGACCGGCCAAGGCGTAGATGACGCGGTACAGGCGGGTCCTTGAGCGGATCCCGTGCAAGGGCTGGATGAAGCCCGGGCGCAGCATGTAGGCGGCCTTGAAGGGGAGCCCCAGCAGGGCGTTCTCGGTCCGTCCCTTGACTCGGGCCCACATGATGCGCCCGCTGCCGCTGCTGTCGGTGCCGGCCCCGGAGACATAGAGGAAGCTCATGCCCGGATTGAGCCGGGCCAGGGTCTGGGCCGCGGCCAGGGTGAAATCGTAGCTGACGTGCTGGTAGGCGGCTTCGGTCATGCCGGCGGAGGAAACGCCCAGGCAGAAGAAGCAGGCGTCGTAGCCCGCCAGTTCCGCCTCCACGCCCGAATAGTCCAGGAACGACTCGATCCGGAGTTGCCGCAGTTTGGGGTGGCTGGTCTCCAGGGGGCTGCGCCCGACCGCCAGCACCCGCTCCACCTGGGGATCGGCCAGGCATTCCCGCAGCGCGCCTTGCCCCACCATGCCGGTGGCTCCAAACAGAATGACTCTCATGGTGGATCTCCTTGGGGTCAGACGGGGAAGACGACGCCGGTCAGGTGTTCGGAGCAGTCCCAGAGCCGGCGCTGGACGGCTTCGTCCCGGGAGCGGTCGTTGGCCTTGACCAGGACCGGGGCGCCCTTCAGTTCGCCGCAACCGCAGGGCCCGTAGAAGGCCGATCCGGCCGCCCCGGGATCCACGGCGGCCCGGAGCAGCGGCAGCGCCCCGTGGTCCGCGTCCTGGGACATGACGGCGCCCAGGGCGGCCATGAACAGGCGGGTCAGCGGATGGCGGACCGCATGGCGCTTGAGATCGGTCCGGGCCAGGCCGGGGTGGGCCGCCACCGCGAGGGTGGCGCTCCGGGCCTGGCTCAGCCGCCGCTGCAGTTCGAAGGTGAACATCAGGTTGGCGAGCTTGGATTGGCCATAGGCCGACCAGGGCCGGTAGCCGCGCTCGGACTGGAGGTTGTCGAAACGGATCCGGCCGAACTTATGGGCGGTGCTGCTCATGGTCACCACCCGGGAGCCCGGGGTGGCCATGAGCAGGGGCAGCAGGAGGCCGGTCAAGGCGAAGTGGCCCAGGTGATTGGTGCCGAACTGCAGCTCGAAGCCGTCGGCGGTCCTGCCGTAGGGCGGGATCATCACGCCGGCGTTGTTGATCAGCAGATCCAGGCGATCGTGCCGGTCCTGCACCGCCAGGGCGGCTTTGCGCACCGAGGCGAGTTCGCCGAGATCGAGGGTGATCCGCTCGACACTGGCCGCGGGGACCTCGGCCCGGATCCGCTGCTCCGCCGCCATGGCCTTCTCCAACTGCCTGCAGGCCAGGATCACGTGCGCGCCTCGGCGAGCGAGGGCCACGGCGGTGGCGAAGCCGGTGCCGGTATTGGCGCCGGTGACCAGGACCACGCGGCCGCTCTGGTCGGGAATGTCCTGCCTGCTCCAGGGCCTGGGGGTGTCGTGGGACGTCATGGGCTCTCCTGTTTTGACAATATTACTAAAATTGTCATTTCGACCATCATTGACATTTAGGCAAAAAATGTCAACATTTTGTCATGGGGAAAGAAAAAGATAATCAGATCCTCGAGGCTGCGACCTCCGTGTTCCTGCGCTACGGCTTCCGCCGCACCACCATGGGCGATCTCGCCCAGGCGGCCGGGATCTCCAGGCCGGCCCTTTATTTGCGGTTCTGCAACAAGGAAAACATCTTCGAACGGGTCCTGCAGGCCTTTTCGGCCCGGACCCTGGATCAGATCCGTTCCGGGCTGCAGGACCATCCGGCCCCGCTGGAGCAGTTGCAGTTCGCGTTCGAATGCTGGGCGGTAAAGCCGTTCACCTTGATGCAGGGGTCACCGGATGCCAAGGACCTGGCCAGCTGCAGCCTGGGTTTTGCCGCAACGGTGAAATCCCAGAGCCATGCGGCTTTCGAGGCCCTGCTGGTGCCCATCCTGCAGCGCCTCCCGGCCTGCCAGGGCCAGGGCGTGGCCTCCCCCGGGGCGGTGGCCCATGTGCTGGCCGCTTCGGTGCATGGCTTCAAGACCGAGGCCCGGGATGAGGCGGAGCTCCGGGGGATGATCCACACCCTGCTCAAGCTGGCGGTGGCGAGCTAGAAGGGGGCGAGCCGGTCGCGCACTTCCGCGGCCGTGCCCAGTTCCAGCAGTTCACCGGCCAGGATTTCACATTCCGCCCGGTTCAGGCGGGCGATCCGGGCCTTGATGGCGCCGATGGTCGGCACGCTCACGGACAGCTCGTCGACGCCGAGGCCCAGCAATGCCGGCACCGCCAGGGGATCCGAGGCCAGTCCGCCGCAGACCCCCACCCATTTGCCGTGCCGGTGCGCGCTGGCCACGGTCAGCCCGATCAGCCTGAGCACGCTGGGGTGCAGGGCGTCGGCCGCCTGGGCGAACCTGGCGTCGCGGCGGTCCATGGCCAGGCAATGCTGGGTCAGATCATCGGTCCCGATGGAGAAGAAGTCCGCTTCCCGGGCCAGGGCATCGGCGATCAGGGCCGCCGAGGGCAGTTCGATCATGACCCCCACCTTGGGCGTGCCGCCCAGGACGGCCGCTTCTTCGGCCAGGATGCTCCTGGCGGCGCGGAGCTCTTCCAGCCGGCCGATCATGGGGAACATGATGTGCAGATCCGCCAGGGGCGCGACCCGCAGCAGCGCTCGCAGCTGGGCCCTGAACAGCTCGGGCCGGTCGAGGCTGGCCCGCACTCCGCGCAGGCCCAGGAAGGGGTTGGCTTCCCGAGCCATGGGCAGGTAGGCCAGGGGCTTGTCGCCGCCCACGTTCAGGGTCCGGATCACCAGCCGCTGGCCCGGGCCCAGGGCCCTGGCCACGACGCCGTAGGCTTCGGTCTGTTCGTCCTCGCTGGGGGCCTGCTGGCGGTCGTGGAACAGGAATTCGCTCCTGAGCAGTCCGATCCCCTCGGCGCCGGCGGCGACGGCCTCCGTGACCTGCCCGGCACTCCTGAGGTTGGCGGCGACCTTCAGCCGGAACCCATCCGCGGTTACGGCCGGCGCCAGCGATGCCGTTCGGTTGACCGAACGGAGGGTGGCCTGGCGGGCGATGTCCACCCGGGCCCGGCCCAGGTCGGTTTCGCTGGGCGCGAGTTGCAGGATGCCCCGGGTGCCGTCCAACACCACCAGGGACCCGCTGGGGAGTTCCAGCGCGGCTTCGTCCAGGGCGCAGATGGCGGGGATGGCCATGGACCTGGCCAGGATCGCCACCTGGCCGGTCGGGCCGCCCCGGGTGGTGGCAAGGCCCTGGATCCGGGCACCATCCAGCTGGGCCGCGGTGGAAGGCGCCAGTTCCTCGGCGATGAGAATGCATCCCTCGGGCAGTTCCAGTCCGGTAGCGCCGAGGGCCGCCTCCAGCCGGTCCCGGTCCAGGGCCGGATCCCCGCTCGGCTCGGCCACCGCCGGCGCTGGGGTTCGGAACTGGAACACCCGGCCCACGGCGATGCCGGGGGCAGCGGACACCCCAGCCAGTTGGCTGGGCATGGAACGCTGGTCCGGCCTTCCGGGGGCCGGCCGTCCGGCGGCGAGGGGCCCGGGGCCATCGCCGCAGCCTCCGGCCAGCAGGTCGGCCAGGGTCTCGGCCGCCTCCCGGGCATCCGGTCCCGTGGCCCTCACCTGGAGGGGGTCCCCACCCTTGGCCTCGAACCCGAGAATGGCCACCAGGGACTTGGCGTTGACGCCCTTGGCGCCCCGCACCAGCCGGATGGTCGCGCTGAATTTCCGGGCGGCGTCGGCCAGGACCGCCGCCGGCCGGGCATGGAGGCCGGAGCGGTTGGGCAGGATCACGATCCGGGACTGCAGCGTTTGGCCGTCCGTGGGCTCCGACCCGCCGTCCCTCAGCTTTACCTGGAGTGCCGGGTCCACCCCCGCCGTCACCAGGCCGGCAAAGGGCGCCAGGGCGGCGACCCGTTCGCCGTTGGCGATGACCATCAGGACCATCAGGCTGCGCACCCGGGGGCCCACCAGGACCGGGTCGAACCCCAGCAGCGGCTGGCCCGCCTCCACCCGGTCGCCCATGGCCACCTTGGGGGCGAAGCCTTCGCCCTTGAGCAGCACCGTGTCCAGGCCGACGTGCAGGAGCACTTCGACCCCTTCCCAGAAGGTGATGGCCAGGGCGTGGTGGGCTGGGTGCAACTGGGTCACGGTGCCCGCCACCGGCGCCAGGAGCAGGCTGGAGGTGGGATCGATGGCGATGCCGTCGCCCACCCGCTTGCTGGCGAATACCGGGTCCGGCACGGATTCCAGCGGGACGATGACGCCCGAGACGGGGGCAAGCAGATTGAGGTGGACCGCCGTCATGGAAGCATTGAACATTCCAAATCCCTCCGGAATTCATTTCCAGGTCGGATCGAGTTTACAATTATTTATTCATTAAAACCAGAGATAAGATGGGCTGGACCGTGGAAGGCTGGAACGGTGGCCCACCCGCCTGGACCGACTCCGGGCAGCATCCCTGAAGCCTTGTGGCGCAATAATCTAAACCTTTGCCCCCCCCGCCCGGGTCCAACCCTCCGGTACCCTGGGGTCGGCCGGGATGGCCAGAGCCGGGTTATTCCGGCATCATGATTAAAGGCAAGGCACTTTTGAGGTCACCCATGTCAGACGCCCCCCTGATTCGCTTATCCGATATCAAAAAGTTCTATCAAATGGGCGATATGGAGGTGCGTGCCCTGGATGGGGTGTCCCTGGACATCCAGCGGGGCGAATATGTGGCAATCATGGGGCCCTCCGGCTCCGGCAAGTCCACCATGATGAACATTATCGGCTGCCTGGACACCCCCACCCAAGGCACCTACCATCTGAACGGCAAACTGGCCTCAGCCATGTCCGACGATGAATTGGCCGGCATCCGCAACGAAGAAATCGGCTTCGTGTTCCAGACCTTCAACCTCCTGGCCCGGACCACGGCCCTGCAGAATGTGGAGTTGCCCCTCATCTACGGCGGGGTCCACGCCCGGGACCGGCACCAGCTGGCCCTTCAGGCCCTGGACAACGTCGGCCTGGCCCTGAGGGCCGACCACATGCCGAACCAACTCTCCGGCGGTCAGCGCCAGCGGGTGGCCATCGCCAGGGCCCTGGTGAACAATCCCTCGATCCTGCTGGCCGACGAACCCACGGGGGCCCTGGACACCAAGACCAGCGTCGAGATCATGAACCTGTTCGAGGAACTGTTCCAGCGCGGCAACACCATCATCCTGGTGACCCACGAAGAGGACATCGCCCGCCATGCCCACCGCATCATCAAGCTGCTGGACGGCCAGGTGATCCACGACGAGCCCAATGTTCCCATCTCCAGCGCGGAGCACCTGGCCAACCTGAGGATCTGACCGGGATTACGGCTACGGCAGGACCGGCAGCACCAGGAACGAGGGCAGCGCCGCATTGCGGAAGACCTTGTGCTCGGCCGGGTGGAAGTCCTGGTCCCTGGCGTGGTAGATATTCAGGAACACCTGGGGGTTGCGGTCCACCAGGGGGAACCAGGAACTCTGGATCTGCACCATGAGCCGGTGGCCCTTGGGGAAGCTGTGGCAGACGTCGTTCAGGGTGAAGTTGACGGCCGTAGGCTGGCCGGGCACAAACGGTTCGGGCGTCTCCAGGCTGTTGCGGAACTTGCCCCGCATCACCTCGGCCCGCACCAGCTGCTGGCAGCCGCCCATGGGAGCGGCAGTCCCTTCGGCGGGATCGGTGCGCCCGCACTCCCCCGGAAGGACGTCGATCACCTTCACCACCCAGTCCGCATCGGTGCCGGTGGTGCTCACCTGGAGGTGGACCTGGATGGGGCCGGCCACGGTGAGGGGACTGGCCAGGACCGGAGTCTGGTAGACCAGCACGTCGGGGCGCTCAGCGGCGAAGCGCTGGTCGCCCACCATGAAGGCGGGCGAGACCAGCGGCTCGATGGCGGCGGTGTAGGGGACCGGATGGGCCGGGTCGCTGCGGAAGCCGTCGGCCCCGGTCCTTGCGGACGGAGCCTGGGCCCCGAGTCCGCCCCGGGCCTGGAGATAGAGCATGGTGCGCCGGGCCTGGGGCGGTGGCCAGGCGTCGAACCGGCGCCAGGCATTGCTGCCGGTCTCGAACACATAGGCCGCGGGCAGGCCGGGATCCGCCGCGCCTTTCAGGAAATGGCGGAAGAACGGGGCCTCGATCTGGTCCCGGTAGAAGGCCGCCGTGGGGCTGCCGAAGCGCACGTCCCCCAGCCGGTCGCCGTCGCCGTCGGCCCAGCCTCCATGCTCCCAGGGGCCCATGACCAGAAAGCCGAGGCTGCCGGGGGATTGGGCCACCCGCTGGTGGACCTGGAGGGTCCCGAACAGGTCCTCGGAGTCGAACCAGCCGCCTACGGTCAGCACCGCCGGCCGGATGTTCCGCAGGTGGGGCCGCAGATCCCGGGACTTCCAGTAGCCGTCCCGGGTGCCATGGGCCATTTCGTCGGTCCAGACCGGGACCCGGCCGTGGAAGAAGCGCTGGTCGGCGTGGGGCAGGGCGCCCAGGTCAAGGAAGAACCGGTAGCCGTCCGGGGGGGCGGCGGCCACCGCCCTGGCCGGCCACCTGGGCGAAGGCCCGGTCCGCTCCAGGGCGAATTCTGCGTCGAACCAGAAGGTCTGGGCCAGGAACAGGGCACCGTTGTGATGGTCGTCGTCGCCGTCGAACAGGTCGGAGATGGGCGCCTGGGGGGAGACGGCCTGGAGCGCGGGGTGGGCGTCCACCAGGGCGCACGCCGCGTAGTAGCCCGGATAGGAGATGCCCCAGGCGCCGACCTTGCCGTTGTTGCCCGGGATGTGCTTCAGAGCCCAGTCGATGGTGTCCCAGGCGTCGGTGGCCTCGTCCACGCCGCGGCCGCCGGTGAGCGGCGTCATCTCCTGGAACACGCCCTCGCTCATCATTTTGCCCCGGACATCCTGGTAGACGAAGATGAACCCCTCCCGGGCCAAGGTCTCGCTGGGGCCCAGATCCGAGGGAAAGGCGTCCGGCCCGTACGGGTCGATCCCATAAGGGGTGCGGTTCAGCAGGATCGGGTGGGGGCCGGGTGCCCTGGGCGTGTAGACGGCGGTGAACAGCCGGACCCCGTCGCGCATGGGGACGCGCACCTCTTGTTTCCGGTAGTGGGTCTGCAGGTACGAAGCGCCCTGGGCCGCCAGCGGCAGGCCCACCGCCAGTGCCAGGAGGACCGCCCACGGCCTCATGGCAGCACCGGCAGCACCAGGTGCGAAGGCCGCAACGGGCCATGGTACAGACGCTGTTCCGCCGGCTGGAAAGCGTCCTCCCCGGCATGGTAGATGTCGGTGAACACCTGGGGGTTGCGGTCCATGAGGGGGAACCAGCTGCTCTGCACCTGCACCATGATCCGGTGGCCTTTGAGGAAGGTGTGGAAGACGTCGTTGAGGGTGAACCGGACTTCGGTGGGCTGGTCGGGGGTGAAGGGCTCAGGGCGATCGAGCTGG
>Ga0302279_10003019_pt1 | contig 21512 bp, 11 predicted proteins | sample III_Bog_N3_3_FD_194541 | JGI IMG/M metagenome (GOLD analysis project Ga0302279, IMG submission 194541) | Peat permafrost microbial communities from Stordalen Mire near Abisko, Sweden - III_Bog_N3_3 | ecosystem: Environmental > Terrestrial > Soil > Wetlands > Peat | place: Sweden: Abisko...
CTCAAGCCGAAGGATCGCAAGCGCCTGTTGAAGGATCTTCCGCTCGCCCCTGCCTGGATGCATCCATTTCTCCGCCACATCGCCGGGGAGGAAGCATGACCGCCTTTGCCCAGCTTCCTGGCTCCGAGCGTCGGCTCATCATTGACCAGATTGCCGCCCGGCGCGGCATCCTCCCGGTGATCGTCGAGAAGGATTTCTGGGTTTGTTGGGTTCTGGGAAAAATCTACGCCACCCCGGCCATGGCCCCCCACGTGGTCTTCAAGGGTGGCACTTCCTTGTCCAAGGTGTTCGGCGTCATCGACCGCTTTTCCGAGGATGCTGACTTGTCAGTGACGCCGGCCTCCTTGGGATTCCTCGACGGCGACCTGGATGATGCACCCTCCGCCACCCAGCGCCTCAAGCGCATGAAGGCCCTCGCCAAGGCATGCGAGACTTGCGTTGAGCAGCGCTTCCAGCCTGCCCTGGAAACGTCGATCACGGAAAGCCTCGGGATTCCAGCAAGGCCAGGGCTTCCTGGGCTGCTGTTCGCACCAGTTCCTCCAACAGGTTCCCAAATTCCCGCCCCATCAGCTTCACCGGGGATGGGCCGAGTTGACGCACCAGTACGTCGCACCGAGCATCCTGGGTCGGCCTTGACCGCGGAATGGCGCCCGCGATCCAGAAACCTTCCACCCCAATCGGCTCCAGGATAGCCTCTGCCACAACGGACGTCGGTTCCGGAATTTCGGCTTCCCGGAATCTAGCCAAGCGATCCTGGAGTTTTTCCCGGCCACGGCCACGCCACTGAAAGAGCAGGAATGGATCCTGATCGAAAGCCTCGGCGAGGATGTAGTAGGTCGCTGCAATATGCTTGCAGGGGTTGGCCCAGTCGGGGCAGGAGCAATCCGTCTCGAGATCCTTCACCCGCGTTGGGAACAGCGAGAGCTTCGCGGTCCGGAAAGCCGACTCGATGTCCTTGGGCATCTCCCCTGCCAGGAGCTGGGCCAGGAAGATGGCCTGTCCCGCCATGGCCTCCTCGGCCTCCAGCCACTCGGTCTCGCTGAAAACCGGAATGCGGATCTCCACCTTGTAGGGCGTGGACCGCGACCCCTGAACTTTGGCCTTCACCAGGCCGGGAGAGACCTCCAGGCCCATGACCTGCCCGCTCCTGGCATAGGATCGGCCCCGGGTCAGCCGGGCTCCCATATTGAAGGCCTCCAACACGGAAACGAACCGCTTGGACCACCAGTTTTCCCCGATGGAGCCTCGCTGGCTTTTGGCCTTGATGCCACCCTCGGCCTTGCGGCGCGGCGCGGCGTCGTAGCCGTTCCAATCCCATCGGCTCATCCGGCCACCCCCGCCGGGTTCCGCTTCCTTGTTGGGCGGTTGCCCTTGGGTTTCGCCTCCTCATCGGCGTCCTGGGCATCCTGAAGAGCATCCCGGCTGAGGGACACCAGTTCCCGGAACGACCGGGCATCCAGTTCCGTCAGCCAACCTTCCCCGCTGCCCACGACTGATTCGGCCAGTTCCCGCTTCGACTCGATGAGGGCGTCGATCTTCTCTTCCAGCGTCCCGGAACAGATGAACTTCCGGACCTGAACATTCTTGGTCTGGCCGATGCGGAAGGCGCGATCCGTAGCCTGGTTTTCCACCGCCGGGTTCCACCAGCGGTCGAAGTGGATGACATGGCTGGCCGCGGTGAGATTTAGCCCCACGCCTCCCGCCTTGAGGCTCAACAGGAAGACACCGGGCCCACCTTCGGCCTGGAAGCGCGCCACCATGGCGTCGCGCTGTTTCTTGGGCGTCCCACCATGGAGGAAGAGGGGAGTCTCGCCAAAGCGCGAAGCCAGTCGACTGACCAACAGGTCCCCCATTTCCCGGAACTGCGTGAACACCAATACTTTCTCACCCATGTCCAGCACCTCGCCGAGGGTCTCTTCCAGGGCGTCCAACTTCCCCGAACGGCCTTCCAGGGTGGACCGATCCTGAAGAAACTGGGCGGGATGGTTGCAGACCTGCTTGAGCTTCATCAAGGTCGCCAGGATGAGTCCCTTGCGCCGGATGCCTTGGCTCTCCTCCACCTGGGCCACCATGTCCTGCACCGTGGCCTGGTACAGGCTGGCCTGCTCTTTGGAGAGGGTGCAGTAGACTTTCATCTCCAACTTCTCTGGAAGATCAGAAATGATCCGCCGATCTGTCTTGAGCCGCCGAAGGATGAAGGGCGCTGTGAACCGGCGCAACTGCGCGGCCTTTTCCTCGTCCCGGTAGCGTTCGATGGGCAGCGCAAAAACCCGCCGGAAGTCCGTGGCGCCGCCCAGCAGCCCCGGATTCAGGACATCCAGGATCGACCAGAGTTCCGAGAGCCGGTTCTCCACCGGCGTGCCGGAGAGCGCGAACCGGTGATCGGATCGGATGGCGGCCACGGCCTTGCGCGCCTGACTTTCGGGGTTCTTGATGTGCTGGGCCTCGTCGAGGATGAGGGCATCCCAGGGAACCGCTGCCAAGTCGTCTCGATCTCGGGCGATGAGCTGGTAGGTGGTGAGTACCAGGTCGACACCTTCGAAACCGGCCTGTTGGCCTTTGTGCCGCTCGGCCCCGTGATGGACATAAACCTTCAGCTCCGGCGCGAACCGAGCGGCCTCCTTGTGCCAGTTCCCCACCAGGGAGACCGGGCAGATGAGCAGCGCGGGAGCAAGGGCGGTCCCCTTCTTCGCTTTTCGCCGGTGCAGCAACCACGCCAGCATCTGGATCGTCTTCCCCAGGCCCATGTCATCCGCCAGGCAGGCCCCGAGGCCTAGATCGGCCAGGAAGGCCAACCAACCCAGACCGCGAGCCTGGTAGGGACGCAAGGTGCCCTTGAGACCGGCGGGCGCCTTGAGCGGTTTCAGGGTGCGGTCCTCCCAGGCGGCCATGAGCTGCCCAAGCCAGCCCTCGGCCTGGAGGCTCTGGACCTCGATGCCTTCGGGGCCGCGCTCCAGGCCCAGCCCCAGCCGCAGGAGATCGCGGGCGCTTCGTTCGCCCTCCATTCCTTGCTTCTTGAAGTGCGCCAGCGCCGCCTGGATCTGGGCGGGATCCAGTTCCACCCACTGGCCACGGAACTGAACGAACGGTTGCTTGAGCTTGGCCAGGGCGAGCAGTTCCTTGAGGGTGAGTTCCTGGTCGCCCAGGGCGATCTTCCATTGAAACTCGCACAGGGAGTCCAGGCCGAGCAGGCCCGAGGAGACCGCTTTCTCCTTCGGCTTGGCCGTCATCCGCAGGGACAGCCGAACCGGTTTCTGCCACCAGTTGGGAGCCATCACCCCGTACCCGGCAGCCTCCAGGATGGGGGCGGAGTCCTTCAAAAAGGCATGGGCGCCGGTTGCGTCCAACTCCAGAGCCTCGGGCCGGGCGGTCTTGAGGGCGCCTTCCAGGGCGGGGAATACCCGCAGCGCCCGGCCCAACTCCCCCAGCAGGAATTCGTCCGGGCGTTGCAGACGGCGTTTCAGGACGCTATCCAGGGCCTTGCTCCGGGCCCAGACCTGCGGAGCTCCCACCATGAGGCTGGGATCGTCGCTGGCCTGGAGCAGGAAGTCCACCCTCCAGTTCCGGTGCTCCCCACCTTCGGAAAGCCTGAAGCAGAGCCGGAACGGCTTGGCCTGGTCCACCCAGACGGGTCGCATCCAGCCTTCCAAGGACGGGAGGTGGCCGGGGAGTTGTTTCGCCGCGTTTTTCGCCAGTCCGGTTTCATCAACGAGGCTGTTCAGCCAGGCCTTCTCGGCGGTGGGCCCGGGCCCCGTCTCGAAGGAGTAGCTCCGGAACATCCGCCGCATGGCCAGATCCGTGAAGGCATCCAGAGCATCTCCCACTACGACGGCGGAGGAGGGAGCACGGTCCCGCCCTTCCTGCGCGAACCCGGTCCGGCATAGCCCAGGCAGGGATTGGGCCAGGGCCCGGAGAAAAAGCCGGTCCCGTTCTTCGGGAAGCGGGCGCCAACGGGTCAGCACATCCACCCCTTCCCGCTGGAACACGGGCAGCACCCTGCCCCGCGCCACCAGATCCATGGCAAGAAACAGCAAAGCGCTCCATGCCTCCAGGCTCGGACCTGGGCGAAGGCCGAGGCAGGGCTCGGCGGGAATTGCGCGCAGCAAATCGACGACCGCAGTCCCCTGGAAGACGAGCGCGGGCACGCGCCATGGGGCAAGCTCCTGCGACGGTTCGCCCTTTTCCCTGGAGGAAAGGGGAACCCCCGAAACCGTCGGCAGGAGGAGTTCGGTTTCACCCGGTGCCCCCTTCCGAACCGGGGCGCCGAACGCATTCCACAGACGCTCTTCCAAGACCCCGCCCCCAACCGCAAAGGGGTGCGCCGGCGCGGTTCCAGCTTTCGTTCGTCTTCCAGAGGTCGGTTCGAGCGTCTGGGATTCCTCCCCCCAAAGCCGAAGGTGCAAATCAGAGGACCATGAGGCGTGCGCAACAAGCATGAAATGAATTCTGGCTGAAAAGGGGCCGGCCACGCCAGTTCTAGGCTACTCCGATGCGTGAAATATCCGGGATGGCTGGGCCGAACCCGGCTGCTGGAGTAGGCTTTAGATTCAATTCTGTGCGGTCGGGCCTCAGACCCCATCCTGGCAAGGGATCCCAAGATGTCAGACAGGAAAAAGTCTTCGAAACTCGAAAAGCAAAGGCGAACGAAGGCCAGGGATGTGGTTCCGACCCTGGATCTGAAGAAGCTGGTGGATCTGCCCCCGTGGGAGTGGCCCCGGGAAGCACCCCGGGTGATTCTTCGTCTGCTCAGGGATCGGCTGGAGCCCGAGGCGGACCGGGAACTGGCGGTGACCTTGGTCGGCGACCTCTGTGAACAGACCGAAGACACGTTCAAGGCCTGTCTGCAAATCCTTGCCTGCCCGGAGGAATCAGAGTCGCTGCGCTGTGCGGCCGCCATCGCTATCGGGCCAGCCCTCGAACAGGCCGATGGCCTGGACCCCGAAGATCAAGGAGAGGCATGGATCTCGACAACCCTGTTCGAAAAGGCGAAGGCCACACTTCACGATCTATGGAAGTTGCCGGATCTCCCGAAATCGCTTCGAAGAAGGATCCTGGAAGGTGCCATTCGCGCACCCCAGGATTGGCATTCCGAGGCGATCCGGATGGCGTTCCTTGCAGACGACACGGAGTGGAAACTTACGGCGGTCTTTGCCATGAACCATGTTGGTGGCTTCGAGAACGAGATTCTCGAAGCTCTGGAGCACCCCGATCCTGAAATTCACCTTTGGGCAGTCATGGCAGCGGGAGCTTGGGAACTGGAAAAGGCCTGACCGCTCGTTGCCGGCTTGCGAATGGTGTCGAGCATGTGGTGAGCGCCTGCGAGGTGGTTCTCCCCCTCACGGCTGGAAAGGCTAGTTGCCTAGTTGATTACCGCTCATGGCTGGGGCTCGATCCCCATCCCGCCACACCCTATCCTCGCCTCCTGCGCCAGCACAAAGCGACCCCGGCGGACCTGGACCTGAGCAAGGATGTGGAACTGATTGTGCTGTCGGTCAAGGGAAAGGCCGCACGGTGCCGGTTGGTCGGAAGTGAGCGCACCATCACCTTGCGCGCGCGCCGCCTTTGGGACATCGTTCCCGGCGAGATCATCACCATCAAGCCGCACAAGCAATGGGGCTACTCAGGTCATCCCTACCTGTCAGGCGAAATCGTGGCCACACGGGTGGACGTTGGCGCCCTTGCCCTTGTGCCCCTGGGCCTTATCGACATGGGCGCCTTTCCTGGGCCCACCGGCAGGAAGCTTGCGCCCACCAGGAAGGCGTTTGGGATGGAATGGGTCATTCCGGCCGTAGGATCTGCCGAGGATGAGGACGCGGATGCGATCCAGGATGCCAGTGACCTGGCCTTGGATGGTCTGCTCGGGGAAGCCCGCACCCTGCTCATGGAAATTTGCCAGACTGACCTCCGATGCCTGGATGCCCACGCCCAACTCGGAGTAATGGAGGCCAGCAGCTTTCCAGAGTTAGCCGTTCGCCACTTCGAGGTGGGCGTGCGCATCGGCGAGTTGTCATTCGATCCTGGATTCGATGGTCTGCTGCCATGGGCGTTTGCCGGCAACCGCCCATTCCTATGCTGCCTGCACGGTTTCGGCTTGTATCTTTGGAAACAGGGCCGTCTTCAGGAGGCTGAAGGAATCCTTGAAAAATTGCTACGATTCGATCCCACGGACAACCTGGATGCGCGGCACATGCTAGAGGATGTGCGGGCAGAATCCCCCTGGCACCTCACCCCGGCATTGAAATCGACATAAGTTTGGCCCTCACTGATCTTCCGTCTCGCAGTTGCGGTGCTTACTCTCCGTTCCAGGATCCAAGACGACCGCCCTGGCCTCGAATGGTTGGCCTACGGGCAGTGCTCAAGACCACACGGGACGAACGATTGAAGATGCTGTTTGGCTGAAGAGGCAGCAACCCGATTTTAATGCATTAATCATGTTCGTATGCCCAAGAGAATCACCCTGTGGCAAGAGCCATGCGTCAGTCTGCGCTGAGCCTCGCCCACCCGCGCCGTACCCCGGGGTACCCCATGTGAGGCAACGTTGTGAGTACAAGCGTAAAAAAAGAGAAGCCGGAGGGTATCTCCGGCTTCTAAGTCTAATCATTTCAGTGGTAGCCCCAAGGGGAATCGAACCCCTGTTAACGCCGTGAGAGGGCGCCGTCCTAACCGCTAGACGATGGAGCCGCGGAATGCGTGAATAGAAATCTTACCGGAAGGATGCTCTTTGGGGAAGAGGTTTTAACCGCGGCGGAGGGTGATGACCGTGATCTCCGGCGGAGCGCCGATCCGGATGGGAAGCCCCACCACCCCCAGACCGCGGTTCACATAGAGGGCCTGGGTGCCCCGGCGGTAGAGGCCCTGGGTGTACTGACCCAGCAGGAAGGCGCTGGAAACCCCGGGGATGAGGTTGACCTGGCCGCCGTGGGTGTGGCCGGAAAGGGTCAGCGGGGCGCCGGTCCTGCGCGCCAGGTGCCAGTCGCTGGGACGATGGCTGAGACAGAGCCGCCAGGCCCCTTCGGGAATGCCCTGGACCGCCTGGTCCGGCTGGGGGCCGGGACCGTAGGTGATGTCCCGGAAATGACCGTGGCGGGCCATGGGATCCTGGAGCCCCACCAGGGCCAGGCTGGCCCCACGGCGGTCCACCAGGGCGTGACGGTTCTCCAGGAACTGGAAGCCGGCGCCCTCCAGGGTGCTCCAGATCGGGCGGGGATCCGTGAAGTAGTCGTGGTTGCCCAGGATGGCGAAACAACCCAAGGGCGCCCGGAAATTCCGGAACGCCTCGGCCACCGCCAACGCCTCACTGGGCAGGCTGTCCACCATGTCCCCGGTGATCAGCAGAAGCTCGGGCCGCTCGCCCTCGGCCAGACGCCGCCAGCGCTGCACCTGCTCCGGCGGCACCATGGGCCCGGAGTGCAGATCGGAGAGCTGCACCAGGCGCAGCCCGTCCAATCCGGGAGGCAGGTCGGGGAAGCTCAACTCATGGCGGATGATGTCCGGATCGGCCCGGGCCTCCATGGTGCCCTGCATCACCCCGTACGCCGCCAGGGTCACCCCCACCGCGCTGGTCTGGCGCAGGAACCGCCGGCGCTGGGGATTCTCCGGAGGCACCACCGCCAGGGACCGCCACAGATGGGTCCAGCGCCAGATCAGGCTGGCCACGGCCCAGACCAGCAGATCCATGACCGTGAGCAGCTGGAAGTAGGCACCCACCCGCGCGTAGGGCCTGAGCCAGACCGCGCTGGTCCCGCCGCCGGTGAGCCGCATCCCCGCGTAAAAAGCCAGGGGCAGGTGGATGAGGACGAGGATCCCCACCACCCAGCGATCGAACCTCGGATGGAAAAGCTGGTGCAGCAACCGCCGGTGGAGCACCTGCAGACCGAGGATCAGGGTGATGAAGATCAGGAAGATCAAAAGCAGACTCCCTTCAGGGCGAAACCGCCACCAGGGGAGATTGTGCGCGAAGCACCCTCAATCCTCAACCACTGCTCTACCTGGATCGGCTCTGGTCATACAGGGTTTCCATCTGGGCCACCAGGCCGTCGAAGGCCTTGAGCGCCGCCGCCACTGGCTGGGGAGTGGTCAGGTCCACTCCGGCGGCCTTGAGGGTGTCCAGGGGGAACCGGCTGCAGCCGGAGCTCAGGAATCCGAGAAAACGCTCCCGGGCCGGCTCGCCTTCGGCCAGGACCGCCTCGGAAAGCGCCATGGACGCCACGATCCCGGTGGCGTACTGGTAGACGTAGAAGTCATAGAAGAAGTGGGGGATGCCGCTCCACTCGGACTGGATGTAGTCGTCCACCCGCACCACCCCGAGCTCATGGCCATAGTAGATCCGGGTGAGCTCGAGGTACTTGGCGTTCAGCCAATCCGGAGTGAGCGATTGGCCCTGCTCCACCCATTCGTGCATGGCCAGCTCGAATTCCGCGAACAGGGTCTGGCGGAACAGGGTGCCCCGGAGGGTTTCCAGGTAGTTGTCCAGCAGGAACAACTTCAGGGTGGCGTCCCGCTCGGTCTCCAGGAGCGTGTGCATGAGCATGTTCTCGTTGAAGGTGCTAGCGATCTCCGCGAGGAAGATCGGGTAGTCGGCGGTGGGATAGGGCTGGCCCCGCTCGGACAGGAAGGAGTGCATGGCGTGGCCCAACTCGTGGGCCAGGGTGGACACATGGTGGAAGGTGCCATCGTAGTTCATTTTCACGAACGGGTGCACCCCGTGGACGCCGCTGGAATAGGCCCCGGACTGCTTGCCCAGGCTGGGATAGAGATCGATCCAGCCGTCGCTGAAGGCCCGGCCCAGGGCCTCCACATAAGGGGCGCCCAGGGGCTGGCTGGCCCGCAGGACCAGATCCCTGCCCTCCGTGAAGGGATAGGTCCGTGACACCGTGCTTACCGCCGAAGCGTATACGTCCGCGTAGCGCATCTCGGCCAGGCCGAGCATCCGCTTGCGCAGCCGCAGCAGCCGGTGCAGCGGGCCCAGGTCGGCTCGCACCGCGGCCACCAGGTTGTGGTAGACCGCCGTGTCGATGGCGTCGGGGTAGAGGGCGGCGTCCAGGCAGGTGGGGTAGTGGTGAACCCGGGCATGGAAGAGGTCCTGCTTGATGCCGGCGTCCAGGAGGGTGGCCAGGGTGTTCTCGTAGCGCTTCTGCCCGGTCCAGTAGGTCTCCATCACCAGGTGGCGGTCGGCGGGGCTCTTGGCGGCGCGGTGCTTCTGGTAGTTGGCGGTGCTCAGCAGCACCTGCTCGCCGGTGGAGAGGGTCACTTCGGGCCGGGGCAGATCCAGGTCGGTGAGCATGCCGGCGGCACCGGACGGCGCCTGGGTGAACAGGCCGGTATGGGCCACCACCCGCGCCTCCGCTTCGGGCAGGATATGGCCCTTCATGCGCAGGATCTTCAGGAAGCCAACCCGGTGCGGCACCAGGCGCGGATCGGCCTGTATGAAGGCTTCCACCTTGGCTTCGCCCAGAGCCAGCAGGTCTGCGTCCATGAAGGCGAGCTTGGCCCCCAGTTCCACCAGGAAGCTCTGGATCTCACCCTTCATACCCTGGTATCGGGTGTCGCCCAGGTCCATGTCGCCCTGGAGGCTGGCATACTGGGCGAGCTTGGCTCCCAGGCGGTTGGCCTGCTCCAGCGCCGACATGAAGTCCCCCATGGCCTTGGCCGATCCGGTCCAACCCTGGCCGAGGGTGGCCAGGCTCGCGCCCAGGGTCTTCACCTCCCCAAGTCCGGCACGCCAGCCGGCATCATCGGCAAAGATGTCCGAAATGCGCCACTTGAATGCGTCCGGAACCTGGGACCGGGGTACGGAGGAATAATCGGGGATCACTTCGGTTGGGGTTGATTGGGAGGGCATCGGGACTCCTGGGGCCTGGATAACGAGTGTACGGGATGAAGCGCCGCCTGACCCGACCATTTCCACCAGCCACCAGGGAGGGCCGGGAACCCCGGTCCCCCGCCCGCACCGCACCCGAGACAGGGGCCGCGGATAACCTGGAACCTTCCGCACGATCGGCCGGTTGATCCACGCCTGCCCACCTTCAGTTGGACGCCCGCCGGCTGATGGCCGCTTTGGCCCGCCGGTCCCCCTCCTCGACCTGGGCCGGGGTCAGGCGGTTCTTGACCTGCTGGAAGGGCTCGGCCGCATCCGTGTCGCCGCCCTCCTGGGCCTGGTAGAGCCAGACATAGGCCTGCATCAGATCCTTGGGCAACCCCTCGCCAACGGCATACATCACGCCGATGCACCCCTGGGAATACGGCTCGCCCTGATCGGCCGCCTTCCGGAACCACTGGATGGCCTCGGCCTCGTCCGCGGTTCCGCCTTGGCCCAGGAAGCACATGGCGCCCAGCTTCGCCTGGGCGTCCCGATGGCCCCGTTCGCCGGCCAGGGTCAGCCACTTCTTGGCTTCACCGAAATCCTGGTCGATGCCCCTGCCCCAGTAATACATGACCCCAAGCGTGGCCTGGGCCTCCAGATCGCCGTCCTTGGCCGCCGCCAGCAGAGTGGCCAGGCCATCGTCCGGGGCCGGTTCAGGGGCGGGTGCGATGGGGACCTTCTCCACGCTGAGCTGATCCTGGGCGCCCAGAAAGCCGTTCTTGGCCAGGGGCGGCATGTTGGTGGCCAGGAGGGCGGTGGCAGGAATGACGAAGAATATCAATGAACGCAGCATGCCCGCTCCTATTTCGGTCCTGCACCATCAACCAGCATCCGGGTCCAGTGGACCGGAAGGGGAGGAACAAATGAACCGTTTTGGATTAATTAATAATTACTACCCCTCAAAGGAATCGGTGTCCAAGTCCTTTGATTGAATGTCAATATATGCCGCTTGTAATTTACTGCCAGTTTTTTTTGAAGGCGATTACTGGAAGCTTCTTGGCAATTTCCGGCACAATCCTTGATCGGTCGCACCCCAGCCGAAAAGCTGATTTTTTTTGAAATCTCCACCGTTATTAAATTATTATTTTATAGGGATTAGCCCGTGCCATTCATCCGAGCAGGCCCCTGACTCGCCCGCGCATGCCTACGCCTCCCGCCACAGGCGGTCGGATCCCGGGGCACCATGGCTTGGTTCAGTAGGTCCAACTCAAGCCGCAGCCCGCCTCCTTGGCCATGCGTTCCGAGAGATCCGGATCGAACCGGATGTTCAGTTCCGACCCGGCCCGCACCCGGGCCACCGTGCCGTCCTGGCCCTGGAATTCCAGTTGCAGGGGCAGCGAGCCATGATACATGCGCAGGAGCGGAAGCAGGCGGTCAGGGTATTGGCCCTTGGGCAGCTTGACCACCGCCCCATGGAAGCCCTTGCCCTGGAAGTCCTCCAGGCTCTCCAGGCCGGTGACGAACAGCTTGATGATGGTCTGTTCCTCCTCTTCCTCCTCGGCCCCGTTGCCGTTGTTGCCGTTGTTGCCGCCGGCGGTCTCGACCTTCAGTTCGCCGGTCACCCGCAGCAGGGCGTCGGGCAGCGCCAGGTGCCGGAACAGCTCGAAGGTGGGGGTGCGCTTGCGGGTGGCGGGGTCGAAGTGCATGGCCATGAGCAGGGCTTCGATCTTGTCCGTGAGGTCCTCCAGGTAGAGGATGGCCCAGGGCTGCCCCTTCTGGTTGGTCTTGAAGGCGACGTTGGTCACCATGACGCCGAGGGTGATCTCGTCCCGATCCTTGGCTTTGCCGGCGGCGACGGCCTCCTTGAGACCGGCGATGGAACCAAAGGTGTGGACCTGCAGGGCGTCCTTGAACTCCTCCAGGGGATGGCCGGAAACGTAGAGCCCCAGGGTCTCCCGCTCGTTGCGCAGGCGCTCCTTGCGCGTCCAGAATTCCACGTCCTCGGGCAGGGCCCAGTTGTCGGCCAGGCTGGCCATCTCCGCTTCGTCGAACAGCGAGGTCATGCCGGTGTCCACCCCGCCCTTGCCGGCGTTCTCGAGGGCCGAGGGCAGGCCGGCCACCAGGGCGGCGCGGTTGGGTTCCATGCTGTCGAAGGCCCCGGCCTTGATCAGGGATTCCCAGACCCGCCGGTTGGCCTTCTGCAGATCGGTGGCCTTCAGCGCGTGGAAGAAATCCTTGAAACCACCCTCCTCGGTGCGGGCGGCCAGGATCGCTTCCAGGGCCGCCTCGCCCAGGCCCTTGACCGCCGCGAAACCGAACCGGATCTGCCGGGGCCCGGTGATGGTGAAATCCAGCTCGCTCTGGTTGATGTCCGGACCCAGCACCTCGAGGCCCAGCTCCTTGCAGTTCTGGGTGTACTTGACCACGTCGTCGGTGCGTCCGGACTTGGTGGAGAGCAGGCCGGCCATGAACTCGGTGAGGTGGTTGGCCTTGAGGTAGGCGGTCTCGTAGGCGATGAGCGCATAGGCGGCGGAGTGGCTGTTGTGGACGATCAGGCCATCGGCGACGAAATTGTGGTCTTCCTGGACGGTCAGATCGTAGGTTTCCGCTTCCCCTTTGGGTTCGATGGACAGCACCCGGTCCCAGAAGACATCGGACTGGCCGTGCATGGACAGCACCTTCGAATCCAGCACCGTCCCGAGCTGGGCCAGGGTTCCCCTCCGGAAGCCCCGTTTCCCGGGACTCCCCTTGCCGTAGAACTCTTTCAGGGAAAGACCGCTCCGGGTCTCCAGCGTCTTCCAGGTCAGGCCCATGGCGACACGGGCGGTGGCCACCTGGACCCGCACCACCGCCGGCACCGTGTCCACGCTGGTCAGACCCCGTTCGGTGGCGGCAACGTGGGACCGGAGCACTTCCAGTTGGGTTTCCCGCCCGAGCAGGTGCGGGCCGAGCCGGTCCAGGAACCGGTCCAGGGTCTGTTCACCCACCAGGTGGACGCAGTACCCGGTACGGTGGCCCCCGCGGTACCGGAACAGCTTCTTGTGGATCCCGCTGATGATCCCGAGCCGGCTCAACAGGAGTTGAACCCCCCAGGCGAGTTCGTGGGAAGAAGTGGCATAGTACGGAACCTTGAGCTTGGCATCACCGAGGCTGCCATCCCCGGACCAAAGCCGGCCCAGGAATAATTCCAGATCCTCATCCCTCAGGGTAAAAACCCCTTCGGGAATGCGCTTCGCATCGGCCTTCAGCCCCAGGATCCCAAGTTCCTTGGCCCAATGGTACATGCCGGACCGGGGATGGCCGTTGCCAGCCTGGCCGAGCTTGAATCGGGTGTCTTTGCCCGTGCTGACGCAAACCTCGAAGCGGCCATCCGCACGCTCGTCGATTTTGGCCTTGGAGTCGGGAAATCGTTCGGACGCCTCGGCAAAATCCTGGATGAGCAGCGGATCGTTGTTGAAAAAATAAAGGCAGGTGGGGTGGCAGGTATTGCCCTCCGACAATAGTCCGGCCAAAACCACGAGCTCATGGGCAGGCCAGGATTGTTCGGTGGGGATCTCCAGGGTCCTTGGCGCTGCGATCCGGTCTCCGGGCTGCAACCGTTCCAACCAGGTCCAACCATGAACGGTGAGGAACGGATGATTCCCGGTGGCGGTGATCCGCTTCCCCTGGGCCGTGACCAGTTCAAAGACCGGCTTCCGGCCGTTGGCCATGACGGCTTCCACCCGCCTGGGCCTCAGCTTGCCGTCCTCGCCCAGGGCATGGATCGTCCAGGGCAGGCCTTCACGGTACAGTTCCTCGACCGTACGCATCGCACCGGTCTCGGCATGGACGATCCGGGTGGCGCCATGGACACATTTGTTGAACCCGTAGCCGGCGAAGTATTCGATCAGGTCGAACAGTTCCGAGACGATGGCCCGGTCGTAGCCCCGGGCGGCGCCCTGGTCGATGAACTTGGACTTCTCCTTGGCCATCTTGGCGAAGTCCTTCTTGCCCATGGCCCGGCGCAGCATGTCCGCCTCGCCCAGGGAGTAGCCGGCGATCAGGCTGGCGATCTGCATCACCTGTTCCTGGTACAGGATCACTCCGTAGGTGGGGGCCAGGATCGGCTCCAGGGAGGGGAACATGTAGGTGACCGGCTCCCGGCCGTGGCGCCGGTTCACGTAGGTGTCGCCCATGCCCGCGCCCAGAGGGCCGGGACGGAACAAGGCGTTGAGGGCGATGAGGTCGTCGAACCGGTCCGGCTTGAGGTTGCGCAGCAGCTGCTTCATGCCGCCGGACTCGAACTGGAAGATGCCGTCGGTGTCGCCCTGGGTGAACAGGTCGAAGGTCTTCTTGTCGTCGAAGGTGCGGATGATCACCATGTCCTGGGGCTGGCCGCAGGTCTTGGCGATGTAGGTCTGGGTCTTGGCGATCTGGGTGAGGGTCTCCAGGCCCAGGAAGTCCATCTTGAGCAGGCCCGCCCGTTCGGCGTCGGTCATGGAATACTGCACCATCACCTTGCCGTCCTTGTCCCGGGACAGCGGCGCGAACTTGGTGAGGTCATCCGGGGCGATGATGACGCCGGCGGCGTGGATCCCGGTGTTCCGGGCCAGGCCCTCCAGCCTTGCGGACAGGTCCAGGATGTTCTTCACCTCCGGGTCGGTCTCGTACAGCTCCCGCAGCTTGTCGCTCTGCTCCAGGGCCTGGCCGATGGTGATGGGCTTGCCGGGTTCCTGGGGCACCAGCTTGGTAAGCATGTTGGAAAAGGCGAAGTCCTTCTCGAACACCCGGGCCACGTCCTTGATCACGGCCTTGGTCTTGAGCTGGTTGATGGTGACGATGTTGCTCACCCGGTCCTTGCCGTAGGTCTCGGTCACGTAGTCGATGACCCGCTGCCGGCCATCCCGGCAGAAGTCGATGTCCACGTCGGGCATGGAGATCCGCTCGGGATTCAGGAACCGCTCGAACAGCAGGTCGTACTGCATGGGATCGATGTCGGTGATGTGCATCGACCAGGCGACGATGCTGCCGGCGGCGCTGCCGCGCCCGGGTCCCACCGGCACGCCCATCTCCCTGGACTTGGCGATGAAATCCCAGACCAGCAGGAAGTAGCCGGGGAAACCCATGCTGAGGATGGTGTCCAGCTCGAAGGCCAGCCGCGCCCGGTACTTGTCCTCGGTGTATTTGAGCACGCCCCGCTGCCAGAGCACTTGGCACTCCTGGAGCCGCTCCTCGAAACAGCGCTTGGCCACCTCCAGGAAGTAGCTTTCCAGGGTGTGGCCCGAGGGGACCGGGAACTGGGGGGTGACCGGCTTGCGGGTGATGGGGAAGAGATCGATCTTGGCGGCGATCTCCAGGGTGCGCTCCAGCACCTCCGGGTGATCCTTGAACACCGCCGCCATCTCCTCGGGGGTCTTGGCGTAGAACTGGTCGGTGGAGAAGCGCATGCGCTTGGGCTCGCTCTTGAAGCGCTTGGTGCCGATGCACAGGAGGGGAATGATCTGGCGCTCGGCCTCGAAGCCCTGGTCCTGGATCTCCAGGTAGAAGTCCTCGCCGAAGATGCTCTGGTAGTCCCTGGCGATCCGCTCGGCCGCGTCGATGTTCCCGGACAGGAGCCTGGCCTGGACCTCGCCGCCCAGGCAGGCGGTGAGGGCGATGATGCCCTCGCTGTTCTCCCGCAGCAGTTCCTTGTCGATCCTCGGCTTGTAGTAGAAGCCCTCGGTGAACCCCTTGGAGACCAGCTTGGAGAGGTTGCGAAAGCCCACCGGATTCTTGGCCAGGAGCACCAGGTGGTAGCCCGCGTCCCGGGAGCCCGAGGGGTCCAGGCAGTCCTCCATGCCCTCGGCGTTGAGGGCGGCGTTGTCCAGCTTGCGGTCATGGCGCGACCGGGGCGCCACGTACACTTCGCAGCCGAGCAGGGGCTTCACCGCCCAGTTGCCATCGGCGTCGGCGGTCTTGGCGCAGGCGTCGACCAGTTTCATCACCCCGAACATGTTGCCGTGATCGGTGATGGCCACCGAGGACATGCCGGAGGCCTGGCATTTCTTCACCAGATCAGGGATACGGGTCAGGCCGTCGAGCAGGGAGTACTCGGTGTGGAGGTGGAGGTGGGCGAACGACATGGGTTGATTGTCGCAAGCCTGGGGCCCCTTGGGGGAACCTTCCCCGAACCAAGGCTTTGCCAAGCCCGGTCGGTCGGCGGTGGCGCATTTGAAACCCCTCGCTTTACCCGGGGCATTCTTGTTGGAACCGTACCCGCCCCCCCTGAGCCAGGCGGGGCGGGCCGGGATGGAGGGACTGGCCATGGAGGAATTCCTGAAGCGGCTTTTTGATTGGGATTTCATGCCGCCTGGGCACTGTTGGACCTGGGAGTTCTGGGTGGTCTGGTCCAACGTCCTTTCCGACTCGGTCATTTCCATGTGTTATCTGGTCATCGGCACGGCCCTCATCAGGTTGGCCGTCCGGCGCCGGGACGGGGCCTCCACCCCGGTGCTGGTGCTGTTCGGCGCCTTCATCATCGCCTGCGGATGCACCCATGCGATGGAGGTCTACAACACCTGGCACGGCGTGTTCCGGTTATCCGGCGCGGTGAAGGCGGTCACCGCCGCCCTCACCGTGGTCGCGGTGGGCCCGCTCCTGCGCATCCTTCCCAAATTGACGGCGGCGCCCAGCCTCACCTCGGCCCTGGGCATGGGCGCCGCCCTTTCGTCCGAACAGCAGGCAAAGCAAAGGGTGGAAGGGGAGCTGCGGGAAAGCGAAGCGAGGCTCCAGGGATTCATCCGCCACGCCTCCGCCGCCATAGCCTGCAAGGGGCTGGACGGCCGCTTCCTGCTCATCAATCCGAGGATGGAGGAACTCATCGGCCGCGAGGCCCGAGCCATCCTCGGCAGAACCAATGAGGACCTGTTCCCGGAGGAGGTCTGCGCCCGGGTCCGGGAGCGGGACCAGCAGGTGCTCCGACTGCGCCAGGATATCCAGGTGGAGGAGCATTGGGCCCGGGAAGATGGCGCGGCGTTCGACCTCATCGTCCACAAGTTCCCCCTGGTGGACGCCACCGGCCGGTGCTGGGGGCTGGGCCTCATCACCACCGACATCACCGAGCGAAAGCGGGCGGATCTGGCCCTGCTCCAGAGCCAGAAGCTGGAATCCCTGGGCGTCCTGGCGGGCGGCGTGGCCCACGACTTCAATAACCTGCTGGGAGCCATGCAGGGCAATGTCGAACTGGCCATGACCGGGGACTCCATGGCGTCGGCCAGACCCTACCTGGAGACCCTGAGGGGGCTCATGATCAAGACCTCGGGCCTGCTGCGGATGATGCTGGCCTACTCCGGCCAGGGCCAATCCTCCATGCGCAGCCTGGACTTGAACCAGCTGGTGGAAGATATGACCCGGCTCATGAACCTGTTCTTCTCGAAGAAGGCCAGGATCTGCCTGGATCTGCAGCGGGATCTGCCGCCCCTGGTCGGTGACCCGGCCCAGATCCAGCAGGTGGTCATGAATCTGGTGCTCAACGCCTGCGAAGCCCTGGGCGAGCAGAACGGGGTGATCACCCTCTCCACCGCCCAGGAGGAGGTCAGCCAGATCGCCATCGACACCGCCCACCAGGGCCAGGCGCTCCACCCCGGCCCCCATGTGGCGCTGGAGGTGGCCGACAACGGCTCGGGCATGACCCTGGAGGTGATGAAGAAGATCTTCGATCCCTTCTTCACCACCAAGTTCACCGGCCGGGGTCTCGGCCTGGCCGCCATCCACGGGATCGTCCGGAGCCATCATGGGGCCATCCAGGTGTCCAGCCAGCCAGGTCAGGGCACCCGTTTCAAGCTCCTGTTCCCCACTGCCCAGGGCCCGGCCATGGCGCCGGCGGCCGAGGGGCCGCTCCCGCCCAGACACCTCGGTCAGGACGGCGGAGGCACCATTCTGGTGGTGGATGACGAGGACAACATGCGGTCGGTGGTGGTGACGGCCCTGACCCGGGCCGGCTTCCATACGCTTCAGGCACGGGACGGCCGGGAGGCGCTGGAGCTGTTCCGGCGCCACTCGGACGAGTTCCGGCTGATCCTCATGGACCTGACCATGCCCAACCTGGATGGCGAGGAGGCCTGCCGCGAACTGCGCCGGACCGGTGCGACCGTGCCGGTCATCCTCTGCAGCGGCTTCAACGAGGCGGAAGCCCTGGAGCGGTTCGAGGGGCTGGACCTGGCCGGGTTCCTGCAAAAGCCGTTCGCCCTCGGGACGCTGGTGAAGAAGGTGCGGGAGGCGCTGAACGCCTGATCAGACTTCATGTCCGGGCTCCCCGGGCATGAAGTGGGGGCGTGGGGATCGCACCCATGCGTGCGATCAGAGCGCACCTTTCAAGCGGGCGGTCCCCCCACAGACAAATCAGGAAACCGCCGCCCCCAGGGGCACCGGCGGCCGCACCAGAGCCAGCCGGATCACCTCGTCCATGTGGGCCACCAGGTGGATGGTGAGCTGCTCGCGCACTTCCTGGGGCAGTTCCTCCAGGTGCCTGGCGTTTTCCAGGGGGATCAGCACCGTGGTGCAGCCCATGCGGTGGGCGGCCAGGAGCTTTTCCTTGAGCCCGCCGATGGGCAGCACCATGCCGCGCAGGGTGAGTTCCCCGGTCATGGCCAGGTCCGGCCGCACCGGGATGCCGGTGAGCACCGAGATCAGCGCCATGGCCAGGGTGATGCCGGCGCTGGGGCCGTCCTTGGGGATGGCCCCTTCGGGCAGGTGCACATGGAGATCCACCTTTTCCAGGAAGTCCTCTTTCAGCCCCAGGCTGTCGGCCCGCATGCGCACGAAGGAAAGGGCCAGGTTGGCGCTCTCCTGCATCACTTCGCCCAGCTTGCCGGTGAGCTTGAGGGTGCCCTTGCCAGGCAGCCGCGCCGCCTCGATGGTCAGGAGGTCGCCGCCGGTGGGGGTCCAGGCCAGACCGTTCACCACTCCGGGCGGAGGCTGCTGGCGGCCCAGGGGGGTCTCCAGGAAAATCTCCGGCCCCAGCAGCTTGGGCAGGCGCTGGGGGCTGACCAGGCCGTCGAAGCCTTCGTCCCCGGCCGGTTCGTACTTGCCCGGTTGCAGGCTCTGGCGGGCCAGCTTGCGCAGCACGCCGGAGATCTCCCGCTCCAGCTGGCGCACCCCGGCCTCCTTGGTATAGTCCTGGATGATCTTGTCGATGGCGGCATCTTCGAAGCGGATGTCCAGGTTCTCCATGCCATGCCGTTCCAGGGCCTTGGGCACCAGGTGGGCCTGGGCGATGGCCCGTTTCTCCCTGCGGGTGTAGCTGCTCAGGTCCAGGATCTCCAGCCGGTCCTCCAGGGGCTGCGGGATCTGGTGCCTCACGTTGGCGGTGGCCAGGAACAGCACCTGGGACAGGTCGAACCCAACGTCCAGGTAGTGGTCCTGGAAGCTGAAGTTCTGCTCGGGATCCAGGACCTCCAGCAGGGCCGAACTGGGGTCGCCGCGCCAGTCGGCGCCCATCTTGTCGATCTCGTCCAGCAGCATGAGCGGGTTGCGCACGCCGCCCTTCTTCATGAGCGAAAGGATCCGGCCGGGCATGGAGCCGATGTAGGTCCGGCGATGACCCCGGATCTCCGCTTCGTCCCGCACCCCGCCCAGGGAGAAGCGCAGGAACGGCCGGTTCAGGGCCCTGGCGATGGAACGGGCCAGGGAAGTCTTGCCCACCCCCGGCGGTCCCACCAGGCAGAGGATGGGACCCCGCAGCGGGGCGCGGTCGCCGGACCTGGCGGCGGAATCCCGCAGCCGGCGCATGACCGCCAGATGCTCCAGGATCCTCACCTTCACCTTCTCCAGGCCGGAATGGTCCTCGTCCAGGATCCGTTCGGCCTCCTCAAGGTCCAGGTGCTCGTCGGCGTAGACGTTCCAGGGCAGCGCCAGCAGCCAGTCGATGTAGCTGCGGGCGACGGTGCCTTCGGCGCTCTGGGGCGCCATGCCCTCCAGCCGGTCCAGTTCTTCCAGGGCCTTCTTTTCCGCCTCTTCACCCATCTCGGCCTTGAGGATCTGCTCCCGCAGCCGGGCGATCTCGTCCTTTTCCCCCTTGCGGGCGGAACCGGGCTGGGGCCCGCCCATCTTTTCGCCCAGGACGAACGGCTTGTACTCGGCCCCATGGCCGGCCCGGCCCTTGTCCTCGGCTTCCTGGTCCAGCCGGCTGCGGGCGGCGTCCACCTCCAGCACCTTGAGCAGGGTGTGCAGTCTGGGCTCGATCTCCAGCTGGTCCAGCACCTGCTGCTTCTCCCGCACTTCGGCCGGCAGGGCGCCGGCCAGGGTATCGATGGCCCCGCCCAGGGGCAGTTCCTGCAGCTGCTGCAGGGAAAGAGTCCGGGCCAGTTCCGGGTTGCGCGCCAGCAGCGCCTCCGCGGCCAGGTGGAAGCTCGGCAGCAGGGCGGTCTCCGGGGCCACCGGCTCGGCCAGGATGGAGACTTCCGCCTGGACCACGTCCCCTTCATCCAGGTAGCGCTCCAGCCGCACCCTCGCGATCCCGCGCACGCCCACCTTGTAGTGGTCCTTGGGCACCGGGACCAGCGACTCCACCAGGGCCAGGGTGCCCATGGGATAGAGGGATTCCTGCTTGGGCTCCTCCTCCTTGGGATCGCGCTGGGTGAGCATCACCAGGTGATCGCCGGCCTTGATGCCCAGTTCCATGGTACGCACCGAGGCCCGGCGCCCCACCATGAAGGGCAGCCGGGTCCCGGGAAACAACACCATGTCCCGGATGGGAATGGCGGGCAGGGTAAGGGTCTTGCTGGGTGCGTTCATGAATTTGGGGTGGCCCCCTCCTTCATTCGATCATAGCGGAGCTCACCCCGCCGCAGGGATCGGCAGGCTGGGGATGCCCAATTCCTTTTCCACCAGCTGCCGGGTCAGGTGCAGGGTGGCGCGGGTGGTGCGGTCCTCGGAGGGCAGTTCGAACATGGGCTCCAGCAGGATCTGCTCCAGCATGGAGCGCAGGCCCCGGGCCCCCAGCTTGCGCAGCAGGGCCTGATCGGCGATGGCGTCCAGGGCGCCGGCCTCGAAGGTGAGCTCGATGTCGTCCATCTCGAACAGCCTGGCGAACTGCTTGGTCACGGCGTTCTTGGGCTGGGTGAGGATGGCCACCAGGGCTTCCCGGTCCAGGGGCTGGAGGGTGGCCAGCACCGGAAGCCGCCCGACCAGTTCGGGAATGAGGCCGAACTTGATGATGTCCTCGGGTTCCACCAGCTTGAGCAGCTCGTCCTTGCGGTCCTTGGAGCTGGGCTTGGCGCCGAACCCGACGGCCTTGGCCCGCACCCTCTGCTTGATGATCTCCTCGATACCGACGAAAGCGCCGCCGCAGATGAAGAGGATATTGGAAGTATCAAGCTGGATGAATTCCTGGTGGGGGTGTTTGCGGCCACCCTGGGGCGGCACGTTGGCCACGGTCCCTTCCACCAGCTTGAGCAGCGCCTGCTGCACGCCCTCGCCGCTGACATCCCTGGTGATGCTCGGATTCTCGCTCTTGCGGCCGATCTTGTCGATCTCATCGATGAAGACGATGCCCCGCTGGGCCCGTTCCACATCGTAGTTGGCCACCTGGAGCAGCTTGGTGAGGATGTTCTCCACGTCCTCGCCCACGTAGCCAGCCTCGGTGAGGGTGGTGGCGTCGGCCATGGCCAGGGGCACGTCCAGCATCCGGGCCAGGGTCTGGGCCAGCAGGGTCTTGCCGGTGCCGGTGGGGCCGATGAGCAGGATATTGCTC
>Ga0302279_10003020_pt1 | contig 21510 bp, 17 predicted proteins | sample III_Bog_N3_3_FD_194541 | JGI IMG/M metagenome (GOLD analysis project Ga0302279, IMG submission 194541) | Peat permafrost microbial communities from Stordalen Mire near Abisko, Sweden - III_Bog_N3_3 | ecosystem: Environmental > Terrestrial > Soil > Wetlands > Peat | place: Sweden: Abisko...
CTAGAAGCTGCTTTTCAAGCTGCGTGCAGATCTGCCGACCGCACGCGGAAATGCTTCATCTGAAGCGAAAGCGTGCGCTCAATCTTGCGCAGGTCGCCGCGTTCAGACGAGGACGCAAAAGTGGAAGCCACGCCGTGCGCCGAAGCTCGTCCCGTACGCCCGACGCGGTGGACAAAGTCCTCCGCCATCTTGGGCATATCGTAGTTGATCACGTGCGCCACGTTGGCCACGTCAATGCCGCGAGCGGCCACGTCTGTCGCCACCAGCACGCGGTGACGTCCCTCGGAGAAGCTGCGCAGGGCCTGGTTGCGCTGGGCCTGCGAGCGGTCGCCGTGAATCTGCGTGGCCGAATGGCCGGAGCGGACCAGCCGGCGCGCCACGCGGTCCGCGCCATGCTTGGTGCGCACAAACACCAGGAAGCTGCCCGTCTCGGCGCCGAGCAGGTGTTCAAGGAGCTCCTGCTTCTTGTCCGGCTCCACTTCAAACGTGCGAAGCTCGACGTTCTCGGCCGGCTTGAGCACCGATCCGATCTCGATGCGCACGGGGTTGTTGAGATACTTGCGAGCCACTTCCTTCACCGCGCCCTCGAGCGTGGCGGAGTAGCAGAGCGTCTGCCGTTCCGTAGGCAAAGCAGCAGCGATGCGGGCAATGGCCGGCTGGAACCCCATGTCAAGCATGCGGTCCACTTCGTCCAGCACCAGCATCTTCACGCCGTCGAGCTTTACCAGGCGGCGCTTCATGAAGTCCTCAAGGCGTCCCGGCGTGGCCACAATCAGGCGTGCGCCGCGGCGAATCGCGTCCAGTTGCGACCGTTCGGCAAGGCCGCCCACAACCAGCGCGCAGGTCTGCGTCCCGCTGGTGCGGATGGCGATAAACGCCTTTTCGACCTGCATGGCCAGTTCGCGGGTGGGCAACAGAATGAGGGCCTGCGCGCCGCGTACTTCGGCTTTCTGCATGTGCTCAATGATCGGAATCAAGAAGCCGAGCGTCTTGCCGGTACCCGTCTGCGCGGTGGCCAGGATGTCGCGGCCTTCGAGAGCCGGCGGAATGCAGCCGGCCTGCACCGGGGTGGGGGTTTCAAACTTGTTTGCGTCGAGGCGCGCCATGAGCGCGGCCGAAAGAGAAAACTCTGAAAACAGTGTCGTCAAAATGGTCAAATTCCTAAGGGTTCCGCGAGCCGCATTTACCTGAGCAGCCTGCAAACGAAACCGGACATGAGGCGAACACACGAATAGCAATCGCGCGCGAACCTGCTTCTGAATTTGCGTAAGGGAGAACCGAAAGTCGAACTGAAGACTGGCCAACCGGCATTCAAAAGGGAACGCCACGGCCCGGACCTGCCACACGCTACTTGTACGCCAGGCAGCTCATTGCCAACTGGCTACCCTGCTCCATGTGCTTCCCGGTTCAGCGCGCCAGTCCAATCAAGGAGGCGTTTGCGCTTTATTTCCGCCGGACCAGAACACAGTCCACGACAGAAGCTCCGGTTGGGAGACTGATGGGTATCACGCTCTACCATCCCGGGAAACAAAGACCATTTCCTGGGAACCCTGGTGTGTAGGTGCTTGGGGGAAATCTGTGCCTGGCAAACTTGCCGTCGTAAAGGGCAAACCGCCGCTCACGGCCAAATCACTGAGCGCAAATACAGTGTACCACGGTTTCGCTTTTCCCTCGCCTGAGACTCTGAGACCGTGAGCACTGGTGATGCAAGGGGCCGGATTGGAGGTGACTCGTCCGGAACTGTGGGTTTAGGCCATTCGTGCTGCAGCGTTCATTATTCAGCGAATGTGACACTCCCGAAAGTGCCCCAGTCCGACAACAAGCTGTCACTGTGTCCGGCTAAAGTTCATTGCATGTTCAAGACCAAGAGCTTAAGTCTTCTGTTGATCCTGTCTTTGATTCTCTGTATCTCGGCAAAGGGTCAGGAGCCGATGACCCAGAAACAACTTGGCCAAGTGAACAAGGTCAGAAAGAATCTGGCTCACTATGACAAAGGAACAAAGCTGGATGTGCGGCTTAGCGACGGTTCCCATCACATTGGGACGTTGAGCCAGACCGGGTCAACCTCCTTCGTTATTGTCGATCCCGTGAGCAGCAAGTCTGAGTCCGTCGACTATCTGGACGTAAAGCGAGTGCAGCCAACTCGCAAGGAATACGTCTCCAAACAACTCGGGAAAACGGTAAATGGGATCCCGAAAAGTGCGGAGATTGCGCTGATCGCCGTTGGCGTCGGCCTCCTCCTCGCTGTGCTAGCCGGGGGAATCCATGATTGATGTTGAGCCCGTATCGTCGCCAATCCGCACAGAACCCCGTCTTTCAGCTCAATGCCGGGGGGGGCGCGATGAGGGAACCGCCAGCAAGCGACGGAGGATAGGGGAAATAGAGTTCGTTGCGGTCCGGGCCCGCGTTTGTCGTTGCGCACGCAATCCACGCACAGGTAGACTCGGTCCGACAAGCCCATCATGAGGCATGGAAGTGCTCAGGCCAACTCGAGAGCTGCAATGCAGACCTTCACCCAATTAATCGCCCGCCTCAAACGCCACTACGGCGCCCCCGAACTCCCTCCCGCGAATGGCCCCTTCGAGCTGGTGATGTGGGAGAACGCCTGCTACCTGCTCCCAGACGAGCGCCGTCTTGAAGTCTTTGAAGCCTTGCGCGCCCAGGTTGGGCTGACAGCCGCAGCCATTGATGCCGCTCCAGACAAACTGCTTCTTCCGCTTGCCAAGCGCGGCGGCATGCGGCCCGAAACCCGCATCTTCCGCTGGCGTCAGATCGCCGGCATCACCCTGAGCCAATTCGGCGGAGACCTCGACCAGATCCTCACCCGGCCCCATGCCGAAGCGAAGAAAGCTCTCAAGCAGTTCCCCAACATTGGCGATCCCGGAGCGGAAAAGATCCTGCTGCTCTGCGGCGTCTCCAACGGCCTGCCGCTCGAATCGAACGGCCTCCGCGTCCTGGTGCGGGTAGGCTGGGGCCGATCGCAGAAAAACTACGGAGCCACCTACAAATCCGCCCAGACGGCCCTGCAGTCGGAACTTCCCACCAGTGCCGCCCGCCTCAGGGATGCCCACCTCCTGCTGCGAACCCATGGAAAGACATTGTGCAAGGACAAGGCCCCCCGATGCCATGAGTGTCCCGTCTCCTCGGAATGTAAATACGCCCAGGCGACCGCAGCGTCCTTTATGCAGAGCGAAAACTAGGGCCTGTTAACACTACTGGGGCGGGCGGCGCCGGGAGCCGATTTTTTCGAGTTCAAGGAGCGACGAGCGACGGATACCGGGTGTCTCCTAGCGAGGAGCAACGCGGAAATCGGGAAAATCGGCCCCGGCCCGAAGGGTTGCGGTGAAAATCGGGCCATACTTCGTTGTCGTCCTCGCCTAGGAATAGCCTAAGCCTTCGTCCTCCGCCTCGTCTGGCCCGATTTTCATCCGCAACGCCGTCCACCCCAGTAGTGTTAACAGGCCCTAGTTCCGCTGCCAGTGGCGAATTTGTCAAGCCCCGACTCTTCCACCCCAAGTGTATCTATATTTAGTTTCAGCGACTTCCATCCCCATCCCGTTTGCAGACCATTTCCCTCAAGCCGCTATCATGAAATCGAGAGCTGTAGGCTCTGCGGACCCGCCGCAACACCCAGCACGGCCCGTACGGACGCACGTGCCGCTTAAGTTCAATGTTTTCAAGATTTTGATGTCTAAGTTCTTTGAAATAAAGACTTTGAGGTTGTATCCCCTCGGCAAAGGCAATAGAATCAAGACTTTGCCCAAAAAGTCCGGGGGAGTGGGGGAGGGGGCGCTGTGTAACTGTGAGCTTCCGTTCCTAGGCTCTGTTTTGTGACCCCGCCGCCGTGCGCTTCACCAGTTCCACAACCTCCGCTGCGTTCTTCGGTTCGCTGCCCCGCGGATCGCCGCCAATCCGCGCCATGCGCGCGTCCGGCAGGCCCATCCACTGCTTGCGGCGCAGAATGTCGTCGATCTTGTCCTCGGGAATCACGTTCAGAGGCTCGCCGATCTGCTTGGCGATCAGGTAGGTCCTGCAATAGGTGTCCATGATCTCGCACAGCCACTCGGCGTGGGTCACCGTATCGGACCAGCAAACCAGCCCATGATTCTGGAGCAGGATGGTGTTGTGCTCATGCACGAATGGCAGAATAGTTTCGGCAAACGCCTGCGTGCCCGGGGTTTCATAGGGCGCAACGGCCGCCGGCCCGATGAATACCTCGTACTCCGGAATGAGTCCGTTGGGCGGAACCTTCCCCGCAATCGCAAACGCCGTGGCGTGGGGCGGATGGCAATGCACGACCGCCCTGGCCCTGGGGTTGGCCTTGTAAATCTCAAGGTGCAGAAGCAGTTCGCTGGTCAGCGTGCGATCGCCGGCCAGAATCTTTCCGTTCAGATCGGAGAGGCAGATGTCGGCGACTTCGAGGTCAGCCTTGCTGAGCATGGTGGGCGTGCAGAGCACGAAGTTCGCGCCCAGTCGCACGCTGATGTTGCCGCCGTTCCCGTCCACGTACTGCCGGTCCCAAAGCTTGCGGCCTACGTGAATAATCTCCGCGCGGAGCGCATTGGCCTCGGCAGAGTTGAAAAGCTCGAGGGTCGTCTCTTTTTCAGCCTGCCGCATGGGAACAGCCTCCTTGGCTTCCACTTTCACCGCCGCTGGAATCGCTGTCGGTTCCATCGTTACCTCGCCTTCAGAACATTCGACGGCTCCAGGATGGCGCACCCGTCACCACAAATTATAAATAGTGCGAATGCCTCCGATCGACCGGTGACTTCGATCACGACCGAAAGCAGGCTGGAAATGCGACCGTTCTGCGCGTGACTTTCGATTCAAGAGCCTAGATGAGGGCGATTCAAAAGCTTTGCGAAGGGGGCTTGCCGATTCTGGCAGGAGCGCGTGTATGATTCCTGCGCCGCGTCCCCTGCGCCTGTACCAGCGCGGTATTTCCCTCCTGGAGGAACTCAATGGCGACAGCAACCGCAGTGCATCCTGGCAAGCTCAGCGATAAAGTGAGCTTTCGCGCGCGTTACGGCAATTACATCGGCGGCAAGTGGCTTGAGCCCGCCTCCGGCCAGTACTTTGAAAACATCACCCCGGTCACCGGGAAGACTTTCTGTGAGATTCCGCGCTCCAGTGCGAAGGATATTGAGCTGGCGCTCGATGCGGCCCACGCGGCGCGGCAGAGCTGGGGCCATACCAGCCCCACCCATCGCGCCAATATCATGAACCAGATTGCGCAGCGGATGGAGGACAATCTCGATGTGCTGGCGCTGGCCGAAACCTGGGACAACGGCAAGCCGATCCGCGAGACCATGGCCGCCGATATCCCCCTGGCCATCGACCACTGGCGCTATTTTGCCGGCTGCATCCGCGCCCAGGAAGGCGCGATTTCTGAGATCGATCACGACACGGTTGCCTACCACTTCCATGAGCCGCTGGGCGTGGTGGGGCAGATCATTCCGTGGAACTTCCCCATTCTGATGGCCACATGGAAGCTGGCGCCGGCCATCGCCGCAGGCAACTGCGTGGTGCTCAAGCCGGCCGAGCAGACTCCCGCCAGCATTCTTGTGTGGGCGGAACTGGTGGGCGACCTGCTGCCCCCCGGCGTGCTCAACATTGTCAACGGCTTTGGCCTGGAAGCGGGCAAGCCGCTGGCTTCAAGCTCGCGCGTGGCCAAGATCGCCTTCACCGGCGAGACAACTACGGGGCGGCTGATCATGCAGTATGCCAGCCAGAACCTGATTCCGGTCACGCTGGAGTTGGGCGGCAAATCGCCGAATATTTTCTTCGCCGATGTGCTGCAGGAAGACGACGACTTCTTCGACAAGGCCATTGAAGGTTTCGTGATGTTCGCGCTCAACCAGGGTGAGGTCTGCACCTGCCCCAGCCGCGCGCTCATTCAGGAGAGCATCTACGACCGCTTCATGGAGCGTGCACTCAAGCGCGTGGCCGCCATCAAGCAGGCGAGCCCGCTGGAGAGCGATACCATGATCGGCGCGCAGGCTTCCAGCGAGCAGTTGGAAAAGATTCTCAGTTACATCGACATCGGTCACAAGGAAGGCGCGGAGTTACTGGCCGGCGGTAGCCGCGCTCACTTGGGCGGCGAACTGGAGGGCGGCTATTACATGCAGCCCACTGTCTTCCGCGGCCACAATCGCATGAGGATTTTTCAGGAAGAGATCTTCGGACCGGTTGTCTCGGTGACCACGTTCAAGACCGAAGCGGACGCGCTCGAAATTGCGAACGACACGCTCTACGGCCTCGGCGCGGGCCTCTGGAGCCGCGACGCCAACCGCTGCTACCAGATGGGCCGCGCCATTCAGGCAGGCCGCGTCTGGACCAACTGCTACCACGCCTATCCGGCGCACGCGGCCTTCGGAGGCTACAAGCAATCCGGCATTGGCCGCGAGACGCATAGCATGATGCTGGACCATTATCAGCAGACGAAGAACCTGCTGGTCAGTTACAGCCCCAAGAAGCTTGGCTTCTTCTAAGAACAGGGAATTGGGATTAGGGAATAGGGATTAGAAAGACCGTGCCGGTCGGCTTTGGCATCTCAGTTCTGTAGAGGTGCCGAGCATGGCCGATGCAACCAGGCGTGTGAACGTTGAACGTGATCCCGATGCGGAAGAGAAAACCAAAGACGGCATAGTGAACGATTCTCTGGGAACCGTCGATCCAGCCGATTCGTCGGGACTCGATGATACTAAACCGACGAACGAAAAGAGCGGGCTGAAAAGCACCGACGAGTAGCTGAGAGTGTGGAGGATCGATGGCCGAAATCCCGCAGCAGGTTGTAGCCACCGATCTCGCCATTCACCTGATCCGCGTCCTGCGTGAGAAGCACGGCCCGCTGATGTTTCACCAGTCGGGGGGCTGCTGCGACGGGAGCTCTCCGATGTGCTATCCGCGCGGCGAGTTCATGGTGGGCGACTCGGACGTGCAACTCGGCGAAGTCGACGGCGAGCCCTTCTATATGAGCAAGAGCCAGTTCGAATATTGGAAGCACACGCAGCTCACGCTCGACGTGGTTCCCGGCCGCGGCGGCATGTTCTCGCTCGACAACGGCGAGGGCGTTCGTTTCCTCATTCGCTCGCGCATCTTCGATGGCGAAGAGATTCGCGATCTCCGCGCCGCCGGGCGAATCTGAAGAATAGAAGTGGATTTCAAAGTCCCCTTGGAGCTTTCCACATGAGAGAGGCTGTGATTGTTTCGGCGGTGCGCACCCCGGTGGGAAAATTCCAGGGATCGTTGCAGTCGTTTTCTTCGCCGCAGTTGGGCGCGCTGGTTGTGCGTGAGGCCGTGCGGCGAGCTGGCTTCGGAACCATCCCACAGGCCGATCACGTCTCCGGTGACGCAACAGACCTCCAGCTCAAAAGTCCAGACGAGTGCATCATGGGCTGCGTCTTGCAGGCCGGTCTCGGCCAGAACCCCGCGCGCCAGGCTGCGATTTACGGCGGTCTCTCACCGCAGGCGGGCGCATTCACGGTGAACCAGGTCTGCGGTTCAGGATTGAAGGCCGTTTCGCTAGCGGCGCAGGCCATTCAAACCGGCAATGCGGAGATGGTTGTCGCCGGCGGCATGGAGTCGATGACCAACGCGCCCTACCTGCTGCCGCAGGCGCGCGCGGGCTATCGCATGGGCAACGGAGCACTCGTCGATTCGATGATCAACGACGGCCTGTGGGAGGCGTACAAGGGCTTTCACATGGGAGTGGGCGCGGAGATGATTGCTGCGAAATACGGCATCGGCCGCGACGAGCAGGATGCCTTCGCCGCTGAGTCGCATCGCCGCGCTGCCGCTGCTACCGCCGCGGGGTTCTTTCGCGATGAGATCCTTGCCGTAGAGGTTGCAGCGGCAAAGAAGGGCGCACCTCGCCGCATCTTCGACGCAGATGAATCTGTTCGTCCTGAAACCACTGCTGCGATTCTCGCCGGACTGAAGCCGGCATTTCAAAAAGACGGCACGGTCACCGCGGGCAACTCACCGGGCGTGAGCGATGGCGCTGCTGCGCTTGTGGTCACCAGTGCGGAACGCGCGCAGGCATTGGGCCTGAAGCCGATGGCCGTGATCCGCGCGCAATCCACCAGCGGCGGCGAGCCGGAATGGTTTGGCCTGGCGCCGATTGAGGCAGTGCGCAAAGCGGCGGAAAGAGCCGGCTGGTCGCTGGACGATGTGGATCTGTTTGAATTGAACGAAGCGTTTGCCGTGCAGGCCTTGGCCGTGCTGCGCGACTTGGATCTCGATCCGGAGAAAGTGAATGTGCACGGAGGCGCGGTGGCCATCGGCCATCCCATCGGCGCCAGTGGCGCGCGCGTGCTGACCACGCTGCTCTATGCGATGGAACGCTACGGCAAGAGCAAGGGAATTGCCGCGCTGTGCCTCGGCGGCGGCAACGCGGTGGGGCTTGCCGTAGAGCGCTGCTGATTGAGACGAACCGCGCGCTTCAGTCGTCCAATCGCGAGCCACGCTCGATGCGCGCTTCCAGCGTGTGCATTGCTTCGAAGATTTCTTCAAAGCGCTCAATCGCAAATAAGACGTGGTGCATCTGGTCCACTTTGACCGGCGTGCGCAGCACTTCATTCAAATTGAATGGCCGCACCGCGCAGCCGCCTTGGATCACGTTGCTGCACTCGCCGTTCGAGCTGATGAGTCCGCTGCCGTAGACCTTCACCTCTCCCGCCTGGCGTATGAGGCCGAACTCCACCGTGTACCAGAAGACGCGCCCGATGCGCTCAAGAATTGCTTCGTCGAAGATCCGCGAACACACCTCCCCGTAGTGCGCGAGGAAATCCGCGAAGACCGGATGCGCGTGCATCGGCACATGGCCGAAGACATCGTGAAAGATGTCCGGCTCAGGCGTGTATTCGAGAGACTCGCGATCGCGCAGCCACGTGGTGGTGGGAAAGCGGCGCGCAGCGAGCATCTCAAAGAAAGCGGGTGAGGGCATGAAGCCACTCACCGGCGTCGCGTTCCAGCCGGTGCGGCGTTGCAGCTTGGCTGAAACAGAGGCCAGGTTGGGTAGCCGATCGTAAGGGAGGCAGAGCGCCTCGAAGCCATCCAAATACTCTGCCGCTGCGTGCTGGTGCAGCTGCGGCATGCGGCGGCTCACCAACTCGGCCCAGATCGCATGCTGCTCCGTGGTGTAAGCCGCATAGTTCTGTTCGATCAGGAAGGACGCTGCTTTGGGCAACTCCAGAGTTGTCGCCATTAGAGGTTCCCTCTCAGCGCCTGCTCGCGCTCAATGGCTTCAAACAGCGCCTTGAAGTTGCCCTTGCCGAAGCTCCGGCTGCCCTTGCGCTGGATGATCTCGTAGAACAGCGTGGGCCGGTCTTCGACGGGCCGCGTGAAGATCTGCAGCATGTACCCTTCATCGTCGCGATCGACCAGGATGCCGAGCCGCTCCAGTTCTTCAATGGGCTCGTCAATCGACCCAACGCGCGCGGCCAGCTCGGAGTAATAGGTATGCGGCACGGTGAGGAACTCGACGCCTTGCTCCTGCATCTTTGAAACAGTGGCGAGGATATCGTCGGTGGCCATCGCAATGTGCTGTACGCCTGGGCCCTGGTAGAAGTCGAGATACTCTTCAATCTGCGAGCGGCGGCGGCCCTCGGCCGGCTCGTTGATGGGGAACTTCACGTAGCCGTTGCCGTTCGACATCACCTTCGACATCAGCGCGGAATATTCAGTCGAGATGTCCTTATCGTCGAAGTGCTGATAGAGCTGAAAGCCCATCACGTTTGCGTAGAAATTCACCCACTCGTCCATCGCGTGCCAGCCCACGTTGCCCACCATGTGGTCCACGTGCTTGAGACCGGTGGGCCGCGCCACGGTGTCCGCCTTCTCGGCACGAAATCCGGGCAGAAACGCGCCGTTGTAGTGGCCGCGGTCAACGAAGGTGTGAATCGTGTCGCCATAGGCGGCGATCGATGAGGTGGTCACGCGGCCATATTCATCGGAAGTTTCGGTTGGCTCGGCAATGCTGCGCGCGCCGCGCGACGTGGTCTCCAGCCAGGCCTGGCGCGCGTCGTCCACCCACAGTGCAACCACGCGCACGCCGTCGCCGTGTTTGGCCACATGGTCCGCGATGGGTCCGCCGGGGCGCAGCGCGGTGGTGAACACAAAGCGGACCTTGCCTTGCTCCAACACATACGAAGCGCGATCACGCTGGCCAGTCTCCGGTCCGGCATAGGCCACCAGGTTCATGCCGAAGGCAGTGCGATAGTAGTAGGCTGCCTGGCGCGCATTGCCCACGTAGAACTCCACGTGGTCGGTGCCTTTCAAGGGCAGGAAATCCTGCCCGGCCATCAGCGTGCTGGATGCAAGAGTTGCCATGGAAACCTCCGATTGTCGCGGCGCGGGACGGGGAAATCAGGGGATGCCCGCATGCCATCTGACCATGAGGATAGGCCGCTGAATGGGGACATTGAAGAGCAGTTGATTGGAAAAACAGGAGGATTGTCTTCTTTTCGATTGGTAAGGGGTGCCTTTGACTTAAGAATTGAAGGATCAGCTAAACGGCAGGCAAGACTACTCCGCGGCATTCGCCCAAAGTGACGCACGGGAAGCCTTCGCGCCGGCAGAATCCGCGCAGAATTACTTCATCGCCATCTTCAAGCGCAGTGCGGGTTTCTCCGTTCTGCAACAGGATCGACTGCTTGCCGCCGTGCGTCAATTCAAGCAGGCAACCGGCGCTGCTTTCTTCTGCGCCGGACACTGTGCCCGATGCGAGCAAATCTCCCGGCAGCAGGTTGCAGCCGTTGCTGGTGTGATGGGCGATCATCTGTGCGGGTGTCCAATAGAGGTCGCGAAGATTCGATTGGCTCATCCGATAAGGCGCATCGCCCGCGGCGCGCATCGCAGGTGTGAGCAGCAGCGCTTCGAGCTTCAGATCAATTGCGCCGCTCGCTTGATCCTCGGCGTCGTAGAGATAAGAAAGCGGCGCGGGGTCGTCCGCAGCGCGCGGAACTGCCGGCACGCGAAACGGCTCAAGTGCAGCAATCGGCACCACCCACGGTGAAACGCTGGTGGCAAAGCTCTTGGCGAGGAATGGCCCCAGCGGCTGGTATTCCCACGACTGCACATCGCGCGCCGACCAGTCATTCACCAGCGAAAGACCGAAGATGCGTTGCGCTGCGCGATCCATGGGGACAGGTTCGCCGAGCGAATTGCTCCCGGCGATGTAGGCGCCCACCTCGACTTCGTAATCGAGAAAGCGCGTTGGGCCGAAGCCGGGAATTCCGGTTGCATCCGGTTTTGTCTGGCCATGCGGCCTACGAATAGGCGTTCCGCTCACCACCACGGACGATGCGCGTCCATGGTAGCCGATGGGCACGAATTTGTAGTTGGGCAGGAGCGGCTGCTCGGGACGAAAGAGCCGGCCCACGCGGGTGGCATGATGAATCGATGCGTAGAAGTCTGTGTAGTTGGCCGACTCAGCCGGCTTCAGCGGTGTTGATTCGGCCATTGGCTTGAGCGCCAAGGCAACCGCCTCGCGCGTTGTCCGGTCGGCGTGCTCGTCAAGCAGTTCCATGAGCCGGGTGCGCAGTCGAGCATGCGCAAACGCATCGCAGGCCATCAATGCATTGAGCGTGCGCGCCGTGCAAGCTGACTGAAGCTCTGACGGAATTCCTTCGAGGAGGCCGCCGCGTGCGCAGTGCTGCAGATCGAGAACGAATGCGCCAATTCCGACGCCCACACGCGCGCGGCGGTCTTCGCCCGCAAACACGCAATAGGGAAGCGACTGCAGCGGGAAGCCGCACTCGGGATCGTCGGCAGATTCGATCCAGCTCTTCCGGGTCCACTCTTCGATCAACGCTCGAACCTCAATTCCTGCGCACGACGGGAGGTGTTTTCTCCCGATTCGATTATCGGGCCTCGCTAGGGGGCCCCGCGGAAGTTCTTCTTCAGGCTCTGCCAGCATTCGTAATATTCGTGCTGCAGAATCTTCTCTTCAAGCGCGAAGAGCGTGGGCCGCACGGGCAGCCGCGTTTCAAACATGAAGGCCAGCGTGCCGTCGATGTAGTGCGGCTTGAGCGTGTCTTTGCTGGCGCGCTCAAAGGTCTCCGCGTCCGGCCCATGGCCCGACATGCAGTTGTGCAGGCTGGCGCCGCCAGGCAAGAATCCCTCCGCCTTGGCGTCATACTGGCCGAGGATCAGCCCCATGAATTCGTTCATCATGTTGCGGTGGAACCACGGCGGCCGGAAGGTGTGCTCGGCCACCATCCAGCGCGGCGGGAAGATGGCAAAGTCCACGTTGGCCGTTCCGGGCAGCGCCGAGGGCGCGGTCAGCACGGTGAAGATGGACGGATCGGGATGATCGAAGCCGACCGTGTTGATGCAGTTGAAGCGCGCCATGTCGTACTTGTAGGGCGCATAGTTGCCGTGCCACGCGACCACGTCCAGCGGCGAGTGGTCGATCTCCGCGCGCCACAGTTTGCCGAGGAATTTAGCGATCACTTCAAACTTGCCTTCGCGGTCTTCGTAGGCCGCGACGGGCGTGAGGAAGTCGCGCGTATTGGCCAGGCCGTTCGCGCCGATCGGTCCCAGTTCCGGCAACCGGAAGCTCTGCCCATAGTTTTCGCAGATGTAGCCGCGTGCGGCGCCATCGGGCAGTTCGGCGCGGAACTTGATACCGCGAGGAATCACCGCCAACTGGCCCGGCGCAACGTCAAGGATGCCCAACTCCGTGCGCAGCAGAAGGCGGCCCTGCTGAGGCAGAATCAGCATCTCTCCATCGGCGTTGTAGAAGAAGCGATTCTGCATGGAGGTGTTTGCCACATAGAGATGAATGCCCACTCCATCCTGCAGACCTGGGTCGCCGTTGCCGCCCAGAGTGACCAGGCCGTCTACCAGATAGGTCTCGTTCTCCGGAATAGGGAGCGGATTCCAGCGCATCTGGTTGGGCGGGGTGGGCGCCTCGTTGAAGGGCCCGCTGCGCAACAGCGTGGCTTGCGTGAACTCGCGATACGGCTCGTGCATCACCGATGGCCGGATGCGGTAGCTCCAGGTGCGGCGATTAAGCGCCCGCGGAGCGGTAAAGGCCGTGCCGCTGATCTGCTCGGTGTAAAGCCCCAGCGGCGCATGCTGCGGCGTGTTCTGGCCTTGCGGCAGCGCGCCGTCAACGGCCTCGGTGGCAAACTCGTTGCCAAATCCGGTCTGATACAAGTTCTCTTTTTTCGTTTGAGCCATGGGGAAGCTCCGTCTTCTATCAACGCTGGGAAGTATCGCACCTGGCCGTAACCACAGGCAATGCGATTCAATGGCCAACCTTGGGATTTGGATTTACATTCTTAAGAAAAGGATGCTCATGTCCTTGTAATCGAAAGAAGGAATCCATGTTCACAAACCGATACAGCCAGCGCGTTGAGCCTGCGGAACTGGATCGCATCGACTGGAAGATCATTGAAGAGCTGCAGCAGAACGCACGGCTCTCCTGGGCTGAATTGGGCCGGCGCGTGGGACTGACCACGCCCGCTGTCTCTGAGCGGGTTCACCGGCTTGAGAAACATGGCGTCATCCGCGGCTTTCACGCCGACATCAGCCTGGAGCGGCTGGGCATGCCCATTCAGATCTTCGTGCGCCTCTCGATGGCCGGCCCGGAGTCGCTGGTGCGCACTTTTCAGCAGCATGTGAAGGCCTGGGACGAAGTACTCGAGTGCCATCGCGTCACCGGCTCCGACTCCTTCATTGTCAAGGCGCGGGTGGTCTCGGTGGAGCACCTGGAGAGCTTCCTTGACAAGATGGGCCACTATGGCACCACATCGACTTCGACCGTGCTATCGTCGACCGTGCTGCAGCGGACGATCACCGAAAAGATCGTCGCCAGATTTCACCAAGGCAAGTAGGAACGGCCCAGGGCGGCGGACTGTTTTGCGCGGAAATTGGCGTCTCCGAGTGTCCGAAAACGGACAATAGACTTCGATAGCGGTCACCTGTACCGGCGGCTCAAGTCATCCATCTCAGGTAAACACCTTTCTTTTCAACGGGCTTGGCCGGCCCCTCTTTGGCACGGGAACTGCAGTACACAGAGCGTGATGGATATCGCGCGCCCCGACCTTAAGAAGAAGAAGATGCGCCAGTATGCAGTGTGGGCTGGCATCGCAGTAGTGCTGTTGACCGTGGCCGTAGTTGCTGTTTCGCGGCTGAAACCCGCAGCACCCTCGGTGGACCGGTCGACGATCTGGCCCGATACAGTGAAGCGTGGCCCCATGGTCCGCCAGGTCCGCGGATCCACCGGCAGCCTGGTACCGCGCGAGGACTCGATTGAGCTGATTCCCGCGCAGACCGATGCTACGGTCGTCCGCATCATCGCCCTGCCTGGCGCCAAGGTCACGCCGGACACCGTCGTGATGGACCTGAGCGACCCTCAACTTGAACAGCAGTTGCTCAGCGCGCAATCGGCGCTGAAGGGTGCGCAAGCCGATTACAAGAGCTTGCAGGCAACTTTGAATAGCACGCTGATGGACAAAAAGATCGCTGCGGCGCAGGTGAACGCTTCCTATACCCAGGACCAGCGGCAGGCGCAGACCGATGAGGCCCTCTACAAGCTGGGTGTGGTTTCGGGCCTGGTTTCGAGCGCGTCGAAGAATACGGCTGACCAGTTGACCGCGCAGAAGAAGCTTTCCGAGCAGCAGCTTGACGTGAACGCGAAGGCGATTGAGGTCCAACTGGCATCCGCGCAGACCAAGGTCGAGCAGGCCAAGGCTCAACTGGATCTCTATGAGAAGCAATCGGAAGCGCTTCATGTGAGGGCCGGAATCTCCGGAGTGCTGGCACAGTTGCCGGTTCCGCTGCAGGTGGGCCAGCATGTGACTGCGGGAACGTCGGTGGCCAAGGTGATTCAGTTGGACAAATTGAAGGCCGCACTGCAGATCGCTGAGACGCAGGCGCGCGACATCCAAATCGGCCAACCCGCCTCGATTGACACCCACAACGGTATTATTCCGGGACACGTTTCAAGAATTGATCCTTCTGTATTGAACGGAACGGTCACCGTTGACGTAGCTCTTGATGGGCCATTGCCAGCTGGGGCGCGTCCTGACCTGAGCGTGGAAGGCACGATTGACCTTGAAAAGCTGAACGACGTGCTTTACGTCGGCCGGCCGGCACTGGGCAATGAGAACTCGACGCTGAGCCTGTTCAAGATCGACCCCGACGGCAAGGGCGCCACGCGCGTTCCAGTCAAAGTGGGCCGCGCTTCGGTCAACAACATCCAGGTGATTGAAGGGTTGAAGGAAGGCGACACGGTGATCCTCTCGGATATGTCGCGGCAGGACGGCGTGGATCGCATACGGCTGGAATAACGACAGGGATTAGGGAATAGGGATTAGGCACGCCGGCGGGAACTGATAACTGATAACTGACAACTCACACAAGGGGGACAGGATGGCGAACGACAAGCTGATTGAAATCGAGGATCTGACCAAGGTCTTCTATACCGACGAAGTGGAGACGCACGCACTCTCCGGTATTCACCTCACCATCTCGCGGGGCGAGTACGTGGCCATGTCCGGACCGTCGGGCTGCGGCAAGTCCACGCTGCTGTCGATCCTGGGCCTGCTCGATACGCCCACCGGCGGCAAATACCTGCTCAACAACAAGCCGGTCGAGAACCTGAGCTTCGGCGATCGCTCGCGCATCCGCAACCAGGAGATCGGCTTCATCTTTCAGAGCTTCAATCTCATCGGCGATCTCACGGTCGAAGAGAATGTCGAGTTGCCGCTCACCTATCGTGCCGGGATGCCGTCGGTGGAGCGCAAAGGCCGCGTGAAGGATGCTCTGGAGCGCGTGAATATGGCGCACCGCATGCGGCATTATCCCGCGCAGCTCTCCGGCGGTCAGCAGCAGCGTGTGGCTGTGGCGCGCGCATTGGCAGGATCGCCCTCCATCCTGCTGGCGGACGAACCGACCGGAAACCTGGACTCGAAAAATGGTGAAGCCGTCATGCATCTGCTTGCCGATCTTCATCGCGAGGGCTCGACCATCTGCATGGTGACCCACGATCCGCGTTTCGCAAAACACGCGCAGCGCGAGGTGCACCTGTTCGATGGAAAGGTAGTCTCCGAGGGAGAACTCAAGAGGCTCACTGAAGAAGTGGAGGCGTAACCTTCCGGCTTCAGGACATGGCCTCCGCGCTTCAGCAATCGCGGCGCGTGCGCGTCCTCGCGTATTCAGTGCCCCTCATCGACGCACTGCTTTTGCACCAATGCAGCAGCTCCGAACCGAGCAATCATCCTGCATCGAATGGCGACGGCATTCAACGGCCACGGGGAAGAAAAGCAATGAATCATCTCGGTCTCGACGTTCGCTACGCACTGCGCCAGTTGCGCAAGGCGCCGGGGTTCGCGCTGACCGCGGTGCTTACGCTGGCGTTTGGCATCGGCGCCACCACAGCCATCTTTTCCCTCGTTGAAGCTGTGCTCCTGCGTCCGTTGCCATTTGCCGATCCAGCGCGCCTCATCACACTGGGCGACAAGCTCGGAGGCGTGGACTATGGCGACGACACTCCCGGCGTCACCGCGCCCGGTGTGGGCACCTATATCCGCGACACGCGCGCGTTTTCCAGCATGGGCGCGTACACCAACTCCACCTATGAACTCTCCGGCCTCGGCAACCCTGAGCAGATTAACGCCGCCCGGCTTACCGCGGGCATCTTTCCCACGCTCGGCATCTCACCGCTGATCGGCCGCGCCTTTACTCCGCAGGAAGATCAAGGCGCCCAGCAAATCGCTGTCCTGAGCTATCAGACATGGCGCAGCCGCTTCCATGGCGATCCGAATGTGCTTGGCCAGAAACTACTGCTCGACCGCAAGCCGTACGAGATCATCGGCGTCATGCCCCGTGACTTTGAGTTTCCGCTTGTTCCCGGCCAGTTGAATCGCGCAGAGCTTTGGGTGCCGATGAGTTTCACGCAGACGGAACTGGTGCAGGGCGCAGGCGCATGGGCCTACTACCTGGTTGGCCGGCTCAAGCCGGGCATCACCCCCGCGCAGGCGCAGCAGGACGCAGTGTCCGCCGCGCAGGAAATCATGCGGAATTTTCCACCTGCGCTCCGCAGCCGCCACATTCATCCCTTCGTTCGCTTGCTTGAAGAGAGCACGGTGGTGCAGGCGCGCCCGCTGGTACGCACTCTTTTCTTCGCCGTGTCGGTGGTATTGTTTATCGCATGCGCCAATCTTGCCGGGCTGTTGTTGGTGCGTGTGATTCGCCGCCGCCGCGAAATCTCTGTTCGGCTCGCGCTCGGCGCCAGAGCAGCCGATGTTGTGCGTCAATCGCTTGTCGAGGCCCTTCTGCTCAGCATCGGCGGCGGCCTCGTTGGACTTGTTCTGGCAGCGCTGGCCCTGCGCATCGGCGTCAGCTTTCTTCCTGAAACCCTTCCCCGCGTGAGTTCCATCAGCCTCGACGGATCGGTCATAGCCTTCGCTCTCGGCCTCGCTGTGTTGACGGGCTTGGTCTGCGGCCTGCTCCCGGCCCTCGCCGCCGCGCGCACCAGCGTGAACGATGCCCTGAAGGAGGGCGGCCGCACCGGTACCTCCGGCAGCGGACATGCGCGCCTCCGTTCAGCATTGGTGATTGCGGAACTCGCTGTCGCACTCGTTCTGCTCACCGCTTCCGGCCTGCTGCTGCGCAGCTTTCAGAAGATGCGCTCCGTCGATCTTGGCTTCCACACCGATCACACGTTGACAGCTTCCTACAGCCTGCCGCGTCAGCAATACACCACGCAGACCGCAATCGACGCGTTCAACCTCGCGCTTCGCGGCAAACTCGAACAGTTGCCGGGAGTGACGGCTGTGGGAGAAACAACCATGCTTCCCGCGTCTGACTCTCAGTACCAGGCCACCTTCACTCCCGAGGGTTATGTGCCTCCGAAAGGCGCGGGATTGAACCTGGCCTGGGTGCCGCAGGTGACGGGCAATTACTTCCAGGCACAGGGCATTCCAGTCATTCGTGGGCGCGACTTTACCCCGGCCGACACTGCGGACGCGCCCCTGGTTATCATCATCAATCGCACTCTCGCGGAGCATTACTGGCCCGGGCGGGATCCCATCGGCAAGCGGTTGCATCGCGGCCCGGCCGAGGCGACGACGCTGCCTTGGCTCACCGTCGCAGGTGAAATCGGCGATGTCAGGGACCGCGCTGCCGACTTCCCGGCAATGAGCCAGTTCTATATCCCGGCCAACCAAGCCAAAGCCGACGCTGGATCTTTCGCGTCGCCCACCATGCTGGCAGGCAACACCGGCTCCATCGTGCTGCGCGCTACCATGCCGCCTGAGCAGATGAGCGATGCGCTCCGCTCGGTAGTGCGCTCAATCGATCCGCAACTCCCGCTCACTAACGTCGAGTCAATGGACCGCGTGGTGTCTGAAGGTCAGGCGTCGCGCCGCTTCAATACTGCGCTTATCTCCAGCTTTGCCGCGGCAGCTGTCTTGCTATCTCTGCTCGGAATCTACAGCGTCATCGCCTTCTCCGCCGCGCTGCGCACGCAGGAGATGGCGATTCGTCTAGCTCTAGGTTCGCAGCGCTCCACTGTGATGCGGCTCATCGTGGTTTCCGGCGCGAAGCTCGGCTTATTCGGATGCGGCATCGGCGCAGTTGCAGCGATCTTCGCCACGCGCCTTCTGCGCTCCATGCTTTTTGAAGTGGATCCGCTTGATCCGGCGGTCATCGTCTTCGCGGCAGTTTCCATTCTTCTGCTTGCGATTGCAGCTTCCATCATTCCAGCGCGCCGCGCGGCAGCTATTGAGCCGATGCAGGCTTTGAGAACCGAGTAATGCAAAACCGAGTAGTCCAAACAGGAGTTTCTTGCTCATGAGCATTTTGTCTCAGGATATTCGGTCCGCGATACGTCAGTTGCGCAAGTCGCCGGGCTTTGCATTGACGGTGATTCTCACGCTGGCCCTGGGCATTGGCGCAAACACCGCGATATTCACTCTGGTCCACGCGATTCTGCTGCGTTCTTTGCCGGTAACCGATCCGGCACAACTCTATCGCATCGGCGACACGGCAGACTGCTGCGTGGACGGAGGCTTTCCCGGCAATGCGAGCGACACCGGTGACTATTCCATCTTCTCCTACGACCTGTTCCAGCATCTCAAGAGCTCTGCGCCGGAATTTGAGCAATTGGCCGCTGTGCAGGCCGGGCAAGACTCGTGGTCTGTCCGTCGCGGCAGCGCCTTGCCCAAATCATTGAGAGGCGAATTCGTTTCCGGCAACTACTTCGCGACACTCGGTTTGGGCGCATACCAGGGCCGCGTATTCAGCGAGATCGATGACACACCTGCTTCTGCGCCCGCCACTGTAATCAGCTACAAGGCCTGGCAGGGTGAATACGCATCCGACTCATCGATTGTCGGTTCCACCATCTTTATTCAGGCCAAGCCCTACACTGTCATCGGTATCGCGCCCCCTGGATTCTATGGGGACCGGGTCTCCGACAGACCTCCCGATTTCTGGATGCCGATCCAGACCGAGCCTTATCTGCGCGGTGACAGCGCCATCCTGCATCATGCCGAGTCGAACTGGCTCTATCCGCTGGGCAGGGTGCGGGCGGGAACCAACATCGGTGCGCTGCAAGCCAAGCTCACCGTCGCCCTGCGCCAGTGGCTCTATACGCGCCCCATTCTCACTGCCAATGGGGGCGCGTCGATCATTCCAAAGATGCATGTGGTCATCGCTCCAGGCGGCGGCGGCATACAGCAACTGCAGACCTATGTGGGCGACGGCCTGAAGATGCTCATGATCCTCTCCTCCGTCGTGCTGCTCATCGCCTGCGCAAACATTGCCAACCTGCTGCTTGCGCGCGCCACCACGCTGCGTGCGGATATTGCCGTGCGCATGGCCATGGGCGCCAGCCGCACGCGGGTCATCCGCCAGACTCTCACGGAGAGCGTGTTCCTGAGCATCATGGGCGGCCTTGCCGGGCTGGCCGTTGCCTATGCTGGAACGCGTATGATTCTGGCTCTCGCTTTTCCCGATGCGCACAATTTGCCCTTCGACGCCACCCCTTCGCTGCCCGTGCTGGGATTCACGTTTCTGGTCTCCATGCTGACCGGCATCCTGTTTGGCGCCGGACCTGCATGGCTCTCCTCCCACGCTCAGCCCGCTGAAGCCTTGCGCGGCATCAATCGGGCCAACGGCGCCATGCGCGATCGCTCTTCGCTTCCCCAAAAGGCTCTGGTCGTCTTTCAGGCGGCTTTGTCTCTCGTGCTCATCGCCGGAGCCATTCTGATGACCAAGTCACTTTCAAATCTGGAAAACCAGAGATTCGGCATCAAGACTTCCAACCGCTACGTGTTGCACTTCGATCCTGCCGGTGCGGGTTACACCATCGATCGTGTGCCGGGGCTCTATCGTCAAATCGAAGATCGCTTCTCGGCATTGCCGGGCGTGATGAACGTGGGCCTTGCGCTCTACAGCCCGCTCGAAGGCGATAACTGGGGCGAGTGCGTGATTCAGCAGGGTCATCCGGCTCCTCGCCCTGGCGACAGGTGCGGCGCAACCTGGGATCGCGTGAGCACACATTTCCTCGATTCCGTAGGCGTGCCCATCGTCCGCGGTCGCGGATTTACCGCGCAGGATACGGCCACATCGCCGCAGGTTGCCCTCGTGAACGAAACCTTCGCCAAGCGCTTCTTCCCCAACCAGGATCCGGTGGGACAGCACTTCGGCATCGATGATGTGAAGTACTCGGGCAGCTGGGAGATCGCGGGCGTCTTCGCCGATTTCAAATTCAACGATCCGCGCGAGCCCACGAATCCCGTCTATCTGCGTCCGGTTTCGCAGCGGTTCCCTGGGTACAAAGAGCCTGAGATGACTTCCGGCGAAACCTCATCCATGTTCATGAACGCGATCATCCTTGAATTCAATGCGCCTCAGGCGGCCGCGGACTCACTCATTCGACATACGCTTGCTGACATCGATCCCAATCTCACCGTCAACGATCTTCGCACCCTCGATGCGCAGGTCGCGGGCAACTTCGATCAGGATCGCTTGATCGCGCGGCTCACCAGCCTCTTCGGCATCTTGGCATTGACGCTTGCCTCGGTGGGCCTGTACGGCGTCATGTCCTATTTCGTCGCGCGGCGCACCAGCGAGATCGGCATTCGCATGGCGCTGGGCGCAACGCGGTCGAGCGTGGTTTCGATGGTGATGCGCGGCGCTCTCTGGCAGATTCTCATCGGACTCGCCCTGGGCATTCCCGCCGCTCTCTATTGCGGCCACCTGATGAAGAGCCTGCTCTACAACGTGGCTTCCTACGATCCGCTGGCTCTCGCTGGCGCGACCGTTGTTCTTGGTCTCTGCGCCACCGTGGCCGCTTTCATTCCCGCCCGCCGCGCCGCTTCCGTCGACCCCATGAAGGCTTTGCGCACCGAATAGCAACCCTGCGAGGAGAGTCATGATGAACACGATGCTGAACGACATTCGCTACGCGCTTCGGCAATTGAGCAAGTCGCCGGGCTTCGCGGTGACTGCTGTGCTCACGCTGGCGCTCGGCATTGGAGCGCTCACCAC
>Ga0302279_10003030_pt1 | contig 21475 bp, 19 predicted proteins | sample III_Bog_N3_3_FD_194541 | JGI IMG/M metagenome (GOLD analysis project Ga0302279, IMG submission 194541) | Peat permafrost microbial communities from Stordalen Mire near Abisko, Sweden - III_Bog_N3_3 | ecosystem: Environmental > Terrestrial > Soil > Wetlands > Peat | place: Sweden: Abisko...
GTCTGGAACGCGATCGATGACCGCATCAGGATCCTAGACCGGTTCCGGCTTCGCGGCCTCGCTCACCTGGATGCCCAGCTCTTTCAGCTGGCGGGGATTCACCGTGGACGGGGCACTGGTCATGAGGCACCTCGCCTGGGCGGTCTTGGGGAAGGCGATCACTTCCCGGATGTTGCTGGCGCCCACCAGGAGCATCACCAGCCGGTCCAGCCCCAGGGCGATCCCGCCGTGGGGGGGAGCGCCGAAGGCGAGCGCCTCCAGCAGGAAGCCGAACTGATCCCGGGCTTCCTGGGGGTCCAGGCCGATGGCCTTGAACATCCGGGCCTGGGTCTCGGCGTCATGGATGCGGATGGACCCGCCACCCAGCTCGAAGCCGTTGAGGATGATGTCGTAGGCCTGGGCCCGGCAGCTGCCGGGGTCGGTTTCCAGCAGGTCGAGATCCTCGGGGTGGGGGCCGGTGAAGGGATGGTGGCAGGCCACGAACCGCTGATCCTCCTCGCTCCAGTCCAGAAGGGGGAAGTCGACCACCCAAAGGAACTCGAACCGGGCTTCGTCGATCAGGCCCAACGCCCGGGCCAACCGAAGCCGGATTTCGCCCAGCACCTTGGAGGTCTGCTGGGAGCTGCCAACCGCGAACACCGCCAGCCCCTCACCGGTCACCCCCAGAGCCGCCTTCAGCGCGGCTTCAGCTTCCGGATCCAGGAATTTCTTGAAGCTGGAGGACAGGCCGTCCTTGCCCCACTTGGCATAGGGCAGGCCGCCGGACCCCAGGTGCTTGGCCACATCCTGCAGCTCATCCAGCTGCTTCCGGCTGAAGGCCGCGGCCTGCTCCCCCGGGAAGAACAGCGCCCGAACCCGCTGCTGGCCCTGGCTGTCCGCGGCGACCCGGAACAAGCCGAACGAACTCTGGGCGAACAGACCGGTCACGTCCTGGATCCGCACCGAACACCTTGTGTCCGGCTTGTCCGAACCGTACCACTCCATGGCGTCCCGGTAGGCCAGGCGAGGGAAGGGAGCCTGGACGGCCTTGCCGACCAGGGCGGCCAGTTCCACCAGCAGCGGCTCCAGCATGGCCTGGATGTCCTCCTGGCGCACGAAGCTCATCTCCACGTCTACCTGGGTGAATTCCGGCTGGCGGTCCGCCCGAAGATCCTCGTCCCGGAAACATCGGCAAATCTGCACATACCGCTCAAAGCCGGCCACCTGGAGCAGCTGCTTGTAGAGCTGGGGGGATTGGGGCAGAGCATAGAACTGTCCAGGATGCGGCCGGCTGGGAACCAGGTAGTCCCGGGCCCCCTCCGGGGTTGATTTGCCCAGGATGGGCGTCTCCACTTCCACGAAGTCGTTCTTGCGAAAGTAGTTGCGGATGAGGTTCGAGACTTCGCTGCGCAGGATCAGGCTTCGCTGGAGGCTCTCCCGCCTCAGGTCCAGGAACCGGTATTTCAGCCGCAGGTCCTCGTTGGCCTCGGCGCCTTCATCCAGGGGGATGGGCGGGGTCTGGGCCGTGTTGAGGATGAGCAGGTTGTTCAGGCGGACTTCGATGTCCCCGGTGGGCATGTTCGGGTTCTTCTGCTCCCGCTCGGCCACCACCCCTTCGGCCCCAAGCACGAACTCGCCGCGCACCGCCTTCAGCTTGGCCAGCAGTTCCGGGGAGACCTCGGTCTCGTTGGCCACCAACTGCACGACCCCCCAGCGGTCCCGGAGATCCAGGAACACCAGGGAGCCGAGGTTGCGGATTCGCTTGCACCAACCCAGCAGTCGCACGGACTGGCCTGCGTGCTCCTGCCTCAGTTGGCCGTTACGGTGGGTGCGTTGGAAGTCGCCGAGCGTATCGAGTTTCATAACCTTCAAGGATCGCAGCCGCAGGCTGGATTCTCAACTCGTAATCGGCACGTTCTCAGATCCCCGAGGCCTGGGGATGTTCTTCCTCCGCCTGACGGTGGTGCTGGGGCCGGATCGGCATGCCGGGCAGTTCCGAGGCGACCATCACATCCAGGTTGCGGATGTACTTGCACAGTCCTTCCCGCAGCGTGGCCACTTCCTCCGGGCTCATGCCCTTGTGGGAGTTCTCCTGGAAGTCCGTGCCGATCTTGATGAGCTTGTCGCACAGGACCAGCCCCTCGGGGGTCAACCGGATCCGGATCCGCCGCCCGTGGGTGGGATCGGGCCCGACGGTGAGGTAGCCCCGCAACCCCATCTGCTGGACCATCCGGGACACCGTGGGGTTGTCCATCCACATGGCCCTGGCCAACTCGCCCAGGGACATGGGCGCTCCCCTGAACAGAACCATCAGCATCCAATAGTGATGCGGGGTAATGTCAAGGGGAACGACCTTGGCTGCGATCAGCTGCCGGATGGATCTCCGGGCAGCCACAATGAGCATTCCGACGGTGGAGAGGCTCAATCCGACTTCTGAAGAGTTATTCATGTTTTACCCCTCGGCGATGGTGAAGATTCAACGTATTAAATTTCTTGCTAATTCAAATTTAGTCAATGAGAAATTTATAGCATTAAAAGCCTATTATTTATAAACTATTAGTTGATTACTCACAGAGTGCCACCATCTCCCAAACTCCAATCACCGCCGCACCCATTGAAACACGGGAGCCCATGATGGCCCCGGCCCCTGTGCAAGGGCGGGGCCGGTTATGCGTTCATTGTTTTTATATGTGAGCAAACAAAATACTTAAAAAATCCGGACCGGGCTGCCCAGAGCCATTCCAGGCTTGTATGCCTGGGGAAATCGTCTAACATCTTGGGAAAAACAAAGAATATTATTGAAAAGCTTCTATGGCAAATAAGCTATTTAGAACATTTCCGATTTTTCACCCCACCCAAGGGCGACCATCGATCCCCAGACCCGATTGCCTAACAATATTCCGTCTCAGCGAGAGCCCATGCTGTCAGGAATCCGTGGCCGCTGGCGGACCGGATCAGCACAACGGACACCAGGAACCGGTCCGCCCAGGGGCAAAACCTGGGTATCCCTACGGCAAGCGGGACGATCCCTCGGCGTCAGCGGAGGGACCGTCCCGCCAAGGGTGGGTCGGCGCGACGGACGGAACAACGGATGTCCCTGTATTGCTATCGTTTCCCGTCCCCGGAGGCCAGGACGGCCAGACGCGCCACGACTTCGCCCCGGGGAACCCGGATCTGTTCACCTGTCACCAGGTCCTTGACCGTCACCACCCCCTCGGCCTTTTCGTCCGAACCCATCACCACCGCGAAACGGATCCCGGCCCGGTCGGCGTACTTGAACTGGCGGGCCAGTTTGGCCGGTTCCAGGTGGATCTCGGTGTTCAAGCCTGCCGCCCGCAGTTCCGCGCCCAGGGAGAGATACTCCGCCAACAGGGCCGGATCCAACTGGGTCACCAGCACCTGGGTGGTGCTGGGGCCGTCCTGGATGATCCCGGCTTCGCACAGGACGTAGAACAGCCGGGTCAGGCCGATGGAGATCCCCACTCCGGGCAGCCGGCTCTTGGTGTATTGGCTGGCCAGGTTGTCGTAGCGGCCGCCGGAACACACCGAGCCCACGCCGGGATGGTCGGTGAGGAAGGTCTCGTAGACCGTGCCGGTGTAGTAGTCCAGCCCCCGGGCGATGCCCAGGTTGATGCTCCAATGGGTTTCGGGAACCTTGAAGGCCCTCAGCGCCGCCACCACCTGGACCAGTTCGCTGACCCCCAGGGCGAACAGGGGAGTCGCACCCGGCAGTGAAACCTGGGCGGTCAGGGCGGCCAGCACTTCCTCGGCACTGCCGCGGATGCCCACCACCTCAAGGATATGATCCGCCACCGCCTGGGTCAGCCCGAGCTCCTCACCCATGAGCAGGCGCCGGACCTCCTCCACCCCGATCTTGTCCAGCCGATCCAGCTGGCGCAGGACCGGCATCCGCTGATCCTCGGTAACCCCGAGGCTTTCGAACAGACCCAGCAGGATCTTGCGATTGTTGAAGTTGATGCGGAACGGACCGACGTTCAGTTCGCTGAACAGGGTGTGGATCACCGCCGGCATTTCCGCGTCGAAGGTCAAGGGCAGGGTGTCCTTGCCGATGACGTCGATGTCGCACTGGTAGAACTCTCGGTAGCGGCCTTTCTGGGAGCGTTCCCCGCGGTAGACCCGCTGGATCTGGTAGCGCCGGAACGGAAACGCCAATTCCCCCTCGTGTTCGGCCACAAAGCGGGCCAGGGGCACGGTCAGATCGAAGCGCAAGGCCAATTCCGGCTTGTGGCCCTGCTCGATGGAGCCGGTGGACTGCACGAAATACACCTGTTTCTCGGTCTCCCCGCCGCTCTTGGAGAGCAGGACATCGGCCACCTCGAATACCGGCGTCTCCACCGGTACGAACCCATAGCGTTCGAAGCCGCGGCGGATGGTGTCCATCATCCGCTGAAAGACCATCTGCTTGCGGGGAAGCAGTTCCATGGTGCCGGGAGAGGTGCGGGGAGTCGTCAAGGCCATGTCTGCATTCTCGCAAACCTTGGGACGGACGCCTAGCTCGTTATACTGGAAGCCTCCGCATTCATCACCGAATCGTGACCTCACACCCCTGACGGATTGGGCCAACTTGAAACTTCTGAAAATCCTGCCGCTCCTCGGCATTGGCCTGCTGGCTCTAGCCAATGCCCCCAGACCCGCCCATGACCCGGGCCGGCTGCTGGTGGTCCTCGACCCCGGCCACGGGGGCGAAGACGACGGCGCCATCGGCCACGACGGACTGATGGAAAAGAACGTGGCGCTCGAACTCGCCAACACCCTGGCCCGGCAACTGGAGGCGGCGGGGATCGAGGCCCGGCTGACCCGGGACGGAGACACCTTCATTCCCCTGTGGGACCGGGCCAAGATCGCCAACGCCGAAGGCGCGGATCTGTTCATCAGCCTCCACCTCAATGCCGCCCGCACCCGGCAGGCCAAAGGCTCCGAGGTCTATTTCCTCTCCATGGGCGCCGGCGACCGGTTCGCGGCGGAATTGGCCGCGGTCGAGAACGCCGGCGGCAAGCACTCGGCGGAGCAGGACCCGGACAGCGTGGTTGCCGATATCCTGAACGACATGTCCCAGAAGGCCTTTCTCCAGGATTCCGAACGGCTTGCCGTGGCCATCCAGGCCCAGCTCAACCAGCTGGGCGGCATCAAGCAGCGTGGCGTGAAACAGGCTCCCTTCGTGGTGCTGCGGGGCGCGGCCATGCCCGCGGTCCTGGTGGAGACGGCCTTCATTTCCAATCCCAGGGAAGAGGCCAAGCTTAATGATCCGCTGTTCCGCCAGCGGGTGGCCCAGGCCATCACCCGCGGCGTGCGGCGCTTTTTCGCCGGAGGCAACGGCCTCTCCCACCGCCAGTCGGACCCGGGCCCCCTGGGAAATCATTAGGTAATTTTTTCCCAAGGGCCCAGGTGTTACCGGATTGTTCCCTGGCCGCACCGCAGAGGCCATGACCGGGGCGGATGCTGGGAGCTATGGCCCTGTCCCAGTGCTTCCCCCGGTTCCATCCCTCCCCTGCCCTGCGGCTGGCGGCAAGCCTGGGGGGAACCCTCTGGACCGTGGGCGAAGTGGGCCGCAGCCGGACTCCCCGGACCTCCGCCCAGGCCTGGGCCCGGCGCACCCTTCGCCTGCTGGGGATCGAGGCCCGGCTGGCCGCGCCCATTCCGGCCGGGGCCCAGGTGTGGGTGTCCAACCACCTCAGCTGGGTCGATCCGCTCATCTACCTCAGCCTCCGCCCCACCAGCGCCTTGGCCAAGGTGGAGGTCGCGGCCTACCCCCTGATCGGCCTGGGGGCCCGGAAGATCGGCCTGCGCTTCGTGGACCGGGACAATCTGTTCAGCCGGGCGGCCGCCCTGCGCGGAATCGTCCGGGATCTGCGGGCGGGTGAGGACTTCCTGCTCTTCCCCGAAGGGACCACCACCCTCGGCGACCAGCTCGCACCCCTGAGCGAGGGCGGGTTGCGCATGGCCTACCGCCTGGGAGTGACCCTGCTCCCGATCCGGCTCGCCACTGAGGACGCCCACTACCCCTGGATCGGGGACGACACCCTGCTCCCCCATCTTCGGCAGCTCGCCCGCAACCGAACGACCCGGGTGTCGGTCCACCCTGGCACCATTCTGGATCCCGCCGCCTGCGGGGACGAGGAGCGCTGGATCCAGGCCATCCGCCGGCACCTGCAACCCCCACCCCCATGTTGAATACATTTGTTTACAACGAATTCACCTCCCGCGAACCGGCTCAGGATTCCTTCCGGGGTTCACTGTATTCATGGGAATATCGATGCTTGAACCATCTACCGCCGCCCTGCCAAGAGGAAACGCCCAACGGGTGAATGAAATGCTGGCTTTACCGAACGGTCCCCAGGATCACGGGCAGATGGCCGCGGAACGCGAGCTGCGCACCCTGGGAGAGGAGTTGCGCGCCATCGTCGACGAGGACCGGCTGAAACCGCACTATCAGCCGATCCTGGACCTGGCCAGCGGCAGGATGCACGGGTTCGAAGGACTCATCCGGGGCCCCTCGGACTCGCTGTTGCACTCCCCCATGAACCTTTTCAAGGTGGCCCTGCTCACCGGCCAGGTGGTGAGCCTGGAGGCGGCCTGCTGCCGGAGCCTGCTGCGGGGGTTCGTGGCCAGCGGCCAGCCGGAGAAACTGTTCCTGAACATCAGCCCCGGCAGCCTGGCCATGGCCCCCTTCCTGGCCCTGTTCCAGCCGGACCGGCTCCTCGCCCTCGGCGTCACCCCGGACCGGATCGTCATCGAGCTCACGGAGAACCAGCCCACCTATGACTTCACCCAACTGGTCCAGACCGCGGATCTGTTCCGCGGCCTGGGCTTCGCCATCGCCATGGACGACCTGGGCGAAGGCTTCTCCAGCCTGCGCCTGTGGTCGGAACTGCGGCCCGAGTATGTGAAGATCGACAAGCACTTCATCCATGGAGTGAGCCAGGATCCGGTGAAGCACCAGTTCCTCCGATCGCTGAGGGACATCGCCGCCAAGACCGGCGCCCTGGTGGTGGCCGAGGGGATCGAGCTGGAGGCTGATCTGGCGGTGGTCCAGGAACTGGGCCTGGACCTGGGCCAGGGCTACCTGTTCGGGCGCCCCGCCCCCACCCCCCACCCGGCCCTGCCGTCGGGCATCCTGCGCTTCTCCCGGGACCAGGCCGTGGAAGCCTCTGGTTCGGCCTGGATCCGGGACAGCCGGTCCACTGCCGCCCGGCTGCTCATGGACATCGTCCCGCTGCCCCCCGCGACCCTCAACTCCGTGGTTGATCAGCGCTTCGCCCAGGAGCGGGAGCTGCAGAGCATCCCCGTGGTCCAGGACGGCGTGCCGGTGGGCCTGATCAACCGGCATGTGTTCGTGGACCTGATGGCCCGGCCCTTTTCCCGGGAACTGTACGGCAAGCGGCCCTGTGAAAGCCTGATGGACCGCACCATCCTGGTGGTGGACCACCACATCGGCCTGCACGAGCTCAGCAAGCTGATCGTGGAATCGGATCCCCGCCACATCCTGCACGGCTTCATCCTCACCCGGGGTGGCGTCTACGCCGGCATGGGCAGCGGCCACGACCTCATGCGCGAGATCACCCAGATGCAGATCCACGCCGCCCGCTACGCCAACCCCCTCACCGGGCTGCCCGGCAACGTGCCCATCAACGAGCACCTGGACGACCTGATCCACCAGGAACTGCCTTTCGTGGTGTGCTACTGCGACCTGGACCACTTCAAGCCCTACAACGACGTCCACGGCTATGGCCGGGGCGACGAGGTGATCCGCTGGACTGGGCAGCTGCTGGAGGCGGTCTGCGACCCCGACCTGGACTTCGTCGGCCACATCGGCGGCGACGACTTCCTGATGATCCTCCGGAGCCAGGACTGGGAGCGGCGCTGCCAGGATCTGTTGACCAGCTTCGAAACCGGCAAGGGCCGCTTCTTCAGCCCCGAGGAACAGGCCAAGGGCGGCTACCCGGGCGAGGACCGCAAGCGGCGGCTGGTGATCCATCCCCTGGTCGGCCTGTCCATCGGGGCGGTGAAGGCCCCGCCCGGAGCCTTCCCCAGCCACCACGAGATCGCCTCGGCCGCCGCTTCCGCCAAGAAGGAAGCCAAGCGCCAGGAGGGTTCCAATCTGTTCATCGAGCGCCGGAGCCTGCTCCCGGAGCTTGAAGCACCCCGGATCGAAACGGCCTAGGAGCCTTCCAATACGTAGTCAAGCTCCCAGGCGCCTACTCGTAACGCAAAGCCTCGATGGGATCCTGCTTGGCCGCCTTCAGCGCCGGCCAGAGGCCGAAGCCCAAGCCGATGGCCGTGCTGATCCCGAACCCCAGGGCGATGCTCCACAGCGGCGCTGCGGCGGGGAAATCGAACAGGAAGCGCACCGCCATGGCCACCCCCAGCCCGGCGGCGATGCCCAGGGCGCCGCCCAGGCCGGTGAGCGCCACCGCCTCCACCAGGAACTGGGCGGCGATGTTCTTGCGGGTGGCGCCCAGGGCCTTGCGCACCCCGATCTCCCGGGTCCGCTCGGTGACGTTCACCAGCATGATGTTCATGATGCCCACCCCTCCCACCAGCAGGGCGATGGCCGCGATGAAGATCATCGCCGCGGCGATGCCGCTGGTGACCTGATGGAAGGTCTGCAGCGCCTCCTCGCTGGTGAAGATAGCGAAGTCGTTGTCCTGGTTCGCCTTGAGCCCACGGCGCTGGCGCAGGATGGCCACCGCCTGGCTGGTCATCTCCTCCACCTGATGGGGATCCCTGGGCACGAGGCCGATGTGCAGGGTGTTGCCCTGGCCGTTCTTTACCTGGGGGAACATCTCGTCGAACACGGTCAAGGGGATGAGCAGGAAGCTGTCGCCGCTGCCCCCGAACTGGGAACCTTTCTTCTCCAGGATTCCGATCACCTGGAACGACGCCCCCTGGATGAAGACCTCCTGCCCCACCGGATCCCGGCCGGGAAACAGGGATTTGACCAGGTCGGCGCCGAGGATGCAGGTCCTGGCCCCGTGGGACAGGTCGGTTCCGGTGAAGAACCGGCCATCGTCCACGGTGCGGCTGTTGGCCACGGCGTAGTCGGGCACCACTCCCAGGAGGATGGGACCGTTGGCCTCCTCGCCCTGGCGGTTCTTGACCGGGGGCGTGGCGCCGCTTTCGGAGAGATCCCGCTCCGGCGAGACCGCCGCCGCCAGGGTGGCCAGCCGCTTGAGGGCCGCCGCGTCCTCCACGGCGAGGTTGCGCCGGTGCTTCTGCTCATCGGGCACCAGTTCCGGCGGCCCGCCGAACCTGGGCTCCAGTTTCTGGAACTGCACCAGGTTGGTGCCGGTGGCCGCGAACGCCCCAGTGATGGCCTGGTTGAAGCCGGCCACGAAGCTGACCATGGCGATGACGGTCGCCACCCCGGCCAGGATCCCCAGCAGGGTGAGAAAACTGCGCAGCTTCTGGGCGACGATGGAACGCAGGGCGAACCGGAGGGTCTCGGGGCCCATAGCCCGGAGCAGCGCGCTTCCCTTGAGCAGGCGGCCCATCCTATTCCGCCCTCAGGGCGTCGATGACCGGCAAACTGGCCGCCCTGCGCGCCGGCAGGAATCCCGCCGCCAGCCCCACCAGGGTGGAGACGGCGAGGCTGGAGCCGACGATACCCTCCGTGATCCGGGCCGGGAAATCCGCCAGGGTCCGCACCAGCCAGGCGACCCCGGCCCCGGCCAGGAGCCCCAGGATGCCGCCGCACAGACTCAGGATGGCGGCCTCCAGCAGGAACTGGCGGGCGATGTCCCGCTTCCGGGCGCCCAGGGCCAGGCGGATGCCGATCTCGGCGGTGCGCTCCACCACGCTTACCAGCATGATGTTCATGATCACGATCCCGCCCACTCCCAGGCTCACCGAGGACACCAGCAGCATGAGCACGAAGGCGGCCTGGCTCACCTGCTTCCAGAGGTCCTGGAGCGAGTCCTGGGTGAGGATGCCGAACGGATCCGGGTCCCGGAACCCGGTGTGGCGGGCGGCCCGAAGCAAAGCGCGCACCTCGTCCACCGAAGCGTCCAGATCGCCCACCCCGCCTTTGGCCTGGACCTGGATGTTCAGGGAATCCCCGGCCGCCATGAAATTCTTGCGGTAGACCTGGATCGGGATGCAGACGATATTGTCCCGGCTGAACCCCAGCGCCTTGCCCTGGCGGGTGAACAGCCCGATGATCCGGAACGGCAGCCCGCCCACGGTCAAGGTCCGGCCCAGCGGATCCACGTGCGGGAACAGTTCGTCCCGGGTGTCCGTCCCGATCACCGCCACATTGGCCGCGGCCTGGTTCTCGTTGGCCTGGAAATAGCGGCCGGCGTCCAGTTCGAGGTTGAACATCTGGGCAAAATTGGGGGTGGAACCCACCACATAGACATTGGAAAGGTGCCTTGTGCCTGCTTTGACGGTCATGGTGCGGAAGGCCCGGGAGCTCACCTGGCCGGTGTGGGCCAAGGGGGCATGCTGGACCCGCTCGAAATCGTCCCAGGTGAGCAGCGGCCGCTTCAGGGCCTGGACGAATTCCTTGTGCGACCGGATGATGCCGAACCGGTCCACCACGTAGACGTCCGGCGCCATGCGGATGATCTTGTCCTTCACATAGGCGTCCAGCCCGGCGATGATCCCCACCACGCTCACCATGGTGGCGACCCCGATGATCACCCCCAGCAGGGTGAGGAAGCTCCGCAGCTTGTGGGCCCGCAGGGCCCCCAGGGAGGCGCGGATGAGATCGGCGGCCAACATCGGCTAATCGGCCTTCCTGGGCTTTTCCACCCGGACCGCTTCGCCGCCCTTGAGTTCCCGCAGGGCCTTGAACGGCCCGACGATCAGCGACTCCCCGCCCTGGAGCCCCGACAGCACCTCCACGGTGAGGTCGCCCATGAGCCCGGTCTTCAGGGGGCGGAACACGGCCTTGCCGGCCGCCATGACGAACACGCCCTCTTCTTCCCTGGGCTCGCCCGGCTTGAACGCCTCCCCGGGTCTGGGCTTGAGGTCCTTCACCACCAGGGCCTGGATCGGCACCGCCAGCACCTGGGTCCGGCTGCCGGTGAAGATGTCGGCCTGGGTGGAGAGCCCCGGCTTGATGGTCAGGGGCGGCTGCTTGAGCTGCACCTTCACCTTGAACTTGATCGCCTCGTTGGTGTTGGTCTGGACGATGGGGCTGCCGCCCACCTCGGTGACCACCGCGTCGAATACCTGGTTGGGGTAGGCGTCGATGCGCACCTGGGCCTGCTGGCCCAGCTTCACCTGGGGAATGGAGGCTTCGTCCACTTCCATTTCCGCCTCCACCTTGCTCATGTCCGAGACGGTGAGCAGCACCGTGCCGGGCTGGTTCTGCAGTCCGGGCACCGCCGTTTCCCCCAGCTCGATGTGCTTGCCGGTCACCACTCCGGCCATGGGCGAGGTGATCCGGGTCTTGTCCAGGACGTCGGCGGCCCCGGCCAGGTCGGCCCGGGCCTGGTCCACGTGCTGCTGGGCGCTCCTGGCGGCGCTCTCGGCCATGTCCAGGGTGGTCCTGGCCTGTTCGAAGTCGCTCTGGGAAATGATCCCGGCCTGGTGGTTGAGCAGGGCCCGCTGGAAGTCCTTGCGGTTCTGGTCCCGTTTGGCCACCGCCGAAGCCAGGTCCTGGGTGCTGGCCTTCAGGTTGGCCTCCCGGGACTGGGCGGCGGCCCGGGACTGGATCGGGTCGATCTCCAGCAGCAGAGCCCCGGTCCGGACCGGGTCCCCTTCCTTCACCATCATCCGGGTGACCTGGCCGATGGTGTTGGCGGTGATGTCCACCTTGGTCACCGCCTGGACCTTGCCGTTGGCGCTCACCTTGGCCTCGATGTCCTCCCGGGCGGCGAGAGCCACCTGGACCGGGAGGCCCTGATCCCGCCGGTCATAGACCACAGCCGCGGCCCCCAGGGCCACCAGCACACCGCCAACCATCCACCCTTTTTTCCAGGTCATGCCACCAGTCTCCCAGACCGCCTGCCCCTTGAACAGCCTCGGGCGGACCGGTCCTCGCCCCCAGTAAACCACGGCAACCCGGCCTATCCAGGCAAACGCTTTGCTGCCAGCCTATCAGGAGCATTGACGAATCGCTTTTCCGCCGTTGGAGTCCCGTGCCGCCATTCCCTGAAGCCATGCGATCCCTCCGGCACCGGAACTTCCGGCTGTTCTTCACCGGCCAGCTGGTGTCGCTGATCGGCACCTGGATGCAGACTGTGGCGCTGTCCTGGCTGGTCTACCGGCTCACTGGCCGGGCTACCCTCCTGGGAGTGGTGGCCCTGGCCACCCAGGGCCCCATCGTCCTGTTCGGCAGCCTGGGCGGAGTCCTGGCCGACCGGGTAGATCCGCGCCGGCTGCTGGTGATCACCCAGGCCCTGCAGATGGTCCAGGCGTTCCTCTTGGCCTGGCTGACCCTCACCGGGCGGATCCAGGTGTGGCACATCCTGGTCCTGGCCGTGGGCCTGGGCCTGGCCAACGCCTTCGACCTGCCCGCGCGCCAGGTGCTGGTGGCCCGGACCGTGGACCGGGACAACCTGCCCAACGCCATCGCCCTCAATTCCTCCATCTTCCACGGCACCCGGGTGCTGGGTCCGGCCATCGCCGGCATCATGGTGGCCGCCGTGGGCGAGGGCTGGTGCTTCCTGGCCAACGCCGTGAGCTTCCTGGCGGCCATCGCCGGCCTGATGATGATGCACCTGCCGGCCTGGGAGTCCCGATCCGACCATCCGCCGGTGTTCGCCCACCTCCTGGAGGGGGTGCGGTTCGTCCGCGGCAATCCCAGGGTAAGGCTGCTGATGATCCTGCTGGGGGTGGTCTGCCTGATGGGCATGCCCTACACCGTCCTGATGCCCATCTTCGCCGATGGCATCCTGCACGGAGGTCCCAGGGCCATGGGGCTGCTCATGGCCGCTTCCGGCACCGGCGCCGTGCTGGGGGCCGGCACCCTGGCCGGGCGGAGCCGGATCAAGGGGCTGGAGCGGATCGCCTACCTGGGTGCCGGCTTCGTGGGCCTGACCCTGGCCTGCTTCGCCTATTCCCACGTGTTCTGGCTGTCGGCGCTGCTGCTGGTGCCGGTGGGCATGAGCATGGTGGCCCACATGACGTCCAACAACACCCTGGTGCAGATGCTGATCCCCGACGCCATGCGCGGCCGGGTGATGGCCTTCCACGCCATGGTGTTCACCGCCGCCATGCCGCTCGGGGCGGTATTGGAGGGGTTCGCCGCCCACCGCATCGGCGCGCCGCTCACCGTGGCCCTGGGCGGGGTGGGCTGCGTCGTGGGGGCCGGGCTGTTCGCCTGGCGCTATCCCGAACCGGCGGCGGGGTTGCCCGGGGGTGAAACCCGGACGGTTTGAGCCGTCAGCTGAGGACGGCGGTGAAAACGCCCGTTTCCCCGGCCAGCTTGGCCAGCTTCAGGTCATACAAAAGCAAGACCAGCGCCTTGGGTGGAACGGTGCTTTCCAATCGGCCCGACTTTTTGTATAGTAGGGTTTCCAAATCAATTAAGGCAATAAAATCTGATAATTGCATTTAACGGTAGACGGTTCGCCGAGGGATCGGCAGGAGCGAGCGTGAAGCCAGAACTGGTGGTCATGGCTGCGGGCGCGGGCTCCCGCTTCGGTGGACTGAAGCAACTGGAACCGGTGGGTCCCAACGGCGAGAAGATCCTGGACTATGCCCTGTTCGACGCCCGGCGGGCCGGGGTGGAACGGGTGGTGTTCGTGATCCGCAAAGCCTTCGAACAGGCGTTCCACCAGCAGGTGGGCTGCCGCTACCGGAAGTGGATGGATGTGGCCTACGCCTTCCAGGAATTGGATCTGTTGCCCCAGGGCTTTCCCCTGCCCGGCGCCCGGAGCAAACCCTGGGGCACCGCCCATGCGATCCTGGCCGCCCGGGGGGAAACCAGGTCGCCCTTCCTGGCCATCAACGCCGATGATTTCTACGGCCGCCTTTGCTTCGAAACCCTGACCAGGTTCCTGGCCCGGCCGGCCCGGGAATCCGCCCATGCCATGGCCGCCTTCACCCTGGCCAACACCCTTTCGGAACACGGCACCGTAGCCCGGGCCGTCTGCACCGTGGGTCCCACCGGGCTGCTCCAGGCCCTGGAGGAACACACCGGCCTGGAGCGCACCGCGGATGGCATTGGCGAACGGGGTCCGGACGGCGCCTACCGCCGGTTCAGCGGCCAGGAGCCGGTCTCCATGAACATCTGGGGATTCCATCCCGGCATTTTTGACCAGCTCCAGGAGGGCTTTGCCCGTTTCCTCGCCGGCCACGGCCAGGACCCCGGGGCCGAATTCGCCCTGCCCACGGCCGTGAATGAGCTCATCCAGGCCGGCCGCACCAAGGTGCTCGTCCTTCCCACCAGCGACCCCTGGTTCGGGGTAACCTACCGGGAAGACAAGCCAACGGTCGTGGCCCGAATCCAAGCCCTTATCGAGGCAGGTGAATACCCGGTTTCCCTCTGGAGTTGAACATGGCTTCCAGCCATCCGACCACCGCCTTGACGGCCATTGCCGGCCAGTTCGCGATTTCGGGCAGCTTCCTGGGGGCCCGGCCGTACGGCAGCGGCCACATCAACGAGACCTTCGCGGCGGTGTTCGATCAGGGTGGAGCCGAGAAGCGCTATATCCTCCAGTGCATCAATCCGCGCATTTTCAAGGAGCCGCTCCGGGTCATGGAGAACGTGGCCCAGGTGACCCGCCATCTCCACGCCAAGCTGGCGGCAGCCGGGGCTCCGGATCCGGCCCGGCGCGCCCTCACCCTGGTCCAGGCCCGGTCCGGGGCCATCTGCCACCTGGATGACGAGGGCCTGGTCTGGCGCTGCTACCTGTTCGTGGAGGGCGCCAGCAGCCATGACATCGTCCAGCACCCGGCCCAGGCCTGGGAGGCGGCCAAGGCTTTCGGCGCCTTCCAGCGCCAGCTCATGGACTACGACGGCCCGCGGCTGGCCGAGACCATCCCGTTGTTCCACCACACCCGCCACCGGTTCGAGGCCCTGCTGAGGGCAATGGCCGACGATCCAGGCAACCGTGCCGCCCTGGCCAAGCCCGAGCTGGCTTTCGCCCTCTCCCGGGAGGCCCTGGCCGACAGCCTGCTCGGGCTGAAGGAGGCCGGTGGGATCCCCGAGCGGATCACCCATAACGACACCAAACTCAACAACATCCTGTTCGACGACCGCACCGGGGAAGGGCTCTGTGTGCTGGACCTGGATACGGTCATGCCGGGCCTGAGCCTCTATGACTTCGGTGACATGGTGCGCACCGCCACCAACCCGGTGGCCGAGGACGAGCGGGATCTGGACCGGGTCCAGGTCCAGGTGGCCATGTTCGAGGCCCTGGCCCGGGGCTATCTGGAAGGCACGGACGGCGCCCTGCTGCCGGCGGAACGGGAGCGGCTGGTGCTGGCCGGCAAGCTGATCACCTATGAATGCGGGTTGCGTTTCCTCACCGATTTCCTGGAGCGGGACCGGTATTTCAGCATCAGCCGGGAGGCCCAAAACCTCGACCGCTGCCGCACCCAGTTCGCCCTGCTGCGCTCTCTGGAAGCCTGTGAGGAGCGGCTGACGGCTTTCGTCCAGTCCCTGGGGTAGAAGTTCGGCTACGTACTCGCGCGGGTTCCGGACTTTCATCAGGAGCGTCCCGGCCGGTTGCTGTCGCAACCGCCGGGACGGGAACTGAAACCGGATCCCGGGGGATCGACCCGCCAGACCGGGAGCCTTTCCCCGGTCTCCCGCACAGGGCGGGAAACGGGTTGGGCCGGCGCCCACCCGTAGCCAAGAACGAAGGCTTGATTAATTTATAAATTATTATATATTTTTACTCGGGCCACCGTTGCCAAGGCTAGCTGGTGCAGCTGGATACCCTAGGCAAACCTTGAACTGAATAATTTAATATTAATTAATTAATTAATTTACAGATTTCGTTCCATCCAAAATTCCACACCGCATTTTCCTTTGGGGAATATAAATAAAATGGTTTATCTCCTTGAGGTCCTCGGCCGATTCATGGAAAGGCTTCCCGGCAGCCGACCGCTCCCTGGGCCCAGCCGGCCCATCTGAGCTACACCGTCACCGTCCCGATCTATCCCCTGGGCGCCGCCATCCCCCCCAACACGCCCTCCTTCAGCGGCGGACCGGTGGCCGAAATCACCGTCGCGCCTCCGCTCCCGGCCGGCCTCAGGCTGCATGCCCAGACCGGCGTGATCAGCGGAATCCCCGGGGCGCCGGCGGCCGAGACCACCTACCGGGTCACGGCCCGCAATGCGGGCGGCAGCTCCTGGGTCGACCTCACCATCACCGTGACCGCTCCGGCGAGTCCCGCCCTCGCCCCCGCCCCGTTGAATTATTCATCAATGACGGCGGCCTTGCCCCAGGGGGTTCCCATCCGGCCGATCGTCACGGACGCCCGGCCGGTCCCCACAGCCGGCGGCTTTGCGGTGCGCCTGGACGGCACCGGCTTCAGCGACGCCACCGGGGTGACTGTCGGGCCCCGGGCCCTGGACAACCTGCGGGCCCTCAGCGACTCCAGGATCGAAGGGACGCTGCCGGCCCCGGCCGCCCCGGGCGATCCGGTCATCGTCACCACCCCTATGGGCGTGAGCGCGCCCTTCCCCTTGCGCTAGCGGTCAAGCTCCCCGGCGATGACGTTCATCCCGCCCAGCACCGACACCGCGTCGGCGATGATCCGGCCACGCACCTGCTCGTCGAAGCTGCTGAAGATGGGAAAGCAGGGCGGCCGGACGTGGATCCGGTACGGACTCTTGCCACCGTGGGAGACCAGGTAGAACCCCAGTTCCCCGTTGGCCGCTTCGGTGGCGCTGTAGACCTCACCCACGGGCATCTCGATGCCGTGCATGATCAGCTTGAAGTGGTGGATGAGGCTCTCCATCCGGGTGTAGACCTTCTCCTTGGGCGGCAGGGCGATCTTGTAGTCGTCGATGATCACCGGACCGGGGCCCAGCTGCTTCAGCCGGTCCAGGCATTGGCGGACGATCCCCAGGGACTGGCGGATCTCCTCGGTGCGGACCAGGTAGCGGTCGTAGACGTCGCCGGTGGTGCCCACCGGGATGTCGAAGTCGTAGCTGTCGTAGTCCAGGTAGGGCTGGCCCTTGCGCAGGTCCTGGGCCACCCCGGCGGCCCGCAGGCAGGGACCGGTATAGCCCCAGTTGATGGCGTTCTCCGGCGTGATGGCGCCCACGCCCTTGGTCCGGCCCGCCCAGATGGGGTTGTGGGTGAGCAGGCTCTCCATCTCGTCCACGGTGCGTGGGCAACTCTCCAGGAACTGCTCGCAGAGCGGCTCGAATTCCGCCGGAATGTCCCGGAACAGCCCGCCGATGCGGGTGAAGCTGGAATGGAGCCGCTGCCCCGCCATCATCTCGAACAGATCGTAGATGGTCTCCCGCTCCCGGAACAGGTAGAGAAAGGCCGTGAACGCCCCGATGTCGACCGCGTTGATGCCGATGCACACCAGATGGTCGCCGATCCTCGCCAACTCCGAGCACAGCACCCGGAGCACCCGGGACCGGGGCGGGTCCTGGATGCCCAGGAGCTTCTCCACCGCCACGGTGTAGCCGACGTTGTTCATGAGCGAACTGCAGTAGTTGAGCCGGTCGGTGAGCGGAATGAACTGCTGGTAGGTCAGGTTCTCCCCCAGCTTCTCCACCCCCCGGTGCAGGTAGCCGATGTTCGGCGTGGCCTTGACGATGATCTCGCCTTCCAGCTCCAGGACAATGTGCAGGGTGCCGTGGGTGACGGGGTGGGAGGGGCCCATATTGACGATCATGCGATCGCCGTCCGGGCGTGGGGTGGCGGCAAGGGGAGTGGGTTCCATGGTCATCTCAGATGTTCAGGGAGCGGGCTTCGGGAGCGAAGGAGGCGCCGATGTCCTGGCTGCAGAACCGGTCGCCCCCATCCAGGGGATAATCCTTGCGCAGCGGGTGGCCGGGGAAATCCTCCCACATGAGCAGGCGCGACAGGTTCGGATGGCCTTCGAACGGGATCCCGAACAGGTCGAACACCTCCCGCTCGGACCAGTCGGCCGACTTGAAGCGGCTGACCAGGCTCGGCACGGCGCACCCTTCGGCCACCGGCACCTTGATCCGCAGCCGGTCCTGGCTGGTGAGGTTCAGGAAATGGTAGACCACGTCGAACCGGGGCTCCCGGTCCTCCCGGTCCACCGCGGTGACGTCCAGCAGCATCTGGAACCCCTCCCCGAAGATGAAATCCACCACCTCCAGGAAACGGTCCCCGGCCACGACGACGGTCTCGTCCCCCCGGAAATCGTGCCGGTCCAGGACCACCCCTGGCAGCTGTGCTTCGATCCGTTCAATGACCATGCTCGAAATCCCCTCGTTACCAGATCTGCTGCTCACCCTGTTCGCCAGCTTCCAGCACCATCTCCCGCACGGTCTGGTACCCGGATTGCCCGCTGGCCCGCTGCCGTTCCTCCTGGCGGGCCAGGGACTGATAGAACCGTTCGATGTGCTCCTTGCGCGAGGAAAGCGATTCCCGGCTGATCTGCTCCTGCAGTTGCATCACGCCGTAGATCATCGTCTCCGGGCGGGGCGGGCAGCCCGGAACGTAGACGTCCACCGGCACCACCCGGTCGATCCCCTGCAGGGTGGCGTAGGTGCGGTACATCCCGCCGGAGGAGGCGCAGACTCCCACCGCCACCACCCACTTCGGTTCGGCCATCTGGGCGTAGATCTGCCGGAGCACCGGGGCCTGCTTGTTGGTCACGGTCCCCAGGACCAGCAGCATGTCGCTCTGCCTCGGGCTGAAGCGCAGGGCCTCGGCGCCGAACCGGGAGAAATCGTAGCGGGAGGACATCATGGACATGAACTCGATGGCGCAGCAGGCGGTGCCGAACGGCAGCGGCCAGAGGCTGTTCTTCCGGGCCCAGTTCACCACCGAATCCAATCGCGTGGTCATCACCGAATCGTCGAGGTTGATCGCCCCCATGTCAGCGCTCCCAATCCAGGGCGCCCTTGCCCCAAGCATAGATGTAACCCACCAGCAGGGTGGCCAGGAAGCTCAACATGGCCCAGAAGGTCCATAGATGGGTCTTGTACTGAACCGCCCAGGGCAGCAGGAAGGCCGCCTCCACGTCGAACAGGATGAAGAGCATGGCCACCAGGTAGAATTTGACGCTGTAGCGGTGCCGGGCCCCCTCCTGGAGCGGGGGGACGCCGCACTCGTACGGGGTGAGCTTGGCCGGTTTGGGATTGTCGGGCTTCAGCAGCCCCGGCAGAATCTTGCCGGAAACCACGAGAATGGCCGCCCCCACGCCCAAGGCGAGCAGGAACAGCAACAGGACGGGCAGGAAAGGCGCAACGGCAGGGTTCATGGGCGGGTTCCGAACGGAGACAGGCTCCTGGCCCGATGATACCGTCATCACGCCCCCGGTGAGGAGGATCCGCCGCTATAATCGCCCATATGCCCAGCCGCGACTCCCAGACCGTCATCCTGAGCCGCCAGACGATTCTCCTGGTGACGGCCGTGGGCGTGGGTCTTCTGACCCTCTGCTACGTCCTGGGGGTTCAGGTCGGCAAGCAGAGCGCCGCCATGCGGCGCCCCGCCGCCCGGGGCGCCGGCGAGGACCTGCAGGAACTCCCCGCCGCCATCGACGACCAGCTCAAGGCCCTGGAAAGCACCCTCGGCGAAGAAGCGGCGGGATCGCCCAAACTCGCCCCCGCCCCGGCGGCCGACCCCGCCGACGCCAAACCGGTCCCCCCGGTGGAAGTCCGCATGGGCGGCTCGCCCCAGACGGCTGCAGCCGGACCGGCCGCCGCCAAGCCGTCCCCGATCAAGCCAGCCGCGGCCAATCCGGCCGCCGCCAAGCCGTCCCCGGTCAAGCCGGCCTCGGTCAAGCCGGTCCCGGCCGAAGCCGGCCCGGCCAGGAAGGCCGACGACGGCGCCCGCTGGACGCTGCAGGTGATGTCGACCCCGGACCCGTCCGAGGCCCAGCGCATGATCGCCAAAATCCGGGCGGCAGGGTTCCCGGCCACCATGGTGTCCGACAAGGGGCTGTTCAAGGTCCGCCTCAGCCAATCCGGTTCCCGGGACGCCATGGACGCCACCACCCTCAAGCTGAAGAACCGGGGCTTCAAACCGTTCCCGATAAAGGTTGAATAATCCTGTCTCAAGTACCAGTCCATGCAGCCCATGGGCTGGTAAGCTGGCCTGCGCAGCGTCCACCGCACAGGATCCCCATTTCTAGGCCAGCACCGGGCAGGTTCAATGAAGAATGTCATTTCCGCTCTATTGCCGATCCCGCGCTTCGTGGAGCCGGACGAGGACGTCCAGCTGCCCCATGCCCGCAAGCTGTTTCCACTGAGAAACATCCATTTCCGGGACATCAAGGCCCTGGGCTTCGACATGGATTACACCTTGAGCCACTACCGCTCGCCGGAGATCGAAGAGCTGGCCTATTGCAGCTCCGTACGGCTCCTGGTGCGGGAAAAACAGTACCCGGATTGGCTGCTGGACACCCACTTCGACCCCAGCTTCGCCATCCGCGGCCTGGTCCTGGACGGGGTCCGGGGCAACCTCCTGAAGCTGGACAGTTCCCGCCAGGTGGTGCGGGCCTGCCACGGCAGCCGGCCCATGAGCCGGGAGAAGATCGACGTGGCCTATGGCCGGCGCCGGGTGGTCGCCTCCGGAGCCGCCTTCCGGAGCATCGACACCCTGTTCGAGATTCCCGAATGTCATCTATACGCCATGCTGGTGGACGGCCTGGACGATGGCCGGATTCCGGGCAAGGATTTCCATCAAGTTTTCAAGGACGTCCGCTGGGCCATCGACACCGCCCATCGGAATGGGGCCATGAAGGCCGAGATCCTTGCCAATCCCGAACTATACATCCTGCGGGATCCCGGGCTGGCAGCCGCCCTGGACCGGTGGAAACGGGCTGGTAAGAAGATGTTCATCCTGAGCAACAGCGAATGGACCTTCACCGACGGGGTGCTCCGCTTCCTGCTGGACGGCCAGGATCCGGCGCGGCCCAACTGGATCGATTATTTCGATCTGGTGGTGACCAGCGCCTGCAAGCCCGGTTTTTTTCAGGATGGAGTGGCGCCCGAGCCGCTGCCGGGCCAGACCAGGGCCTTCATGGGCGGCAACGCCTTGTGGATGGAGGATGAGTTGCAGGCCTTCGGCGAGGAAGTCATGTATGTGGGCGACCATATCTACGGGGACATTCTACGTTCCAAGAAGAATGTCTCCTGGCATACCCTGCTGCTGATCCCCGAATTGGCCTCGACTTTGGAACAATTGGAAGACCAGGCGGGCGAACTCCAGGACTTTGTTCGGTTTGAAAACATCCGGCGGAAATCCGAGGTCCGGCTGTCCCTCCTGGAAGACAACCTCCGGCGCAACCATGAGCATCGCCGGCTTCTCGCTCCCCGGCTTTCCCGGGAGGCTCTCCTTGCCTTGGACCATGAAGCCGCCCGGCTTAGGGAAGAAGTGGCGGCCGCCCAGGTGGACATGGAAGCGGAAAAAAAAGTG
>Ga0302279_10003033_pt1 | contig 21467 bp, 18 predicted proteins | sample III_Bog_N3_3_FD_194541 | JGI IMG/M metagenome (GOLD analysis project Ga0302279, IMG submission 194541) | Peat permafrost microbial communities from Stordalen Mire near Abisko, Sweden - III_Bog_N3_3 | ecosystem: Environmental > Terrestrial > Soil > Wetlands > Peat | place: Sweden: Abisko...
CGTTCTGGAGTTTTTTGGCGGCATAGCCGTAACTTACGCGGGATATTTCATTTTCGCCGCCGTGGGCTGGCCCGAGCCCCTGCAGAGCATGATCATCGAGCGGCATGTGATTGGCGGGCTTGTTGTCACGCTCGGCCTGGCGCTGATCTGGTCGGCGTTTAAGCCCAAGCCGCGCGCGCGGCCGACGGGGCGCCCGACGAAGGCCGCCGCGCCGCATCAGGCCCCTCTGAGTTTCTCAGCGGAGCCTGAGGCCGCGCCCGTGCACGAAAGTGAACAGCCTGTCGCCGCGGCGCCCGTCCCCGCGCCCGCGGCGCCGACCCCGGCGCCGGCCGTCGCTTCAGGCGAATTGGCGGCTCTGCTGGCGTCCGGCGACCGCCTGTTCGCTGAGGGCCGTACGGAAGAGGCTCTTGATCCCTATTCCCAGGCTCTGGACTTGGCCCGTCGCGCTCACGCGGCCCACCCCGATGACGCCGAAGCCACGCGCGCCCTTGCCGGGGCGCTCAAGAGCAACGCCGATGTCTACGACGAGGATGGCCGGCTGGACACCGCCATCGATCTCTACGAAGAGGCGCTCAAGCTGAACCGCGGCCTCGCGGCAGGCGGCTCCGCCACCGACCAGCGGTCGCTGTCCCTGGTGCTGGAGCGATTGGGCGATTGCCGCGAAGCGCGTGGCCATCGCTCGCGGGCGGCGGACCTATACCGGGAGAGCCTGGGCATCGCAGAAGGTCTGGCGCGGTCAGACCCGAACAATTCGCTGTACGCCGAGGATCTGGCAGTCACCCGCCGTCGTCTGTTGGAGCTTGAAGGCGAAAGCGTGCCGGCCTGAGGCGGCGCCTCGCCCGACAATTACCGCGCGGTCAGACGATCGCCGATCCAGCTAATCGTGCTCACCACGATCGAGCCCAAAAGTGCGGCGAAGAATCCGTGCACCACGAATCCGTGCAGGAACAGCGACGTGGCCCACAGCATGGCTGCGTTGATCACCAACAGAAAAAGTCCCAGCGTGACAATAGTCAGGGGCAGGGTCAGCAGGATGACGATCGGCCGCACGATGGCATTGAGCAGGCCCAGAATCAGGGCGGCGGCGAGCACGCTGGTCGTGCTACGCACCTCAATCCCGATGTTCAGGGCCGCCGCCAGCCAAAGGCCGAAGGCGACCATCAGAAATCGTATGATGAAGCCCATCATCGGCGGGGTCCCCTCTCGGCTCAGCTCACGTGGAAATCGTGATAGCGTTCTGTTTCGTGGTCGTAAATCTGGACGGCGGAACCGATCAGGCGCCCGGCGAAATGATGTTTGGAAGCATAGTCATAGCCTGACAGTTCGTCGCCCTCCACCGTCAGATCGATGTATGTCTGGGACCCATGATGGAAAAGCCTGGCGGGCTTGCCGCTGATCCGCGCGCGACCGCGCCCCTCCATCACGTCCACCCTGTCCACGCCCACCACGCCGCCGAAGGGAATTTCGGCGCCCGCGTCATGATCGTGCACATGGGTGAAGACCCCCGCGTGGCCGAGCGAAGCGGCGATGAAGGCCACGACGTAGCGATGTTCGGCCTTCATTCCTGCTCCTGCCACACCGGCGTGGGCCAAGCTTAGCATAGGGCCGCGATGGCGGCTAAAGGCCCGCGGCCTTCAACTCCGCCCGCGCCGCCTCCAGCCCCGCCTGCATTTTCGGGCTGCGCAGCATGTCATAAGTCAAGGCCGTGGCCAGGGCCTGGGCAGCCGCGGTATCGCTGGAAAAGTGCATTCCGCAAACCTGGCGGCTGAAGGCGTAGTCGCGGGCCCGCGCCAATATCGGCTGGGCCTTTTGCGGCATCAGATAGGCCAGGGTCAGGCCCAGGGCATAGCCCACATCCGCGTGGCCGCTGGGATAGGAACTGTAGGGGTCATCCTTGGGACCGATGGCGCACCCCTTGAGGCTCGGGTCGGCCGCCCACGGCCGCATGCGATGAAAGCTCGCCTTGGCGGACTGTACAACGGCTGTGTTGTCGCGCTGAATCACGGCCAGCACCTTGGCGGTTGCCGGCAGCCGGGACAGATCGAACTGCGGACCGAGCGTGGAGACGTACAGGGTCCAGTTCTGATGATCCTGATCCCATTGCGCCTGTTGCAGACGTTCGGGCGTGCGGTTCGCCTGGATCTGGTGCAGTTCGGCCAGCTCCGCGGCCTCGGCCGCCGATCCGTGGGGCTGCGGCGGGGGGATCAACCGCAAGGGATCGACGGCGTCCCATGAGAGAACCTGCAGGGGCTGGCGCGATGCAGACCCGTTCATGGTCTGGGCTCGCGCCTGGGGCGCGGCCAGGCACAGGACCAGACAGGCGATCATTGTTCGGTTCATCGCGCCCTCCACGGCCAACGGCGTTCGCACCCTTATCAGCTCTCCAACAGATCTCATCGATCAAGGTTGTCGCCACTTATACGGCGCGGCTGATCCAGACGACGCGCCTGCGCGTAATTTCATGGGGTCGGGACGTGGAGCGAGACTGATTATGGACGCGCCGACCCTGTTAAACCGGCGAGGCCTGCTGGCCGCCGGGATTGCCATCGGCGCGTCGGCCATGACTCCACGCTCCTGGGCCGCCCCGCCCGGACTGCCGGTCAACGACGCCCTGACCTTCGAAATCCACGGCGAGGGGGCCACGCTCGGACGCCACCATCTGACCTTCGTTCGCGAGGGCGCCGATCTGATGGTGGAGACCCAAGTGGAGATGAGCCTGAAATTCGGTCCGCTCAGTCTGTTCCGTTACAGGCATCACGCCATGGAAAGCTGGAGCGGCGGCCGTTTCGACCGCATCGAGACGAGCAGCGTCCTCAACGGGCGCAAGCAGGCCATGCGGGCGCATCGGACAGAAAACGGCGTCGTGATCGAACCGGCCGACGGCGAGCCCTATCTGGCCGATGCCAACGTTCTTCCCCTCACCCATTGGAACCGCCAAATCATGGACCGCGCCCTGTTCAATCCGCAGGACGGCAGAATCATGCGCGAGCGGGTCGCATCCAGTGGCGCGGACACCGTGCAGTTGGCCGACGGGCGGACGCTGCCCGCCACGCGCTATTCCCTGACAGGAGAAACCCAGATCGACGACTGGTACGACCGCGACGGGGTGTGGGCCGCCCTGCGCGGCAAGGTCAAGGATGGCTCGGTTTTGACCTATCGAAGGCTGGATAGCTAAACCGGGCTCGCGCCCCTTGATGTGCATCAAAGCCGTTTCGCGCGCGCGGGTCCAACACTGCGTCAAGGTCGCGGTCCATCGGATTAAGTGACGATCGTCGACGCGGGGGAGGCTGCGGGGCTTTGATTTTCAAATCTGCATATGATATTCATTCTCATCTAAGCGCATCGAGGTCCCCGTGGACGGAAGCCTTCCCGCCAGAAACATGAGCGACATTGCTGACCCGTCAGCGGCGGTCGTGCGCTTGAGCGACGCCTGCAAGGGCGACTGCGGCGTTGTCTTGCGTGTTTCCAGCGCGACCGGCCCGGCGAGCGGCGGCATTGAGCAGGCGGAGCTTGAGCGGCGTCTGCTGGAAATCGGCTTTGTCGAAGGCGCGCGGATCGAACTACTGCATGAGGGTTTCATCGGCCGTGACCCTATCGCCGTGAAACTAGACGATATGCGCGTGGCCCTGCGGCGGCGCGAGGCGCGCGGGATCCTACTTGAGTTGGATCCCAGCGGGCGGCCGCGCAAGGCGCCGCCGAAGGCTATGTCAGGGCCATGACCAAGAGCGTATCGCTGACCGACGCCCGCGTGGCGTTGGTCGGCAACCCGAACAGCGGCAAAACGGCGCTGTTCAACGCCCTCACCGGCGGCCGCCAGAAAGTCGCCAATTACGCGGGCGTGACGGTCGAGCGCAAGGAAGGGTCATTGATCACGCCTTCGGGGCGGCGCGTCATGATCCTGGATCTGCCTGGCACCTATAGTCTGCGCGCCAGGAGTCCGGACGAGGAAATCACCCGCGATGTGGTGCTAGGCCGCCTGCCCGGGGAGGCCAAGCCTGATCTGTTCATCTGCGTGGCCGACGCCAGCAATCTACGGCTAGTTCTGCGTCTAGTGCTGGAGCTGAAGCAGACCCGCCAGCCGATGATCCTGGCGCTCAACATGATCGACATCGCTGAGCGTCAAGGGTTCGGCATCGACATCGAGGCGCTGTCTCGCGAGTTGGGCATGCCCGTGACCACCACCGTCGCCGTGCGCAAACGCGGCATTGAGGCCCTGGTCGCCCTGATCGATCAGGTCGAGGCCAATGCCGACGCCGTGCACGGCGACGTGGATTGGCATGCGCCCACGGCCAAGGACATCCGCGACTTCCATCACGAGGCCGAACGCATCCTCAAGCTCACCGTGCGTCCGCCTGCGCGGCCCGACACCTGGACCAGCAAGCTGGACGACGTACTGCTTCATCCCGTCTCGGGCATCCTGATACTGCTGGGCATCCTGTTCCTGATGTTCCAGGCCGTGTTCAGCTGGGCCACGCCGGCGATGGATCTCATCTCGGCGGGGTTTGCTTGGCTGTCGACGGAAGTCACCCTGCACCTTCCGCATGGCGTGCTGCAGAGCCTGATATGCGACGGGCTGATCTCGGGCGTGGGCAGTGTGATCGTGTTTCTGCCGCAAATCATGATCCTGTTTTTCTTCATCATCCTGCTGGAAGATTTCGGCTACATGGCGCGCGCGGCGTTCCTGATGGATCGGGTGATGGGCGGCGCCGGATTGCATGGCCGCGCCTTCATTCCGCTGCTGTCCAGTTTCGCCTGCGCCATTCCGGGAATCATGGCCACTCGGGTGATCGACCATAAGCGCGACCGGCTGACCACCATACTGGTGGCGCCCCTGATGACCTGTTCCGCGCGCATTCCTGTCTACACCCTGATCATTTCCGCGTTTATTCCCCGGCGCATCTTGTGGGGTTTCGTCAACGAGCAGGGGCTGGTGATGTTCGGCCTGTATGCCGCCGGGGCCGTGGGCGCGCTGGCGGTCGCCTTCGTGTTTCGCAAGCTGTTCTGGCGCGGCGCGTCGGAGCCCTTCATCATGGAGCTCCCTGCCTATAAAATGCCCGATCCGAAGAATGTCGCGCGCAATGTGCTGCTACGAGCGGAGATTTTTCTCAAGCGCGCGGGCACGACCATTCTGTCGATGATGATCCTGATCTGGTTCCTCTCCACCGTGCCGCGCCCGCCCTCGGGGGCCGCAGGACCGGCCATCAATTACAGCTTCGCCGGCGTCATCGGCCATTGGCTGCAGCCTCTGCTCGCCCCTATCGGCTTCAATTGGCAAATGTCCGTCGCCCTGGTGCCGGGCATGGCCGCGCGCGAGGTTGTCGTGGGGGCCCTGGGCACGGTTTACGCCATTGGCGAGGACCAGCCGGGCCGCTTGGCCTCCACCCTGGCTGGCCACTGGTCGCTGGCTACGGCCCTGTCGTTCCTGGCCTGGTATGTGTTCGCGCCGCAGTGCGCCTCGACGCTGGTCGTTGTGCGGCGTGAGACCAATTCCTGGAAATGGCCCATCATCATGTTCACCTACATGATCACCTTGGCCTATCTCGCCGCGCTGGTTGTTTACCAAATCGCCACCAGACTCTGAGATCGATTCGCCGCGGCCGTTCTTCGGGGCGAGACGATTTGACGGCTTGTGCATCACCATCAGGTCAGCTTGACATGAAATTGGTTTTGGCGAGGTTCCTGGGTGTGTAACTTGGCCTTGCGACAAACGGAGTCGGTTGAATCAAGTTGCAAAGGGGTAGGTTAAATCTCGTGTATGGGTTATCCGCATAGGGCTAGGCGCCCGTCGTGGTCATTCCCAAGGTCGGGGCCGCCCGGTCGACAACGTCGTCGCAGTTGATCTATAGGGCCAAAATTTGCGAAAACAGGATAGGGCATCCGTCCGCAATGTGGTCCGCTCGCCGCTCCCGGTGGCGGCGCAATATCCTCACCGAGGGGGCGTATGAGGCGGAAAGTCGTAATTTCTACAGCGGGGTCGTCGGGGGATCTTAACCCCTTCATCGCGCTTGGGCTGACGCTGAAAGAGCGTGGCTTCGAGCCGTTGATCGCTAGTCAGATCGAGTTCCGCGGCAAGGTCGAGGCCGAGGGGTTGATGTTCCATGCCCTGCGCCCCAGCGTCTCTGACGTTAAGGGCGAGCTTGGCCTGGACGTACAGACCATTTTCCGCCGCGCCACCAACGGCAGTTCCGGCCTGGCCTTCCTGGTTCGCCGCATCGCCATGCCGTTCCTGCGGCGGGCCTACGAAGACATGATGTCGGCCACCGAGGACGCCGCCTTGGTGATCACGCATCCCTCCGCTTTCGCCGCGCGACTGGCTGCCGACACCCGCGGGCTGATGTGGGTCTCCGCCGTTCTCGCCCCCTTTACCGTGATGTCGGCCTACGATCCGCCGGTGCTGAGCACCGCGCCAGGTCTGGCGACCCTTCGCGAATTGACCGGCGCGCGGTTCGACGCGGCGCTGCTGGCGATGATCAAGCGTTTCGCCGATCCGTGGACGGCGCCTTTCCGCAGCCTGCGCAGCGAGTTGGGCCTGCCGCCAGTGGCAAACCCCCTGTTCGAGGGCCAGTTCTCCCCCTATGCGACCCTGGCGATGTACTCCAAGTGGTTGGGCGACATTCAACCGGACTATCCGACCAACTGCCAGATCACCGGCTTCGCCTTCTACGACAGCCAAAAGGGCGGCAAGGCGGAGCTTCCGGAGGGCCTGAAGGCGTTCCTGGCCGCGGGCCCGCCGCCCCTGGTGTTCACCCTGGGCACCGCCGTGGTGATGGAGCCAGGCGACTTCTGGCGACGCAGTCTGCAGATCGCCAAGAAGCTCGGCCGCCGCGCCGTCCTAGTGGGCGCCAGTAGCGAGGGTCCGGAACTGGGGCTGCGCCATGGCGAGCATCTGCCCAAGTGGGCTTACGCGGCGCAGTATGTGCCCCATTCCCTGATTTTCCCGCGCGCCGAAGCCATCGTCCATCACGGCGGCGTCGGCACCACCGCCCAGGCCCTAAAGTCCGGCCGCCCCCAATTGATCGTGCCCTACATGGGCGACCAGCCAGACAACGCCGCCCGCATGGTCCGCCTGGGCGTGGCCCGGACCCTGGCGCCAGGCGCCTACAGTCCTCGCAGGGCCGCCGACGAGCTTAACGCATTGATGTCCTATCCCTCATACGGCCTTCGCGCCGCCCAGATCGCGCCCTCGGTGGCGGCAGAGGACGGCGCGCGGGTCAGCGCGGACATCATTGAGGCTCTGCTGGAGCAGGAAGACGGCCAGCGCCGTCGCTCGGGCGCCTAGATCTAGCGCCTGAACACCCCGACAAGCTCCACGTGCGGCGACCAGAGAAACTGGTCGATCAGTCGGACCTGTCGCAGTTCAAAGCCGCCGTCGCAAAGGATGCGGGCGTCCCTCGCGAAACTGGCGGCGTCGCAGGACACGCCCACCGCCACGGCCGCGCCCGACAATGCGATCTGACGGGCCTGGTCGGCGGCGCCTGACCGGGGCGGATCAAACAGCACGGCGTCGATGCGCTTGAGCTCCTCGGCCAGGACCGGGCGGCGGAAGAGATCGCGCGTCTGCGTTTCGATGCTCTTCAGGCCCGGCGCGGTTCCCGCGCCCCTTTTCAGCGCATCAATCGCTCGCCCATCGGCGTCAGCCGCCAGGACGGGCGCGACAGTCGCGAGGCGAAACGCGAACGTTCCCAAACCGCAGAATAGGTCCGCGATCCTACCCGCGCCCGCCATGGCCTCCAGCGCTGTCTCGGCCATGGCCGCCTCGGCCCCGGGCGAGGCCTGCAGAAAGCCGCCGGGCGGAAGGGCCGCCACGGCCGGCCCGAGCGCCACCATGGGCTGGCGCGCCTGGTAGACCAGCTCGCCCGCCAGAGTCACCCGCGCCAGGTCGGACTGGGCGGCGATCTCGGCGGCCCGCATGCGCGCATCCGCCGAAAGCCCCCCGCTGCGGCGCTCCACGCCCGTAACATCCACGTCCAGACCCGTCTGGGTGACGGTCACGTGCAGAGTCGGCGCCGACTTGGGATGCTCCAGGAACGGCGCTGCCAGACGGCGTAGCGCCGGCAAGGCGGCCTCGATACGGGGATCAGCGATCGGGCAGACCTCGACATCAACCAGGCTCCAAGACCGGCGGGCCTTGTAGCCCAGCCGCGCGCCCTGCCCCTTCTCGCCGCGCCTCGCGTGTAGCGCCACGCGGCGACGCGAGCCGGCTGGCGCTGCAAAGGGCGGCGCAAACGGCGCTTCGAGCCCTATCCGCGCGAGGGACTCGCTTATCACTTGCTGCTTCCACGCCAGATAGGGCTCGGGCGCCCAATGCTGCAGCGCGCAGCCCCCACAAGCGCCGAAATGCGGACAGGGCGGCTCCACGCGCGCGGCGCTGGGAGAAATCACCTGCTCGACCTCGCCGCGGTGTTCACCTGAAAAGCTCAGGCGCACCCGCTCTCCGGGCAGGGCGAAGGGCGCGAACACCGTCTGTCCACTTTCGGTCAGGCAGACGCCGTCGCCCTGAGCGCCCATGCGCAAGACCTCGGCCTCCACGCCCCGCGCTCCCTGGTCGTTCACGCCGTCTCCTCCGCGCAGCTTTCGTAACAACAGGCTATCCCGGGCTTAAGGACGCATGAACGAAGATGAACGGGCCGCTCAACATTCGTTCAGGGTCACAGGTTCAATCTCGGATCATCGACGCGGTCATGGCTCAGGCCACCGCCGCGGACGGGGGAGACCAAGCCATGCGAACCTTATTGTTCTTAGCCATCGCCCTGGTTCTTGCGTCGCCGCCGTACATGCCCAAGGGCGCGGTGGCCAGGACATCCGGCCGTCGCCCTTCTGACATTCACCCTTTCAAGGAGTAGGTCCATGCTGAAATCCTCCATCGTATCCAAGGCCGCCGTCGGCGCCGCCCTGGCCGCCATGACCCTGGCCGCGACGGCCGCGCCCGGCGTCGCCTCCGCCCAGGCCTACGGTGATCCCTGCGCCGGCGCCAATGTCGGCGGCGGCCTGGTGGGCGCCGCGGCCGGCGCGGCCGCTGGGTCGAACCTCGCCCGCGGCGGCGGACGCACCGGCGGCGCCATCATCGGCGGCGTCGTGGGCGCCCTCGTGGGCTCGGCCGCCGCCCGCGGCGCGACCGACTGCTCGGGTGCGCCCCCGCCCGCTCCGGGGTACTACGGCGCGCCGCCTCCCGGCGCCTATTATCCGGCCCCGCCGCCTCCGCCGCCGGGCTATTATTATGCACCGGCCTATTACGGCCCGCCGCCCGTCGGATTCTACTATGGCCCCGGTTATTACGGCTGGCACCGTCACCGTTGGTAATTGTGCTCCCTCGGAGCACCGAACTGGGGAAGCCGTCCGCCTCGCGGGCGGCTTTTTCCGTTTGGGCTACCCCGGTTTTCGCGCCCACAGCAGGTATTCCACATTGCCGTCGCCGCCCATCACGGGGCTGGGCAGGGTCGCCTGAACTTGCCATCCGGCCGCCTGGACGAAAGCCCCCGCCCCCGCGAGGGCCCGCAGACGGGCGGCTTCATCCCTGACAACTCCCCCCTTGCTCACGGCGTTAGGCCCCAGTTGAAACTGCGGTTTGACCAGGACGATCAGGTCCGCGCCCGGCGCGGCCAGGGCCATAGCCGCAGGGAGCGCCTTTTCCAGGCCAATGAAGCTGACATCACAAACGATCAGGGACGGGGCCTCATCGATCAAGCTGCGGTCCAGGACGCGCGCGTCCACGCCATCGAGTTCGACCACACGAGGATCTGATCCAATACGCGGATGAAGCTGCCCGTGTCCCACATCCACAGCGAACACCCTCAGCGCGCCGCCATTCAGGCAGACCTCGGTGAAGCCCCCAGTGGAAGCGCCGACATCGAGCACCACCTTGCCTTTCGGCGTGACTGGCCATGCCTCAAGGGCAAAGGCCAGCTTGAGCGCGCCGCGCCCGACCCAACCATATGCCGGCTGGGAGACGATTTCAGCCTCCGCGTCGACCCGGTCCGACGCCTTGAGGATCACTGCGCCCCCGACCCTGATCCCGCCCGCCTCGATCGCCTCACGGGCCTTGGTCCGGCTTTCGAAAAGGCCGCGATCGACCAGCAAACGGTCGATACGCTCGCGGGCCATTAGCGCCTAACCCAAGGTCTCGATACGCCGCAGGGCGATCTCGAGCTTTGCCTGAGCTGCGAGCGCCTCCGCCAACCGTTCGCGGTTCTCTTCCACCACCTCCTCGGGCGCGCGCGCCACGAAGTCCGGATTATCCAGCTTCTTGCGAGTGCGCGCGGCGTCCCCCTCCAGCTCGGCGATGGCCTTCGTCAACCGGGCCTTTTCCGCCTCCAGGTCGACGAACTCGGCCACCGGCAAGGCCAGGGCGTCGCCCTCCACCACGAAGGGGATCGAGCCCGGCGGCGCCGGCGCGAAGCGCAGTTCGGAGATGCGCAGGGTCGAGGCGATCACCGCCTCATTGGCCTCGTAGATCACTCGTCGGCCGGGCTCGCAGTCGGTGACATAGAGCGGGGGGCGCGCCGAGGGCGGCACATTCAGCTCCGCGCGCACTGAGCGGCCCTCGGTCACGGCGGCGATGATCAGGTCGATCTCGGCTGAGGCGGTCTCGTCGAGCCAAGCCGAATCAGCGGTCGGCCAGGGCGCTGCGATCAGCATGCCCGAGCGCTTGGCCCCGAACTCCGACAGCTTGTCCCACAACTCCTCGGTCAGGAACGGCATGACCGGATGCAACAGCTTCAGGCAGATATCGAGCACCCAGGCGGTCGTGGCGCGAGTCTCGGCCTTGGCCGCCTCGTCCTCGCCGTTGAGCACCGGCTTGGCCAGCTCCAGATGCCAGTCGCAGAACACGTTCCAGATGAAGCGGTAAAGCGCATTGGCGACGTCGTCGAAGGCGCAGGCGTCCAGCGCCGCGGTCACCTCGGCGATGATCTTGGCGGTCTCGCCGCGGATCCAGCGATTGACCGTGAGCTTGACCGACCCCGGATCAAACCGCGCGTCTGACACGCATTCGTTCATCTGGCAGAAGCGCGCCGCGTTCCACAACTTGGTGCCAAAATTACGATAACCTTCAATGCGCTGTTCTGATAATTTAATGTCGCGCGCCTGGCCCGACATGGCGGTCAAGGTGAAACGCAAGGCGTCGGCGCCATAGGCGTCGATCAGCCCGAGCGGGTCCATAACATTGCCCTTGGACTTGGACATCTTCTGCCCACGCTCATCGCGGACCAGGGCGTTGATGAAAACCTTGCGAAAGGGAACCTCGCCCATGAAATGCAGGCCCATCATCATCATCCGCGCGACCCAGAAGAAGATAATGTCGAAGCCCGTCACCAGCACGCTGGTGGGGTAGAAGCGCTTGAGGTCCGCGTTGTCGCTGGGCCACCCGAGCGTGGAGAAGGGCCACAGGGCCGAGGAGAACCATGTATCGAGCACATCTTCGTCCTGGATCAGAGGCCGATTGTCGCCGTAGCGCGCGCGCGCGGCGGCGATGGCGGCGGCCTCGGTCTCCTCGACGAACACGTGTCCATCGGGGCCGTACCAGGCGGGGATGCGATGCCCCCACCAGAGCTGACGCGAGATGCACCAGGGCTCAATGTTCCTGAGCCATTCGAAGTAGGTCTTCTCCCAGGCCTTGGGCTCGAAAACCGTGGAGCCGTCTTCCACCGCCTTGATCGCCGGCTGCGCCAGGGTTTTGGCGTCCACATACCACTGGTCGGTCAGATAGGGCTCGATCACCACGCCGGAGCGGTCGCCGTGCGGCACCACATGACGAGTCTTCTCGATCTGTCGCAGCAGCCCGAGCGCCTCCATCTCGGCGACGACCTTCTTGCGCGCGACGAAACGGTCCAAGCCCCGATAGGCTTCGGGAACATCGTCATTTAACTTGGCGAACGGATCAAGGATGTTGACCAACGGCAGGCTGTGCCGCTTGCCCACCTGGTAGTCGTTGAAATCGTGGGCCGGCGTGATCTTGACGGCGCCCGAGCCTTTTTCCGGGTCGGCGTAGGCGTCCGCCACGATGGGGATCAGGCGGCCGACGATGGGCAGACGCACCTGCTTGCCGACCAGGGCTTTGTACCGCTCGTCGTCCGGATGCACGGCCACTGCCGTGTCGCCCAGCATGGTTTCTGGCCGCGTGGTGGCGACCACGATCTCGGAAATCCCGTCCACAGGACCGTCCGCGAGGGGATAGGCAAAATGCCAATAGGCGCCGTCAACCTCGCGCTGCTCGACCTCGATGTCGGAAATGGCGCTTTGAAACTGGGGGTCCCAGTTCACCAGGCGCTTGTCGCGGTAGATGAGCCCCTCTTTGTGCAGTTGCACGAATACCTTACGCACGGCGGCCGACAGGCCGTCGTCCAAAGTGAAGCGCTCACGGCTCCAATCGCAGGAGGCGCCGAGGCGCCGCAGTTGGCGCACGATGGTCCCGCCGGACTCGCCTTTCCACTGCCAGACCTTCTGCACGAAAGCCTGGCGGCCCAGCTCGCGCCGGCCGACATTGCCCTCGGCGGCAAGCTGGCGCTCCACCACCATCTGGGTGGCGATGCCAGCGTGGTCGGTGCCGGGCAGCCACAAGGCCGCTTCTCCGCGCATTCGGTGATAGCGGGTCAGCACGTCCTGCAAGGTATTGTTCAGCGCATGGCCGATGTGCAGGGAACCGGTGACGTTGGGCGGCGGAATAACAATGCTGAAGCTTGTCTCGGCGCTGGCCTTGGGCGCGAACACGCCGGAGGATTCCCAGCGCTGATAAAGGCGCGGCTCAACGGTCTTGGGATCGAAGGTCTTTTCCAGCATCACTGTAAGGGGCTAGATCACGATGATGTTGGATGGAACCCATCCACCATCATAAAACGTGATCGATTCTGAAATCTTAGAGCGGGATTTACGCGAAAAACCGGATTCCACTTTTTCGCATCCCGCTCTAGGCGAAAGCTCGCGGAGCCCGGCTATAGCAAGGGATGGCGCGGCCTGGCGGCAATTTTTGGCCTATCCGGCCAATAAGTGCGGGGTTCAGCGGCGCTGGCGGGAAATCCGCTCGACCTCCGCCTCCACGGCGGCTTGGACGATGGCGGGCAGGTTCGCGTCCAGCCAGGCCTTGAGCAGCGGTCGCAGCAGTTCGCGCGTGACGTCCTCCAGCGACCGCCCATCAGCCGGCATCAGGACCTGACGCTGCAGCGCGCCAAAGGCGGAAGCCGCCGTGGCGGCGGCCGGATGGCTGACAAGGGTCTCCTCATGGAGCGGCTCGAGCGACGGCGCAGGCGCGGGTCCCGCGGCGGGAAAGACCTCGAGGTCCCCGTGTGTCTCCAAAAACGGCGCCGGCTCTTCCAGGCGATCGGTCAGTTCCAGGACGTCGTCTTCAACCGAGGCAAAGTGGATCGGTTCAGGTTCAGGCTCAGGTTCGGCCTCAGGAGCGTGGACCGCAGCGGGCGCTTCCGGCGCGGGGGCCGGGGCCTCGTCCTCGGAGATGATCCGGCGGATAGACGCCAGGATCTCTTCCATGGTCGGTTCTTGGCTGTTCTGGTCAGACATTCGGTGGCGCCCGGTCCGGTGAATCGCAGATAGTCGGCGGTAGGGTATGCGCCGCAAGCCGATACTGCAATGCGGGTCGAACGCTTGGGTCCGCGCCGGGCGCGCGCGGCGGAAAGGTCAGAACGCGAATTGAGGCTTGGGCTCAAATCCGGGCAGGAAGGGCGGCGTGGCGTCAAACACCTCGCGCGAGACGGCGTGGCCCTCTCGGCAGGCATAAAGCCGCGCCTTGCCCACCGGTCCTCGCCGCACCACCAGGCCCATTCGTCCCCCTTCGGCCAGGGCGGCGATCCAGGCCGAGGGGATTTCCGCCACCGCGCCTTCAGTCACGATCACATCGAAGCGGGCGCCGGAGTTGAGCTGAGCGTCTGGCTCGGCCGACTCGACCTCTAGGCCAATGAGCGCCAACACCTGGGCCGCATAGGGCGCCCCGATGGCCAGGGCTTTCTGCCCGGCGAGGGGCTTTATGGCCTGCAGCAGCTTGCCGATCTCGCGCGGTCTCATGAGGTAGCGGCCGGGCGCATATTCGAGCTCCGCGTCCGCATAGGCGATGTGCGCCTTGTCCGGCGGGCACAGGGCCTCGCGCGGGGCCAAGCGCATCGCGTCCTGCACGCCCAGATCGGTTACGTCGCTGGTGCGCACCTGGCTTTCCACCATGGTCAGCCGAGCGGCTTGGAAATCGAATGTCATGGACTCATCGGCCTTTCGGGTCGGCGGCTTGCTTATAGGACCCCCTCCCCGCCCAGGCAATCGCCCACCCACCGTCTGGTCACGCCCGCCGCGCCGACGCGCAGGATTTTTGCATCCCCGCGGAGATTGCCGCCCGCCACGCCTTCTGTTAGGCCACCGATCATCGCTTGGGGCCAGATTGTCCCCTCGAGCTGCCGGCCTGGTGGCGGAGTGGTTACGCAGCGGACTGCAAATCCGCGCACCCGAGTTCGATTCTCGGCCAGGCCTCCAATCTTTTCGCGCTGAATCGGCCTTGCCGCGCTGCGCGGTTCGGTCGCAATAACTTCACGCGCCGCGACGACCCTGTTAACCCGCGATTAACGACATGCGCGCAGGTTAACGAGGTCTTCTGCGAAGACACCCACCATCACAGACTTTTAAGCCCGGCGTCTCGCCGGGCTTTTTTTGTTCCGGCGACCGGGTTTGCGGGCGCGCGCCCGCGGGCGGTCAGCGGCTTGCGCCCGCTCGCGGGCCAGCGTATAGCCCCCGCTCGATGAGCGCTGATCCGCGGTAGCTCAGTGGTAGAGCAGCCGGCTGTTAACCGGCTGGTCGTAGGTTCGAATCCTACCCGCGGAGCCATCCTTTCCGAACATCGCGATACGATCGTGCGTTCGCGCGCATCGGCTTTCATCGAGCCCGTCGCCAGTCCGCCGTCGTTCTCCTGGCGCAAGAAAGTTATTCCGTTCGGGGCTATAATGCGGCTGATGGCGCGCGGAAAGTCGATTGGATTGCGGATGTCAGAGGTCAATATCCATCCTCTTGTCGAAGGCGGCCTCGTTGAGGGCTCGCAGGCGTTCGAGGGGGGCGTGCTGCACTGCCAATGCGCGGCCCACCCGGTGAAGGTCCAGATCAGCAGCCTCCTCGCCCACTCCCGCCTGTGCGGCTGCACGCGGTGCTGGAAGCCCATCGGCGCGCGCTTTTCGATCGTAGCCATGGTTCCCGCCGACAAGGTCCGCGCGATTGAGAACGGCGACAAGTTGGCGGTGGTCGATGAGGACGCGGTGATCCAGCGTCACGCATGCGCGGTCTGCGGTGTGCACATGCACGGATCGGTGGAACGGCGCGCCCACCCTTTCACCGGCCTGTCGATCATTCATCCCGAGCGCTTCGCCGAGCCGGGCGCGCCAGCCCCGACATTCGCATCCTTCGTGTCCTCGATCATCGAATCGGGCGTGCGCCCGCAACAGATGGATGGCGTGCGCGCCCGACTGCGCGCGCTGGGACTGCCGCCCTATGACTGCTTCAACCCGCCGCTAATGGACTATATCGCCACCTTCAACGCCAGGGCCGGCGGCGTCCTCGCCGACTGACCGAGCGCCTCAAGGCTTTAAGGGGTCAGGGCGCGGCGTCCGACGCCCCGCTCGCCGCCTGGTCAATGGCCTTCTGCGCGGCCGCGTCGCCCTTGAAAAGCGCGCGCGCCTGGGCCTGGGCCTGGGCCTGCTTGTCAGCCTCGCCCAGCACGCCGTAGGAGCGGATCAAGAGGCTCCAGCCCTGCAGATTGTGCGGATCGGACTTTAGCTTTGCCGCCATCTGCGCAACCATCGACTCAATGAAGGCGCGACGGTCGGCGGGCGCGGCCCCGGCCTGGGCCTGCTCGGCGGCCTGCACCTGGCTGTCGGAGGGACCGGCGGCTGGCGCCTGGTCCTGCTGCTGAGCCTGGCCCGTCGGCGCCTCCACGAGACGGCCGGCCTTTTGCGTGGCGTCGATCTGAGCCTGAAGAGCTTGCGATGCTTCCCCGGATGGCAGATGCGCCTGCAGGGCGCGCCATTCGGCCAAACCTCCACTCAGGTCGCCGTTCATGATTTGGGCGCGGCCCAAATGATAATGGGCAGAGCCGTCCTCCGGATTGAGCGCCACCGCCTTGCGGAATGCGTCCACGGCCCCAGGCGTTTCCTGGCCCTGGGCCTGCTCCACCAGGGCCTCGCCCAGCATCTGCCAGACGTCGGCATTGTTCGGCGCGACGCGGGCGGTCGATCTGAGAGTCTGCGTGGCCGAGGGCAGGTCTCCGGCGGCAGCCTGCGCCCGCGCGAGAAGCAGGCGGCCTTCCACATCGCCCGGTCGTGACTTGACCACTTCGCTCAACACCGCGGCCAATTCGGGCGGGGTCAGCTGGGTGGGATCTGGCGCGCTTCGCCAAGTCTTCAGTCGGGCGGCGAAGGGCTGGTCCGGCGCGCCGGGTGAACCCAGCAGCATGTAGACCCCAACGGCCGCCAGGGGTGCGGCGACGGCGGCGAGGATCACCCACAGGCGAACGGCCTTGCTGACGGAAGGCGCGACGGGTTGCGTCTGCGCCGCGTCGGCCGCGCTCAGAAGACGTCGGGCCGCCTCCGCGCGCGCCAACTTGCGCTCGGCGTCGGCCAGCAGGCCGCGATCAGCCAGTTCGTCGATCTCGCTCAACTGGCGGCGATAGACGTCAACCGTCGGGTCGGCCGTCGGACGACGGGCCAGACGCGCGGCGCGGTAAAGCACAAGGGCGGCGCCGAGGGCGGACAAAAGCGCCGCAGCAATCCAGAATTCGATCATCGGCTGTCCATAGACGAAATCCCCAACGCAAGCCAAGACGGTCCCAGCCGCCAAGACTGTGCTGTCGGCGCCACAGATGCGCAGATTGCGCCACACAAGGCCATGAGGCGCTTGCGAGAACAGCGGTTTGAAGAAAGAGTGGCCCGGTGAGAGGGATCTCATCACCGGGCCAAGGCGCCGTGAGTGAGGGGAATGGGCTCACGGGGTATCGAGACGAATAGCAGCCAATAATGGCCATTCGTTGACAAGAAAATGACTCGAAGGGGTACGGAGGGCGGTTCCTGTGATGGAGCCGCCCTTTTCGTTTGCCGCCGAAATCGGCGCCAAGCGAATTTTCCTCTCCCCGCCGAAGCCGCTCGGCTAAAAGAGCGCGATGACCGAACCCGCCCCTGCCCCCGTCCTATCCGTCCAGGGCCTTTGTAAATCTTACGGCTCGACCGTGGCCGTGCACCAGGTGTCCTTCGACGTGCGTCCTGGGGAGATTGTCGGCCTGGTCGGCCCCAACGGCGCGGGCAAGACCACCATCATCAACATGGTGCTAGGTGTGCTGGAGCCGACCGCCGGCCGCATTTCCATCGCCGGCCTGGACCTGAACAGAAAGCCCAGCCAGGCCTTGTCGCACACCAATTTCGCAGCGGTCTACGCGCCATTGCCCGGCAATCTGACGGTGGAGCAGAACTTGCGGGTGTTCGGCATGATCTACGGGGTCAAGGCGCTCGGACAACGCATCGAAACCCTGCTGGACGACTATGATCTGCGGCGTTTCCGCCGCGCCAAGTGCGGCGTGCTGTCCTCGGGCGAACAGACCCGAGTGACCCTGGCGAAGGCCATGCTCAATCGGCCGCGGCTGTTGCTGCTAGACGAGCCCACCGCATCCATCGACCCGTCGACAGCGCGCGAGGTGCGCGCCCGCATCCGCGATTTCGCCAATGCGGAGCAGGGCGCGGTGCTGTGGACCAGCCACAACATGTACGAAGTGTCCGAGGCGTGCGACCGGGTGCTGTTTCTGGCCGGCGGCCACATTGTGCTGCAGGGCGAACCGGAGGCGCTCGTGCGCGAGCACGGCGCGCAAACGCTGGAGGATCTGTTTGTCAGCGTGGCCGCGCACTCGCTTGAGGAAGCGGCTCGATGAACCCGACGCGGATCGCGGCCGTGGTCATGCGGCAGATATACCTCTATCGCGGCAGCCCGGTGCGGATTCTGCCGATGGTCGCCTGGGTGGCCATCGATATCGTGCTTTGGGGCTTCATCACTCGCTACCTGAACAGCGTGACCGGACCGCGCTTCAACTTCGTGCCCGCCATCCTCGGCGCCGTTCTGTTGTGGGACTTCCTAACGCGTGTGATGCAGGGGGTGACCACGGCCTTTTTCGAGGACGTCTGGTCGCGCAATTTCCTGAATTTCTTCGCCACCCCGCTCAAGGTGTCCGAATATCTGTGCGGCCTGGTGATCACCGGCGTGTGCACCAGCCTAGTGGGCCTGGCGGTGATGCTGGTCCTGGCGACCAGCGTGTTCGGCCTGTCGTTCTTCGCCTACGGCCTGGCGCTGATACCCTTTGTCATGGTGCTGTTCCTGTCAGGCATAGCGCTGGGTGTTTTCGGCGCGGCGATTGTTCTGCGCCTGGGCCCAGCTTCCGAGTGGCTGATCTGGCCCATCCCCTCCATGCTCTCGCCCTTCGTGGGCGTGTTCTACCCCCTGTCGGTCCTGCCGGGATGGATGCAGGCGGTCAGCCGCTTCCTCGCGCCCTCCTATGTCTTCGAAGGCATGAGGTCGGTGGTGGCGGGCAAGGGCGCGCCGTACGGTCTTCTGGCCATGGGCGGCGGGCTCGCGGTCGTCTATCTGCTCCTGTCCGCAGCGACCTTCACCCTGGTTTATCGCCACGCCATTCGCACCGGCCTAATCGCCCGCTACAGCGCCGAGAGCGTGGGCTGACGTCCGACTCACGGGCCAAATTCATCAAGGGTTCATCATCAGGGGTTCTTGTTGATGACGCCTTTACTGGGCTCATTAGGGAGTTGAAACATGAAGACGATCATCGCCGCGCTCATCGCCGCAAGCGCCATCGCGTCCTTGGCCGGCAGCGCGCAAGCCCGCCCGCACCATCACCAAGTATGCACGTGGCGTCACCATCACCGGGTTTGCTACTGGCGCTAACGAGACCCACGCGCTTCGGCTGGAGACAGCTGAAGCGCGCCTCAGGTTTTTCGCCGCGTCTGCCGGCGCCACAAGGCGGCGTATTCGCCGTCGTGTTCTAGCAGCGCCGCGTGGTCCCCCTGTTCAACGATACGCCCGCTCTTGATCACTAGGATCAGGTCGGCGTCCGCCACGGTGGACAGGCGGTGAGCCACGACGAGCGTGGTGCGGCCTTGGCGCGCACGGCGCAGGGTGGCCTGGATCGCCGCCTCGGTGCGGCTATCCAGGGCGCTCGTAGCTTCGTCGAGGATCAGCAGGCGCGGATCGGCGATCAAGGCGCGCGCCAAGCCGACCCGCTGCCGCTCGCCGCCCGACAGCTTCAGGCCGCGCTCGCCGACCTTGGTGTCGATGCCATCCGGCAGTCCGCGAATGAAGTCGCCCAATTCCGCCGCATCGACGGCGGCCCAGACCTCCTGATCGTTGGCGCCCGGCCGTCCAAAGCCGACGTTCACGCGGATGGTGTCGTTGAACAGGGCCACGTCCTGCGGCACCAGGGCCACGGCGCTCCTGAGCGAGACCTGGGTCAGGTCGCGCAGGTCGCAACCGTCCAGCCGCACCACGCCCTCCTGTGGATCGATCAGGCGCATGGCCAGACGCACCAGAGTGCTCTTGCCGGCCCCGGATGGCCCCACCACGGCCACCGTCAATCCGGGCTCGGCGCGGAATGACACGTCCACCAAACCCTGCGAGCGCGCGGTATGGCGAAAGCCCACCTGGTCGAACACCAGTTCGGCGCCGCGGGGGTCGGCCGGCGGCAGGGGCCTGGCGTGGGGTGCATCGGCCACCGCGGGCTTTTGCCGCCACAGATCAACCATGGCCTCCATGTCGATGATCGACTGGCGGATCTCGCGGTAGGCGAATCCCAGGATGTTCAACGGGGCGTAGATGTTCATCATCATTAGGGTCACGGCGGTGATCGCCCCGACCTCGATCTTGCCCGCAACGGCGTCCATGCCGGCCATCACCGCCATGGCGACCAGACCCACGCTCATGATCGCGGCCTGCACCACATTGAGCATGACCAGGGAGGTGTTGGCCTTCACCGCCGCCTCGGCGTAGGCCAACAGGGCTTCGTCATAGCCCGCCACGGCTCGCGTTTCCGCCCCGAAACTCTTGACCGTTTCATAATTGAGCAGGGCGTCCACCGCCCGGCCAGAGGCCTCGGAATCCGCCTCATTCAGGGCGCGCCTGTGGCCGATGCGCCAGTCCGACACCAGGAAGGTCAAGGCGCCGTAGACCAAGACCGTGACCACGACCACCGCCGCGTAGCGCCAGTCATAGACGTGCTGCAAAACCGCCGCCGCCAACACGAGCTCGAACACGGTCGGCGCCATGTTGAAGGCGAGGGTGCGGATCAGATATTCGATCGAGCGCGCGCCTCGGTCGATGGTGCGCGACAGGGCTCCGCTGCGCTTGGTCTGGTGATAGTCCATCGACAGGGACAGGGCATGGCCGAAGGTCTCGGTCGCGGCCCGCCGCTGCGCGGCCTGGGACACCACGGTGAAGATGGCGTCCCGCGCCTGGGGCGCGGCCGCGGCCAGGAAGCGCAACAGCGCCCAGCCGATCGCCAGGGCGGTGAATGAGAGTCCCAGCGCCACCGCCGGACCCTTGCCGTGTGACAGCCGGCTGATGGCCTGTCCAATCAACAACGGCGACCAGACGCCCAGGACCTTGCCGGCCAACGTCAGCGCCAGGGCCGCGGCGGTCCGCAGGCGAAGCTGCGGCGCCTCCGAACGCATGATCAGGCCCCACAGCTCGGCCAGCGCCCGCGCCAGACTAGGCTTGCCGACCGCCTGGGTCTCCCTCGTGCGGTCGCTCGACATCCGCCCGGCGCCCCGGCCGTTCAATGGGCCGGCTCCTGCAGAGCGAACAGTTCCGTCGTCTGAACTCCGCCAGTCGGCGTGGTCCAATCTAGGCGCCATCCCGCTTCACGCCGGGATGCGCGCAGCACGCCGGCGAACGGCGGCGTAGGGCCGATATCAACGCTGACCTCTCCGCCGCCGCTGGGCCCGCGCACCTGCAACACGCGCAGGCCCGGGGCCAGGGGCTTAGGCAAACTCAGGAAAAAGCGCCCGTCGGCGCCCGCCGCGCCGTCGACCGCCGCCGTTCCGTCGACCAGCACCTTGAGGGGCTCGTTGGCCCCGGCCCGGCCTGACACAACAGCGGCGCCCGTGCCGTCGAAGTCGACGGCCATGATCATCAGCTTTCCGTTCGACGGCGCGAGCACCACCGCGCCGTCGCCGGAACGCAAGACCGCCGCCGCGGGCTCGCCGGTCGGAAGGATGGCCAGATAGCCTTGCGCCTGATCGCGACGGCCATCCGCCTCTTGCGACACGCCATAGAGGGCGGGCCCGCCTGGCGGCGCGGTCAGGCTCCAGACTCCAGAGGCGTCCGCCTGGACCTCCTGGTGCTGTCCGCTGGGCGAGGCCAGACGCACGATGGCTCCGGGCAGGGCCTGCCCGGACAGAAGCACAACCGAACCGCCCGGTCCGCGCACGGCCCGGCGCACCTGCGGG
>Ga0302279_10003036_pt1 | contig 21455 bp, 20 predicted proteins | sample III_Bog_N3_3_FD_194541 | JGI IMG/M metagenome (GOLD analysis project Ga0302279, IMG submission 194541) | Peat permafrost microbial communities from Stordalen Mire near Abisko, Sweden - III_Bog_N3_3 | ecosystem: Environmental > Terrestrial > Soil > Wetlands > Peat | place: Sweden: Abisko...
TCAGCGACATCATCGCCTGCCCGGGGCTGGACTACTGCGCGCTGGCCAACGCCCGGGCGATCAACATCGCCCAGGATATCGCCCAGACCTTCGCCGACCCGGACCGGGCCGAGCGGATCGGCGAGCTTAAGATCAAGATCAGCGGCTGCATCAACGCCTGCGGCCACCACCACGTCGCCCACGTCGGCATTCTCGGCGTCGATAAGAAAGGCGAGGAGTTCTACCAGCTGACCCTGGGCGGCTCGGCCGCCGAGGACGCCGAGGTCGGCAAGATCCTCGGTCCCGCCCTGCCGGGGCCCAAGGTGGCGCCGGCGATCGACCAGCTGGTCGAGGTGTATTTGCGCGAGCGCAATGACGGCGAGCGGTTCCTCGACACCTATCGCCGGGTGGGCCTCGCGCCCTTCAAGGAGGCCGTCTATGCCGACGCTCATTAGCTGGGTGGACGGCCGCGCCGAGCTGGCCGAGGACCCCTACACGACGGTGATCGACGACGAGGCCGATATCCCGCCGGGCGATGTGATCATCTCGCTGGCGCGCTTCCAGCTGGAGGGCGAACGGCTGCTCGGCGAAGGCCGCAAGGTCGGCGTCCGCTTGGCGGCCGACCAGGCGGTGGAAGACTTGGCCTACGACCTGCCGCGGATTGCCGTGGTGGCGCTGGAGTTCCCGGCCTACCGCCGCGGCCAGGCCTATTCCTCGGCGACGCTGCTGCGCGAGCGGCTTGGCTTCAAGGGCCAAGTGCGGGCGGTGGGCGACGTGCTGCGCGAACAGGCCAGGTTCATGGTCCGCTGCGGCTTCGACGCGTTCGAGCCGGCCGACGGCTCGACGCCGGAGCAATGGACCCATGTGGTCGGCCGCTTCCGGCACGTCTACCAGACCGCCGCCGACCAAGTCCGGCCCGCTTACGAAGAGCGGAGCGCGTCATGAGCCTCGCCCTCGACGATACCCTCGCCGCCGCCGATCTGGCCAAGCGCCTGGACCGGCAACTGCGCCACGCCGAGCCCCGGGAGATCCTGCAGGCCGCCATCGATCACTACGGCGACCAGCTGGCCCTGGTCTCCTCCTTCGGGGCGGAGTCGGCGGTGCTGCTGCACATGGTCTCGGAGCTGAAGCCGGACATTCCGGTCCTCTTCCTCGACACCGGCATGCTGTTCGGCCAGACCCTGGACTATCGCCAGCAGCTGGCCCAGCGCCTGGGGTTGACCCAGGTGCGCGACCTGCGTCCCCGGTTCGAGGACCTGGCGGTGGGCGATCCTAGCGCCGACCTCTGGAAGACCGACACCGACGCCTGCTGCCACATCCGCAAGGTGATCCCTCTGGACGCCGCCCTCGAGGGCTTCGGCGCCTGGGTCACCGGCCGCAAGCGCTTCCACGGCGGCGATCGCCTGCGGCTGCCGGTGGTCGAGTCCGCCGACGGCAAGCTGAAGTTCAACCCGCTGGCCAATTGGTCGAAGGCCGATCTGGACGCCTACGTGGCCGAGCACGATCTGCCGGAGCACCCGCTGGTGGCGTTCGGCTATCCCTCGATCGGCTGCTGGCCGTGCACCAGCCCGGTGGAGGAAGGCGGCGACATCCGCGACGGCCGCTGGGCGGGTTCGCAAAAGACCGAATGCGGCATCCACACCGCCCGCGCCCCCGGCGCCGCGCCGGATCTGGGCGGGGATATTTAGGGCTCTTCGGGCCGACCCCTCACCTAACCTCTCCCCGTCTTCGCCGGGGAGAGGGATACCGGTCTTGCAGCCGCGCCACCGCGCTCGCCCCACCGCTCACTCTTTCAGTATCCCTCGCCCCACGTCAGTGGGGAGAGGTGAGGCGAGGGGTGGGCCTCGCCGCTACTCCGCCGGTTCGCGCAGGCCCAACGTCCGCAAAGACCGGTCGATCCAGTGGCGGGTCAGTTTTTCCTGCACGCCGTTCTGCGACAGGCGGGCCCTGAGGTTCGCGAACTCGACCTTGTCGAGGTCCTGATCCTGGTTGAAGCAGGAGAACACCACGCTCTCGATCCCGCTCTCGGGGTCCTTATGCATCTGCAGGCACTGGGCGCAGATCTCCTTCATCATGCATTGCATGGGCGAGTTGATCGAGCCGATGCCCTTGTGGCCGGGCTTCAGGTGCGCGGCCAGCACCCCGTGCCGGGCCCGGGCCACAGCGTTCATCATCCCGTCGGAACCGATGGCGATGATCCGGTCGACGTCGCCGAGCGAGATCGGCTGCGCGCCCAGCGCGCCACGGCCATAGGCGTCGATCGCCTCGACGATGTTGCCGACGAAGGCCAGGTCGCCGGGGCGGTCGGGGGTGAAGCCCGGCGCCTCGTCGCAGCACCAGACGATAGTGTCGGCGGCGCGCTCGATTTCCTCGACCTTGTAGCGGTCGACGCCGTGCTTGTAGCCGGCGAAATAGATCACCCGGCAGCCCTTGGCCCGCATCGCCTGGCCGATGGAGAACAGCACCGCATTGCCGAGGCCGCCGCCGACCAGCAGCACCGTCTCGCCCTCGGGAATCTCGGTGGCGTGGCCGGTGGGACCCATCAGGATCACCGGTTCGCCGGGACGAAGCTCGGCGCAGAGGTCGGAGGAGCCGCCCATCTCCAGCACGATGGTCGATAGCAGGCCGGCATCCTTGTCGGTCCAGGCGCCGGTCAGCGCCAGGCCCTCCATGGCCAACTTCGCGCCGTCCAGCGACGGCGCCAGGCTCTCGAAGTTCTGCAGGCGGTAGAACTGGCCGGGCAGGAAGGCGCGGGCGGCCTTCGGCGCCTTGACCACCACCTCGACGATGGTCGGGGTCAGGCGGACGACCTCGTGCACGGTGGCGCGCAGCTCCTCATCCATGAGGGCGAACAGCGTGGCCGGCGTCTGGGCGGGCGCGCCGGCCTGGGCCAGCATGCGGCTGACCACTTGATAGCCCTGCTTGGCGCTGGACATGGCTTTCACCACATTGCCGGCGAAGGAGGGATGCAGGTCGCCGAAGAAGCTGACCGCGCGACCATCCCCCTCGACGCTCATCAGCACCCGCACCTCTGCGGGCTTGGTCATCGGCTCGGGCTTCACCGGCTCGCCGGTCTCGGTCACGGCCTGGAAGTAGCGGCCGTCGAGGTGGACGTGGGCCGGGTCCTCGCGGCCCAGGACGGTGTTCGGCTGGGTGCCGGCGGCGACCAGGATGGTCCTGGCGGGCAGCTCCAGTTCGGTAGCGAATTCCTCGGCCGTGGCCTCGATCGGCCGGTCGAGGCCGACTTTCAGACCCTTGGCGTGGCCGTAGTCGTCGACCAGAACCTCCAGCGGCGTCAGGCCCTCGGCGAAGCGGATGCCCTCCTCCAGCGCCTTGGCCACCTCCTCGTGGTTCAAGGTGTAGCTTGGGCTGTCGATCAGCCGGCGGCGGTAGCAGATGGTCGAGCCGCCCCAGCCGCGCAGCAGCTCGACGATCTTCGCGGGCCGTCCCTCGCGCTCGGCGGCGGCGCGCTCGGCGCGGATGGCGCGGGCGTGAGCCAGGAACTCTTCGGCCGTCTCCCGGTCCTGCGCCGACCAGCCGGCCTCGACGGCGGCGACGCCGCGCTCGGCAGTCAGGGCCTCATAGCGCCCCAGGAACTTCTCCACCTGCAGCGGATAGTAGGCCAGCGCCTCGGTAGCGGTGTCGATGGCGGTAAGGCCGCCGCCGATCACGGCCACCGGCAGACGCACCGTCAGGTTGGCGATGCTGTCGGTCTTGGCCGCGCCGGTCAGCTGCAGGGCCATCAGGAAGTCCGACGCCTGGCGCACCCCCGGCGCGAGGCCGTTCTTCATGCCGACGATGGTCGGCCGCCCGGCGCCGGCGCAAAGGGCGATGTGGTCGAAGCCGAGCGCGAAAGCGCTCTCGATGGTCAGCGTGCCGCCGAAACGGACGCCGCCGAACATCTTGAACTCAGCCCGTCGCTCCAGCAGCAGGCGCACCACTTTCAGGAAGTTCTTGTCCCAGCGCACGGTGATGCCGTACTCGGCGACGCCGCCGAAGCCGGCCATGGCGCGCGAGCCCAGCGGCTCCTTCAGCGCCTCGAAGTCGCGCACCGGGGCGAACGGCTGGCGCACCCCCAGCGGGTCGACGCCCGACACAGTGGCGTCCAACGGCTCGATCTTCAGCCCGTCGATGGCCACCACCGCGTGGCCGTCGTTGATCAAGTGATGGGCGAGGGTGAACCCGGCGGGACCCAGGCCCACCACCAGCACGGTCTTGCCGCTGGCCGGCCGGGGCAGCGGACGCTCGATATTCAGCGGATTCCAGCGGCTGAGCAGGGAATAGATCTCGAAGCCCCAGGGCAGGCCGAGCACGTCCTTTAGCACCCGGGTCTCGACCTGGGGAATGTCCACCGGGTCCTGCTTCTGGAAGATGCACGACTTCATGCAGTCGTTGCAGATGCGGTGGCCGGTGGCGGCGACCATCGGGTTATCGACGATAGCGATGGCCAGCGAGCCGATGGTCAGGCCGCCCGCCGCGGTCAGGTTCATCTCCGAGATTTTCTCTTCCAGCGGGCAGCCGGCGAGGGTGACGCCGAACGGGCTCTTCTTGAACTCGCCGGTCTTTTCCTTCAGCCCCTTGGAGCAGCTGTCCTTGCCCTGGTTGTGGCACCAGATGCAATAGTTGGCCTGGTCCAGCGCGCCGACCACGTCGGTCCCGAGGTCGGTGAGCGCGAAGCCTTCGCGGCGGCGACGGTGCGAGGGTGAGAGCCCGAACGCCGGCACGCCGGCCACCGGATCGTCGATCACCGGCACCAGCGTCAGAGGGTCGACCTTGCCGGGGACCTTGAACAGCACCCCGTGGTGATACTCGGCCCGGCCGGCCTCGCTGAGGGTGGCCCAGGCGGCGTAGCGGGACGCCAGCTCCAGGTCCTCGGCGTGCGCCGCCTCGTCGGTGAGCCAATGCTCGACCGCTTGGGAGAAGCTGAGCTCGGTGAGCGGCCCGCCGAGGCGGAGCTCCAGCGCCTGGCGCAGGGCCGCGCCGTCGAGGCTTTGCGCCTCCGCGGCATGCTTGCGCACCGCCCGCCGCTGGACGAACTGGCGCTTTACCTCGAACACCACCGCCAGGTCGGCCCGCGTCGCGCGCGAGACGCCGAGCTCGGCCTCGACACCGAACAGCACGCCGACGAAGTCTTCCAGCACGGGCGCCAGGGCGATCAGCAGCTCGGACTGCGCCTCGCCTTCGCACGCCGCAGGCGCCGCCCGCGCCGCCTCCAGCCGCTGGCGCAGTTCGCCGTCGCGGGCGCCCAGGAAGTCGAGGAAGCTGTCGTCGAGCTTGGCCAGGCCTTCGCGCGAGTGAAGGTCGTCGAAGCTCAAGTCGAAGCCGAGGGTCAGGGCGGTCATAAAGTCATCCGTGAATCTTAGAGCCGCGGCTTACGCGGTTGCCGGCGGGCGCCCGGCGGCGAGCCTCCCAAGCTCACACAGCCACGCCCGACTTTGCGGGCGGCATGGATGCTTGGCGCGCCAGAATAAGTCAACGTCCGGGCGCCGATAGCGGCTGTCGCAGGAGGCGGTTTTTCGTCGGCGGGGGGTTAGATTTTCTGCGTGTTCGGGGCGATCCCAGCGCGGTCCAGTCGGGTGTCCCACCCGCAGGTGACCCGGCCCTCAACCAAGGTTCAGAGCGACTCCCCGTAAAGCTGGTGCGCTTGGCGCGGCTCCAGCAGCGCGCGCCTCATGGGGGCTCTTGAAATCGGGGCGGCGCTGGGCACACCGTTACTGGTCGCCCTTTCGGCCGTGGAGCTACGATGCGTCCGATGCTGACTGTCCCGATCCTGGTCTTGGCGGCGGGGCTCTGGGCCGGCCGTGCGGCGGCCGCGTCAATGGTCAGCCTAGTTCCGCATGGGATCTGCGGACCGGGTTCGGCGACGCATCCGTGTCTCTGCCCCCGGCCCGGAACCCGCGCCGGGGCCGTCTGCCTTCGCGGCGACGACTGCGACCCCCGCACCGGGACCTGCCGGCCGCACAAGGCGCCGCACTAGCGGCGGCGGGTCGCGGCGCCCGGCTACTTGATCACCTCCACGAACATCGCGACCACGCAGGCGAAGCTTAGGCCGAAAACCAGGGTGCGGATGAAGGGGATGCCCAGCCAGTAGACGACGGCGTGCGCGACCCGGGTCCAGAAGAAGGCGACGGACAGGAGCGCGGTGGTGGCGTCCGCCTTGCCGGCGGCCTGGGCGATCAGCACCAGGGCGGCGAAAGGCGCGAAGCTCTCGACGGCGTTCATGAACACCCGGTTGGCGCGCTTGCCCCAGTTGGGCAGGGTCGGCGGCGTCGGGTCGGTGTAGTTGGTGGCCGAGACGCCACCGTTGGTCATCACCAGGGCGACGATATAGGGCAGCCAGAGCACGGCGGTGAGCATGGCCGTGTAGGCGAGGTATCTGAGGTCGGTGGACATGGCTGGATCTCCCCGGCGCGGCTCTGGCGGCGCGCGTGCTGGGAGAGGCTATCGGAGTAGGTAGCGTTTGAGAACCCACCTCCGCGAGGTGAGGCAAGATTGAACACGAAGGACACGAAGGACACGAAGGGCGCGAAGACCGGGGACACGCGCCGCAAACGGTAAGACGCCGAAGCCTTTACGCCCTTCGTGTCCTTCGCGCCCTTGGTGGTCGAATGGGTCCCACCGCCGCTGCGCGGCGAGCTCGTCTTGACACTCGGCGTGTCATCACGCAGCCCAACCTCGCTGAATCTTATGGTTTCTCTCGCGTTAAGTAATCGGGTGAAGAAATACCTGGGATGGCCAGAATTGGCCCAAGCTTCGCCATATTGTGCGACCAACCTGCAATAATTCGAACGCCGGTACGCGAGGCGCCGGCGCGGGCCTCAACAGTCCAGTTCACGCCCCGGGGGGACGCCGCCAGGGCTAACGCTTAAGCCAGCGCGGCCGGCCTGCCGGCAGCCGCGCCCGGCCATGCCTTTCGCGAAATCGAGGGAGAACGATCATGCGCGCAACGCCGCACGCCGCCATGGCGGCCATCCACTGGGTCAAAGACCGCGTCCGAGGCGCGGCGGACGACCCGCTGCTCACCGTATCGCTGACCACCCTGGTCGCCGGCATGATCGCCGCGATCCTGGTCGCCCTGGCCTTCCCGGCCGCCGCCCAGACGCAGTCGATCCAGTTTTCCGCCGAAGTGCCGCCGGCCCCGGCGCAGATGCAGGTCTATAAGCTCACCGTCACCGCGCCGCCGCTGGATTTTCTCAACGAAAAGCTGAGCGCCGCCAAGCTGCCGCCGCTGGCCAAGGAGCAGGACCGGCTGGTGGCCCGCGGGGTCACCGGCGCGGAGGCGACCGACCAGGTGCGCGCCTTCGTCGATACGGACACCGGCAACGCCCACTTCCTGCCCAATCTGGCCGAGCTGGTGCGGCCGGACGCGGTGCGCGAGGCGATCCCGCTGGATCGGGTGCGCGAGATCGCCCGCCAGGCGCTGACCGACACCCGGTTCATCCCCAAGGACGTCACCGAGGCCAGGATCGACGAGCCGATCACGGTGATGGCCGGCGGCGCGGCCCAGCCGGGCAGCGAGACGGCGGCGGTGGCCACCGACACCCTGACCGCGCCCCGGCCGGTGATGTCGATCGTGCCGGCGTTCCGCTATGCCGGCGGCCTGCGGGTCTATGGCCGCGGCTCGCACGCCCTGGTCTCGCTGGCCAACGACGGCACGGTGATCGGGGCGCTACGGCGCTGGCGGACGGCCGCGTCCGGGCGGATGTTCAAGCCGGCGATCACCGCCGAGGCGGTGCGCGCCGACATCCAGCGGCAGCTGGCCCCCAGCGTCGCGCGCGAGGGCACCAAGGCCGACGTCGATAAGATCACTCTGGCCTACTACGACGCCGACGAGACGGAGCTGCGGCCGGTCTACTACTTCGAGGCGACGGTGACGCCGCCGGAGCCGAAGATCTCGCCGTTCAAGATCGCCGGCTTCGTGCCGATCGGCAAATCCGCCGACACCCTGCCGGACCTGGCGGCGCAGCCGGCCGGTCCCGGGCCTGACACGCCCAAGCGCCCCGCCGCCGGCGTCGATCCCGGCCGGATGGGCGCGATGGCGACGCCGGGCGACTTCACCCTGGGCGAATACGCCAACCAGGACTGGCCCAACAACGGCGCCTATGTCGACATGGCCAACACCTTCCTCTCGGGGCTGACCTCGGTGAGCGGGCACGGGCCGATCACCCGCACGCAGTGGTACGTCGCCTACGCCTGGGAGGTGGTCGGGCCGCAGTCGAAGTACTTCATGAACGCGGTGAACGTCGCCTACACCGAGCCGCACGGCGACTGGCTGACCAACTCGACGCTCTCGAACTGCTGTGACATCTGGTACGTGCCGAACATCGGCTCAGGGGGCAATCCGGGCTTCGGCCACGCCGCCGGCGGCGACCTGGCCACCTGGATCATCATGTCCTGCGAGGTGATCCCGTCGATGTACGACCGCCAGTACGAGCAGGGCGGCGCCGGCAATCCGCAGACGGCGTTCGACGCCTGGTGGGGCGTGTTCCAGGGGTTGCACAACGCCATCGGCTTCCGCACGGTGATGTTCTATCCGGACGACGCGCTGCAGTACGGCTTCGGCCGTGACGCGGCCCAGGGCGGCGACCTCAACGCCGCCTGGTTCCAGGAGGTAGCCGCCGTCGACGGCAACGACGGGACCTATACGAGCCAGCACCTGAAAAACGGCACCGTGGTCCACTACGACCGCGCCTCGACGATGATCGACGCCCGCGACCTCGGCCAGTCGATCTACAGCGTCGGCCCGCAGAGCGCCTCGACCCAGCTGTGGAACTTCTGGATGGGGAACTGAGGGGGCGCTTACGGCCGCGAGACCCCTCACCGTACCTCTCCCCACCGGCGTGGGGAGAGGGATACTGAAGGAGCGGGGTAGCGGAGCGACTTTAGGGCCGGTGCTCCGACCTATGGGTGTCCCTCTCCCCGTCGAAAGAAGGGGAGAGGAGAGGTGAGGGGCCTTTGCCGCCGCTACCCCGCCGCCGCCGCTTCCAAATCGGCGACGACGAGCTTCTTCATCTTCAGCATCGCCTTCATCGCCCGGTTGGCGCGGCTGCGGTCCTGGTCGCCGAGGAGGCGGGGAAGGGCCTTGGGCACGATCTGCCAGGAGAGGCCGAAGCGGTCCTTCAGCCAGCCGCATTGGCTCTCCTGGCCGCCATCCGCGGTAAGGGCCTTCCAGTAACGGTCGACCTCGGCTTGGTCCTCGCAGGCGACGCTGAACGAGAACGCCTCGGTGAAGGGGAAGGTCGGGCCGCCGTTGAGGGCGGTGACCGGCAGACCGTCCAGGTCGAAGGAGACGGTCATCGCCTTGCCCTTCTCGCCGGGACCGGCTTCGCCATAGCGGCTGACGCTGGTGATCTTCGAATTGGGGATCAACGAGACGTAGAGTTCCGCGGCCTGCTCGGCCTGGTCGTCGAACCACAGGAACGGGGTGACTTTCAGCATGCAAACCTCCGGAATGCCCGACCTTAGGACGTTCCGGACCGGGCCGCGCCGACAGGCGGCTTGGGAGGGCGGCTACAGCCCCGGCGGGCAGCCGTGGAAGACGCCCGCGCGCATCACCGTCAGTGTGGCGAGGTTGAGCCCCATCAATGGGTTCATCGAGGCGGCGCCCTGGCCGGTGAACAGGTCGATGCGGCCGGCGTGGATCGCGCCGCCGACGTCGGAGGCGTACCAGTAGCCGTCGTGCTTTGAGCCGTCTGGCATCGGCATGCCGACGGTTTCCTTGATGTAGAGGATGGTCCGCCGGGGAACGTTGATGCCGTCCACCGCGGCGGTGCGCATAGCCACCACCTTGCAGCCGAGGGAATCCAGGGCGCGGATGCCCCGGGCGCCGGCGTGATAAAGGGTGGCCTTGAGGTGGAAGTCGGCCGAGCCGGGCAGATCGCCGGTGAGAGCCTTGGTGATCAGATCTCCCACGGGGTCGTCACCGACCGCCGGCTGGGCTTGGACGCCGCCGGCGCACGCGAACAGAGCCGCGCCGGCCAGGGCCGCCAGGAAGCGCCTCATCAGCGAGTCCTCGTTACCTTCCCATGGACGCGGGACGGCAACCTCGTAAAGACGTCAAAAGACTCGGGCAAGATGGAAAGGCGCCGCACCCATGATCACAATTTATGGCGATCCGATCTCGGGGAATTGTCTGAAGGTGAAGTGGACGGCCGAACGCCTGGGCATTCCGTTCACCTGGATCGACGTCGATGTGACCAAGGCGCAGACCCGGACGGCTGAGTTTCTGGCGATCAATCCGGCCGGCCAGGTCCCGACGGTAGTGCTGGCGGACGGCCGGCCGCTCGCCCAGTCCAACGCCATCATCGTGCATCTCGCCGAAGGTTCGCCGTTGATCCCGACCGATCCTTACGAACGGGCGCGGATGTTCGAATGGCTGTTCTGGGAGCAGTACAGCCACGAGCCCTACATCGCGGTGGCCCGGTTCCAGGTGAAGTATCTGGGCAGATCGGTCGCCGAGCTGGAGCCGAAGATCGTCGAACGCGGCGCGGCGGCGCTGAAGCGGCTGGACGAGGCGCTGAGCGGGGCGGATTTCCTGGTTGGAGGGAGCTTGAGCCTCGCCGATATCGCCCTTGTCGCCTACACCCGCATGGCCCATGACGGCGGCTTCGAACTTTCCCACTATCCGGTGGTGAAGGCGTGGATCGCCCGCGTCGAAGCCGCCCTGCCTATCGAGGAGGCCGCATGAAGCGCGCGCTCGTTTCCGTCCTGGCGCTGACAACCGTGGTCGGAGCATCCACCCAGGCGCTGGCTTGGGGCTCGACCGGGCATCGCTGGATCGGGCGCGCGGCGATCCAGACGCTGCCGGCGGAGCTGCCGGCCTTCCTGCGCACGCCGGCGGCGATCGTGGCGGTAGGCGAGCTGGCGCGCGAGCCGGACCGGTCGCGCAACGCAGGCAAGGAGCATGACGCGGACCGCGATCCCGGGCACTTCGTCGACGGCGGCGACGACGGCAAGATCGGCGGGGTGGTCGCCCTCAACGCCCTGCCGGCGACGCGGGAGGACTACGACACGGCGTTGCGGGCCGCCGGGGTGACCAGCTGGAAGATGGGCTATCTGCCCTATTCGATCATCGAGACCTGGCAGCAGCTGGTGAAGGACTTCGCCTATTGGCGCGCCGACGACGCCGGCGCGCGCCTCAGCAAGAACGCCGCCCATCGGGCGTGGCTGAAGACCGACAAGGCGCTCCGGGAACAGCTGATCCTCGACGACCTGGCGCCGCTGTCGCACTTCGTCGGCGACGGCAGCATGCCGCTGCACACCTCGATCCACTACAATGGCTGGGGCCCGTTCCCTAACCCGAACGGCTACACCCAGGATCGGGTGCACGTGCCCTGGGAGGGCGTCTATGTGCGCGGCAATGTCAGCTACCAGGCGGTGTTGGCCAGGATGACGCCGCCCAGCGACTGCAACTGCCCGATCGAGCAGCGGGTCGGCGCCTATCTGCTGGCCGACATGGCGACGGTGGTCCCGTTCTACGAGCTGCAGAAGGCCGGCGCCTTCAACGGCGCGGATCCGAAGGGCGCGGACTTCACCGCCGGGCGCGTGGCCGCCGGCGCCTCGGAGCTGCGCGACGAGATCGTGCTGGCCTGGCGGGCCAGCGAGAAGTCCACGGTCGGCTACCCGGAAACCCCGGTCACCGACATCGAGTCGGGCAAGATCGATCCCTACGACGCCCTCTACGGCCTCGACTGATGCCGGTTCCGCAATTTGGAACTCCTGTCCCGGGCAGAGGCTACGCCGACCGGCCGGCGGCGTTCGGGGTGCTGCTCAAGGACGGTCAGGTCGCCCTGGTGGAGGTGACCAAGCCGGGCCATGCGCCGTGGTTCGACCTCCCGGGCGGGGCGATCGACCCCGGCGAGAACGAATCACAGGCGCTGGTGCGGGAGTTCGGCGAGGAGACCGGGCTGAAGGTGAGCCCTGGCGCATTTCTGGGCCGGGCCGACCAGTTTTTCATCAACACCGACGGCCACCCGTTCAACAACCGCCAGGCGCTTTTCGAGGCGGTACTCGAAAGCGAGGCGACCGATCTGAAGATCGAAGAGGATCACGTCTTGGTGTGGGCGCCGCCCTTCGAGGCCGCCAAAATACTCCGCCACGACTCCCATGCCTGGGCAGTGATCGCCTTGACGCGTCGGCGCGTATGAGCAACAGGGGCGGTCTCAGAGCATTGGCCGCACCCGCATCGGGTTGACGAGGCTGAATAACCCTTTCAAATGTCGTGGGGACTCGCGGGCGAGGGTGTAAGCCTCGAGGTCGCGAGCGGGGAGCGCATGGAAGACACGGCCATCTTTCTCCAAAGCATCGAAGGCCTGCGGCTGAACGTAGATCGCCGCCTGGCCGAGTTGATCCCGCCGCCGGATTGCGACGCCACCCGACCAGGGGAGGCCGCGCACTACGCCCTGCTGGCCCCGGGCAAGCGATTCAGGCCGCTGCTGACCCTGCTCGCCGCCGAGGCCTTCGGCTCGCCGACCGGGCGGGCGCTGGACGTCGCCTGCGCCATGGAGATGGTCCACGCGGCCTCCCTGGTGCTCGACGACCTGCCCTCGATGGACGACGCGCGCCTGCGCCGCGGCCGGCCGACGACTCACCGGGTCTACGGCGAGGCCGATGCGATTCTCGCCTCCATCGGACTGCTCACCAGCGCCTTCGGGGTGGTCATCGCCGCCGAGGGCCTCAGCGCCGCCGACCGCAACGCCATCGTCGCCAGCCTCTCCGAGGCGGTGGGCTTCAACGGTTTGGTGGCCGGTCAGGCCAGAGACCTTTCCGAGCGCAACCGCGCCCGGACCGTCGCCGAACTCGACGCGCTCAATCACCGCAAGACCGGCGTCCTGATGATGGCGGCGGCCGAGGCCGGTGCGCGCGTCGGCGGCGCCTCGCCGGCCCAGCGCTCGGAACTGGGCGAGTTCGCCCGGCGCATCGGCTTGGCTTTCCAGATTCGCGATGACCTGATCGACGCCGAGGGCGGCGGCGAGCATGTCGGCAAGGATGTCGGCAAGGACGCCGGCATGACCACCCTGGTCTCGGCCCTGGGACCGAGGGCCGCCGCGGCGGCCATGGAAGCTCACCTCGAGGCGGCCGAAGCCGCGCTCGCCCGCTCACGCTGCGACGGACGGCTTGGCCTGTTCGCCCGCAGCCTGTTTTCGGGGCGCAAGGCGGCGGCGTGAGCCCCCGCTCGCCAGAGCCCATCCTCACGGTCGCCAGCGTCAGCCACGCCTACGGGGCGCAGACGGCTCTGCGCGGCGTCGACCTGGCGGTGAGGCCCGGCGAGATCTACGCCCTGTTGGGCCCGAACGGGGCCGGCAAGACCACGCTGATCCGGGCGGTGTGCGGGCGGCTGCGGCCGGATGGCGGCCAGGTGCGCATCGGTGGCCTCGATCCTTTCGCCGACGGCGCGGCGCGGCAGGCGCTCGGCCTGGTCCCGCAGGCGCTGGCGCTCTACGGCCACCTGACTGTGGCCGAGAACCTCGACGTGTTCGGGCGGCTGTCGGGGCTGAAGGGCCAGGCGCTGGCCGAGGCCATCGTCCACGCCATGGACGTCACCCACATCGCCGAGCGGGCCGGTACGCCGGTCAAGCACCTGTCCGGCGGCTTCCAGCGGCGGGTGAACATCGCTGCAGCCATCCTGCACCGGCCGACACTGCTGGTGCTGGACGAGCCTACCGTCGGCGTCGATCCGCCCGCCCGGGACGCGGTGGGCGAGGTGCTGCGCACGCTGCGAGGCGAGGGCGTCGGCATCCTGATCATCACCCACGACCTCGACCAGGCCGGTGATCTGGCCGATCGGGTGGGCTTCCTGCGCGACGGCCAGCTGGTGCTGGAGGGCGAGCCGGCGACGCTGATCGCCGACGCCTTCGGCGGCCAGATGGAGGTGCAGGTGGAGATCGCCGGCGACCTCGGGACCGGCCAGGAGAACCAGTTGGCCGCCGAGGGCCTGGCCAGCTCCGGCGTCGGCGCCTGGACATGCCTCGCCGCCGACGGCTACGCCCTGGCCGGACGGCTGGACCAGCGGCTGCGGCAGGCGGGGGTGAATGTCCGGGAAATCCGGGTGCGCCGACCCTCGCTGCAGAACCTGTTCAGCCTGATCGCCGAACCCAGGCGCGCGGCGTGAACTTCGCCATGTTCAAGGTGATGGCGCTGTATCTCTGGCGCGACCGGGCGGCGTTGGTGATGGCCTTCTTCCTGCCGCCGCTGGTGTTCCTGATCTTTTCGGCGGTGTTCGCCGGCACCACCGGCGCGGACGTCAAGCTGCAGGTGTCGGTGGCCGACCTGGCGCACACCCGGGCTTCGCAGCGGCTGGAGGCGGCGCTGCTGGCCGACAAGGACCTGCGCGCCACGGCGGCCGCGCCGGAGACCCTCGCCGCCGTGCGCGCGCGGGTGCGCTCCGGTCGGGCCGACGCCGGGCTGGTGATCCGCGCCGACCCGGCCGCGCCGGGCTCGCCGATCCTGATCCTCGCCGACCCCAGCCAGGCGATCGCCGCGCCGCTGGCCGAGGCGCGCTCGCGCGAGGCGATGAACCGCTCGATCCCCGACGTGCTCCTCGCCCGCACCCTCGCCGACCTCGCCCCTGCGATCGGTCCGCTGACCGCCGCGCAGCAGGACAATGTCGCGGCCGCGCAGGCGCAGCTGGTCGACGATCCCGCCTCGGCCCCGAAACAGACTCCGTTCATCGCCCACGAGGACGTCGCCGGCGCGGTGAAGGGCGGCGGGGTGATCGCCTACTACGCCGGGGCGGTGATGATCCTGTTCGCGCTGTTTTCGGCCATGCACGGGGCGCTGACCCTGATCGAGGAGCGGCAGGCGGGGATCGCCGACCGGCTGCTGGCCGGACGCGCGGGCCTGGCGCCGGTGATTACCGGCAAGTTCCTGTTCCTCAGCGCCCAGGCGGTGGTCCAGGCCGCGGCGATCTTCGCCACCGCCCAGATCGTCTATGGCGTGCCGGTGACCGATCACATCGGCCTGTGGCTGGTGACCACCGCTCTGGCGGCCGGCTGCTCCGGCGGCCTGGCGCTGGGCCTGGTGGCGCTCTGTCGGTCCCGCGAGCAGGCGCAGATGCTGTCGACCTTCGTGATCCTTATCCTGGCGGCGGTGGGTGGCAGCATGGCGCCCCGGTTCCTGATGCCGCCGTGGCTGCAGACGCTGGGCTGGTTCACCCCGCATGCCTGGGTGATCGACGCCTATCAGGGCTTGCTCTGGCGCGACGAGGGGGCGGACGTGCTCTATAAGGCCTGGATCGTCATGGCGGCGATCGGAGCGGCGGGATTCGCGGTCGCCCAGCTCACCGCCAGGCGCGTCCGTCTCTGAGTTCAAGCATGGCTATCCTGGCGCTCGACATCATCCTCTTCCTGGCCGCCTTCGCCTTCATGGAAGGCTTCGCCTGGTTCACCCACAAGTACGTCATGCACGGCTTCATGTGGGTCTGGCACCAGTCGCACCACGAGCCGCGGCTGGGGATGTTCGAGCTGAATGACCTGTTCGCGGCGGTGTTCGCCACCCCGGCGATCGTGGCGATCTATTTCGGGGTTCACGGCAACCCACCGCTGCTGCCGATCGGCCTCGGGATCACCGCTTACGGGGCCATGTACGCCATGTTCCACGATGGCCTGGTGCATCGCCGCTATCCCGTGCCGCTGAACGGCAAGTCGAAGTTCTGGAAACAGCTGATCCAGGCCCACCGCATCCACCACGCCGTCAGCACCAAGGAGGGCGCGGTCTCGTTCGGCTTTCTGGTCGCGCCGCCGGTGAGGAAACTGAAGGCGGATTTGGCGACGATTCAGTCAAGGTCACCGCAGGCGTAAGCCACATCCTTGCGTCCTTCGAGACGCCGTCCCAACGGGACGGCTCCTCAGGATGACGAGGAGGGGTCGGCTTCAACCGTTCTCGTCATGGTGAGGAGCGCGAAGCGCGTCTCGAACCACGCACGTTCAGATCTTCGACCAGAGCGCCGGGCGCTCCGGCGAGGCTCGCCCGCGACTGGCCACCGCCATGACGCCGCCCTGCAACGCCAGCCAAGCCTTGGTCGCCGTGCTGGTGGAGACCCGTTCGTCCCAGGCGTGCGTTCCGCGCTTCAGAACCTCGACGCCGATCTGGCGATAGACGCCCCGGGCGGCGGCGATCGCCCAGGCCGAGCGCCAGGGCAGGGCGGCGAGGCCCGAGACGGCCGAGGCGTAGTAGGGTTCGGCGACCGCCAGCAGGCGTTGGGTGACCGCGAACACGGCGGCGCGGTGCTCGGGCGCCGCCAAACCCTGGGCGGGCACGCCGGCCTCGGCGAGCCACTGCGCCGGCAGGTAGACCCGGCCATTGCCGGCGTCCTCGATCACGTCGCGGGCGATGTTGGTCAGCTGGAAAGCCAGGCCCAGGTCCTGGGCGCGGCGCAGGGTCGGCAGGTCGTCCGGCGCCACGCCCATCACCAGAGCCATCATCACCCCCACCACGCCGGCGACGTGCCAGCAGTAGTCGAGGGTGTCCTCCAGGGTCTCGTAGCGGCGCTCGGCGACGTCCATGGCGAAGCCGTCGATGAGCTGGATGGCGTACGCCTCGGGAATATGCCGGCGCAAGGCCACGCGCTGGAAGGCGGCGAAGTTGGGGTCGGCGGTAGGCTCGCCGGCGAGGGCGGCGCGGGTCTGGGCGTAGAGCGCCTCTAAGCGCGCCTGGCCGGCGTCCGGGCCCGGCGCGACCATGCCGTGGCCCAACTTCTGGCCGTCGATGACGTCGTCGCAATAGCGGCACCAGGCGTAGAGCATCTCGGCGTCGGCCCGGGTCTCGGCGCTGAACAGAGCGGCGGCGGCCGCGAAACTGGACGAGCCCTTCTGAATGGTCTCGCGGCTGGCCTGGGTGAGATCGATGTCGGTCATGGTACTCCCCCCATCGTCACGCTTCGGTCGCTGGCGCTCCCTCGCCTGTGACACTTCCCCCCGCCCGCGGGGGGAAGAGCGAACGGGTCGCGGCCCAATGCTCCTCCCCTCAGTTCAGCTGAGGGGAGGTGGCGCAAACGAGCCCGCGAAGCAGGCGAAGTGCGACGGAGGGGAGACACCCACCGGCTCATCCGCGCAGATCCTCGATCATCAGCCCCGCCGTCGCCTTCGCCGAGCCGACCACGCCGGGCACGCCCGCGCCCGGATGCGTGCCGGCGCCGACGAAATACAGGTTGCCGATCAGGTCGTCGCGGTTGTGGGTGCGGAACCAGGCGCTCTGGGTCAAGACCGGCTCCAGCGAGAAGGCCGAACCCTGCCAGGCGTTCAGCTCGCGCTCGAAGTCCTTGGGCGTAAAGATGCGGGTGGTGACCAGGCTGTCCTTGAGGCCTGGGATCACATGGGCGTCGAGATAGTCGAGGATGCGGTCGCGGTAGCGCGGGCCTTCGATCTCCCAGTCGATGTCGGCGACGCCAAGGTGCGGCACCGGCGAGAGCACATAGTGGGCCGAGCAGCCGGGCGGGGCGAGGTCGGGGTCGCTCACCGACGGCGAGTGCAGATAGAGCGAGAAGTCGTCGGCCAGAGCATTCTTGCCGTAGATCTCGTCGATCAGGCCCCGGTAGCGCGGGCCGAAGCAGATGGTGTGGTGCGCCAGGTCCGGATGCTCGCCCTTGAGGCCGAAGTAGAGCACGAACAGCGACGGGCTGAACCGCTTGCGCTTCAGCCGTTTGGCTACGGCGCGGCCGCGGGCGTCGTCCTTGAGCAGGGCGTCGTAGGTGTGGACGATATCGGCGTTGGAGGCGACGGCGTCGAAGCTCTCCGCCCTGCCGTCGGCGTGGACGATGCCGGTGACCTTGCCGTTTTCGGTGACGATCCGCCGGGCTGCATCGCCGACGATCAGCTTGCCGCCCAGGTCTTCGAACAGCTTCGCCAGGCCCCGCACCAGGGCGTGGGTGCCGCCCTTGGGGAACCAGACGCCGCCGTCGCGCTCCAGGGCGTGGATCAGGGCGTAGATCGACGAGGCGGCGAACGGGCTGCCGCCGACCAGCAGGGTGTGGAACGACAGCGCCTGGCGCAGGTGGTCGTCCTTCACGTAGCCAGCGACGGTGTCGTAGACGCTGCGCCAAGCCTGCAGGCCCACCAACGCCGGCGCGGCGGCCAGCATCTGTCCCACCTTCAGGAACGGCACGGTGCCCAGGCGCTTGTAGCCCTCGGCGTAGACCGCCTCGGAGAACTTCAGGAACTTGCGATAGCCCTCGACGTCGCCCGGATTCAGGGCAGCAATCTGGCGATCGAGCTCGGCCTGGTCATTGACGTAGTCGAACCGGGTCCCGTCCTCCCAGAGCAGCCGATAGAAGGGCGAGACCGGCATCAGCTCGACATAGTCGGCGAGCTTGCGGCCGCTGAGCGCGAACAGCTCCTCCAGGCAGGCCGGGTCGGTGATCACCGTCGGGCCGGCGTCGAAGGTGAAGCCCTGGTCGTGCCAGACATAGGCCCGGCCGCCCGGCTTGTCCCGCGCCTCGACGATGGTGGTCTCGATTCCGGCGCTCTGCAGCCGGATGCCCAGCGCGAGGCCGCCGAACCCGGCGCCGATGATGGCGACGCGGGTCATTGGGTTTGCGCCAGGTCGGACCAGCCCCTCACCGTACCTCTCCCCGTGGCCGGGGAGAGGGATACTGGTGGAGTTAGGCGAGCCGAAGGGTCCATCCGCCTCGCCGGTCTTTCAGTATCCCTCTCCCACGCCAGTGGGAGAGGTGAGGTGAGGGCAAGCGTCGCGCTCATGCCGCTAGCTCCGCCAATAGGGGCTTCTCTGACAGACACGCCATCGCCGCGCCGATTCGGCGCCGGAGGCTTGCCCGAGAGGATCCGCAGCTTGTCGCCGAAGCTGGCCTCGCCGGCGCAGACGCGTTCGATCAGCGGCTGCGGCAGGCGGTACCGCTCCAGCACCTTGTAGCGCTGGTCCGGCGCGGCGGCGCGGAACAGCATCCGGTTGAGAAGGCGGTAGTAGCCTCGGTCTTTCCAGGCGGTCTTCGATTGGCGGGTCAGGGCGTCCCTCGCGGCGGCGGTGGTGAGTTGGGGCAGGGCGGCGATGGTCTCGGCCTGGCGCGCGGCGTCGGGCGAAGAATAGCCGGTGGTCGGGTGAAACAAGGCGGCGTAGGCGGCGATGTCCCGGGCGAGCTGGGCGCGGTCGAGAGCCGGGCCGTCGCGGTAGCGGGTGTCCTCGATCACGTCGGGGCCGAGGAGCTCGCTGATCACCGCGCGCAGCCGCTCGGAGGTGATCGCGCGGTAGGGCGTGGTCAGGGTGCGGCCTTGGGCGGGAAAGTGCACCTCGTAGCCCGGCCATTCGTGGACGATCAGCGGCGCCAGCCACGCGGCGATGGCCGGCGAGACGTCGGCGGCGAAATGGCGCCAGGTGTGCTCGCCGCCGATGCGGTTCTCGCGCTCCAACATGATGATCTTCAAGTTCGGCCGCGACGCCTTGAGCCGCAGGGCGATCAGGCTGGCCGACAGTCCGCCGCCGACCAGAATCGCGTCGGCTTCAGTCACATCGCTGGCGGCGGCGGCTGGCATCGCCTGCCTCTAGCCAGTTTCGGCGGGCGGAGCGAGCGCCGAGGCATTGTGCGCGGGCGCTGGGGCGGGTAGTCGGCGCCTAAACCTGTCAGGAGGCGCGATTCCGCATGGCTGACGCGAAGATCATCGACGGCAAAACCTTCGCCGAGGCGGTCACGGCGCGGGTAACCGTCGAGGTGGCGCGGCTGGTCCGCGATCACGGGCTGAAACCCGGCCTGGCGGTGGTGCTGGTGGGCGACGATCCGGCCAGCCAGATCTATGTGCGCTCCAAGGGCGAGCAAAGCCTGGCGGCGGGGATGCACTCGGTGACCCATCGGCTGCCGGCCGACACGCCGCAGACCGAGCTGATCGCGCTGGTGGAGAGGCTGAACGACGATCCGGCGATCCACGGCATCCTGGTGCAGCTGCCGCTGCCGAAGCACCTCGACGAGGGCCGGGTGTTGGCGGTGCTGGACCCGGCGAAGGATGTCGACGGTCTGACTCTGATCAACGCCGGCCGTTTGGCCAGCGGCGAACCGGGGCTGCGGCCGTGCACGCCCAAGGGCTGCCTGGTCATGCTGCAAGGCTCGGTCGGCGATCTCGCGGGCAAGCGGGCGGTGGTGGTGGGCCGCTCGAAGCTGGTGGGCCGGCCGATCGCCCAGCTGCTGTTGGCCGCCGACTGCACGGTGACCATCGCCCACTCGAAAACGGTCGACCTGCCGGCGCTGTGTCGCGAAGCCGACATCCTGGTGGCCGCCATCGGCCGCCCGCAGATGATCCGCCGCGACTGGATCAAGCCCGGCGCGGCGGTGATCGATGTCGGCATCAACCGCGTTCCCTCCCTCGACCCGGAGAAGGCCGCGGCCGGCAAGACCCGTGTGGTCGGCGACGTGCATTTCAAGGGCGCGGAGAAGGTCGCCGGCTGGATCACCCCGGTGCCGGGGGGCGTCGGGCTGATGACGGTGGCTTGCCTGCTGGAAAACACCGTCATCGCGGCCAAGGCGATCGCGGGGATCGACGGTTAGAACCCGCTCATCCCGGCGAGAGCCGGGACCCAGGCAACTCTGGCAACCAGGCTGGATGTGGCTCGGAAAACTCAACCACGAACCACACGAAAAGCACGAACAAGGGACGCCGGAAGCTCTGAACCGTTCCTGCTTTTCGTGGCGTTCGTGGTTCTCTTTCTTGACTGTCTCGCCGCCCCAACAGCTGCCTGGTCCCGGCTTTCGCCGGGATGAGCGGGCAAGGAGGGTTGCTAGGTCATCTCTTCGATGCCGGCCGAGGACATGAACGCCGTGGTCGGCATGTCGCGCAGGGCCGGGAGGACTTCTTCCACCGTGTCCACCGAGCGCCAGGTTTCGCGGAACTCCTCGGGGATCAGGTTCTGGGCATGGATGTGCTCGAACACTTCGAACAGCGGGTTCCAGAAGCCCTTGGCGTTGAGGAACACGATCGGCTTGGCGTGCAGGCCCAGGCGGCGCCACGAGAGCAGCTCGATCACCTCCTCCAGGGTGCCAATGCCGCCGGGCAGAATGGCGAAGGCGTCGGCCTCCTCGAACATCATCATCTTCCGCTCGTGCATCGACTGCACGATGATGGTCGGCACTTCCTGCAGCGGCCGTTCGTGCGAGGTGAGGAAGTGGGGGATGATCCCCAGCACCTTGCCGCCGGCCTTGTGCGCCGCCCGGGCGGTCGCGCCCATCAGACCGACGCCGCCGCCGCCATAGACCAGGCGCAGGCCTTCGCCGGCGATCAGGCCGCCCAAGGTATCGGCGGCGGCAAGGAAATCAGGATCGGCGGCGTTGGACGAGGCGCAATAGACGCACACCGAGTCCAGACGCCTGGACTTGCTCGACATTGGCGTGCGCTCCAGGAAAAAAATGCGCGCGCCCCGCAAGCGCCCGTCCACCTCTGCTAAGGTCCGGGGCGCGCCGAGGCGTGCGGCGATTGTTGTGGAGGATACTCGGACGGTGCGGCACAGGTTGCAACCCATTCACGGGATGCATTTCGTCACGG
>Ga0302279_10003039_pt1 | contig 21442 bp, 15 predicted proteins | sample III_Bog_N3_3_FD_194541 | JGI IMG/M metagenome (GOLD analysis project Ga0302279, IMG submission 194541) | Peat permafrost microbial communities from Stordalen Mire near Abisko, Sweden - III_Bog_N3_3 | ecosystem: Environmental > Terrestrial > Soil > Wetlands > Peat | place: Sweden: Abisko...
GGCAGGTTGGAGCAGTGGAAGCAGACGCACTTGTCGGGATGGTTGCCGTAGTTGTTGTTCCAGTCCAGCAGCGCCGAAGGCGTGCCGCTGGCCAGCGCCAGCATGTACATGCTCAGCGTGCCGGGCACATCGACTTCGCAGGCTGAGGGGATGAGGTTGTTGCTCATCATGCTCATGATGGTGCACGGCACAATTCCGAAGAACTCCTCGAAGGACGTCCAGCACTGCACGGCGCTGATGGTAACGTGAGTCTGGTTCATCCAGCCGTCGAGCACCGCGCCCAACTTGGCCATCTTGAGCAGCGCCGCGTCGGGAATGCCGCCGGTGGTGACGTAACTCTTGATCGCTGCAAGCTTGGCCTGCGCCGCGTCGTCGGTGTCTTTGAGGCGATTGATACGACCAAATATTTCAGACAGGTCAATCGTCTCGATGGTAATGCCGCTGGTCTCAAAGATGCGCTCCGAGTAGCGCACCGTATTGAAGGCCGTGGGACGCGCGCCAATGGCGCCGATGCGCAGGTTCTTCAAGCCCTTCACAATGCGGCAGACCTGCGAGAACCACTCGAGGTCAGCCTTGAACTCAGCCGAGTTGAGGCTCTCGGTGTGCAGCGTGGTGAGCGAGTACGGAATACCGTACTGCATCAGGTTGTTGCATGCGCTCATCTTGCCGCAGAAGCTGTCGCGGCGCGTGGCGATGGTCATGGCATCGGAACGATCAGGCGTGGCCTGCACCAGCACGGGAACCTTCAGGCCGGAGAGGCGAATGGCATCCACAATGCCGCGCTCCTCGCCGAAGTTAGGCAAAGTAATAATGATTCCGTCAATTTCGTCCGCGTGCTTCTTGAATAACTCGGCGCATTTCTGCGACTCGGTGTAGGTTTCGACGGCGCCGTATTTCGAGTCCTCGGGGCCCAGCACAATGGGCCGTGCGCCTGCGGCCTGAAGTACAGAGATGATTTCTTCGCGGCCCGTCTTGGCCAGGTGGTCAGGGAAAAAGCCGCGATTGCCCACGACAATTCCAAAGGTCATCGTACGTTCGGTAGACATTTCAAATGCTCCTTATCTCTTGAGCGGATTGGTTACCGCAATGCTTTCTAGCTATTGCGGCTGGGACGGAAACGGAGGCCGTAAAACAGGCCGGCGGCGAGCAGCAGCGCACCCCACCATATTGAAGCATGGAAGTTGGCAACGGCCATCTGCGGCAAGGTCAGCTCATAGAGTCCATAGCCGAGAATCATCGCGCCGTAGATGGTCAGCATGACACCGATGAAAAACCAGATGGAAATACCCGACGTATGCATAAGTGCTCCTTACCAGAAGTAAATGTTGAGGGCCAGGAAGAGGACCACGGCAATAGCCGTCCAGAACCACTCATTCTTGTAAAGCGGAACGGGCTCTTCGGTGGGCAAAGGAGTAGCGCCGTAGACCACACCAGCGAGTTCAGCCAGGGGCCGCGGCTTGGTAAACAGGCTTACAATCACGTTCACGCCGACCGCTGTGCTGACGGACCATAGCGCGCGATACATGTTCTCGGCCATGCCTTTGGCATCGGGCGAAAGCGCCACATAGCGCAGCGCGGGGGGGTAAAAATAGACCCAGGCCCAGAGGCCGATCGAGGCGAGAGTTCCTACGAGCAGGCCGTAGAAGCCGCCTTGTTTGGTGGCGCGCTTCCAGAACATGCCGAGGAGCACGACGCCGAGCAGCGGCGAAATGAAGAAGCTGAACAGCGCCTGCACGTAATCCATGATGCCGGCAGCGTTCATAACCATGTAGGCCGCGCCAATGGAGATGACCACGCCGACAATGGTCACGATGCGGCCGACAAGAACATAGTGCTCGTCCTTGGCATGTTTGACGATGTGCGGCTGGTAGATGTCGTAGGTGAAGATGGCGGTGAAGGCGCTCACATTGCCGGCCATGCCGCTCATGAATCCAGCGATGAGGGCGGTGATTCCCAGACCGAGCAAACCGGGTCCCAGGTAGCGAACCATCATCAGCGGGAGCACTTCGTTATAGCTGTGCAGGCCTGCTCCAGGGTGCGCGGCGACCACGTTTTCACCAACCAGATGCATAAGGCTGCCGTCAGGGTTGGCGAGGACGACGAGGCCAAGCAGACCGGGGAGGATGACGATGAAGGGGACGGCCATTTTGAAGAAGGAGCCAATGACCGGCGCGAGACGGGCAGAGCGCAGGGAGTTGGCGGCCAGGACGCGCTGCACGACAAGAAAATCGGTGGTCCAGTAGCCGAAGCTGATCGCAAAGCCGAGACCAAAAACGATGCCGGTCCAGTGAATCCCCATTGGGTTGTCGGCAAAGTGACCCATGCTGCGCCACATGTGGGTGTAATCGCCGGGAGCGGTCGCGCCGGTGGCAATGTTATGAGCCAGGCGCGCCTTGAAGCCGGCCCAGCCCCCTGTCTCGATAAGTCCTAAGATGGGGACCAGAAGTGCGCCGCCCCAGATGAGCACGAACTGGAGGACTTCGTTGAAGATGGCCGAGCGCAGACCGCCAAGTGCGACATAAGCGGCAACGGCGAGCGAGCTGACGATGATGGAGAAGTTCAGATTCCATCCGAGCACGATCTTCATCACTTCGGCCATGGCAAACATGTTCACGCCGCTCATCAGCACCGTCATGAATGCGAAGGAGACAGCCGCGACTGTACTTGAACCTCGACCATATCGAAGTTTCAGGTAGCCGGGCACAGAGTGGGTCTTACACACGTAGTAGAACGGCATCATCACCATGCCCAGGAAGAGCATGGCAGGGATAGCGCCGATCCAGTACCAGTGCGCGGCCAGAATGCCGTACTGATACGCCGAGCCGGCCCAGCCCATCAGCTCCAGCGAGCCCAGATTGGCGGAGACAAAGCTGAGGCCGGCAATCCAGGCCGTCATCTCGCGTCCGGCCATGAAGAACTCTTCGCTGGTGTTGGCCTTCGACTTGAGGTAGAAGCCGATCCAGATGACCATGACGAAGTAGATGGCGATGACCGCGATGTCTAGGGTGCCAAGGTGCGCCAGCGATGGGACGCCGAGGGCGAGTGCGGCCGAGGCAACGGATTGCGGGCCGGCGGTGGGAAAAGCAGTTAGGAGCAATCCGTGCATTCAAACCCCTGTGTGCGTGACGTTTCGGCCGTAAAAACTCGAACGAACGCCCTTGAGTAAATGGGTTTAGCGCTTCAGTTGTCAAGCGGCAACCGCGGCTGCCGCCGGTGAACGCAGCTGGTGCGGGCTTTGTGCGGCGCGCCAGGGAAAGGGCGTATCGGCGAAAGTGCATCCAGAAATCGAGAAAGCGTTTACTCGACGGAGTGTACCACAACTCCCGCCTGCTGCAATATGACGGAATTTTTGTGCGATGGAATGTGTTCTTTCCGGGCTTCTGCAAGAGTCAATCAGGCAGTGCTTCGGGTAGTCTCGCAGCTGCACCGGTAATCGGCATTTGCAGCTTGTCTTGGCTGCCAATCGGCGATACCTTGGGACATGGGATCCCCATTCCCACGCCGCCAGCACCGTTGTCTTCTTTGTCCCGCCCGCGCGCTCGCGGCACTTGCTGCCTTTCGACCCACTTTCGCACCAAGGAGCCATGCCGATCATGACCACGCCTCCAGTTGATCCCACTTCCTGTACCGGTCTCTCCCGCCGCAGCTTCTTCCGCTTCGCCGCCGGCGTCTCCGCCCTGGCCAGCATGCCCATCCTCACGGAAGCTCATCTGGCGCTGGCCCAGCGGCCGCATTTCACCGACCCCAATAAGGGCATCCACATTGACGCGAATGAGAATCCCATGGGGCCGTGCGAAGTTGCGCGCCAGGCGATGATCGACATGGTTCCCCGCGGCGGCCGGTACCTGATGAACATGGAAGAAGACCTGACCAACACGTTTGCCAAGATGGAAGGCCTGAGTCCGGACTCGGTGTTGGCCTTCGCCGGGTCGAGTGAGCCGCTGCACTATACAGTGCTGACCTTCACCGATAAGAGCAAGCCGCTGGTGGTTGCCGATCCGGGTTATGAGGCGCCGATGTGGGCGGCCAACGTTGCCGGCGCTGAAGTCATCAAGGTGCCACTGGCCGATCCCAAAGGCGCGGCGTCGCACGACATCAAGGCAATGCTGGCAGCTTCCGCCAATCCCGGCGTGATCTACATCTGCAATCCCAACAATCCCACCGGCACCTGCACTCCACGCCAGGATATCGAGTACGCGGTGGCCCACGCGCCCAAGGACACCATCCTGCTGATCGACGAGGCCTACATTCACCTCTGCGATGCGCCGCGCTCGCTGGACTTTGTGAAGGAAGGCAGGAACGTCATTGTGCTGCGCACCTTCTCCAAACTCTACGGAATGGCGGGAGTCCGGATGGGCTTTGCCATCGGGCGTCCGGACCTGCTCAAGCAGATCTCCGCCCACGGCGGCTTCAACGCTCTGCCCATTACCGCGATGGCCGCGGCCAAAGCCAGCCTGCTTCAGGCAGACCTGGTGGCGACGCGCAAGAAGGCGATCGCCGACATTCGCGTGGACACGCTTGCATGGCTGAAGAGCGAAGGGCATCGTGCCACACCGTCAGAGAGCAACTGCTTCATGCTGGAGACGGGCCGTCCCGGACAGGAAGTGCTGGCCGGCATGGCGGCGAAGGGCATCTACATCGGCCGCATCTGGCCGGCATGGCCCACGCAGGTTCGCATCACCGTGGGCACGCACGACGAGATGCAAGCCTTCCGCGCCGCGTTCAAAGAAGTGATGGCCACCAACACTGCAGGGCTGGTGGCGCCCAGACTGCATGGCCGATCGGCTGACCATCCATTTCCTCACCTGTCGTAGCGGCCGCTGGGTCGCGAATCCGCAGGTGCAGCTGCCTTCAGGCAGCGCATTCCTGCTCCCAGATGCGCACCGTCAGGTCGCCGGAAGAGTGACGGAAGGCGACCAGCAGCGTATCCTCCGCCGAATCCGGAACCGTGAAGGCCTCGCGCTCAACAACCGAGTTGGGAACAGACATGGAGCAGGGCCGGGGCAGTGAGGATTTAATGGTCCCGGCAATCATGTTGGCAATTTCACGGGTTGCGTCGAGAGCATCGGCTTCAACGACCGAGTCAAGCGCCTGCATCATCATGGCCGCTGTTGCCTGCAAGGCCAGGCCACTGGCCAGGCGGACCTCGATGGAGCCGGTCCAGGCTCCTGTGAGCGCGACCGAGCCGGCCAGATGTGCGGCTCCCAGCAGCGGCACTTCCTTGCCGGACAGCACATCGAGCTTCATAGCCAGCATCTGCTCCCAGAACTGAGCATTGGCCTTGATTACGCTCTGTTCGTCCAACATGGCCTGCATGGTCCCCACTCCCACCTCGCACGGTGCCCTGACATCCGCTCTCAACTGAGCTTATCGGGCAGGTTCTGTGAGCGCTTTAAAAATCGGTGCGGCAGTGCGAGTGCCTAGCGTCATTGGAGGAGTCTCACAAACCGCGGGTGGTGGCTTGAGAGCGCGTGGAATCATCGGGATGAGCCATTGCAAGCCGCCACCAAACCGGCGCGCGCACGGTCGTAGCCAGCAAAGCAGGTACGGCGTGATCGACTGCCCGTGGCGGAATTGGTTCTCGAATCGCAAGCGGATTGGTGATATCGTCAGATTCATCTCGCACTGAAAACTGCAATTGGCTTTCTTCACCCTCAACCCGCCTGACTGCAAAGATCTGGACGCAACAGCTGTTTCCAACCGCATTTGCTCTGGCATTGAAGCCGCCGAGGCGCCGCACAGGTGTCGATCTGAACCTTTCGAATTCGACCCGAAGGAGAGACTGAAGAATGAGTGAGTCCCACGAAGCGATCGATGCCAGCCTGGTGTTGACTCTGGAAGAACTGACCAACCTGGCCAGGGAGGAGGGCAAGCCCGCGGATACGCTCATGAACGTGGTGGCGTTGATTGCGGCGCGCTTCCGCACCGATGTGTGCTCGGCGTATCTGCTGGAGCCGGACCGGTCCAACCTGGTGCTGGCGGCTACGCTCGGGCTCCATCCGGGCTCGGTTGGCAAGCTGCGCATGCCATTGAATGAGGGTCTGGCCGGGCTGGTTGCCGAGCAGGTGCTTCCCGTCGCAGTAGACGACGCCCGCAAGCATCCTCGCTTTAAATTCTTCAAAGATTCGGGCGAAGAGGAGTACCACTCCTTTCTGGGCGTGCCGTTGATCGACCGCGGAATCCTGCAAGGCGTGCTGATTGTGCAGACCAAGGAGCCCCGCACTTTCCGCGAGAGCGAGATCCGGATGCTGGTGGAGGCTGCCAGCCAGGTGGCGCCGGTGGTAAGCGAGGCGCGGACGCTGGATCGCTTCATTGGGCCGACGCAGGAACGGCTCTGGTCGCTGGCGCGGAACCTGTGGTGGAGCTGGGACCCGGACTGCATCAGCCTGTTCCGCGATCTGAATCCGACGCGCTGGCGGCAGCTGAACCAGAATCCGATTTCGCTGCTGAGCGAGATGCCGCTCGGCGAAATTGACCGCCGCGCCACGGAGTTGGTGCTGCACAGCCGCATCAACTACTGTTACCGGCGCCAGCATGAGTATCTTGACGCGGACCGGACCTGGGGCGCGGTGAATGCCGGCGTGCTGCGTCCGCGGCCGGTGGCGTATTTCTCCGCCGAGTTCGGATTGCATGAGTCGCTGCCCATCTACTCCGGCGGCCTGGGCGTGCTTGCCGGCGATCACATCAAGAGCGCGTCCGATCTGGACATTCCCCTGATCGGGATCGGCCTGTTCTACGGACAGGGCTATTTTTTGCAGCGGCTGGATGCAAGCGGCTGGCAGCGGGAAGAGTACCTGCAGACGGACGTGAACCGGCTGCCGATGCAGCCGGCAATCGGAGAAAACGGCGAACCAGTTGTCATTGCCATTGAGACGCGCGGCGGCGTCATCCGCGCCAAAGTGTGGCGGGTCAAGGTCGGCCGCTGCGACCTGCTGCTGCTGGACTCAAACGTTGCCGGCAATGCGCCGGAAGATTGCGAGCTGACCTCGCGGCTCTACGGCGGCGATGGGCGCACGCGCATCCGCCAGGAGCTACTGCTAGGTGTGGGCGGCTTCCGCGCGCTCAAGGCCATGGGCGTCTCACCGGGCGTGCTGCACCTGAACGAAGGGCACAGCGGCTTTGCCGTGTTTGAGGCCATCCGCAGCCGCATGGTGGAGGAAGGAATCGACTTCTACACGGCGGCCAGCCAGATTCCGCGCGAGGTGATCTTTACCACGCATACGCCAGTGCCGGCGGGACACGACCGCTTCAGCCCGGAGCTGATCGAAGAGCACCTTGGCCCGCTGCGCGAGCAGCTGGGCATCACGCACGAGAATCTGATGGGCTTTGGCCGCGAGTATCCCACTGACCAGGGCGAGCAGTTCTGCATGACTGTGCTGGGGCTCAAGCTCTCCCGGCGTGCCAACGCGGTTTCTTCGCTGCACGGCGAGGTTTCGCGGGCCATGTGGCGATGTCTCTATCCGGGCCGCTCGGAGGACGCGGTGCCGATTGGGCACATCACCAACGGCGTGCATGTGCCGTCGTGGCTGGCGCCGCAGATGTGCCGCCTCTACGACCGCCATCTCGGCGTGGGCTGGCAGGCCAACAGCGGTTCCGCGCGCACCTGGGAGGAGATTGAGGCCGTAGACGACGGCGAGCTGTGGGAGACGCACTTGAGCCTCAAGGCGCAACTGCTGGACTTTGTGCGCCGTCGCGCGCAGGAGCAGGCGGAGCGGCGCGGCGAGTCTGCGGACGCCCTGGCGAAGCTGGGCAAGGTGCTGTCGCCAGACGCGCTGACGATCGGCTTTGCGCGGCGGTTCGCCACCTACAAGCGCGCCAACCTGCTGCTGGCCGACATGCGCCGGCTCGCTGCCATGGTCAACGATCCCAAACGGCCGGTGCAGTTTCTGTTTGCCGGCAAGGCGCACCCGCATGACGAGCCGGGCAAGAAGGTGTTGCAGCAGATTGCGCAGATGATGCGGGACTCCGAATTCGCCAACAAGTTCGTCTTCGTCGAGGACTATGACATCAACGTGGGCCGCTTCCTGGTGCAGGGCGTCGATGTGTGGCTGAACAATCCACGGCGGCCGCTGGAGGCCTCGGGAACCAGCGGGCAGAAGGTTGTTCTCAACGGCGGGCTCAATCTCTCCGTGCTCGACGGCTGGTGGGCTGAAGCCTTCGACGGGTCAAATGGATTTGCCATCGGCGGGGGGCGCACCCACTCGAACTTCGACATCCATGACAGTCGCGATGGCGAGGACCTCTACCGCGTGCTCCACGACGAACTGATTCCGCTCTTCTATCACCGTGACCGCGACGGTTTGCCGCGCGGCTGGATCAAGCGGATGAAGCGGACCATCCGCACGCTGGGCTGGCGCTTCAACGCCGACCGCATGGTGATGGACTACACCTCGAAGTGCTACATTCCCGCGGCAGGCGGTACGTCGAGCGAGATCCGGCCGCCGTCCTAGGCGGCGGTGCGGAACGCCCCCGAAGAAAACGTAAGTCCTTTGTTTCGACACGCAATATTGGAGAAATTTCGCCTAACACGCTTACTTCCATAACGATGCAGCGAAACAGGGGGGGTGGGGTATTTGCAGGCGTCTCTTGTAGGAGCGCCGACCGGTGCCTTTCTGTCTCCGTCGCGGGTTTGCTCCATCCCGAGTATGCGCGCCGGAATGCAATTTATACGCAAAGCCCACCCAGGGTTGGTGGTTTCTCACCCACCGAGCAGATGACGCACGATGGATGGGGCATGGCGAGGTTGTGGCGGAGATAGAGGGATGGCAAATGTGCCAGCGATAGGAGCTTCACACTCAGGACGCTAGGCGGTCAGGCGCTCAAGCTGATCGGGATTGGTGATGGTGAGGCTGGCTCCCTTGATGGTGATCCACTGGTCGCGGCGGAACTGGTTGAGCAGGCGCGTGACGGTCTCGCGCGAGGTGCCGGCCATGTTGGCGATCTCCTCGTGGGTGAGCGCCATGGTGAACCGGATTTCTGGCTTGCCGTTGGCCGAGGAGCGGCCCCAGTCAAGCAGCAGGCGGGCCAGGCGGCCGGCGGCGGAGCCGGACAGAGCGAGGCGCTTGGCGTCGTGAAAAACGGTGAGATATTCGCCGGAGAGCGATTGCGCGGCGTGCATGCTGGCGATGCCATGGCGGCCGAGGAAGTCGACAAACTCCTGCTTGCGGACGGTCTTTACCTGGCAGGGCTCAATGGCTTCAGCGGTCACTTCATGAGGTACGTTGGCCAGAACGGCGCTGAGGCCCATCACGTCGCCGGGTCCGGCAATCTTGAGAATCATGGTCTTGCCGTCGCGCGATGTGGAAGAAATTTTGACCTGGCCGTAGCAGATCACGAAGACGTTGCGGGCGGTGTCGCCTTCGGTGAAGAGCTTGGCGCCACGGGCGTGGCTCATCATGATCCCGATGCCGTCGTAGTCGCGCAGTGCCTCGGGTGTGAGATTGCAAAACATGCGCAGATGGCGGTGCTCGCAGTTGATGCAGTCTTCCGGGGGGTGATGCGGATGAAACGATGCCATGGCTTTCCTGTTCTACTTATCAGGAGTATAGCGCACCTTGGCAGGCAAATTCGGGAGATTTTGCCGGGAAAGCGGCCGGCATCGTACGCGTCGCATGTCGCCTGCGATCGGTGGCGCTCAGTCGACGCTGGCGCCGGGATTGTGGCGCCGGCTCTTGATGACGTGGTCCTGGCAACTGGCGAGGTAGCCGCGGGACACTTCGCGGGCAAGCTCCTCCAGCAGGCGCATGCGGAGCGGCGGATGGGATTCCAGAGCCCGTGCGAGCGGGATGCGGGGCAGCAGCAGGACGGACCCGTCGGTCTGAGCGGTCAGGGTATAGGTGTGGGAAGGTTCGCCAAGGACGGCGGCAAGCTCCACGACATCGCCTGCACGCGCGTGGCCCAGCAGGAAGCGCGCGCCCAGACGGGTGGCGCGGCGGAGGTAATGGCCGGTGACGAGCACGTAGAGCCCCAGGCAGGCGGCGTCCTGGCGAAAGACCGCATGGCCGCTCTCAACCGCCTGGAACTGCGCTGCGGCATTGAGCAGGTTACTGATCTCGGCGGGGCAGTCGAGCAATTCCACGAGCGGACGCGGACGCAGCGCCTCCTGGAGCGCGGCCTGAAGCTCGGGTTGTTTGCCTCGATCTGCCATGGTGAATGCCCTGGTTTGCGGCCTGGTGCCTGAAGAGTGCGCCGACGACCAGGCTGCCGAGCTCTGAATTCCCGCCGAAGCCGGGCCGGGGGGCTTGTGGTTACGGATTTGGCCTACATCGGATTGCATTTCGCGCCAATCCTTGCCGGGCGCCAACGGCTGCCAAGCCGCCGGCTCTAGTTCTAGCGGAACGCCAGGGTCAATTGAGAGAGGCCGCTATCTTTCCTCCGCATGCGTTGCGGCCTGGAGCGGCGCGGCGGCCAGATTCACTTCGGGCGGCACGCACAGAACGGGACAGCGGGAACGGGCGAGCAGGGCGAATGCGGTGCCGTGCGGCCCCGGAGTATCGCTGGTGCGCTTGACGCCCGCAACCAGAATGCTGGGTTGAAACTGAGCGATGGCTTCGACGACCGCGTCGGCCGGGTTGCCATCCTTGACAATGCAGCGCACCGGAACACTGCCGCCGGGCCGGATGCCGAACTCTTCAAGCGTGGTGGAACTGGGATTAAGGAAGGCGGAAGCCTCTGCCGGACCGCGTGCGTGGAGCACGATCAAGGTACGGCGATAGGTCTCTGCCAGCGAGTGAGCGCAGGCCACGGCAGCGGAGGTCGCCTCATTCTGCTCCATGGCCAGAAGGACCGGGCCGCCAGGGGTGGGGCGAAACTCACCGGCGTTCCAGTCGGCGGCCACGGCCAGCACCGGACAGGGCGCGAGGCGCACCAGCTGCTCCGCGATAGCGCCGACCAGGAGGGGGCCGGCTCCCTGCATGCCCTCGGTTCCGATCACGATGAGGCCGGCATTGTATTGACGGGCCACGGCTACAAGCATTTCAGCAACGGCGCCCTGGCGAATCTCCGAGTTGCTGGGAATGCCGGCGCGGAGCAGCTCGCTGGCCAGAACGTCGAGCGCGTGGCGGGCTTCTTCAGTCAGACCGTGCAAGACGCGACCGGGCACGCCGTCCACGGCGGCATACGCTTTGGGATCGAGCCCGTGCGCCAGCACAATGCGCGCGCCGTAACTGGCGGCCAGCTTGCGGGCGTACTCGAGGGCTGCGTCCGATTGGCCGTCCAAGTCCGTAGCCACGATGATGGTCTTCATAGTGTCCGCAAAATTCACATTGTCCTCCGCTGAATCGCGCCGCCGTGCGCTACAGGTCCATTGGAATCCGAGTCTGCACCCAGGGAAGACGACGCAGCAGTGACACGATGCACCCCGCGCTGTGATTCAAATCACATGCGAGCACAGCGACGGTATTTGCACCTTCCCACGCTGCCGCCGTCACGGGCCGCGGCGGTTGCGGCATTTGCATCGGCGCGGCAGAAGGATTAGCCTTTTCACGACATGAAGACCTTGCGAATGCTCGCTACACAATCGATTGATCTTCTACGCTCCAGGCTTCTCTTCGCTTCCCTCGTGGTCGCCATGCTCGCCGTTCCCGCGGGGATGGCGCAGGCGCCGGTGGCCGATTCGCCGGCCATTGAAGCGCGCGCTCACGCCTGGCTGGACAAGCTCACCCTCGAGGAAAAGGTTCAGCTGGTGGGCGGCGTGGACAGCATGTATACGAACCCGGCGACAGCGATCGGACTGCCGCGGTTCAAGATGTCGGACGCCTCGGTGGGCGTGCGCACGTGGGGGCCGACGACGGCCTACGCCGGGGGCGTGGCGTTGGCCGCAACCTGGGACACGGAGTTTGCGCGCAGGCTTGGCGAGTCGCTGGGCAAGGATGCCCGGGCGCGCAGCGTGAACTTCCTGCTGGGACCGGGCGTGAATATTGCCCGGTCGCCGATTGCAGGGCGCAACTTCGAATACTTGTCGGAAGACCCTTATCTGAATTCAAAGCTTGTCGTCCCGTTCATTGAGGGCGTGCAGTCCGAGGGCGTGGTTGCAACCGTGAAGCACTATGCGCTGAACGATCAGGAATTCAACCGGCACAATGTCTCATCCGATGCGGATGAGCGGACGATGCGGGAGATCTATCTGCCGGCGTTTGAAGCCGCAGTGACCAATGGTCATGTGGACGCGGTGATGAACTCCTACAACCTGATCAACGGCGTGCACGCGACGGAGAACCCCTTCCTGAATCTGCAGCTCCTGAAAGGCGAGTGGGGATTCAAGGGAATACTGATGTCGGACTGGGATGCGACCTACTCGACGGTGGGCGCGGCCAACAACGGGCTGGACCTGGAGATGCCGGGGCCGCGGTTCATGAATCCCAAGGCGCTGCTGGCTGCGGTCAAGAGCGGCGAAGTGAAGGAATCGACGATTGACGACAAGCTGCTGCGGCTGTTTCGCACGGCGCTGCGCTATGGGTTCCTCGACCGGCCGCAATTCGATCCGGCGGACTCGACTTACTCGGTCGCCGATCGCACGGTCGCGCTCGAGGGTGCTCTCGAGAGCATTACGCTCTTGAAGAACGACGGCCGGCTGCTGCCGCTTGATCGCGCGAAGGTGAAGACGATTGCTGTGATTGGACCGAATGCGTGGCCTGCCGTCTCAGGGGGCGGAGGGTCGTCGGAGGCGCAGGCGTTTGAGCCCGTCTCGATTTTGACCGGTATCGCCAATGCCGCCGGGCCGGACGTGCATGTGCTCTATGCGCGCGGATTGCCGGAGATGAACGACGTGTTCAACGGCACCAAGTGGCAGGGCAATGTAACGGTGGCGACGTATCCAAGCAAGGACTTCACCGGCGCAGCAGAGACGACAACCTCCAATCGTGTCTCGGACTACAAGGACGAGTGGTGGGGGCCGGCAGACAAGACGCCGCGCAGCATTCGCTACACGGGTTCGTACAAGGCGGAGAAGGCCGGCAAGTACCTTGTGCTGGCAGCGGCCTCGGGCAGCGACAGCTTCACGGTCCGCATCGACGGGAATGAGCTGGCGAACCCGCCGCACGTCGAGGGCGTGGCGCCGTTGTTCTGGACGATTGATCTGGCCGCGGGACAAACGATTGCTGTGACGGTGGATTATCTGCCGGGATTTGCGGGCGTGCGGCTGGGGTTGGGAATTGCATACCAGCCTGAGCTGGTTTCAGAAGAAGCAAAGCACTTGGCTTCCATCGCGGACGTGGTGGTGGTTGCGGCCGGGTTCAATCCGTCTACCGAGAGTGAGGGCATGGACCGCACATTTGCGCTGCCGTGGGGACAGGACGCGCTGATTGAGGCGGCGGCCAGGGCAAACGCGCACACCATTGTGACGCTGAACGGCGGCGGCGGCATGGATACGCGGGCGTGGCTCGGGCATGTGCCGGCGCTGCTGCACCTTTGGTATCCGGGGCAGGAGGGCGGAACGGCGGTGGGGGAGATTCTGTTCGGCAAGCACAACCCGGAGGGCAAGCTGCCGGTCAGCTTCGATCGCAGCTGGGAGGAGAGCCCTTCGTACAACTTCTATTACCCGACCAGGGGCGCCGACACCACGCTGCATGTGACCGAGACCAACGGCAAGACCGAAGACTACGTGATTCCGCACGTGAAGTACGACGACAAGCTGATGGTGGGCTACCGGTATTGGACCACAACGGGCAAGCATCCTCTGTATCCGTTCGGGTTTGGCCTGAGCTACACGACGTTTCGCTTCTCGAATCTGAAGGCGCCGGCTACGGCCGCGTCGGGCTCGGATGTTACCGTGAGCTTCGACGTCACGAACACGGGCGGCGTGGAGGGTGCGGAAGTCGCGGAGCTCTATGTTTCCGATCCTTCTGCGAAGGCCCAACGGCCGGAGCGGGAGCTGAAGGGATTCGAAAAGGTGCGGCTGGCAGCGGGCGAAACCAAGCGCGTCTCGCTGACGCTGGACGCGCGGGCCTTCAGCTACTGGGATGACGCGGCGCATAAGTGGACGATCGATGCGGGCAAGTTCGTGATTCGCGTGGGGGACTCGAGCGAGAACACGCCGCTGACGGCGGAGGTCACGCTGAACTAGAGCAGTTCTCCAATTCATGTGCTCTGTTTAGTTGCGTGCAAGGTGGAGTTTTCTTAAGGAAAAAGCCACTTATCATCGTGCTTTCGGTGCACAGCAATTGGAGAACCGCTATAACGCGTCGCTCCTTGATTGATAGCTCGAAGATGTGTGATGGGCGCCCACCGTATGATCGATCTATGAAGCGGGTTCTGTTGTCCTGGAGCAGCGGCAAAGACAGCGCGTGGGCTCTCTATCTGCTGCGGCGCGATCCGGCTGTTGAGGTGGCCGGCCTGTTGACCACGATCAACGCGGAGTTTGACCGCGTGGCCATGCACGGGACGCGGCGCTCGGTGCTGGAGGCGCAGGCCGCCGCGGCGGGGCTGCCGCTGTGGGTTGTGCCGCTGCCTTGGCCGTGCTCAAACGAAGTATATGAACAGCGCATGGCCGAGGCCTGCAAGCGGGCGATCGATGACGGCGTTGACGCGATTGCTTTCGGGGATCTTTTTCTGGAAGACATTCGGGCGTATCGCGAGCGGCAACTGGCGCCGACCGGCCTAGAACCGCTGTTCCCCCTTTGGCAGATACCGACGGATGAGCTGGCGCGGACCATGATTGCAGGCGGACTGCGGGCGCGGCTGACGTGCGTGGATACAAAACAGTTGCCGGGGAGTTTTGCCGGCCGCGAGTTCGACGAAGCGCTGCTGCGCGACTTGCCGGCGGAAACCGATCCGTGCGGTGAGCGTGGTGAGTTCCACACCTGCGTATATTCCGGACCGATTTTTTCTGGGCAAGTAGACCTGGAAGCCGGAGAGATTATCGACCGCGATGGATTTGTTTTTGCCGATTTCGTGGAGCGACTTACGCAAGCAGGATAGAGCCGGGAAGAATCTCCTTTTGATGAGGGTGCAAGTTGCCGGCTCCACGGGAAAACTGATTTGGGGCTGAATTCGATCCGTCCCTACGGGACGGAGGGCCGGCTGTTCACCGCTAACCCAGGACTGCGTCCGCCGCGGCGGACTTGTCCTGGGCTATCTTCCTCCGGTCCCTCCGGGACGGTTGCCGCGGGCAGGTTCTCTTTCTCTCTCAGTAACAGCGGCCACTGGCTGTTTCATCTGACCTCGGGCTGCTGGAGCCAGTGGAGAACTGCTGCCCATCAGCCTTTCTTCCACCACCTGCCGGACCTTTTCTGCGGCTTGGGGGCCGGGGTTTGCGCTGCTGCTGGCAGGCCGGCTTCTTCGGGCGTTGGCAGGGTGTGGGTCTCGTTCCACTGCTGGATGACCTGGGTCTGCCAGCGGTCGCCGCGGGTGATCCACAACTGCGCCGACTGGTCGTAGCGGTCGAGGTTGGTTTGCAGCCAGTAGACGCGGTTGTCGCGCAACCAGGCCTGGCGATAGAGCTCGCGCAACAGCGTGTAGCCATCGCGGATGTCCTGCATGCGGCCGTTGGTGGAGCTGATGGTGTGGAGCAGGGTTGCGACTTCGCTGCGGCGGGTCTTGTCGCCGCCCGCTGCCAGCACGCGGGCCTGGCCGTAGAGCGAGACGCAGTCGTCCGCGGCCTGGAATTTGAGGCCGACAAAGTCGATGCGGCGGGCGCCCAATTCGAGTGCATCAAGCGCTTCAGGATTCTGAAGGCTGCCGGCGGCGCGGGCCTGGGCGAGATCGGCGATGGCGCTCTCGGCGTCGAGACGCAGCTCAGCAGCGATGGCCCGCATCTTCTCCGCGATGCGCTGGCCCTGCGCGGAGAAGGGATCGACCCAGAAGTAGCTGTCGCGGGCGTCGCCGAGATCGGCCATTTTGAGCAGGGCCTGCGCGGCCCGGATGGCCTGCTGCGCCTGATCGATTTTGCCGGTGGCGTCGCCATGAAAGGCGAGGCCGTAGGACGCGGTGAACGCGTCCTCTGAGCTTTCGCCGGGCTGCCATCCGGCCGCGGCTCCGAAGAGAATGCCGAACCAGTTCTGGTCGAAGATGCCTTCGCCGTCGTCGTTCCAAACGGTGTTGAGCTCGCCGGTTGCGCCGAGCCGCTGGCCGTCGCGGACAAAGGCGCGGATGTTGCCCAGAGCCTCATTGTTGTTGGGGTAGAGGCGGCTCCAGTTGCTGACGCCGGGCGCGACCCAGGTCTCGAGGCCGGCTTTCGTGAAAGGCAGAATGAGCGAGGAAAAGTCAGGCTTGGCGCTGTAATCCCACGCGACGGCGATCATGTCCTTGGGCAGCGTGGCGACGAGATCAGGCGAGCTGACGGCGATGTCGCCCCAGAACAAGAGCTGCTTGTGATTGGGCGCGAGCGCCGCGTGAATGCGGGTGAGGAAATCCATGTAGACCGCGCCGAGGCCGCGCTCTTTGACCGCGTCACGGGTGCGGCCCAGGCCGAGCTCGAAGGTTTCGTCAGCTCCGATGTGCGCGTAGGGACCGGGAAAGACCTGCGCCAGCTCGCCAAACCATTCCGCGATCTGAGGTACGGTGGCCGCATCGCCGGGAGCGAGCACGGCTCCATGCGGCGTTTCAGCCAGCGGCGAGTACTGCTCGAACTTGAGGATGTTGTGCAGGTGGCCGAAGGACTCCTGCTCGGGGATGATGGTGATGTGATATTGCGCCGCGTAATCGACCAGCTGGCGCGCCTCGGCGGGCGTCATCGAGCCGCCGGGAAAGGCGGCAACGGGCGTGCTGGCATAGGCGAACGTATGCTCAAAGTAGGGCGAGAAGGTGTTGATCTTGTAGGCCGCCATGGTGCGGATCTCGCGCTTGAGGAAGTCCATGTTGGGCAGCGGTCCGCGCGACCAGTCGTCGGATACGCCGCGGTGGGCCATGGCCGGCCAGTCACGCAGCGTGGGAGCCAGCAAGACCTGCCCAGCGCCGACGCCGCGGATGAGCTGCTTGACGGTCTGCACGCCGTAAAAGATGCCGGCGCCGGTGTCGGCGATCACGGCAAGGCCGCCCTGGCCGTCGGGCGTGAGCACATAGCCTTCGTCGTGCATGGCGGGGTCAATGCTGAGATGGTTTTGCTGGAGCAGAGCCCTGGCTGCTTCCGAGTCGGCGCGCTCCAGGCGGATGAAGGGCGCGTCGCGCTTGACCTGGCGCTTGCCCAGTGCCTGCTCGGTGAGGTCTTCTGCGGCGAACGCGTCTTCAGCGCCGCCGCCGGTTGCGACGAAGAAGCCGACGTCGCCGATGGGGATCGATGCCACGGAGGTACACTCGCGCGGCGCGGGAATCAGGTGCAGGTCGGGGCAGACCGGCACGGCGCGCGGAGCAGATTGCGCGGGAGCGAGCGCGGCGGCCATGACAAAGGAGAGGGAGGCGAAGGGAAGAAGACGCATGGACCCCCTTGGGACCGATGACGGTTGGATGTGAGGCTACCGTATCATGGACGCGCAGCAGACCGGCTCATGTTTTTGACGGCGGTTTCAGGCCCAGCTCACGCATGGCGATTTGCAGATCGGCCCAGGCTTCCTTCTTCTGGCGGGGATCGCGCAGGAGGTACGCGGGGTGATACGTCACGATGAGCTGCGATCCGCGAAAAGCGTGCACCCGCCCGCGCAGGCCGGCGAGCGGCTGGCGCGCCCCAAGCAGATACGTGGCCGCCGTAGCGCCGAGCGCGACGAGCACCTGCGGGCGAACCACGTCGATCTGGCGGAAGAGAAACGGCGAGCAGGTGTTGCCCTCGTCGGGCTCCGGCGTGCGATTGCCGGGCGGTCGGCATTTGACCACGTTGGCGATGTAGACATCTTCGCGCTTGAGGCCCATGGCCGTGATCATGTTGTTGAGCAACTGGCCAGCTTTGCCGACAAAGGGCAGGCCCTGGGCGTCTTCGTCAGCGCCCGGCCCTTCGCCAACGAACATGAGGCGGGCGGCGGGGTTGCCGTCGCCAAAGACGAGCTGGTTGCGGCCCTTGTGCAGGGCGCAGCGGGTGCAGTCGCCGATGTCTTCGCGGATGGCGAGGAGAGCGGCGGCGCGGTCCGCGGCGGGAATTGAGGCTGCGGGCAGCGGCGGTGCTGTGATGGGCTTGCGAGGAGCGATGGCTGGGTCCTCCTTGGGCGTGAAGTTGGTGGTCTCCCCGGTCTCAGAAGCGAGACCGGGGGCACCCAAAGTTTGTGGTTCATCCGGAAGGGATTCAATCTGGGCGAGCAACGCGGGGTCCACGGGGCGACGGTAGAACTCGGTGAGGCCGAGGTCGCGATAGAAGCGGACGCGCGCGATGAGTGCTTCGCGGGTTGCGGGATCGAGCGCGGGCGGCACTGCGGCTACTCCACGATCAGGCGGCGATCACGGCCGGCAGACGCTTTCGCCTGCGTCGCTTCAGCCTGACGCAGAACGGCGTCCTGGCGGGATTTTTGATCGGCCTGGTCGTCGAGCTCAACTACCAAAGTGCGCGGGCGGCGGAGGGTCACGATCTCATCAAGGATGCGGTCGGCGAGGTTGCGCTTGGGCATCTCGGGCATCTCGATGGAGGTGCTGAGAGTGAGGAAGGTCGCCGCATTCGAGTCGGCCTCAATGCCCACGCCGTCGCCGGTGACGGCATTGACGACGATGGCGTCTGCGCCCTTGCGCAGCAGCTTGGCGCGGCCGTTTTCAAGCAGGTCGTTGGTCTCCGCCGCAAAGCCGACGATGAGCTGGCCGGGGCGGCGGCGGCGCACCACTTCGGCAAGAATGTCCTCAGTGGGCGCGAGTTCGACAGTGATGGGGCCGGTGCGCTTGAGCTTCTGGTCGGAGGTGACGACGGGGCGGTAGTCGGCCACGGCAGCGGCTTTGATGATGAGCGTCGACTCTTCCATGCGCGCCAGCACGGCGCTCCGCATCTGGTCGGCGGTGGTGACCTTCAGCACTTCGCAATGCGCGGGCGGATGCAGCGCCGAGGGGCCGCTGATGAGAATGACTCTGGCGCCGCGGCTGCGGGCAGCATCGGCCAGCGCGTAGCCCATTTTGCCGCTGGAGCGGTTGCCGATGAAGCGGACCGGGTCGAGCGCCTCGCGGGTTCCGCCGGCGGTCACGAGGACGACTTCGCCGGCCAAGTCGTGGCGGCGGCCGAGGGCATTGAGCACCTCGTCGGCGATGACCTCAGGCTCGGCCATGCGACCGGGGCCGACCATGCCGCAGGCGAGCGAGCCTGCTCCAGGCTCTACGACGCGCACGCCGCGCTGGCGCAGCAGTTCGAGGTTGGCCTGAGTGGCCGGGTGCTCCCACATGTTCACATTCATGGCCGGAGCCACCAGCACGGGCGCGCGCGTGGCGAGGTACATTGTGGTCAAAAAGTCGTCGGCAATGCCGTGGGCGAATTTGGCAAGGATGTTGGCCGTAGCCGGAGCGACGACGAGCGCATCGGCCCACTGCGCTTCGGCAATGTGTTCAATCCCGCTCTGATCGGTGGGCTCGGCGGAGGCGGCGTCATCCCACAGGCTGGTCACGACCTTGTGGCCTGTGAGCGAGGCAAAGGTGAGCGGCTGGATGAACCGGGTGGCTGCGGCGGTCATGACGACGTGGACTTCCAGGGCCTGGCGCTGCAAGGCGCGCACCAGCTCCGCTGCTTTGTAGGCGGCAATGCCGCCGGAGACGCCAACCGTGACCCTCATGGTTCGATTGTAGCTGGTTTTCGATTGTGGAAGACGGGCCAGGTTCTGCTATCCCAGGATCCGGCCGCCAGAGCGCCGGCCGTGCGTCAGTCCAGACGCGGGCGCGACTGCGGACCGGGCGCGGGAAGCCGCTCGGCGCCGGCACGCTCCAGGCAGATCAAGACGGCGCGAAGGGCGCGGACTCAGCTGAGCAGGATGGGAATCGCCGGACCCTCGATCAGCGGCTTTTGAATCTCCGCCGTGGTCTTGACGTAGGCAATCTTGCCGGCGTTGATCTCGTCCTGGGCGATGCGGCAGACCTTGTTGGACTGGCTGGCGACCAGGGCGTGGGAACCGTTTTGCAACTGCCGGGCGCGGCGGGCTGCCACCAAAACCTTGCGATAGTTTGAGTCGAACTGGGTCTCAATCGTCATGGGGTGTGTTTGTCCTCGTCGTTATCGGTATTGTCTTCGGTCTCGTCGCTTCCTGTATCGTCGTCGTTGTCGTCGATGCCGAAGTCCAGTTGCCGCTGGTCGCTGTTCGAGTCCAGAATGCCAAACGCTTCCAGCACGGGTTTAAGCCGGTCCTGCGAGTTGATCTGCAGGCAGGCCGCTGCCACTTCCAACACTCTGCGCGAACGGTACGCGATGGCCTCGCCGTTGCGATAGAACCGCTCGGCGAGCACGATGGCCTCCAACTGCGCCACCGCCCGGTCAAGAATGTCATTGACCAGAATATAACCGTACTCGCGATAATTCTCAATCTCCTTGCTGGCCTCAGAGAGCCGGCGATAGAGCTCGGCCTCGTTGACCACGCCCTCGGCGCGGCTGCGGTTGCGCAGGCGGGTGCGCAGCACCTTGGGGTTGGGCGGCAAGACAAAAATGCTCACTGCCTCGGGCATTTTGGCGCGCACCTGGGCTCCGCCCTGCACGTCGATATCGAGCAGCAGATCATGGCCGGCGGCGCGGGCTTCATCGAGCGACTGGCGGGCGGTGCCGTAGAAGTTGCCGAAGACCTCGGCGTGCTCGAGGAAGACGCCGGCTTCGAGCATGCGTTCAAACTCGGCGCGGGTGGTGAAGTTGTATTCGCGGCCGTTCTCCTCAGAGCCGCGCGGAGCGCGCGTGGTCCAGGAGATGGCGAAGTCGACGCCGGAGACCTGCTTGCGCAGCTCACTGACCAGCGTGCTTTTGCCCGAGCCCGATGGAGCGGAAATGATAAAGAGAATGCCTGCCACGTCTTGATCTTCCCTCAGGGGCTAAAGCCCCGGAATGTTGCGCATGTTGCGGCATGGCTGAAGCCATGCCCTGTTACAAAACTTTTGCCCTGGTGCGCTCCCGGCAGTGGCGCCATTGACGGCAGTCCATTCCAGCGCCCTGTCCATCGCTCACTCGAGGTTTTGAATCTGTTCGCGGGCCTTTTCAATCTCGGCTTTCATCGCCAATCCGAGTTCGGTCATGCGGGTTCCCTTGCCGCCCACGCCGCCGGTCTTTGAGAGCATGGTATTGGCCTCGCGGTTCATCTCCTGAAGCAGAAAATCGAGCTTTTTGCCGACTTCGCCGCCGGCTTGCAGCAGTTCGCGGAAGTGGCCGATGTGGGTGTGCATGCGGGCGATCTCTTCCGACACATCGCTGCGCTCCACCATCACCGCGACCTCTTCAAGCAGGCGCTGGCGGTTGAACTCCGGCCCGGTGGCCGCAAGCAGCCGCTGGGTGAGCCGGTCGGCAAAGCGCTGCTCAATCTCCGGCCGCACAGCTTCCACGCCCTGGGTCGCCTCTGTGAGCTTGTCGAGCGTGGCGTGGAGCACTGCGGCCAGCGCTTCACCCTCGCGGGCGCGCATGGTCTTGAGTTCGTCGATCAGGGAC
>Ga0302279_10003042_pt1 | contig 21432 bp, 17 predicted proteins | sample III_Bog_N3_3_FD_194541 | JGI IMG/M metagenome (GOLD analysis project Ga0302279, IMG submission 194541) | Peat permafrost microbial communities from Stordalen Mire near Abisko, Sweden - III_Bog_N3_3 | ecosystem: Environmental > Terrestrial > Soil > Wetlands > Peat | place: Sweden: Abisko...
CCATTGGATGACCTCGGTGAGTTCAATTGCTCCCACCGAAAGACCGGTTCCGTAGGCTTTAGCTTGAGTATCGATGTCCAAGTGACTCTGCCTACTTTGATTGGGTTTGCGGGTATGTAGCTTGTCGGGTGGAGCATGGTGACGCCGATGGTCGCCAGGGAGAGGATGGGTGACCAACAGGGTACCAGGTCCAGTTGGTGATGATGATTTGACTTCAGTAGCGACCACTGGTGGAAGGATGCTCGAGCCTGCTTTCGGCGCGCGAGGATGGCTGCGGGAATTCGCTGGACCTCGGTTCTGGCGCTGATTCGTAGACCGGCGCCCCCAGCGGGCCTAACGCCAGCATTGACCGGCACGGCCCCTGCCACCCGATGAAAGGGGGACAGCCGTTTGCATGATGACGGGCAATGGTTGGATCAGAAGCGGGGCCGTGTCCGGGGTCGAATGCCACGGTTAGGCAAGTTTGGATCTCTAAAAAATCGCTGAGACCTGCGGCGCGACTGGAAGAAGCCTGCACGCAACCGCCTCGATGCCCCCCAAGAACCTAAGAAGGGCTATCAGTGACCTGGCAAGTTTCTACATCCCGGCTCAAGGTTGTGGATCCCGACCAGCCATCAACGTAGAGACCAAGCGCCTGATCTGCTGGAACCTGCTTAACAAGGATCTTCTTGATCTGTTCGGTGGCATTCAGCGCGCGTTTTGCGTTCCCAAGTGTGATTTGTTTTTCGAGTTTTGACTCTGGTACATCAAACAAGCGATTGTCATGCTCTTGTTGGGTCAAGTAGATTTCCTCAATCACATGCTCCGGTTTGGAATGTGCAATTTGGTTACGAAACTTAATAAGCCAATAGGCAGTTATCCAAGGTTCAGACTTGGGATCGAAGACCACTTGCAGGTGCTCAGTAAGAATTCGAAGTTTTGCCATTGAAGAGCTGCTCTCGAAATCTTCCCACTTTGGGATTATCCGGTCACCAATGGTGTTGCACAGGGATTCAATCGCCAGGGCGGAAAAGGTAATGGTGGCCATCATGTCATATAGGTAGCCAGGGCTCTTTGTCTTTGCCGCATCGAATGCTCGATCGGCGGCACGCATGAGCATATGGTGAGCAGAGAAAATCCGTTCTTGTCGACGATTTAGTAATCGCGGTTTTTCCATGGTGGGTTACCTGATGTTGGCTTGAAGGTGGATCACACAAGGGTACCAGGTCTATTGGTTGACTGTGGGAAAGGTGATGCACCTCGGGCCAATCCTTTCAACGCTCAAGCCACCTGCCCCGCCTGGCATTGAGCGCCCCATGCACCGAGGCCCCGGTCGGGCCTAACGCTAATTAGGCGTCAAGCGACTGGGAGGTAATTTCCCAGGGCGACCTCGTTTGAGAGATTCCCTGTTTGGCAATCCGGGATTAGCTGACCGGGAGGATGTGGATGTTTCTACTTATGTGTTGATATTAAATTGGATAAACAAAATGGAGGCATTGGGGTGATCCGGATTAGACGCTGGATGGCCATTTGGGGTTGGGCGGAGTGGGACGGGAGGCGGTGATCTGGGCATGGGCGCGATGCTTGTGGTTGGACGTCCGTACCGCAAGTCACTTGGAACCCCCGTGGACTTGACAGGCGAAAATAAAGCGACATCATGATGCGGGTTTACCGATCGTGCTCCCTGGAACGCAATCGGGCCGGATAACGCTGTGCTTTTACGCCTGGTGCAACATGGTCGATTTGAACCGTCCCGACTTTCCGGGTGGGGTGCAGCCTGGGGCTGGCGGGCCGAAGCCGCGACTCCTGGACCAGGTGCGGTCGGAAATCCGCTTGCGGCACTACAGCCTTCGCACGGAGGAAGCCTATACGGATTGGATCAGGAGGTATATCTGCTTCCATGACAAGCGGCACCCGAATCAGATGGGGCTTGCGGAGGTGGAGGCGTTTCTTTCTCACCTCGCCGTGGAAAGACGGGTCGCGGCTGCAACGCAAAACCAAGCCAAGGCGGCCCTGTTGTTCCTTTATCGATGCGTGCTAGGGATGAACCTCCCCTGGCTTCAGGGGGTGGTCCAGGCCAAGCCGTCGCAGCGGCTGCCGGTCGTCCTGACCCCAGGGGAGGTGCGCAGGCTGCTGGACAGGATGAGCGGGGTCACGCAGCTGGTCGCACGGCTCCTGTTCGGCACCGGCATGCGGCTCATGGAAGGGCTGCGCCTCAGGGTGAAGGATGTCGATTTCGCCCGAAGGGAGGTGATCGTCAGAGCGGGCAAGGGTAACAAGGACCGGGTCACTATGCTCCCCGAATTGCTGGAAGATCCGCTTCGGCAACACCTGGCCGAGGTCCGAAACCTCCATTGGCGTGACCTGGATTCGGGGTTTGGCCAGGTGCTCCTGCCGGAAGCCCTGGCTGAAAAGTTTCCGAGCGCGTCCAGCGCCTGGGCGTGGCAGTGGGTCTTCCCATCCGCGGTCAGATCGGAGGATCCCAGATCCGGGGTGGCAAGGCGCCACCACCTGCATCCGGAATCCATCCAGCGAGCGGTGCGGGCTGCCGCCCGGGCTGCCGATTTGTCCAAGCCGGTGACCCCCCATGTCCTCAGGCTCAGCTTCGCCACCCAGCTGCTCCAGGCCGGGTACGATATCCGGACGGTCCAGGAACTGCTGGGACACAAGGATGTGGAAACGACCATGAGCCCCGGCATGGACCCGGTGCTCAGCCCCCGTGCGTCTTGTAGAAGTACCAGCCGGTGAGCAGGAAGCCCAGGGCGATCACCACCCCTCGCACCGCCTTCCGGCCCACCCGGTGGGCCATGTGCGAGCCGAACAGCCCGCCCAGGGTGGCGGCGACGGCCATCATCAGCACCACCCAGCCGACGATGTAGCCGGGGCGGAACAGGAACTCGTAGATGACGAAGGCCAGGATGGCGACGCCGTTGATGGCAAGGGCGAGGAAGGTCTTGAGGCCGTTCATCTGGTGGATGTCGGTCAGGCCCAGGAGGATCAGGGCGGCCAGCATGAGGATGCCGATGCCGGCGCCGAAATAGCCGCCGTAGATCCCCACCAGGAACTGGAAGGCGATGGCCCCGATCCACCAGCCGCGGGTGCGTTCCTGGCCCTGGACCCGGGAGATGAGCTTGGAAATGGGCTCGTTGGCGGCCATGAGCAGGGTGGCGGTGAGGATCAGCCATGGGATCAGATGGTCGAACACCGAACTGGGCGTGACCAGCATGAGCCAGGCCCCCAGGGCCGCGCCGGCCAGGGAGGGCGGTACCAGCCTCAGGGCGAAGCTGCGGGTGCCGGCCAGGTCCTTGCGGTAGCCGAAGAAGCCACCGACCGAACCGGGCCATAGCGCCAGGGTGCTGGTGACGTTGGCCTGCTGGCCGGTGAGGCCGATGCCCAGCAGGGCCGGAAAGGTCACCAGGGTGCCCCCCCCGGCGACCGAATTGATGGCTCCGGCGGCGAAGGCCGCGGCCACGATGCTGACCGTGTGAAAGATATTCATAGACCCTTGAGACTAACCGGAGCCGGTTCCGGGGACCAGGACCGGGGTCCGGGCTGCGCCCTCCGGTTCAGCCGGGCTCCAGGCCGTCCGGTTCGGGTCCTGGTTCCGGGACCGCGGCCTCCGGGGCCGGGAAGTGCCGCCCCAGCAGGGCCAGGAAGGCGGCCGCGGCGGGCGAGTGGGTGTGGCTCCGGGGGAACACCACCCGGATGTCCCGGCCGATGGCCAGCCCCCGCACCGGCGGCGAAACCAGTTCGCCCGCGGCCAGTTCCCGCTCGCAGCACATGCGGGGCAGGATGGCGATGCCGTCGCCGCCCTTGACGAAGTCCTTGATGGTCTCCAGGCTGGACAGCTCCATGACGATGCCCAGGGGCGCCCCTTCCCGGGCGAACAGGTCCAGCAGGCGCTTGCGGCTGGGGGTCTGGGCCAGGTGGCCGATGAACTTCTCGCCGCCCAGCTGCTGCAGGGTCACGCCGCGGACCCTGGCCAGGGGGTGCTGGGGGTAGACCACCAGGGCGAGCTCGTCCCGAAACAGCAGCCGGGACACCAGATTGTGCTGCACCGGGGTGAACGACAGGAAGCCGAAGTCCACGTCCTGCTCTTCCAGCATGGAGGGCACGCCGTTGGAGGGGTGCTGCATCACCTCGATCTTCACCGAGGGCAGGGCCAGCCGGTAGGCCTTCAGCAGCGGCGGCAGCACGTAGTTGCACACGCTTTCGTTGGCCACCAGGCGCAGCACCCCGCGCTTATAGTGGCGCAGCTCGTCCAGGGCGCGCCGGGCGTCCTCCCGGAGCTGCACCATGCGCTTGGCGTAGCCCAGCAGCGCGGTGCCGGCCCCGGTGAGGACCACCTTGCGCGAGGTGCGGTCCATGAGCTGGGCCTGCACCTCGTCCTCCAGGCGGCGGATCGCCTGGCTTACCGCTGGTTGTGACCGGTGCAGGCACTCAGCGGCCCGGGAGAAACTGCCCTCCTGGGCCAGACTGATGAGCACTTCCAGTTCAGATAGATCCATGGGATCCAACGATACAACCAGCGGCAGCCGGGCGGGAGCCGATCATTGCTTGCCGGGGGCGTTCTCGCCGAACATGTCGACGGGATCCAGGAACGGCATGCAGTTGCGCAGATCGCGGCCCACCTGCTCGATGATGTGCTCGCGCTCCTTGGCCCGGCGCGCCTCGAACCAGGCGCGCCCGGTGCGGTTCTCCTCCACCCAGCCCTTGGCGTAGCTGCCGTCCTGGATCTCGGTGAGGATCTTCTTCATTTCGGCCTTGGACTCGGCGTTGATGATCCGGTCGCCGCCGGTGTAGTCACCGTATTCGGCCGTGTCGCTGATGGAGTAGCGCATGTAGCTGAGGCCGCCCTGGTACATCAGGTCCACGATCAGCTTGAGCTCATGGAAACATTCGAAGTAGGCGATCTCGGGCTGGTAGCCGGCGGCCACGAGGGTCTCGAAGCCGGCCTTGACCAGGGCCGAAACGCCGCCGCACAGCACGGCCTTTTCGCCGAACAGATCGGTCTCGGTCTCCTCGGTGAAGGTGGTCTCCAGCACCCCGGCGCGGGTGGCGCCCAGGGCCTTGGCGTAGGACAGGGCCGCGGCCTTGGCCTGGCCCGAGGCATCCTGGTGCACCGCGATCAGGGCGGGCACGCCGCCGCCGTCGGCGAAGACTTCGCGCACCCGGTGCCCGGGCGACTTGGGGGCGACCATGCTCACGTCCACGCCCTCGGGCACGACGATGAGGCCGTAGCGGATGTTGAAGCCGTGGGCGAACATCAGGGTCTTGCCGGGCTTGAGCTCGGCGGCGATGGAGGCGTCGTACAGCGCCGCCTGGCCGGTATCCGGGGTCAGCACCATGATGGTGTCGGCCCAGGCGCTGGCGGCGCGGGGGTCCATCACCTCGAAGCCGTCGGCGGTGGCCTTGGCGCGGGAGCGGGACGCGGCGGGCAGGCCGACCCGCACCTCCACGCCGGAATCGCGCAGGTTCTTGGCGTGGGCGTGGCCCTGGGAACCGTAGCCGAGGATCGCCACCTTGCGGGCCTGGATCAGGGCCAGGTCGGCGTCCTGGTCATAGTAGAGCTTGGTCATGGAGACTCCTTGAGAAAATCGGGGGAGGTTGGTTAGAAGGAAACCGCGTCTTCGATCGTTTCGCCGGTCACCGGCGCGGAGGCGAGGCTGGAACTGCGCGGCATGGCCACTGCGCCGGACCGGCCCAGTTCCAGCAGCCCATACGGGCGCAGGGACTCGAGCATGGCCTCGATCCGTTCCGGGCTGGCGCAGACCGAAAGGACCACGCTGTCCGGGCTCACGTCCAGGATCTCCGCGTGGAAGATCTGGGCCAACTGGAACAGCCCGGGGCGCTGCTCGGTGCCGGCGGCCACCCGCACCAGGGCCACGTCGCGCACCAGCGAGTCGGTCTCGGCGAGGTCCACCACCGAATGCACGTTCAGCAGGCGTTCCAGGAAGGCCTTGGCGCTGCGCGGGGACTTGGCATTCAGGTCGGTGACCAGGGTCATGCGGCTGACGGCCGGGTCCAGGGTGGGGCTGACGGTGAGGCTGTGGATGTTGAAGCCGCGCCGGCGGAAGGTGGAGGCGACCCGGTCCAGGACGCCGGGTTCGTTGTCGGTGGTGACGATGAGGATCCGGAACATGGTGCTACCTCGGGGTCGGGGTGGGAAGGTTGGGGTGCTGCATCAGGCTCGGCCCGGAGCCGGGTTGAGCAGGTTGGGTTCATGCATCATGTCCTGCAGCCGGGCGCCGGACGGGATGATCGGGTAGACGCAGGCCTCGGGGTCCACCACGAATTCGATGAGCATCGGCTCGGGGCTGGAGCGGGCCGCCCGGACCGCTTCGAGCGCCGCCTCCAGGGTCGTGGCCCTTGTGGCCTTCAGGCCGTAGGCCTGGGCCAGGAGCACGAAGTCCGGGTTGAGCATGTCCGAGGCCGCGCGGTTATCGTCGTAGAACAGGGTCTGCCACTGGCGCACCATGCCCAGGGTGCCGTTGTTGATGACGGCTACGTTGAGCTTGATGCCCTCTTGCCTGAGGGTCATGAACTCCTGGGAGTTCATCTGGATGCCGCCGTCGCCGGCCACCACCCAGACCTCGGCGTCGGGCCGGGCCAGCTTGGCGCCGATGGCCGCCGGGAGGGCGAAGCCCATGGTGCCCAGGCCGCCGGAGGTGATCAGGGTGCGGGGCAGGGTGTGGCGCATCACCTGGGCCTGCCACATCTGGTGCTGGCCCACGTCGGTCACCCAGATGGCGTCGGGGGACTCCTGCTGCATGATTCGCAGCACCTCGATGGGACCCAGGCCGTTGCTCACCGGCAGCGGCGGCCAGGCTTCGTCATCCTGGGGGCCGTGGTGGGCCTTGAGCTCCTCCAGTTGGGCCAGCCAGTCCTCGGAGGGCAGCGGCCGCAGATCGGGCAGCAGCCGTTCCAGGACGTTGCGCAGGTCCCCCTGCAGGGCCAGGTCCACGGCGATGATCTTGCCCACCTCGGCCCGGTCGATCTCCACGTGGATCTTGGTGGCGTGCGGGGCGAAGGTCTTGGGGTCGCCGGTGACCCGGTCGTCGAAGCGCATGCCGAAGGCCAGGATCAGATCGGCCTCCTGGATGGCCAGGTTGGTCCAGGGGGAACCGTGCATGCCCATGAAGCCCAGGAACAGGGGGTGGTCGGCCGGGAAGCTGCCCAGCCCCAGCAGGGTGGCTGCCACCGGGATGCGCGCCTGCTCGGCGAAGGCCCGCAGGGCCGGTCCGGCGCCGGACAGGGTGACCCCGTGGCCGGCCAGGATGAGCGGCCGGTGGCTGGCGCCGATCATGGCCAGGGCCTTGTCCAGCTCGGTCTGGGGCACCTCCGGCGGCAGGTGGCGCAAGTGCCGGGTGGGCACCGCGCCCTCCCAGTCCAGTTCGCAGCTGGCCATCTGGGCATCCTTGGTGATATCCACCAGCACCGGGCCGGGCCGGCCGCTCTTGGCCAGGGCGAAGGCTTCGCGGATGGCCGGGGCCAGCTGCTCCGGGCGCTGGACCAGGTAGTTGTGCTTGGTGATGGGCAGGGTCACGCCGGTGACGTCCACCTCCTGGAAGGCGTCCGAGCCCAGCAGGGTCGAGGACACCTGGCCGGTGATGGCCACCAGGGGGACCGAGTCCATCATGGCGGTGGCCAGGCCGGTGACCAGGTTGGTGGCGCCGGGGCCGGAGGTGGCCAGGACCACGCCCACCCGGCCGGAGGCCCGGGCGTAGCCGTCGGCCATGTGCGCCGCGCCCTGCTCGTGGCGCGCCAGCACGTGGCGCACGGAGGATTTCTCCATGGCGTGGTAGGCGGGCAGGATCGCGCCGCCGGGGTAGCCGAACACCACCTCCACCCCTTCCCGTTCGAGGCACTGCCAAAGAATCGTCGCGCCAGTCTGTTCCAATTGGGTATCCCGCGAGAAGCTGTGTGGGCCGAGCGGCCCGGTTATAAAAAAAGCCCCGCAACCTGATGGGTGCGGGGCGGTGGGTGGTTCTAGGTTGTCGACCTAAGCTGCCCCCGCCCCGTGGCCAATAAGGAGTACCACAAGGCCCAGGCCTACCAGGACGACCGGCAGGAGGATCGCGCTCAGAGCGGTGACGGCCGCGGCCGACGCCTGATCGGCGGTGCCGACCATGGCTGCGGAACTCGGGAGCGGATGCGTCATGCCCCAGTTCTAAAGAATTCCCGAAGGCTTGTCAACCGAATGGGTGGATCATTGACAAAACAAATAGCTTCATTCGCCGTCGCCGGATCCGGTGCGGAGCGCTGCGGGAACGGAGCTAGGATGAAACGCAGGAGTTTGCCATGCGATCCGATACGGTAAAGAAGGGCATCGAACGCGCCGGTCACCGCAGCCTGCTCAGGGCGACCGGCCTGAAGGACGAGGACTTTGCCAAGCCGTTCATCGGCATCGCCAATTCCTACACCGACATCGTGCCAGGCCACATCCACCTGCACGACTTCGCCGCGGTGGTCAAGCAGGCGGTGCGGGAAGCGGGCGGAATTCCGTTCGAGTTCAACACCATCGCCGTGGACGATGGCATCGCCATGGGCCACCTGGGCATGCGCTACTCGCTGCCGTCCCGGGAGCTGATCGCCGACGCGGTGGAGACCATGACCCTGGCCCACTGTTTCGATGCCCTCATCTGCATCTCCAACTGCGACAAGATCACGCCCGGCATGATCATGGGCGCCCTGCGGGTGAACGTGCCGTCCATCTTCGTCACCGGCGGGCCGATGCTGGCCGGCACCCAGGCCGACGGCAGCTCCAGCGACCTGATCACCGTGTTCGAAGGGGTGGGCAAGGTCCAGAGCGGCGAAATGACCGAGGCGGAGCTGGGCCGCCTGGAGGCGTCGGCGTGTCCCACCTGCGGCTCCTGCTCCGGCATGTTCACCGCCAATTCCATGAACTGCCTGCTGGAGGCCATCGGCCTGGCCCTGCCCGGCAATGGCAGCATCCCCGCGGTGGATCCGCGCCGGCTGGACCTGGCCAAGGTCGCGGCCCGCCAGGTGCTGGAACTGCTGCGCCGGGACCTGAAGCCCCGGGACCTGGTGACCCTGGACTCCCTGGACAACGCCTTCGCCCTGGACATGGCCATGGGCGGCTCCACCAACACCGTGCTGCACACCCTGGCCATCGCCCATGAGGCCGGCCTGGACTTCCCGCTGGAGCGGCTCAACGCCATCTCCGCGGCCACTCCCTGCATCTGCAAGGTCTCGCCGTCGGCGCCGGACGTGCACATCCAGGACGTGGACCGGGCCGGCGGCATCAGCGCCATCCTCAACCAGCTGGCCCGCAAGCCCGGCCTGCTGCACCTGGATGCCATGACCGTCACCGGCGGCACCCTGGGCCAGACCATCGAGGGCGCCAGCATCCAGGATCCGGCCATCATCCGCACCCTGGAGGCGCCGTTCACCGCTGATGGCGGCCTGGCCGTGCTGTACGGCAACATCGCCCCCCAGGGCAGCATCGTCAAGAGCGCCGGGGTGGACCCCTCCTGCTACGTGTTCGAGGGCCCGGCGGTGGTGTTCGAAAGCCAGGACGAGGTGCTGGCGGCCCTGGCCAAGCGCGAGGTGGTCCCGGGCCAGGTGGTGGTCATCCGCTACGAGGGGCCCAAGGGCGGTCCGGGCATGCCGGAGATGCTGTCGCCCACCTCGATGATCAAGGGGCAGGGGCTGGGCAAGTCGGTGGCGCTGATCACCGACGGCCGCTTCTCGGGCGGCACCGCCGGCCTGTGCATCGGCCACGTGAGCCCCGAGGCCATGGAGGCCGGCCCCATCGCCCTGGTGCGCAACGGCGACCGGATCCGCATCGATATCCCGGCCCGGAGCCTGGAGCTGTGCGTGGCACCCGAGGAACTGGCCCGGCGCCAGGCGGACTGGGTCAAGCCCGCGCCCAAGATCCGCAACGGCTGGCTGGGCCGCTACGCCAGCATGGTCACCAGCGCCAGCCGGGGGGCGATCCTGGTGGCGCCGGAATAGGGCCCCGCGGCCCCCTGCAACGGCAAACGGCATGGGCCTTGGCCCATGCCGTTTGCCGTTGCGGGCCGTCCGGTCCTATGGATTGGCCGTGGCCTTGTAGACCTGCTTGCCGTCCTTGATCTGGATGATGACGGCGGACTTCACCGGGTTGCGGTGGTCGTCGAACTTGATGTTGGTGGCCACGTAGGCCAGGGTGGCGTAGGCGTCGGGCACGGTGTTGTACTTGACCTTGACCTTGTCCTGCTCGATGAGCTTGGTGTACACCGTGGCCCCTTCGGCGGGATCGCCCTTGTCGTCGGCGAACACCAGCTTCACCTGCTTGCCCAGGAGGCCGCCCTTGGCGTTGGCCTCGGCCACGGCCATGTCATAGCCCTCGCGGGTGGACGTGCCGAAGGTAGCCGCTTCGCCGGTGAGCGGGCCGACGCCACCGATCTTGATCTCCTTGGCATGGTTACCGCAGGCCAGGAAGGCTCCGGCCAGTGCGACCGCGATGGCCACCGATACGAACGTGGACTTCATGGGTGCTCCTCTGCATTCCGCGCATTCCGTCCCGGATTCAAGCTCCGGCCCCGGGCTGCCGTTGATGTCTAGGTGATTCCGTCCGCTCCCGATCTGGTTCCCGCCTTCATCCCGCACAGCCTGTTCCTGCTGGGCCTGGCCCTGTTCAGCCTGGTTTCCCTGCATTCGCTCCTGCTGGCGCTGGGCCACCGCGGCACCGAGGGCCTGGGCCCATTGCTGGCCGCCACCTGGGTGCAGGGCCTGGGCCTGCTGGCCCTGCTGGGCTCCCCCTGGCTGGGCGGGGCGCCGGCGGGGAATCTGCTGCTGCTGCTGGGCGCCGGCTGCGGGCTATGGGCCATGCGCCGCTATGCGGGACGTCCGGCCCGCCTGGACCGCTGGGGCTGGATCGCCCTGGGCAGCTGGATCGTGGTGGCGCTGGGGTTCCGGGCCATGGGTTTCCACTGGGTGCAGGAGCTGGCGGTGCCCGCGGCGCTGACCGTCCTGGCCCTGGGCCTGTCCCGGGAGCTGGGGCTGCTGGCCTGGCAGGGCGTGCCGGCCAGCCTGGCCCGGGTGGCGGCGGGGACGGCGGCGCTGCTGGCCGTAGCCGCCCTGGTGGCCGGCGGGGCGGCGGTCATGACCCCGGCGGCCAGTGCCTGGCGCACGCCGGCAGGGCGCGCCTGGTTCGTCCTGGGCTGCCTGGGGACGCAGCAGGGGCTCGCCGTGCTGCTGGCCCAGATCCAGGGCCAGCGGGTGCTGGCCGGGCTCCGGCGCCTGACCGGCACCGACCCGGCCACGGGCCTGGCCAGCGCCCAGGGGTTCCGGGACCGCCTGGAACGGGCGGTGGCCCGCAGCGCCCGCACCGGGCGGGTCACCAGCATCCTGGTCCTGGAACTGGACGATTTCCAGGACCTGCTGGAGGCCCACGGGGCGGCGCCCCTGGCGCACATCCTGGAAGCCTTCGCCATCACCCTGAACCGGACCCTGCGCGAGGCGGACCTGTGTGGCCGGCTGGAAGGTGGCCGGTTCGCCGCCCTGCTGCACCAGACCCAGCCCGGAGAAGCGCTGCTGGCCGCGGAGCGGGTGCGGGCCACCTGGGCGGATCTGCCGCTCACCCAGGGCTCCCGCAGCTTCCACGCCACCCTCAGCGGCGGGGTGGCCAGCACCCGCGAGCTGGTATCCGGCTGCCAGGAACTGCTGGAGCTGGGCCTGCACCGGGCGGCCGCGGCCCGGGACGCGGGCGGCGACACGGTGCTGGGCGCGCCGACGGAGTGAGCCCGGCGGAACCATGGTGTTGGCCCCGTCGTTGGGGACCAATGGCCGTTCTACTGAAAAACCCTTGTATTTTGAGCCAAAACCGAAAAGAATTATGACTTCTGGTCCTGCGAGATCCTGTGGCGGAGAGACTGGATTTAGACTCAAACGACAACCGGTTTTACCGGGGCGTCTGCCTGGCCACATGACAACCTTGCATGCCATGGTCCACTGGACTGTCCCGGAGGGGGTGATGCTGTTCCGAGCCAGAGATGAATCTGGTCATCGCTGCCGATAGTGAGGCTTTGTGACGGTTTCCAGAGGGGCGTACATCTAACCATTACATGAATTAATAATAAAATAAAAAAAGTTCTCAAATGAAATTGCTCACTGGCCAAGTTTAGACCGATCCTTTCGCATGTAAGCCCTTGTCCCGGGCCCCGCGCCCCTTACGAATCAGCCGATGGTTGGAGGTGAAATGATCAAGCACTGGTTCCGGGACCTCCCGGTGAAACGGAAAATCACGTTGGTGGTGGGATACTTTTCGCTGGCCCTGATCACCATCCTGGGGCTGGCGATCCGGGATGTCAGCGGGGCCCAGCGGCGCGCGGAAGTCATGTACCAGCAGAATCTGCTGTCGACCGGGGACCTGACCGTGGTGCGCACGTCCCTGCTGCGGGCCCTGGTGCTGGCGAACAACGTCCTGCGTGCCTCGGGTCCGGAGCAGGCGGCCAGGTTCGAAGCCGACATGGCGCAGATGGACAAGAACTTCGACGCGGCCTGGGACCGCTACCAGAAATCCTGGACCACGGACACCGCCCGGCAGGTGGGCCCCCAGTACCTGGCGCTCGCCCTGGAACAGCGGCGGATCCGGACCGACCTCCTGCTGCCCCTGGCGAAAAAGGGCGCCTACGACGAGGCCAAGAAAGTCCTGAACGAACAAATGGACGCTTCGGACAGCAAGCTCGGTCCCTTGGGCGGGCAGCTGGTGAAGGACAATTCGCAACAGGCCGCCGAAGCCCTGAAGTCCGGACGCGGGGAGTACCTGCGGGGCATGATCGGCGGCATCAGCTTCTCCATCGTGGCCATTCTCCTGGGATCGCTGCTGGGCGTGGTCCTGGTCAAGGGCATCCACGACCCCCTGGCGGAGTTCAGCCAGGTGCTTGGGGCTGTGACCCGGGGCGACCTGACGGTGCAGGCCTCCGTGGGCCGCAAGGACGAATTCGGCACCCTGGGCGATGGCCTGAATCAGATGGTGGCCGATCTGCGCAACGTGCTGCAGGGGGTGCGCGGCAGCGTGGAAGGGGTCGCCAGCGGCGCCACCCAGCTCTCCGCCTCGGCCGAAGAGATGGCGGCCACCTCCGCGGGCATCGCCGAGACATCCGACCGGCTGCGCTCGGGCAGCGAACGCATGGCCGCCGCGGTGACGGAACTCTCGGCCTCGATCGACGACGTCAACACCGGCGCCCAGGCGTCCCTTGAACGCCTGGACCAGGCCCTGGAGCTCACCGGCAAGGGCCAGGCGGCGGGGACCAGCACCCACACCGCCATGGGCGAGATCGCCGAAACCGCTGGCCAGATCTCCCAGGCGGTCACCGTGATTGAGGAGATCGCCAACCAGACCAACCTGCTGTCCCTCAACGCCGCCATCGAAGCGGCCAAGGCCGGCGAGCATGGCAAAGGCTTCTCCGTGGTGGCCGAGGAAGTGCGCAAGCTGGCGGAGCGCAGCGGCACTTCGGCCAACGAGGTCGCCGAGCTCATCAAGGCGGCCCGGACCGCGGTGGTTCAGGGCGAGCACACGGTCAACACCTCGGTCGATACCCTGAAGGCCATCCGCTCCGGCCTGGACCAGTTCGCCAGCCAGACCCGGCGGGTGGCGGCCGCCACGGTGGAGCAGGCCCGGGCCGGCGCCGATGTGGCCAGGCAGGTGGAGACCAGCTCCCTGGAGGCCGTGACGGTGGCCCAGGCCATCGCCCAGATGTCCGTGGCCAACCAGGAGGTGGCCCGGACCGCCATGGACCTGACCCGGCTGAGCGAGGGACTCCAGCAGCAGGTGGCACGCTTCACGCTATAGGCGCCTGTCCATCCGATAACTGCAGCCATCCACACACCGAGCAGGAGATAGCCATCCATTTCCCCAAGCAACCCGGCGCATCCACGTCACCCTTTCCTGATTCCCCGCGAAGTCCGGAAACGGCTGCCAGCCTTGGCTGGACGCCCCTTCTGAACGCCCTGTCCCAGGGGGTCATCCTGAGGGGTGCCGATGGCCTTTGTCTTGAGGCCAATCTGGCCGCCTCGAGGATCCTGGGCGTGGACCGGGAAGCCTTGCTTGGCCGGGAACTGTCACGACTCCTGGTCCGGTTGCGCGACGCCGAGGGCGCGGATTTGGCCTTTGGCGATGCCCCTGGCCAGATGGCGCTGGACACCGGGCAACCGGTGGGCAGGAAGACCATCGGCTGGGTTCGGGCGGACGGGACGACCCTCTGGCTGGAGGTGTCGGCTGAAAGCGTCAGCCCGGAAGCGGTGCTGGTCAGTTTTGCCGACATCACCAGCCGGAAACAGGCCGAAGACGACTTGCGCAGGTCGGAGGACAGGTTCTCCAGGGCCTTCCATGCCAGCCCGGACAGCGTGAACGTCAACCGCCTGTCGGATGGCGTCTACCTGGAAGTGAACGAGGGCTTTTCGCGCATGACCGGATATTCGGCGGCCGAGTGCCTGGGCCGGTCCGTGTCGGCAGGGGGCCTTGATCTCTGGGTGAACCAGGCGGACCGTGAGCGCATGAAGGCTCAGCTGTGCGCGACGGGGCGGATCACGGGCATGGAGGCGGCTTTCCGCAAGAAGGACGGAAGCGTGCTGGTGGGCCTCTTCTCCGCCAGCTTGATGGAGGTGGACGGGGAACCCTGTGTCCTCAGCCTGACCCGGGACATCAGCGAACTCCGGGCCCAGGCGCGCCAACTGGAGCGCATGACCCAGCTTTATGCCGCCCTGAGCCAGGTCAACCAGGCCATCGTGTGGGCGCCCAAACGGCAGGCCCTGATGGACCGGATCTGCATGGCCCTGGTGGAACACGGGAAGTTCAGCATGGCCTGGATCGGATGGCAGGATCCCGCGACCCGGGCCGTGACCGTGGCCAGCAGCTACGGTGACCGGGACGGCTACCTGGAGGGTGCGCTGGTCGGCAGCGATGAGACCCCCTTCGGCCCGGGCCCGGTCGGGACCGCCCTTCGGGCCGGCCGACCCTGCATCGTGAACGATTTCCTCGGGTCCGAGCAGGCGGAACCCTGGCGCAGCGCCGCCCTGCGCTCGCGGTTTGCGGCCATGGGCGCTTTCCCCATCCGCATAGGGGGCGTGGTCTGTGGCGTTCTGGCCGTGTATGCCGGCGACCGGGACTTCTTCGGCGACCACGAAGTGGACCTCCTGGAAGAAGCGGCCGGGGATGTCTCCTTCGCCCTGGAGCACCAGGACCTGGCCTTCCGCCGGGAGGAGGCGGAAGCGGCGCTGCGGCAGCAGAAAGCCGAGTTCGAAACGATCTTCAACCTGATCCCATTGGCGATCTGTTACAAGGACACCGACCACCGGTATATCCGGGTGAACGATGCGGCCTGCGGGAATATGGGGCTGACCCGGGAACAGATCGAAGGCCGCACGACGGGCGAACTGTTTCCCGCCTCCGCCGAAGTCTTATGCCGGGAAGACCAGGAGGTCATGGCCACCGTGCGGGCGAAACTGGGCATCCTGCAGCGGCTCCGGATGGCCGGCGGGGACCTGCGGCAGTTCCGCGCCAACAAGGTCCCGGTCATCGATGCCCAGGGTGAGGTGTCCGGACTGATCGCCATCATGGAGGACATCACCGAACAGCAGCGGATCGAGGCGAGCCAGCGCTCACTTGAGGAACAACTTCAGCAATCTCAAAAAATGCAAAGCCTCGGCCAGCTTGCTGGCGGAATCGCCCACGATATGAACAACGTTCTGGCGGCGATCCTGGGCCTGGCTTCCGCCCATCGGCTGGACGGACCGGAAAACCCCTCCACCGAGCAGGCCTTCGAAACCATTTCGAAGGCCGCCGCCCGGGGCGGGAAGATGGTGAAAAGGCTGCTGAGCTTCGCCCGGCAGATTCCAGCCGAAGTGCGCGCGCTGGATCTGAACGCCATGATCCGGGAAGAGGTGGAGCTCCTGGAACGGACCCTGCTTTCCCACATCGGCCTGGAGATGGACCTGGAGCCCGACCTGCGGCCCATTCGCGGCGACGCGAGCAACCTTTCCAACGCCTTGTTGAACCTGTGCGTCAATGCCGGGGACGCCATGCCGGAGAACGGGACCCTTTCGCTCCGGACCCGAAACCTCGCCGATGGGTGGGTCGAGGTGCAGGTGGAAGATACCGGCAGTGGGATGACCGATGCGGTCCTGGCCAAGGCCCTGGATCCCTTTTTCACCACCAAGCCCCAGGGCAAGGGCACCGGGCTGGGCCTGTCCATGGTCTACGGCGCCGTGCAGGCCCACGGCGGCAGGCTGGACATTCAGTCCCGGCCCGGGGTGGGCACCCGGGTGAGCCTGCGCTTTCCGGCGGGCCAACCGGTCCCTCCTGGCGCGGGGCTGCCAGAACGCCCGGAACAGCCATCCCTTCCAGGCTCCTTGACGATGCTCCTGGTGGACGACGATGAGCTGGTTCGGATGTCGCTCATGGATGTCCTGCAGGTCCTTGGGCATCAGGCCACGGCGGTGGCAAGCGGCGAGGAGGCCATCCATAAGCTCGAAGCCGGCTTCCAGCCTCAGGTGATCATCCTGGACATGAACATGCCGGGTCTGGGGGGGGCAGGGACGCTGCCTCGCCTCCGGGCCCTGCTTCCGGAGGTGCCGATCCTGCTCACGACCGGGCAGACCGACCAGAAGGTCCTGGACTTGATCCAGGCCCACCCGGCGGTCAACCTCCTGGCCAAACCGTTCAACATTGAAGAACTGCAACAGGTCCTGACGCGGATCGCAGCGGGATCCCTCGATTCTGGGCGGCCACCCCATTCCTGAAGAATTTCCCGATTTTTAATGGTTATCTGGAGCCGGGCCATGTATAATAACATGGTCTGGTCCTGCGAGCATTCGTGGCGGAGAGATCGGGTAATAGTGGGAATGCTACCAAATGATTCTCCTGAATTCGTGGGAACACCAACGAATGGGGATTTCGTACTCACACGGGAGACAGCCCTTCTTGTCATCCCGGGTCTCGTCGAGCACCCCAGCGGGCGGAGTTCTATGGGGTCCGGAAGGAACCCGCGCACCCATTCGTATGACGACAGCAGTTAGAGCCCAGGATGCGTTCGAATTCGGGATCGTTGAGATGGTTCGGCAAGAAACCCGGATACCGGGTTCTGAAACGATCGACAGCCAGAAACGGTGATGCCTTCCAAGAATGCCTTTCCCTGAGGGTCCAATGGCCAAGACCATCATGATCATCGACGATTCGGCGAGCCTCAGGCAGGTGGTGGGCATCGCGCTGACCTCGGCCGGCTATGAGGTCCTGGAAGCCCGCGACGGCCAGGACGCCCTGGACAAGCTCACCGGGATCAAGATCCACCTGATGCTGTGCGATGTGAACATGCCCAACCTGGACGGCATCTCGTTCCTCAAGGCGTTGCGCCAGAACTCCGGCTACAAGTTCACCCCGGTCATCATGCTCACCACCGAGGCCGGCGAGGAAAAGAAGAGAGAAGGCCAGGCAGCCGGTGCCCGCGCCTGGGTGGTCAAGCCCTTCAAGCCCGAACAGCTGCTGCTGGCCGTCAGCAAACTCATTCTTCCCTGATCCATCCCAGGGTTGCAACCAGGCCGTTGGGCCAGGGGGTATCTTGCTCAGAATCGTCCCATCCACCCATGAAGAGGAGGCCGCCTGTTCCCTCGAGGGCGAATTCACCATCTACGAGGTGGCGGCGGCCAAGGCCCAGCTGTGCGCCGCCCTGGACCAGGCGTCCCGGCTGCAGCTCAACCTGGCGGGCCTGGAGGAGCTGGACACGGCCGGCGTGCAGCTGCTGGTCTGGCTCAAGCAGGAGGCCCACCGCAAGGGCAAGAAGCTGTCCCTGTTCGCCCACAGCCCGGCCGTGGTCGGGGTCTTCGATCTGCTTCAGGTGACCGGCCGGTTCGGCGATCCCATCCTCATCGCGCCACCCGTCGCGCCATTCGTTGCATAGGGGCTGAACCATGGATCTCGATCAGGCAAAACAGACCTACATCATCGAAGCGCGGGAACTGCTGGACGCCATGGAGGAGGCCCTGCTCACGGTGGAAGAGACGAGCGATCGCTCGGAAGCCATCAACGCCATGTTCCGGGCCATCCACACCATCAAGGGCTCCGCCGGCCTGTTCGGGCTGGACGGGATCGTCCGCTTCGCCCACACCGTGGAGAGCGTCCTGGACCGGGTCCGCAGCCAGACGCTTGAACTGACTGCCGACCTGATCGGGCTCGTGCTGGGATGCCACGACCACCTGGCCCTGCTCATCGCCGGTATCCAGTCGGAGGCGGACCCGGCCCCGGAGGTGGTGGCCGCGGGCGAGCAGTTCCTGGCCCAGCTGGCGCCGTACCTGGGCGGCGGCCTGGCCAAGGCCGCGCCGGCGGGCCACGCGTCCAAAGCCTCCGTCCCCGCGTCCGGGGAGGCCCCCGGACGGGACTGCTGGCACCTGTCCCTGCGCTTCGGCCGGGACGTGCTGCGCAACGGCATGGATCCGCTGTCCTTCGTCCGCTACCTGGCCACCCTGGGCGAGATCGTGCACCTGACCTCCCTGTTCGGGCAGTTTCCGGAGCGGGACGCCTTCGATCCGGAGGCGTGCCAGCTGGGACAGGAGATCGAGCTGGACAGCCCGGCCGAGCGCGCCACCCTGGAGGACGTGTTCGAATTCGTGCGGGACGACAGCCAGATCCGGATCATCCCGCCGCACGCCAAGGTCGACGACTACATCCGCCTGATCCAGGAGCTGCCCGAGGAGGACCGCTTCCTGGGCGAGATCCTGGTGGCCGGAGGCTGCCTGACCCGGCGCGAGCTGGAGGAGGCCCTGAAGCTGCAGCGGAGCGAAGCCGGCGAGGAAGGCGCGGTTCCGGTACGCCGGCTGGGCGCCATCGTCATCCAGGAGCACGCGGTGCCGCCGCCGGTGGTGGCCGCCGCCCTGGAAAAGCAGAAGACGTTCCAGGACCGCCAGGCCCAGGAGTTGCGGGTGGTGAAGGTCTCGGCGGAAAAGCTGGACCGGCTGGTGGATCTGGTGGGCGAACTGGTGATCGCCGGGGCCTCGGCCCACGCCAAGGCCATCCTTGCCCAGGGCGGCCAGCCGCACGCCGCCGCGCTGCTGGAGGCCACCCTCACCGTGAACGAACTGGTGGAGGAGATCCGGGACAACGCCCTGAGCCTGCGCATGGTGCAGATCGGCGAGACCTTCAACCGGTTCCGGCGGATTGTCCGGGACGTCTCCCTGGAACTGGGCAAGGCCATCGAGCTGGAGATCCACGGCGCGGACACGGAGCTGGACAAGACCATCGTCGAGAAGCTGGCCGATCCGCTCATGCACATCGTGCGCAACGCCATCGACCACGGCATCGAACCGGTCGAGGTGCGCCGGGCCCGGAGCAAGCCGGAATCCGGGACCCTGTCCCTGTCCGCCCGGCACGAGTCCGGCAGCATCATCATCGAAGTGAGCGACGACGGCGGCGGCCTGAACAAGGACCGGATCCTGGCCAAGGCCATCGAGCGCGGCCTGGTCAAGGCCGGCGCCAGCCTCAGTGACCAGGAGATCATCAACCTGATCTTCGAGCCGGGCTTTTCCACCGCCGACGCGGTGAGCAACCTGTCCGGCCGCGGGGTGGGCATGGACGTGGTGCGCCGCAACATCGACGAGCTGCGCGGCACCATCGAGGTGGAGACCGAGCAGGGCCTGGGCACCACCCTGCGCATGCGGCTGCCGCTGACCCTGGCCATCATCGACGGGTTCCGGGTGGAAGCGGCCGGCGCCTCGTACGTGGTGCCCCTGGATGTGGTGATCGAATGCCTGGACCTGGGCCCGTTCCTGGAATCCGAACAGAACCACCTGATCAACCTGCGCGGGGAGGTGCTGCCCTTCCTCCGGCTCCGGGAGGTGTTCCAGATCCCCGGCGAGGTCCCGGCCCGGGAACGGGTGGTGGTGATCCAGCACGGTGAACTGCGGGCGGGCATCGTGGTGGACCGGCTGCTGGGCGAGTTCCAGACCGTCATCAAGCCCATGGGCAGGCTGTTCCGCAGGGCCAAGGGGATCGGCGGATCCACCATCCTGGGCACCGGGGAGGTGGCCCTCATCCTCGACGTGGCCCAGATGGTGCAGTTGGCCACCGAACGGCAGGTGCCGGACCGCAAACGCACCCCGATCCTCGCTTGATCCCACCAGGTTTCCAGGGATCCACCTATTTCAGGAGCCACACCCATGGCGGAATTGATCAAGTTCAGCAAGCGTCAAACCCAGTCCCTCGCCACCGCCCAGGTGGAGAAACGGGAACAGTACCTGGCCTTCACCCTGGGCGGCGAGACCTTCGCCATGGATATTCGTTCCATCCGTGAAGTGATCCAGTTCGGCGGCATCACCGAAGTGCCGCTGATGCCGCCGTTCATCCGCGGCGTCATCAACCTGCGGGGTTCGGTGGTGCCGGTGATCGACCTGTTCGTGCGCTTCGGCCGCCCGGCCTGCGCCGTGGCCCACCGCACCTGCACCGTGATCCTGGAATTGGCCCAGGGCGACAGCACCGCCGAACTGGGCGTCATGGTCGACAATGTCAGCGAAGTGCTCTCCATCGCCGCCAGCGAGGTGGAGCCCGCACCAGCCTTCGGTAGCGACATCCGGGCCGAATTCATCGCCGGCGTGGCCAAAGTCGGGGAACGGTTCGTCATCCTTCTGGATGTGAACCACGTCCTGTCCGTGGATGAAATGGCGGCACTGGTCGGATAGGTACCGTGAACAAGCTGTTGGAGGAGATCCGGGACAGCGCCCTGAGCCAGCGAAGGGTGCAGATCGGTAGACCGGCCCAACCATCCCATTTGGAGTATCGCATGCAGCCCCACCAACATCTCGGATTGAACCTGCGCCTAGGCCTCGGCTTTGGCTTCGCCGCAGTGCTCGGCTTCCTGGGGGCAAGCGCCTCCGCCGGCGCCTTCAGGCCCCTGGCCGCGGCCGGGCTTCTGGTTGCCCTGGTCCTCGCGGTCGGCATCGGGGTGGTGATGGCCTGGCAACTGCGGAGGGAACTGGGGGCCGAGCCGGCCCTGCTCGGCGCGCTCGCCGACCGGATCGCGGCGGGGGACCCCGCCGCGGCCCGGTACCTGGCGCCTGGCCAGGGCAGTGGCCTGCTGGCCGCGCTCCAAAGCCTGGCGGCCCAAGGCTTGGCCATGGAGGCCCTGGTGGCTGAAGCCAGCAGGCTCAGCCAGGCGGCGGTGGAAGGCAAACTTGCGATCCGGGCCGACGCCTCCAAGCATCCAGGCGACTTCGGCAAGGTTATCCAGAGCATCAACGAGACTCTGGACGCGGTCCTGAAGCCGGTGCACATGGTGGCGGACCGCCTGGACCGGCTCGGCAGGGGCGAAATCCCGGCGAAGGTCAGCGAGAACCTGCAGGGCGAGTACGGCAACCTGAAAGACAGCCTGAACGCCAGCATTGACGGCCTGCAGGGCCTGGTGGAGGCCAACCGGGTGCTGCAGGCCATGGCCGTCAACGACCTGCGCAAGAAGGTCGAGG
>Ga0302279_10003044_pt1 | contig 21429 bp, 19 predicted proteins | sample III_Bog_N3_3_FD_194541 | JGI IMG/M metagenome (GOLD analysis project Ga0302279, IMG submission 194541) | Peat permafrost microbial communities from Stordalen Mire near Abisko, Sweden - III_Bog_N3_3 | ecosystem: Environmental > Terrestrial > Soil > Wetlands > Peat | place: Sweden: Abisko...
TGTGTTGGACCAGGACACCTCCCTCTCCGCGTTGTGATGTCTCAGGACATCGGAAACATCTGAACCCACGGCCGGAGGCGAATTCACCGCCTCCGGCCGTGGCTTTTCCCGGTCGGTTGGTAGTCCCTGGTCGGATCCAGCACCAGCTCGCGGAGCAGCTCGCCGGTGGCGGCGTCGACGATCCGGATGTGCCGGTCCTGGACGAGGAGCACCACGTGGGTTCGGGCGTGGGCTCGGCCGATCCCGATGTGGTGGAGCCGGCCGTTGTAGCGGATGGTGACCGCACCGGAGCCGTCGATCCTGTCGGTGCGAACGCGGCTGTGAGGGTCGGTGATCCGTCCCCCCGCTGTGGCCTTCGGACGTGCCTGATAGGCCGTTTCGGGCGTGGCGTGCTGGGGCAGGGACCGGTGGGGGCGGCGGGTGTTGTACTCGTCGACGAAGCGGTCGAGGAGCACCTGGAGTCCCGCCAGGTCCTTCGGCTGGACGGCCTGGGCCCGGAGCCACTTCTTCATGGTCTGCTGGAACCGCTCGACCTTTCCGCAGGTTGTCGGATGGTTGGGCCGGGAGTTCTTCTGGACGACCCCGAGACGGGCCAGCTCGGTCTCGAGCCCGTTGCGGCCGCCCCTGCCGCCGGCCAGCCGGGTGGTGAAGACCATGCCGTTGTCCGTGAGCGTGGAGGCGGGAATGCCGTGGTCAGCGACGCAGGCGCGGAACGACGCCACCACGATGGGCCCGGTCACCCGCTCGTGGACGGTGACCCGCAGCGCCTTGCGGGAGTGGTCGTCGAGCCAGGACAGGATCTCGGTGTCGGCACCGGGCCCCCGCCTCGTCCCAGCCAGCCGGTAGTGGGTGAAGTCGGACTGCCAGCACTCGTTGGGCTGGTCGGCGGCGAAGCGGATGTAGGAGGACTTGGGGCGCTTCTCGGGGGCGGGCTCGACCAGTCCGGCCTTGACCAGGTGCCTGCTGATGGTGGACCGGGAGACGTCGATCCCGTCGTGATGGGTGAGGTGCCACCGGATGGTCTCAGGACCGGCATCGAGGCCCTTGTCGGTGAGCTCGTGACGGAGCTCGACGATCCGTCCCACGACCCTGTCGGCCACCGCACCGGGCGAGCTCTTCGGTCGTCTCGAGCGCGCCTCGAAGGCCGTCTCCCCCTCGTCCCGGTAGCGGGCGACGAGCTTGGAGACCCAGCCGGGCGAGACCCCGTAGGTGCGGGCCACCTCGGCCTGGGATCGGCCCTCCACGATGACGGCGGTGATGATCAACCGGGTTCTCGACATGCCCGATCCTCAACGGACCGGAGTTTCCTATGTCGCGAGACACCCGTTTCCTATGTGTTGGACCAGGACACCTCCCTCTCCGCGTACCGGCCACGGGCCCTTCGACTGCGAAGGGCCCGAGCCGCGTCCGGACCCCGGGCCGCCGCCGGCCCCCCGCCCCGGTAGATTGGACCGGTGGCCGAGCGGTACTGGATCGAGACCTTGGGCTGCCCGAAGAACCAGGTCGACTCGGACAAGTTGGTCGGGACCCTGACCGGTGACGGCTTCGTGGCGGCCGCCTCCCCCGAGGAGGCGGACCTGGTGGTGGTTAACACCTGCGCCTTCATCGAGGCCGCCCGCCAGGAGTCGATCGACACCGTGCTCGCCCTGTCGGACACCCGTCGCGACGGCGCCCGGCTGGTGGTCACCGGCTGCATGGCCGAGCGGTACGGCGACGAACTGGCGTCCGCCCTGCCCGAGGTGGACCTGGTGGCCCCGTTCGGCGCCCCGCTGCACGACCCCGTCGGTCTGGAGCGGACCCCGGTGGTCCTCGGGGCCAAGCCCGTCTCCGCACCGGTCCCCGCCTTCGACCTGCTCAACCTGCCCCGGCCGCACGCCACCGCGCCCTGGGCGTACGTGAAGGTGGCGGAGGGCTGCGACCGGAACTGCGGGTTCTGCGCCATCCCGTCCTTCCGGGGCAAGCAGCGGTCCCGGCCGGTCGGGGCGATCCTCGACGAGATCGATCAGCTGGGCGGATCCGACGGCTCCCTGGCCGAGGTGGTCCTCGTGGCCCAGGACCTGTCGTCGTTCGCGCTGGACCGGTCGGGCGGCCGGGTCGAACCGCGTATCGACGGGCCGGCCGTCGGCGGTAACCGCCCCATCGTCGAGTTGGTGGCCCGGGTGTCCGAGCGGGTGCGCTGGACCCGGCTCCTCTACCTCTACCCGTCCACCCTCGACGACGCCCTCGTCGAGGCCATACTGGCGACCGGCGTGCCCTACTTCGATCTGTCCCTCCAACACGTGTCGCGACCCCTCCTCAAGCGCATGCGCCGCTGGGGCGAGGGGGAGCGGTTCCTCGAACGCATCGGCTCGATCCGTGCCGCGGAACCGACGGCCGCCTTCCGCTCGTCCTTCATCGTGGGCTACCCGGGTGAGACCGAGGAGGACCACGACCGGCTCCTCGGGTGGATCGGCGAGGCGCAGCTCGACTGGGTCGGGTTCTTCCCCTTCAGCAACGAGGCCGGCACCTATGCGGCCGACCTCGACGGCCAGGTGCCGGGAGAGCTGGTCACCGAGCGGATCCGCGAGTGCACCGAACTCCAGGACGCCATCACGGCGCGCCGCAGGGAGGAGCTCATCGGGACGACCATCGAGGTCCTGGTGGATGCCCCGGGCGAGGCCCGCTCGTACCGGGAGGCCCCCGAGATCGACGGCATCGTCACCGTGCCCGACCACCTGCCCGTGGGGACGTTCGTCGAGGTGGTCGTGGTGGATGCCGACGGGCCCGACGTCTCGGCCGTCGTCCCCGACGGCGGGCCGGAGGGCGATCCCACACCGCTGGTCATCGCCGGGACAGTCGCAGGGACACCGGGACGATGAGCGACGGCACGCTCGGGTCCGGCCTGCCCGCGACATCGGGCACGCCGGCACCGGCGTCCCCTCCCTCGGGCGCGCAACGGGCCACGACGTTCGGGCCCTCCGCGCTCCTCACCCCGGCCAACGCCATCACCGTGATCCGGGTCCTGGCGACGCCGGTGGTCGTCGTGCTGATCCTCCGGTGGGGGGCGAACTGGTTCACGTTCGTCTTCGGCGGGTTGCTGGCCCTGTCGGACGGCATCGACGGCTGGCTGGCCCGCAAGCAGGGGACGACCCGGTCGGGGGCGTTCCTCGACCCCCTGGCCGACAAGGTCGTGGTGCTCGGCGCGCTGGCCGCCCTGGTGGCCGAGGGCATCGTGTGGTGGCTCCCGGTGGTGATCATCGCCGTCCGGGAGATCTCCATGAGCATCTACCGGTCCGTGGCCGGTCGCCACGGGGTGTCGATCCCCGCCCGCAACTCGGCGAAGCTCAAGACGCTGGTGCAGGACATCGCCATCGGCATGTGCCTGGCCCCGCCGCTGGCCGGCCACTGGACCCTGCTCAACGCCGCCATGTGGGTGGCCGCCTTCCTCACTGTGTTCACCGGCGCGCAGTACTACGTCGACGGTCGCCGGGTGACGCGGTCGGCTGCCGTGCCGGGCGACACCGGCGGGGCGGCCTGAGCGACGTGCGGATCGAGATCGTCGCCGTCGGCACGGAGCTCCTCCTCGGCCAGATCGCCGACACCAACTCGCAGTGGCTGGGGGAGCACCTGGCCGCGCTCGGGGTCGGTTCGCACTTCCACCAGGCGGTGGGGGACAACCACGAGCGGATCGTCCTCGCCTTCCGTACGGCCCTCGCCCGCAGCGACGGGGTCATCGTCTGTGGCGGCCTGGGGCCGACCCACGACGACATCACCCGGGACGCACTGGCCGAGGTGATGAACGTGGCCCTGGTGCGTGACGAGTCGGTGGTGGAGCGGATCCGGTCGATGTTCGCCGGTCGCGGCCGGCAGATGCCCGAGTCGAACCTCCGCCAGGCGGACGTCCCCGCAGGTGCGTCCCTCATCCCGCAGACCAAGGGCACGGCCCCGGGGCTGATCTGCCCGGTCGGTCACAAGGTGGTCTACGCCGTCCCCGGCGTGCCCTACGAGATGTCCGACATGTTCGAGCGCGCCATCGCGCCGGACCTGCAGCGCCGCATGGCCGAGCGGGGGGAGCTCGAGGGGACGATCGCCAGCCGGGTCATCCGCACCTGGGGCATGAGCGAGTCGGGGCTCGGCGAGGCCCTGGCCGGCTTCATCTCCACCCTCGACGACGAGTCCCCCGGGACCGGCGGGGGCACGGCGACCCTGGCCCTTCTGGCCAGCGGGATCGAGGGCATCAAGGTGCGCCTCACCGTCCGGGCCGCCGACCCCGACGCGGCAACCGCGCTCCTCGACGGGCACGAGGCGACGGTGCGGGCGATCCTGGCCGACGCCGCCGGCGACGTCGTCTTCGGCGTCGACGACGAGGCCATCGAGGACGCGGTGGCCCGTGCCCTGGCGACCGACGGGCTGACGGTCGGGCTGGCCGAGTCGCTGACCGGTGGGCTCGCCGCCTCCCGACTGGTCAACGTGCCCGGGGCCAGTGCCTGGTTCCGCGGTTCCGTCGTGTCCTACGCGTCGGAGGTCAAGTTCGACGTACTGGGCGTGCCCGAGGGACCGGTCGTGTCCGAGGACGCGGCCCGGGCCATGGCCGAGGGGGCCCGACGGGTGCTGGGTGCCGATGTCGGCCTGTCGATCACCGGGGTGGCCGGCCCGGCGCCCCAGGACGACCAGCCGCCGGGGACCGTCTTCGTCGGTCTGGCCCGGCCGGGGCGGCCCGCCGAGGCGTTCGCCTTCACCGTCCCCGGGGACCGGGCCCGGGTGCGCCAGTACGCCACCATCGCCGCGCTCGACCTCCTGCGCCGGTCGCTGGCGGTGCCGGACCGGTACTGACCGGGCCGCGCACGCGATCAGGTCTTGGTCTTGGCCTTGGCCGGGGCCGAGGTGGTGGGAGCGGGGGTGGTGGTCGTGGGCGGTGCCGCGGCCGTCGTGGTCACCGGGACGCCGACCGGCGCGAGCTCCTCCCAGGTGTTGCCGGGGTGGAGGGTGATGGGCGATCCGTCGGCCGCCGTCAGCGTGGCCGGCTGGGTGAGGCTGGACCGCGTCCAGGTGCCGGTGATGGCCATCCCGTCCCGCAGCACGACCACCGGGCCGGTCCCGGTGGCGGTGACCTCGACCTCGTGGCCCCCCTCGCTGTTCTCCACCCACGGCCCGATGAACGTCGGCACGGTCATGACGACCACGTTCGAGGCCGACGTCTGGCTGCCGTCCAGCAGCGTGTCGGGCACCCCGGAGTACGACCGGAGGTAGCTGGACGTCGCCGGGTTCCACGTCCAGGTCACGTCGGCCTCGGTGGAGAAGGGGACGTGGACGGTGAGCCCGGACCCTGGGACGGCACCCGGCGGCGGCGCCGGGGTGAAGGTGAACAGGGGTGCGGGGGGCGTCGTCCGGGAGGGGACCAGGACCCACACCGGGGCCGTGGCGGTGAACGTGTCGTAGGGGGCGTAGCGCCCGCTGGGGTGGAGGGTGATCGACCCGAGGCCCCCGTTGAGGACGTTCTCGTCCTGGAGGGGCGCGTCGGACAAGAGGTTCAGCACGGGGGTGATCCCACCGGCGTGGACGAACACCGGGTCGGACAGCTGGGAGAGGATGGCGACGTCGGGCTCACGGGCGGAGCGGAGGTCACCCACCGACGCCGCCCCCTGGCACTGGAAGACGGCGACCAGGCGGGTGTAGCTGCCTTCGACCGGCTCCTCGAAGACCACGTCGGCCTGGTTGAGGCCGGCCGAGGGCCGGTCGCCGGTGTAGTTGCCGATCTTGGCGGCCAACGCCGGCCGGGCCGGCACGACCCCGCCGGGGGCCGGCGTCCCGGTGAGGGGGCAGGTCGCCACCACCGGGGCCGCCGTCGAGGTGGTGGTCGTGGGCGGGGGGGCGGTCTTCTTGGTGGCCGTGGAGCCCCCGGCGACGACGGCCGCGACCACGCCGCCGACCACGAGGACGGCCACGGCACCCAGCACGTACCACTTCGTCCGCGATCCGCGGGTGCGCTGCTGGCGCAGCTCCTTGCGCGACATGATGGCCGGTGCCCCCGATTCGGGGGCGGGATCGGTGGGTGTCAGGGCCTGCCCGGGGGTCGCGTCGGGGGGCTCGGGGGTCGTCGATTCGTCGTCCGGCATCACGGGGACGCTACTTCGGTCGGGGCGTGCCACCGGTGCAGCCGGGGATCACCCATCGAACATGCGTTCGGGTCTACAGTGGCCGTGTCGTACCGCAGTGAGCGTCGTATCGCAGTCGGATCCGCACCGGGTCCACTGCGGGTCGAACCCCGGGGACAGCCCCCCGGGAACGGTTCCGGAGGACGGGTGTCACAGCCCTTCCGTACGGTCGGCCGGGTCAAGTGAACGACAGCACCGAGGAGAAGCAGACAAGACATGGAACGTGACAAGGCACTCGACATGGCCCTGGGGCAGATCGAGAAGCAGTTCGGCAAGGGATCGATCATGCGGATGGGCGAGAACCTCCACATGAACATCGAGTCCATCCCCACGGGGGCGCTCGCCCTCGACCTCGCCCTCGGCATCGGGGGCCTCCCCCGTGGCCGCGTCGTCGAGATCTTCGGGCCCGAGTCGTCGGGCAAGTCGACACTGGCGATGCACGTCGTGGCCGAGGCCCAGCGCAACGGGGGCATCTGCGCCTACATCGACGCCGAGCACGCCATGGACCCGGTCTACGCAAGGGCCATCGGCGTCAACATCGACGACCTGTTGATCTCCCAGCCCGACACCGGCGAGCAGGCCCTCGAGATCGCCGACATGCTCATCCGGTCGGGTGCGCTCGACGTCCTCGTCATCGACTCGGTCGCCGCTCTCACCCCCCGCGCCGAGATCGAGGGGGAGATGGGCGACTCCCACGTCGGCCTCCAGGCCCGGCTCATGTCCCAGGCGCTGCGGAAGATCACGGGAACCCTGTCCAAGTCCCAGACGATCGCCATCTTCATCAACCAGCTGCGGGAGAAGATCGGCGTCATGTACGGCTCGCCCGAGGTGACCCCCGGCGGCCGGGCGCTCAAGTTCTACTCGTCGGTGCGCCTCGACATCCGGCGGATCGAGACCATCAAGGACGGGGCCGACCAGGTCGGCAACCGGACCCGGGTGAAGGTGGTCAAGAACAAGTGCTCCCCGCCGTTCAAGCAGGCGGAGTTCGACATCGCCTTCGGCAAGGGGATTAGTCGTGAGGGCTCACTCCTCGACGTCGGTGTCGAGCTCGGCTTCATCAAGAAGTCCGGCGCCTGGTTCACCTACGAGGGCGAGCAGCTCGGGCAGGGCCGGGAGAACGTCAAGAGCTTCCTGACCGAGAACCCGCAGCTCATGGCCGAGGTCGACGAGCGCATCCGCGAGCACCTGGCCGCGGACAACGCGGCCAAGGCCGCTGAGCGGGCGGGTGAGCACCTCCCGCCCGTCGTGGACCTGATGCTCGACGACGAACCGATCACGTTGAGCGACTGACGCGTCGTACCCGCCGACGCGGGGATCGGGCCCGGCCGCACCGGCTGGCCCGGTCCGCTCGTCGGCATCCCCTGCCGGCCCGGGCCGCCCCGCTGCGGCCCGGGCCGCTGCACGTCCCGGGCCCGGTCCGCTCCGGGGCGTGGGCTACGGCTGGTGGAGAACGGTCCGCCAGGTCCCCTTCGACGGCGTGGTGATGCTGGCCGGTGCGGACCCGAGGACCGAGTACACGTTGAGCATGATCCGCTGCAGGGGCGCCGTCACCCCGGGGATCGGCGCCGGGTAGACGTTCGGCGGGATCAACGGGGCGTCGGCCAACTGGGCCACCCAGGTGGCGTTCCCGGTGTCGAGCACCCCACCGCCACCGGGCACGGTGAACCAGGTCATGTCGGAGAAGTTGCCGTGGCGGTTGGCGATCGGCGAGTGGGCGATCACGTCGGCATTGGCCGGTGACGACGGACCCGGTACGTAGCGGTCGAACTCACCCTTCACGGCGCGGGGCAGGTGCTGGCCGGCCGTCAGACCGGTGCCCGCCAGGGCCCACGAAGTCGGGTCGGCGATGACCATGTCCGCCTCCGCATCGATGTCCTGGTACATGCCGCCGGTCAGCGTCGACTCGGGGTTCGACACCGGGGCCTGGTCCCAGTTGACGGTCACCACGGCGTTGTCCTTGCCGGTCATCGGATCCTCGGCGGCGGACTTGTAGCAGACGACGTGCCGGTCGGGGCCGAGTGGTGACGGCTCGAGCCGGATCTGCCGGTAGCAGGCATTGGCGCCGAGGAACGCGAGGTTCAACCCCTGCTGGAGCGCGGCCTGCGCGTTGTCACGCATGGCCAGCGACCAGTACTCGTCGTGGCCGAGACTGAACAGGGCCCGGTGGTTGGGGAGGACCTCGGGCCGTTCGTGGAGGTCCACGTCGGTCCAGTACGACACGTCGAGCCCCAGCTGCTCGGCCTGGAACACGACCGGCAGTTCATTGCCCACGAAGTCCGACGCGCCCGACGCCCAGTCGTGGCTGTAGGGGCGGTCGTAGGAGACGATGCGGGCCCGGTCGGCGTAGGAGCCACCGCCCGAGCTCTGCGTGTACGTCAGGGCTCCACCATTGTTGCCGTAGTAGAGCGAGTACCCGCCCCAGCGGTTGTACGCCTGCCAGCTGGTGACGCCCTGCATGATGAGGATGGCCGAGTCCGAGGCGTCGTCCCGCACGCACAGCGGCACGAACCCCTGCTCGCCGTCGGAACCGACCAGCTTCAACAGGTACGCGCCCGGGGGCCACGTGGCGTCCACTTCGAACTGGATCGACGGTGTCCAGCCGCACTCGACGGTGTTGGTGGGTGCGATGAGCGCCGGCGGGGCCTGGCGGATCCCCGGCACCTCCACCGAGGTCCAGACCCGTCGGGCGCCGATCCCCTGGTAATAGCCCATCCGGTACGCCTCGACGTGGAACGTCGGTGCCTTGGTGTTGACCCGGAGCGTGACGGTGTCGCCGACCTGTGCGCTCACCCGGTCGGCGTAGCCCTCCATGTCCCCGGCGGCCTGGGGGGTGGTGACCCACCAGGCATCCCCGGTCCGGGCGTTCTCGGCGATGATGGCCGCCGACGTGGGGACCGCCACGCCCTCGACAGTGGCGAGCTGGGCACGGCCGGGTCGGGTCGTGGTCGTGGTCGATCCATGGGTCCCACTGTCCGACGTCACCGTGTCCGCCCGCCGCGTCGGCCCCGAGCCGTCCGCCGCCACGGCCACCACGGCCGCCGCCACCGCCACTCCCCCCACCGCTGCGGCACTGAGGAAGCGGCGCCGGCTCATGGTGGGGCGCTGCCGCTCCCCGTCGGTCGCACCGGTGGGGAGCGGGTCGGGTCTCGGACTGTGGGCGCCGGTTCGTGTCATGGATCGTGCCCCCGCCGTGACTGCCCCCACGGGCTGCCTCCGGCCGCGGTGGTCCCGACCACGTTAGTCACTGGCACCCGGTCGCGGAAGGTCACCGGACGGACCGGGGTCCGGTCTCCCGTCCGGCCCGGACCACGGCATCCTGGCGGTCGGTGCTCCGGCGTGCGTACGCTCGTGCGGCAGCCGGGCCCGGGGCGTGGAACCCCGGGGGACACGGTGCCGCGGAGGAGCCTCGACATGGAGTTCGGAATCATCCCGCCCGTCCGCACCGGGGCCACGGCCGACCCGGACTGGATCGCCTCCTTCGCCCGCCACGTCGAGGGCGCCGGATTCGAGTCGCTGGTGCTGGTCGAGCACGCGGTGGTCATCTCCGACTACACGAGCACCTATCCCTACGCGGCATCAGGGCGGATGCCGCTGCCCGACGACTGCCGGATCCCGGATCCGCTCGACCTGATGGCCTTCCTGGCCGCCGTCACCGACCGGATCACACTCGCCACCGGGGTGCTCGTGGTCCCCAACCACCAGCCCGTGGTGCTGGCCAAGCGCATCGCCACGGTCGACGTCCTGTCCAAGGGCCGGGTGCGGATGTGCCTGGGCGTGGGATGGATGGAGGAGGAGCTGCGGGCCACCGGGGCGGACCCCCGGACCCGGGGGCGCCGGATGGACGAGACCATCGAGGCCATGCGGGTCCTGTGGGCCGACTCCGGACCCGGGGGAGCCTCCCTCGACGGCGAATTCGTCCGGTTCGACCACGCCCACTCCTTCCCCAAGCCGGTCCGGCCCGACGGGGTGCCGTTGCACATCGGGGGGCACAGCGAGGCCGCGGCCCGGCGGGCCGGGCGCCTGGGCGACGGGTTCCAGCCGCTGGGCCTGTCCCCGGACGACCTGGTGCTCCGCATCGGGCAGATGCGCCGGGCGGCCGAGGAGGCCGGCCGCGACCCGGACGGGATCGAGCTCTCCGTGTCGGGCTACCTCCCGACCACGACGGAGGACGAGGTGGCCGCCGCGGAAGCCGCCGGGATCGACAGGATGCTGCTGTCGACGTCGATGAGCCAGGACCTCGACGGACTGGCGGAGGAGGTCTCGGCCTTCGCCGCCCGGTTCGGGCTCCCGGCCGGATCGACCGGACCGGGCGGTGGATGAGCAGCGGTGGATGAGCAGCGGTGGATGAGCGGCGGTGGATGAACGAGGACGGCGCGTTGCGGGCCCTGTCCGTCGGGTATGCGGCGGCGGTGGACGGGCTCGACGGGGAGGCGTTCGCCTCGCTGTTCACCGGGGACGGGGAGCTGTGGGTGCCGGACGTGTCCGTCGGCACCCGGCCCACCGTGTGCCGCGCGGGAGCCGACGCGCTCTCCCGGATCCCCTCGGGCCTGGCCCGCTACCACGTGACCCGTCACCGGGTGGGGCCGGCCGTGTACGCGGTCGACGGTGACTCGGCCACCGGCGCGGTGGCCGGGGTGGCCCATCACCTGACCGCGTCGGCCCGGTCCGGGGGTACCGTCCCGGGCGGTGGGCCGGGAACGGATGCCGTCTGGTACCTGGACTACCGGGACCGCTACCGCCGGGGCGCCGACGGGTGGCGGATCGTCCGCCGCGAGCTGCACCTGCGGTCGATCGAGACCCGCCCCGTCCCCCACGTCGGCCCGGCCCGCTGAACCACACCGTCCGGGGACGGGCCCACTGGTGGGGGCGTACGCTCGGGCCATGAGCCTGCCCGCCCCCCGACCCGACCGCACGTGCCTGGTGACCGGAACCTCCTCCGGCATCGGCGAGGAGATCGCCGGCCTCCTGGCCGCGCGGGGTCTGGGCGTGACGTTGGTGGCCAGGACCGAATCCAAGCTCCGGGCCCTGGCCGACTCGCTGGCCGCCCGCCACGGTGTGCGGGTGGAGGTCCTGGCGACCGACCTGGCCGACGTGGCCGCCCGCCGCGCGCTGCCCGCCCGGGTCACCGACCTCGGCGTCGAGGTCAACGTGCTCGTCAACAACGCCGGATTCTCCACGCTCGGGAAGGTCCACCGCTCCGATCCGGACCAGGAGATCGCCATGCTCCGGACCGATGTGGAGGCCGTCGTGCACCTGTGCTCGCTGTTCACGCCGGGTATGGCGGCACGTCGCAGCGGCTGCATCCTCAATGTCGCGTCGACGGCCGCGTTCCAGCCCATCCCCGGCCAGGCCGGCTACGGCGCCTCGAAGGCCTTCGTCCTGTCCTACAGCCAGGCCATCCGGCAGGAACTCCGGTCCGAGGGCGTGACCGTCACGGTCCTGTGCCCGGGCCCGGTCGACACCGGGTTCGGCGAGGCCGCCGGATTCGACCCCGACGAGGCGGCCACGCTGATGCCGCCGCCGTTCTGGGTACCCGTGGGCGACGTGGCGAAGGCCGCGGTGGACGGCATGGACGCCAACCGGGCGGTGGTCATCCCCGGCCTGACCAACCGGGTGTCGGCGCGGGCGGCATGGCTGACGCCCCGTCGGGTCCTCCTGCCCATGCTGGCCAAGGTGCACCCCGGCATGCGCGACGCCTGAGCCGGCATGGACGGCGACGACACGGTGCGGAGCGGACCCGGTTGGCTGCGGGCGGGCCGGGCCCGTCCGGCGGTGGCCGCCGCGGCCGACGTCGCCTGGCTGGCGGTCTTCGTGCTGATCGGCCGGTCGTCCCACACCGAGGGCGAGTCGCCGGCCGGCGTGGCCCGCACCCTGTGGCCGTTCGTCGTCGGCCTGGTGCTGGGCTGGGCGGTGGCGCGAGCCTGGCGCCGACCCGCCGCCGTGGTCCCGACCGGTGCGGTGGTCTGGCCGGTCTGCGTGGGGGCCGCCATGGTGCTCCGTGCGGCGTCCGGCCAGGGTGTGGCGGCGGCGTTCATCGGGGTGGCCCTGGCCTTCGTGGGGCTCGGGCTGCTGGGCTGGCGGGCCATCGCTGGTCTGGCTGTGCGGCGCCGGCCGACCGGGACGGCACCGGGCTGACCGACCGCCACGGGACCTCCGCCCGGCAGGCTCGCGGTGGCCGGGGATCGACCGGTGTCCTCGCCGCCGTATCGGCCGGTTCCGGGTTCGACTTGAGCGAATTTCCCAAAGAATTCCAGAATTTGTTCGCCAGCCCTCTGACCAGGGACTTCAGAGGTCCGAGCGGCCCGTGGGCACCAGGATCGGTGTGCGTCCGGCCCGATCCGGGGGGTCGGGACGGAGGCCCGGCGGCCGGTCAGCCGCCGAGGAAGGCCGCCAGATCGGGCGGGACGAAGTTGTGCTCCTCGGTGTTCTCGGCCTCGGTGAGCTCGACCATCCGGTCGACGACCTCCACCGGGTCGCGCTGGTCGTTCGTCACGAAGTCGCGCATCATCTCGAAGAGCGGGGTGGACCCGGCGTTCACGGCGTCGTCGCCGAACCACTCCCACATCGAGTCCGCCATGCGGTCGTTGAACCCGGTGAGGTAGGGACCGGGGTTGAGGAGGCAGACGTCGACCCCCTGTCCGGCCAGCTCGCCGCGCATGGCCTTGCCCATCGCCTCGAGCGCGTGCTTGGTCATCGAGTAGGGCCCGAAGGCCGGAGCCGACAGCACACCGGCGATCGACGACATGATGATGACCCGGCCCGAACCCTTCGCCACCATCTTCGGGAGGACCGCCTGGGTGACGGCGAGGGTGCCGAAGACGTTGACGTCGAACAGGCGCCGCACGCGGTCGATCGGGACGTCGGCCATGGGGCCGGTCTGGCCGGCGCCGGCGTTGTTGATGAGGACGTCGAGGTCCCATGCCGCCGCCCGGGTCACGTCGGCCGTGGTGATGTCGAGCTTCTCCACGGTGAGCTGCGGCGCCTCGTCCGCCAGCGCGGCGGCCTGGTCCTCGGTCTCGGTGGTGGCGATGACGGTGTGGCCCCGTTCGGCCAACGCCAGTGCGGCTCCCTTGCCGAAGCCGGATCCGGCGCCGGTGATCATGACGGTCTTGCTCATCGCGGCTCGCTCCTCGGGTGCGTGGTCACCGCACTCTAGACACCCCGGGTGCGCGGGACCGGAGCACGGTCAGGGGCGGAGGGCGTCGGCCAGCGGCTGGGGACCGGCCCGGTGGCGCAGCTCCGAGGTGGCGCCATCGGGGGAATCGACGTCGCTCCGGGTGATCCCCCGCATGATCAGGTCGGTCATGTCGTCGGCGTGGCGCTCGGGATCGAGTGGACCGTCCATGACGTCGAAGGCCTCGGACAGCGCGGTCAACGTGTAGGGGGCCTCGGCTCCGTGGCCCACCAGGAAGAAGAGCCCCCGCGTGCTAACCGGCCGGATCCGGCCCGCGGCGCGGAGCCGCTCCAGCAGCTCGCCGATGACCCCGAACATCGGCACCATGATGTTGTCGACGATGTAGCGGAGCCGGGTCGTCGACTCGAGACCCTCCTGGTTCATCAGCCGCCCGAGCTCGGGACGGAGCTCGGCGGCACCGAGGAAGGCACGGATCGTGGCCCGCAGATCGTCGAGGTCGTCGTGGGGCGCCACCACCGACAGCAGGTGCCGGCGCCGGCGGTCGATGTCCTCCACGAACCGCAGGAACCCGAGGTCCACTGCGGCGAAGTACAGGCGCTCCTTGGTCCCGAAGCGCTGGCTGATGGTCCCGTGGCTCAGCCCGAGGCGTGCATTGAGCATCCGGAGCGACATGGCCTCGTAGCCCTGGGCGGCGAACGCCTCCAGCGCGACCTCGAGGATCTCGTCGTCCTGGCGGATCCGGGGCCGGCCCCGCATTTCGCCGGGGGCGGGCTGCTCGACCGTGTGGATCTCACTCGCCTCGGTTTCCGACATGGTGATAACTCTAGCGAGTAGTCATCATCGGTCCAAGTGATTGACAGATGACCAGTAAATATCTATCCTGGTCGTGGACGAGTGGAAGAGGAGGCGGGCCATGGCGCTGCACGCACTGGTGGATCTCGAGTTGTCGGTTCCCGACCCCGACGCGCTGGTGGGTTTCTGGACCGGACTCGGCATGGAGCGGACGGACGCCACCACCCTGGGCACCGCCGACCGCCCGTCGCAGCTCCGGCTGGCCGAGAGCACCTACCGGCACGTGTCCGAGCTGCGCCTGGCCTGTTCGGACGAGTCGGACCTGGTGGGCATCCGGGACCGCCTGACGGGACTGGGGATCGACTCGACCATCGGGGACGGGGTGCTCCGGTGCTCGGACCCGCTGGCCGACCACGACGTGGTCGTCGAGGTCGCGCCGGCACCGCCGCTTACGGTGCCGGCGGCGCGTGTCATCAACCGACCGGGCGAGCTCGCCCGGGTGAACCGGCGTTCGTCGGCCGCCGTCCGACCGGTGCCGGCACCGCCCCGGCGGGTGGGCCACGTCGTGTTCGGCTGCACCGACGTGGCTGCCAGTGTCGCCTTCTACCGGGACGGCATCGGCTTCAAGTTGTCGGACACCGTCGACGGTGGGATCGGTACCTTCCTGCGGTGCTCGACCGACCATCACAACATGCTCCTCATGCCGGCACCGGTGCCGTGCATGAACCACTACGCGGTGGAGATGGACGACGTCGACGCCATCGGTCTGGCCGGCATGCGGGTCGTGTCGGAGCGGCCGGAGTCCTCGGTGTACGGGATCGGCCGCCACGTGCTCGGCGCCAACCTGTTCTGGTACCTGCTGGACCCCCAGGGTGGGATGTTCGAGCTGTTTGCCGACATGGACCAGATCACCGACGACGAGGCGTGGGCGGCCGACGAGTACCGCGACGACTGGGACCCCTTCACCATCGCGTCGTGGGAGCCGGGCCCGTCGAAGCCGGACTTCTTCCTCCCGGCCGACATCGACCAGCTGGCCGAGGCACGGGCCGCAGCGGGGCGCTGACATGGACCTCGGTATCCGGGGGCGCACGGCACTGGTGTGCGCCTCGACGCGTGGCCTCGGCCGTGCCTGCGCCGAGTCGCTCGGTGCCGAGGGCGTGACTCTGGTCGTCAACGGTCGCATCGCCGAGGACGTGGCCGCCGCCGCCACCGAGCTGGGTGACCGGTTCGGGGTCGAGGCGCGGGGAGTGGCCGCCGACCTCGACACCCCCGAGGGGCGCCGGGTGCTGCTGGCCGCCTGTCCCGATCCGGACATCCTGGTGACCAACAACGCCGGGCCGCCACCGGCCGTCTTCGGCGACGTCACCGCCGAGGCGTGGTACGCCGCCCTGCAGTCCAACATGCTGGCCGCCGTCGAGCTGGTCCAGTCGGTACTGCCGGGTATGCGGGCCCGCCGCTTCGGCCGCATCGTCAACATCACCAGCGCCATGGTGAAGTCGCCGCACGTGCTGATGACGCCGTCGGTGGGCGCCCGTGCCGGACTCACCGGGGTGATGAAGGCCGTCGCCCGGGATGTCGTGGCGGACAACGTGACCATCAACAACCTGCTGCCCGAGCGGATCGACACCGCCCGCCAGCGCCAGATGGCCGAGCTCGCCGTCGCCGTCCGGGGGATCACCCTGGAGGAGGCGTATCAGGAGATCGCCGCCACGATCCCGGCCGGCCGGCTGGGCCGGCCCGACGAGGTGGGCGACGCGTGCGCCTTCCTGTGCGCGGCGCAGTCGGGCTACCTGACCGGGCAGAACCTGCAGCTCGACGGCGGTGCCTACGAAGGGCTCCTGTGACGACCGGGCCCGCGGAGGCGACCGCGGCGGAGGCCACGGGGATCGTCGGACTGCCGGGGCGGACGCCGGTGCTGGTGGTGGGCGGCGGCCCGGTCGGCCTGGTCGCCTCGGTGCTGCTGGCCCGACAGGGGATCGACCACCTGGTCGTCGAACGACGGTCCGGCGTGCAGGCCGCCCCGGCGGCCCACGTGACCAACGCCCGCACTTTCGAGATCCTGCGGTCGGCCGGGGTCGACATGGACCGGGTCCTGGCCGCATGCCAGGCGCCCGAGGAGGGGGCCTGGGTCCGGTGGGTGACCTCGCTGGTCGGCGACCAGCTCGGCCGGGTCCCCTTCGAGCTCCAGCACCGCATCGACGAGCTCGACGACGTCACCCCGACGCCACTGCGCAACCTGTCCCAGCACCGGCTCGAACCGATCCTCCGCGACCACGTCGACGTGCTCGTCGACGGCGTCGAATGGGCCGGCGCCACGCAGGACGTCGGAGGGGTGACCAGCACACTGCGCGACGTGGCCACCGGGGCGACGACCACCGTCGTCAGCGACTACCTGATCGCGGCGGACGGCGCGGGTAGCCGGGTTCGCAACTGGCTCGGGATCCCAATGGAGGGGCCCGACGTGCTCCAGCACTTCGTGATGATCCACGCCACCGCCGACCTCCGGCACCTCGTGGCCGACCGTCCGGCCACCCTCTACTGGACGATGGATCCCGACCACCGCGGCGTGTTCGTGGCGCACGACCTGGCGTCGACGTGGGTCTTCATGAAGGAGTGGGATCCCGACACCGAGGACATCGGGTCCTACACCGACGAGCGGTGCGAGGCGACCTTCCGGGCGGCCGCCGGCACCGACGACCTCGAGCTCGTGATCGAGCACGTGCGTCCGTGGCGCATGACGTGCCAGATCGCCGAGCGGTACGCGGAGGGCCGGGTCTTCCTGGTGGGGGACGCCGCCCACCGGTTCCCCCCTACGGGCGGGATGGGGCTCAACACCGGGGTGGCGGACGTGCACAACCTGGTGTGGAAGCTGGCCGCCACCGAGCGGGGATGGGCGCCGCCGGGACTGCTCGCCTCGTACGGCGCCGAGCGCCGGGCGGTGGCGGTGACGAACGCCGACAAGAGCCTGGAGAACGCCCTCAAGATGATCGAGGTGTTCGTCGCCTGCGGCCTCACCGGCACGGCCGAGGAGTCCCGTACCGCCTTCGACGCCGCCGTCTCGACGCCCGAGGGGAGAGGTGCCATCGGCGATGCGGTCGAGGGCCAGGACGAGCACTTCGACATGCTGGGACTCCAGCTCGGCTTCACCTACCCCCCGGCCCGCGGGACGGTGGTCGATGACGGCACGCCCCCGGTCGAGGTCCCCAACCCGGTCCGGGACTATGCGCCGTCCACCCGACCGGGAGGTCGACTGCCGCACGCGTGGGTGTTCCGGAAGGGCGTACGGGTCTCCACGCTCGACCTGGTGCCACCCGACCGCTACGTGCTGGTGACGGGATCGCCGGCGTGGGCGGAGGCCGCCACGGTGCTGGTCGGGGGCCCGTTGCCGCTGTCGGTGGTCCAGGTCGGGCGGGACGTGCTCGACCCGGACCGGGCGTGGGAGCAGGTGTCGGGCACCGGTGGGGACGGTGCCGTGCTGGTCCGCCCCGACCAGCACGTCGCCTGGAGGTCTTCGGGCGCCGCTGACGACCCGGTCGACGAGCTCCGTGGCGTGCTCCGTGGGTTGGCCGCCGTCGACGGGGCGTGGGACGGGTCCACGGCGTGGGGCGGCGACCCCACCGGCGCCTGACGGCCGGACCGGGTCAGCCCTCGGCCTGTTCGGCCAGGGCCAGCCACTGCTCCTCGGCCGCGTCGAGCTCCGTCTGCACAGCCTTCAGCTCGGCCCCCAGCCGGGTCAGTTCCACGTGGTCGGTGGTGGCGACCAGTTCGTCGTGCAGCTTGTCCCGCTGGCGTCCGAGCCGGGTGAGCTGCTTCTCGGTGTCGCGCAGGAGCCGGCCGACCGACGGGCCGGCCGTCGCCACCGGCGCCGCGCCGGATACGGCCGACGGCGTCGGCTCGGGTGTCTTGCGGGTCGGCGGGGCGAGGAGCCCGGCCATCCACGCCTCGAGCCCACCGGGCACGGGCGTCACGCCGTCGGGACCCACGGCCAGCAGTGTGTCGATGGTGCGGTCGAGGAAGGCCCGGTCGTGGCTGACCACGACCAGCGTGCCCGGCCAGTCGTCGAGGAAGTCCTCGAGGATCCTCAGGGTGTCGAGGTCGAGGTCGTTGGTCGGCTCGTCGAGGAGGAGCACGTTCGGTCGGCGGGCCAGCACGGCCAGCAGCTGGAGCCGGCGGCGCTCCCCGCCCGAGAGGTTGCCGACGCGGGTGTAGGGCAGGTTCCCGGTGAACCAGAACCGCTTCATCAGCGCCACGTCGGACAGGGACCCCGGCGTCCGGTGGGGGCCGGCCACGACCTCCTGCACGTGGGCCGCGGGGTCCAGCTCGACCCCGTGCTGGTCGTAGTACCCGATGACCACGGTGGGGCCGACCTCGACCGTCCCGGTGGTGGGCACCTGCCGCCCGGCCAGCAGGTCGAGGAGCGTCGACTTGCCGCTCCCGTTGGCCCCGACCACCCCCAGGCGGTCACCCGGTCCGAGGAGGAGGTCGACGTCGCGCAGGATGGGGGAGTCCGGGCCGTAGCCGAAGCCGACGCCGGTGCACGCGATCACCTTGTCCCCCAGGCGGCTCATCGTGACCTCGAGCTCGAGTTCCCCGGGACGGGCCGCCTCGGCGGCCCGGCCGGCGATGAGGGCGCGGGCGGCGTCCACCCGGGCCTGGGGCTTGCGGCTGCGGGCCTTCGCCCCGCGGCGGAGCCAGGCCAGCTCGGTGCGGGCCAGGTTGCGCCGGGTCGCCTCGGCGCTGGCCGCCTGCTCCTCGCGCTCGGCCTTCCCCTCGAGGTAGGAGGCATAGCCGCCCTCGTGCACGTAGGCGGCCCCGCGATCGAGCTCCAGCATCCGGGTGGTGACCCGGTCGAGCAGATAGCGGTCGTGCGACACCAGCACCAGACCGCCGGCGTAGGCGGTCATCCACTCCTCGAGCCAGGCGACAGCGGCCAGGTCGAGGTGGTTGGTGGGCTCGTCGACCACCAGGAGTTCGCCGGGATCGGCCAGCACGCGCGCCAGTGCCACCCGCTTGGCCTGGCCCCCGGACAGGGTGGCCACATCGGTGCCCACGAAGGGCGTCATGCCCAACCGGTCGAGCGCCGCCGCCGCCTCCCATCCGTCGCCCACGGCGGCCTTCACCGTGCCGGGTGGCAGCTCGGGGGTCTGGCCCAGGTAGGAGGTGCGCACGCCGCGCCCGCGGCGGACGACACCGGTGTCGGGTTCGACGTCGCCGGCGATCACCCGCAGCAGGGTCGACTTGCCGGTGCCGTTGATCCCCACCACCCCGAGACGGTCACCGGTGCCGACGGTGACGGACAGGTCGGCGAAGAGCGCCCGGTCGGCCATGGTCACGCCGACGCCCTCCAGATCGACGAGCACACTCACCGGATCCACGGTACTGCCGTCCGGTGTGGCGACCCGACGGGCCCGGGCCGGTCCGGGTCGGCACGGTGCGGGACGCGTGCGCCACCCGGCATGCACCATCACGTAGGGTTCCGGACACGTATGGTCCCGGGGCATGCGGCCGCCCCGGGCCGTTGTGCCGGCGAACGGAGACCCGATGACCAGCCCGACGATGCTCCGACGTTCCCTGGCCCGGGTCGTGCCGCTCGGCGCCACCCTGACCGTGGCGGCCCTGGCCCTGGCCGGGTGCTCGAGCTCGTCGTCGAGCACCCCGACCAGCGCGGCGCCGGCCACCACCGCCCCGACGAGCGTCCCGAGCTCGTCCACCAGCGCGGCGGCCCCGGGTTCGACGGCCCAGAACCTTCCGGTGACCGACGCCGTCCGTTCGGAGCTCGTGGCGGCCCGGGCCGCCTCGCTCGGCATCGCGCCGTCGAGCTACACGGGCCTCACCCCCGGGGACACCTACTACGCCTACGACCCGTCGACCGGCACCTACTGGGCCGCCGCCCAGGTGCAGCCGCAGGTGCCGTCCACCCCGGCCGCACCGGGGACCGACATCTACAAGGCCCAGGTCTCCAGTCAGGACGACGGGTCCTACGTGCTGTTCATGAAGACGTCGGGCGGTACCTGGACGGCCACCAACGACGGGACGTCGGGCCCGCCCCCGGTACCGTGCCCGGTCGCGGTCCCCGCGGCCGTGGCGCAGGTCTGGGGATGGCCGTCGGGCGCCTGCCGCCCGGCCCGCTACTGAGCCCGACGACGGGACGGTGACCCGGCCGGGAGGCCCCCGGGGCCGGTAGGTTCGGGGTCATGGCGACGATCACCATCTTCCACAACCCGAACTGCTCGAGCTCCCGTGCCGCGACCGACATCGCCGGCGAGCTCGGTGTGCCGGTCGACATCCGGCGCTACCTGCTGAAGGCCGAGCGCCCCACGGCCGACGAGCTGCGCAGCCTGCTCGGGATCCTGGAGGACGAGCCCACGGCGCTGGTCCGCCGCGATGCCAACTTCACCAGACTCGGCCTGGACGACGCCGACGTCCAGACGGTCGACCAGGTGGCCGAGGTCCTCGCCGCCCATCCGCAGATGATCCAGCGCCCGGTGCTGGTGGCCGACGGAGCCGCCATCATCGGACGCCCCAAGGACCGCATCGCCCCGTTCCTGGCCGCGCACCGCTGACCGGGGTGGGCCCGGTCGGGCCGCCCCCACCTAGCGCTCCGCGGGCCACTCGGCCTAGCCTGCATGGGATGGACTTCCGTTGGGGCGGGGGACGGCAGAAGCAGCCCGTGACCAGGCCGACCTCGGCCGCGGTTGTCGACGCGCGCGGGATCCGTGGAACCGGACGCAGGTGAACCGGTGCCCCGGAAGGTAGCCGTCATGCACCACCCGAATTCGTTCTTCCCCCTCGAGCTGCGGGGCCATGTCGGCGACTGCGCCGACATCGTCTGGGTGGTGGACTCCACGGTGGTGCCCGAGGAGATGGTCCGCTTCCTGCGACGGCTCGGACCCGTGGTCGCCAGCGACGGCCGGGATCTCGACTCGCTCGCCGGGGAACTCACCCGACTCGGGGTCGAGGGCGTCGTGTCCTTCGTCGACGACCACATCGTCGACGCCGCCCTACTGGCCGGGCGGATGGGGTTGCGCTACCACACGCCGGACGTGGCCCGGGCACTCGTCAACAAGCAGGTGCAGCGGGCCGTGCTCGACGCCGCCGGTATCCCGGGTCCCGCATTCTGGTCGGCACCCGGCGGCCTCGACGACGTGGGGACGGCGGCCTTCGCCGAACGGATCACCTATCCCGCCGTGGTGAAGCCGGCCGAGGGAAGCGGCAGCCGGGACATCTGCCTGGTGCGCACCCCCGGGGAGCTCGCCGCGGTGCTGACCACCGGGGACGGGACCGGCCACCTGGTCGAGCAGTACCTCGAGGACGAGGACGGACACGAGTCCTGGTACGCCAGCTACCTCTCCGTGGAGAGCGTGGTCA
>Ga0302279_10003049_pt1 | contig 21398 bp, 16 predicted proteins | sample III_Bog_N3_3_FD_194541 | JGI IMG/M metagenome (GOLD analysis project Ga0302279, IMG submission 194541) | Peat permafrost microbial communities from Stordalen Mire near Abisko, Sweden - III_Bog_N3_3 | ecosystem: Environmental > Terrestrial > Soil > Wetlands > Peat | place: Sweden: Abisko...
TAGGTCAGAGTATCCGTCGACGGAAATAGCGCATCGATAGATGCCATGCTGGATGGTCACCGCCGCGAGCGCGTCATATCCGCCCCAGAATCCTCCCCCGATGCATACCCGCTTTGGATCGACAACGCCTTGTCTGACCAGTTCAGCCACGCCGTCTGAAATATCGGTTTGAATCTTGCCGCCGAGCTGGCCATAGCCTGCGTCGATAAAGTCGGCGCCATAGCCGCTTGAGCCCCGCGCATTCGGCCGGAACACGGCGTAGCCTCGCGACGCCAAGCCCTGAGCCACGGCGCTGAAGGCGGGATAGGCGCGCTCACCCATCCCGAGCGGCAAGACTATCATTGGCAGGCCTTTTGGATCGAGGCCCGGCGGAAGGATCAGCACGCCATGGATTCGAAGGCCGTCTCCCGCAGGGTAGTCGACCATCCTCGCCGGGCCGACATCCTCCGACTCGATCGTTGGATACGCGAACCCGATCGACTGAGCTTTGGCGTGAGGCAGGTCCACTAGGTAATAGGTTCCGGAGTCGGAGCCGCCACTCGTGAACAGGATCATCCAGGTGAACGCGTCGTTCCAGGACTTGAGCTCGGATGTGCGATCAGGAAACGCGTCGAAGATGGCGTGGACGCGGGACTCCAAACCGGGATCGAAAAGTTGGACGTCCGGCTTGTCTGCATCCTTAATCGTCCCGATCCAGCGTTTGCTGGCCCCGTCGACGATCACGCACTTCACGCATCCGCCGTCGGGCACCTCGACCGCCGGGCCGCCGCTCAGGGGAATGGTCTCGAGCGTCGGGGGACCCTCGGCGTCGGCCGGGCGGGCGAAAAGTATCTCGTCAGCGGTGCGCCCGATGTAGAGGTCGCCGCCCAGGCCGAATTGCGAGTGGCCTGACGCCAACACCCGATCGCCCTCCGGTCCCGCCAGCACCTGCCATTTGCCGGTTCCCCAATAGTATTGGTAGCGCGCCACAACCTCGCCTCCCGGACCAACGAGCCAGTTGCCGCCTTGGTCGGAGCCCCTCGACACCAGAGTCGTGGCGCCCGTGTCGAGATCCACCCTGAAGAGGTCCCGTCTGGTCGAAGCTTCAGCGACAATTTGCGGCCGGCTTTCATTGAAACCCCCGAAGAAGCCGTACCAGTGGCCGTCGAGGAAGCGCACGCCGTAGCTGCCCTCGATAATACTAGCGACCACCGAGTCCTTCAGCGCGAAGACCTGGAGCATGTGATGCGTTTTCAGGTTCAGGACGAACGCCCCATCATCCAAGCCTTGGACTCTGTGAATCCCGGGCCCAGCTTGCCGATGGTGGTAGTGGAAATTACCACGCGATCCTCGCCGGCCCATTCGATGTCGCAGATACGCAGCTTGCCGAGGTCTATGGCGGTGGAGCCGGCGCCGTCTGTCCGCGCGATCAACAAACGCCGATCGCTGTTGTTCGTTGTTATCAGGGCGTACTGGTCGCCGGAGGGTGACAGGCGAACCAGTTCGATCGCGGGCGACCGGGCGTAGTCCTCAAGTGCGGGCGCCCCATAAGCAAGCGATCCCAGCGCGCATACACACAACAGGGCCGTCGCGATCACCACACGGATCATAGCATTGCCCCCTCGCCCGAAGTCATCTTGCGGTTGCGGGCGCTCAGGTCAATGACGCAGTGGATCATCACCAACCGGCCCTGGCGGTCGGGAGTGTCCGAGCCGCATCGGCTATGCGCAAAACGCCGCGGCGAGCCGAAAGGTCGCCTTGCCCCTCGCGCCCGCCGGGCTTATCAGCGCTCACATGACCGCCGAGCCAGACGCTTCGACGGGCGGGCGGTCTTCCTCCGCCGCGCTCTACACCCTCCTGTCGGTCATGTTCATCAACATGATGGGCTTTGGCGTGATCGTGCCCTTTCTGCCGTTCTACGCCGCCTCGTTCCACGCGGCGCCCTGGCAGATCGCCCTGGTGTTTTCGGCCTATTCGGTGGGCTCATTCTTCGGCGAGCCGTTCTGGGGCCGGCTGTCGGACCGGATCGGGCGCAAGCCGATCCTGATCTCCACCGTGGCCGCCAACTGCGCCTGCTACGGGGCGCTGGCCTTCGCGCCGAACATCTGGTGGGCGATCGTCATCCGGGTGCTGGGCGGCATGGCGGCGGGGAACGGCTCGGTGGTGCAGGGCTACATCGCCGACGTCACCCCGCCGGAACTGCGCGCCGGACGGATGGCCCGGCTGGGCGCGGCCTACAATCTGGGCTTCATCTTAGGTCCGTTCATCGGCGGCATGCTGGCGAGGCCCGGCCTTGGCACCGCAGGCTTCCACCTGCCGCTGCTCACCTCGTCGTTCCTCGCCGGCTGTTCGGCGATCGGTATCGCCCTGGTGGTGCGCGAGAGCCGCGCGCGCCGGGACGTGATCGGCCGGCCGCCGAGCCGCTGGGTGATGTTCGGCTATGCCGCCCGCCACCCGGTGGTCGGACGGCTGATGCTGCTGACCTTCTCGGTCGGGGTCGCCTTCACCGCCATCGAGAGCACCTTCGCGCTCTGGGCCAACCATCGGTTCGGCTGGCAGCCCCGCGACGTCGGCCTTTGCTTCGGGGTCACCGGCGGGGTCTCGGCCTGCTGCCAGTTCATGCTCACCGGCCCCCTGTCGCGGCGGTTCGGCGAGGGGACCATGCTGGCCGTGGGCATGGCCGGAACGGTGATCTGCACCGCCCTGCAGCCGTTCTCCGACGGCGGGGTGATGACCGTGACGCTGATGGCGCTGATGGCGCTCAGCCAGTCGGTGGCCTTCCCCAATTCCGGCGCGCTCCTCAGTCGCAGCGTCGATCCGGATCACCAGGGCCAGATCATGGGGCTGAACAACGCCACCGGCGCCCTGGCGCGGGTGACCGGGCCGCAGCTGGGGCTGGGACTGCTGGGCTACAACATCAACGCCCCGTTCATGCTGGGGGCGCTGATCGTGGCGCCGTCGATCTTCCTGGCCTTGAGCGCCGGCCGGGCCGCCGGACGACTGACCCACACACCGCTGGCGGTGCCGGCGGAGTAGCCACGCCGCGTCAGCCGAGCGCGCGGGCCAGCTGCTCCAGCCCGGCGCGGGTGGCGGCGGGGTCGCCGCCGAGGCCGACGCGGAAGTGCTCCGGCAGGCCGAAGAACCGTCCGGGGACGACGCTGGTCTCGAACTCGGCCATCAGCCGTTGGAACAGAGCGTCGCCGTCGCCGGCGGCCAGGCGCGGGAAGATGGTCGTGCCGTGTTCGAAGATCCGCTGATCCAGCGTCGGGCAGCGGCCGAGCAGCGCGCGGTAGGCGGCGCGGTTCTCCTCGAGGATCGCCTCGGCGCGGGCGCGGATTTGCGGCAGGCGCTCGAAGGCGACCACCGCCATCCGCTCGGAGATGTGCGGCGGATGCACGCCGAACAGATCGTTCAGCCGCCGCATCCGCTCGGCCAGCGGCGCCGCCGCCAGGATCCAGCCGCAGCGCAGGCCGCTCAGCCCATAGGCCTTGGTCAGGCTGGAAGTAACGACGGTGTTGCCGTCCGGGGCGAAACTGGTGGTCGCGGGGCCGTCGCCGAAGAGCAGTTCGCGGTAGACCTCGTCCACCAGCACGCTGGCCCCGACGGCGGCGGCCGCCTCGGCGACGGCGCGGACCTCGGCGTCATCGGCCAGGGCGCTCGAAGGGTTGTGCAGGTTGGTCAGCACCACCAGCCGCGTCGCCGGAGCGATGGCGGCAGCGATCCGCGCCGGGTCCAGCCGCCAGTCCTCGTCCAGCCGCCGCTCGAAGCGCCGCACCGTGGCGCCCAGGTAGCCGAGCGTGGAGGTGAGCAGCTCATAGGTCGGGCTCTCGGCCAGCACCTCGTCGCCGGGCGCCAGGATTGCCGCCATCGCCAGGTGGTTGGCGAAGGAGGCGCCGCCGCCGGCCATGACCACGCACGCCGGGTCGATCCGGAAGCGGTCGGCGACGATGGCGGCGAGCGGATCATAGCCGCCGACGTTGGGACCGTGCAGGGCCAGGTCGTCCCATTGCAGGCCGAGTTCGGCGATGTCGCAGTCCATCACCCCACTGGTCGCCAGATTGAACCCGGCGCCCGTGCTGTACTTGGCGAAGTGCATGTAGTCGGAGTGGAGCGGGCGGGTCATGGGGCTCTATTTGGCGCCGGGAAAGAAACTCTATGAGGGGTGACTCTTCCCCGCTTTCCACCCCTCCCTATTTCCGTCATCGCTGGGATGACGCCCGGCGATGACGGACTTTTGGGAAGTGGTTTGGGGAGGTGGCTTGAGGGGTTCGCACCCCCACCTTGCTTTTCCCGCGGCTTTCCCCTATCCACCCGCCTCCATCGAACCGCCTGGCCCAAGGCATGCCATGGCGGTTCTTTCTGCTATTCCTAGAGGACGGGGCTTAGGCTCCGATGCAAAATGCCGAAGTTGAAGACCAAATCAGGCGCCAAGAAGCGCTTCAAACTCACTGCGACCGGCCTGATCAAGGCCGGCGTCGCGGGCAAGCGGCACCGCTTGATGAGCCACAACGCCAAGTACATCCGTCAGAACCGCGGCACCAAGGTGATGGCGAAGTCGGACACGGCGACGATCAAGACCTACATCCCCTACGGCTTGCGGTAGGAGGCGGATAGATGGCTCGAGTTAAGCGCGGCGTCACTTCGCACGCCCGGCACAAGAAGGTTCTGGAGCAGGCCAAGGGTTTCTGGGGCCGGCGCAAGAACACCATCCGCGCCGCCAAGGCCGCGGTCGACAAGGCCGGCCAGTACGCCTACCGCGACCGCAAGGTCCGCAAGCGCTCGTTCCGGTCGCTGTGGATCCAGCGGATCAACGCGGCGGCGCGCGAGGAAGGTTTCACCTATTCGCAGTTTATCTTCGGCCTTGGCGAGGCCGGGATCGAGATGGATCGCAAGGTGTTGTCCGACATCGCGGGATCCGATCCGGCAGCGTTCAAGGCCATCGCCGAGAAGGTTCGCGCCGCGCTGGCCTAAAGGTTTCGGGAATTCCCGGCCAAAAGGACCTCCGGCGAGGAGCCGGAGCGACTTGCGCCGATTCCCCATCCCTTTAGAGCAAGCCCTGCCATGACCGACCACTCGCAGCTTGAAGCCGACCTCTCGGCCCAGATCGCCGCCGCCGCCGACCTGGAGGCGCTGGACCAAATCCGCGTCGCCGCCCTCGGCAAGTCCGGGGTGGTCTCCGCTCGTCTGAAATCGCTGGGCAGCATGAGCCCCGAGGACCGCCGCACCGAGGGGCCGGCGATCAACGGCCTGCGCGACCGCCTGGCGGCCGCCATCGCCGCCCGCAAGGCCGAGCTGGAGGACGCGGCGCTGGAAGCCAGCCTCGCCGCCGGCCGGGTCGACCTCTCCCTGCCCGCGCCGCCGCGCCGCCATGGCGCCGTGCACCCGATCCTGCAGGTGATGGACGAGATGATCGCCGTCTTCGCCGAGATGGGCTTCGGCGTCGCCGAGGGCCCGGACATCGAGGATGACTTCCACAATTTCACCGCGCTCAACTTCCCGCCCCGCCACCCGGCGCGGGAGATGCACGACACCTTCTTCCTGAAGCCCGGCCCGGACGGTGAAAGAAAGCTGCTGCGCACGCACACCAGCCCGATCCAGGTGCGCGTAATGCGCAAGGCCAACATCGCGGTCGGCGCGCCGCAATTCGAGGTCTATCAGGCGCCGCCGATCCGCATCGTCGGGCCCGGCCGGGTCTATCGCTGCGACAGCGACGCCACCCACGCGCCGATGTTCCACCAGATGGAGGGCCTGGTGATCGACCGGGCGATCCACATGGGCCATCTGAAATGGACCCTGGACGCCTTCGTGCGCCGGTTCTTCGAGGCCGAAAACGTCGTCACCCGCTTTCGCCCGCACCACTTCCCGTTCACCGAGCCCAGCGCCGAAATGGACGTGCAGTGCGACCGCTCCGGCGGGCAGATCCGCATCGGCGAGGGGACCGACTGGCTGGAGATCCTCGGCGGCGGCATGGTGCATCCGAACATTCTGCGCAACGTCGGCCTCGATCCCGACGAGTGGCAGGGCTTCGCCTTCGGCATGGGCATCGATCGGCTGGCGGCGCTGAAATACGGCATGCCGGACCTGCGCGACATGTTCAGTGGCGATGTGCGTTGGCTGGAGCACTACGGGTTCTCGGCCTTCGCGGACCCGAACCCTGCGTCGGGGCTGAGCTGATGGGGAACGCGATCATCGCTCTTCCCTCCGCGCAGCGGGGGGAAGTGTCACAAGCGAGCAGCCGCCAGGGTGCGATGCGTGACGATGGGGGGACCGCCGGGACAAAGCTGTCACGGTCGTCGGTGCGCGTCTCCCCTCCGTCGCACTTCGCCTGCTTCGCGGGCTCGTTTGCGACACCTCCCCTCACCTGCGTGAGGGGAGGAGCCGTGCCTGCGGCCTCAGAGGTGGCGTCATGAAATTCACCCTCTCGTGGCTGAAAGACCACCTCGCCACCGACGCCGATGTGGCCGCCGTCGCCGAGGCCATGACCATGGCCGGGCTCGAGGTCGAGCATGTGGACGATCCGGGCGCCAAGCTGGCGGCGTTCTCGGTGGCCAGGATCGTTTCGGCGGTGCAGCACCCCAACGCCGATCGCCTGCGGGTCTGCCAGGTGGAGACCAAGGACGGCCCCAAAGAGATCGTCTGCGGCGCGCCCAACGCCCGGGCGGGCCTCTTCACCGTCTATGCGCCGATCGGAACCTTCATTCCCGGCAGCGGCATCACCCTGGAGCCCCGGCCGGTGCGCGGCGTGGTCTCCAACGGCATGCTGTGCTCGGCTGCCGAGCTTGAGATCGCCGAGGAATCCGACGGGATTCTCGAACTGGCCGAGGCCGATATCGGCACGTCGGCCGCCCAGGCGCTCGGCCTGGAAGCGGTGATCGACTTCGAGGTGACCCCGAACCGGCCCGACTGGCTGGGCGTCGCCGGTATCGCCCGGGACCTGGCGGCGGCCGACGTCGGGACGCTGAAGGATCTGTCGGTGACGGCCGTGCCCGGCGCCTTCCCCTGCCCGATGGACATCCGACTCGACGGCTCCGACGCCTGCCCGGCCTTCGCGGGGCGGGTAATCCGTGGACTGAAGAATGGACCGTCGCCACAGTGGCTGCAGGATCGCCTGCGGGCCATCGGGCTTCGACCGATCAACGCCCTGGTCGACGTGACCAACTTCCTCTCCTACGACCGAGCCCGGCCGCTGCACGTCTATGACGCGGCCAAGCTCACCGGCGGCTTCGTCGAAGCCCGGCTGGGTCGCGAAGGCGAACAGGTCGAGGCGCTGGACGGCAAGACCTATGCGGTGGGCGCGGAGATGTGCGTCATCGCCGACGGCTCGGGCGCCATTGGCCTGGGCGGCGTGATGGGCGGCGAGGCGACGGGATCCACCGAATCCACCACCGAGGTGTTCATCGAGAGCGCCTGGTTCGATCCGATCCGCACAGCCCAGACCGGCCGCGACCTTAGCCTGACCTCCGACGCCCAGTACCGCTTCGCGCGCGGCGTCGATCCGGGGTTCGTGGTTCCGGGGATCGAGCTGGCGACCCGGCTGATCCTGGAATTCTGCGGCGGCGAGGCCTCCGAAGTGCGGCTGGCCGGGCAGGTGCCGTCGCCGCCGGCCGCCATCGACTTCGACCCGTCCTACGTCAAGCGGTTGGCCGGTCTCGAGCTGCCGGAAGACCGTACCCGGACGATCCTGCAGAAGCTCGGGTTCAAACTAGAGGGCTGGCGGGTGTTCCCGCCCACTTGGCGGCGCGACGTCGAGGGGCGGGCCGATCTGGTCGAGGAAGTGGCGCGGATCGCCGGCTTCGACGCCCTCCCGGCCGAGCCTTTGCCGGCGCTGGCGCACGCCGCCGGTGGCGTGCTCAGCGTTCGCCAGAGCCGCATCCGCGCCGCGCGCCGGGCGATGGCCGCCTGGGGCTATGGCGAAGCGGTGACCTGGTCGTTCGTCAGCCAAGCCGCGGCCAGGCTGTTCGGCGGCGGGGCCGACGAGCTGGTGCTGGAGAACCCGATCTCGCCGGAGCTGGACTGCATGCGCCCGTCGGCCCTGCCGGGGCTGGCGCTGGCGGCGGGCCGCAACGGCCGGCGGGGCTTCGCCGACTGCGCCCTCTTCGAGATCGGCCCGGTGTTTTCCGGGACCGAGCCGGCCGACCAACGGACGGTGATCGCCGCCGTGCTGGCGCCGCATCCGCCGCGCCGCTGGGACCATGCGGCCGCCGACGCCCTGTTCGGGCTGAAGGGCGATCTGACTGGCCTGCTTGAGGAGCTGGGCGCGCCGGTGGCCAACCTGCAGGTAGCGCAGGAGAACACCCGTCCGTGGTGGCGGCCGGGCCGTGCGGCGCGACTGCAACTGGGCCCGAAGGCGGTGCTGGCCGAGTTCGGCGAGCTGCACCCCAAGGTGCTGGCGGCCCTGGATGTGGCCGGGCCGATCTACGCCTTTGAGATCTGGGTCGAGGCGATCCCGGAGCCAAAGAAGAAGGCGCTGAAGACCAAGCCCGCCCTGGCGCTGTCGCCGCTGATGCCGCTGACCCGGGATTTCGCCTTCGTGGTCGATCAGGCGACGCCGGCCGGCGACCTGGTTCGCGCCGCGCAGGCCGCAGACCGCCAGCTGATCGCGGGCGTGCGGGTGTTCGACGTCTACGAGGGACCGGGCGTGCCGGAGGGCAAGAAGTCGGTGGCCATCGAGGTGACGATCCAGCCCCGGGACAAGACCCTGGACGACGCCGAGATCGAGGCCCTGTCGGCGAAGATCGTCGGCGGCGCGGCGAAATCGGCCGGGGCGGTGTTGCGGAGCTAGCAGACCCCTCACCGACCTCTGCCCGCGTTGCGGGGCGAGGGATAGCGTTCTTCGATCCCACACAGCTGGTATCCCTCTCCCCGCCGAAGGTGGGGAGAGGTTAGGTGAGGGGCTGTCTCGACTTGGCGCCTAACCCCGTTTGCGAAGCGCGACCGTATTCCTCTTACGGAACACAGCTTCGAGGAAACGTGATGATCAGGAAGGCTTTGCTGGCCGGGGTCGCTTTGGCGGCGGCGGGGAGCGTGTGCGCGGCGCCGGCAGACCCGCCCAACGCCGGCCTGGAGGTGACCATCTACAACCAGAACCTCGCCCTGGTGCAGGACGTGCGCAATCTGGACATCGCCCAGGGCCGCCAGAAGCTGGAATTCAAGGATGTCTCCTCGGCGATCCGGCCGGAGACGGTCAGCCTGGCCGCGGACGGCGTCTCCATCGTCGAGCAGAACTTCGACTACGACCTGCTGACCCCCTCCAAGCTGATGGAGAAGGCGGTCGGGCAGGACGTGCAAATCGTGCGCACCAATCCCGGCAACGGCCAGGAGGTCACCGAGACCGCCACCGTGCTGGCCGCCAACGAGGGCGTGGTGCTGAAGATCGGCGACCGGATCGAGGTGCTGCGCGACGACGGCGTGCCGACCCGGGTGATCTTCGCCAAGGTGCCGGACAATCTGCGTGCCCGCCCGACGCTGTCGGTCACCGTCGACAGCGATCACGCCGGCGCCCGCCCAGCGACGCTCAGCTACCTGACCACGGGCCTCGCCTGGCGGGCCGACTATGTGGCCCTGTTCGACGAGAAGGCGGCCAGGCTCGACCTGCAGGGCTGGATCACCCTGACCAACCAGTCGGGCACCAGCTTCGAGGATGCGCGCACCCAGCTGGTGGCCGGCAATGTGCAGATGGGCGACAGTGGCGATGGGGGGGATGATAGCGACCAGACCCCGGACCAGAACGCCGTCCAGGCCGGCGACGAGGCGCACACCGGACCCGGCCAGGCGCTGGGGGACAACTACATATACACCCTGCCTGAGCGCACCACGATCGCCCAGAACCAGACCAAGCAGGTGAGCTTCATCGACGCCCTGGGGGTCAGCGCCCACAAGGTCTATCAGTTCAATGTCGGCGGTTTCGAGAGCGCCGAGAACCCGGCCAGCGCCTCGGTGGTGGTGGACTTCACCAACTCCACCGCCGGCGGCCTGGGCGCCGGTCTGCCGGCCGGGACCATCCGGGTCTATCAGCGCGACGAGGCCGGCGATCCGAAGTTCGTCGGCGAGAACCAGATCGGCCACACCCCGCAGGGCTCGGAGCTGGCGGTGAAGATCGGCGACGCCTTCGATGTCACCGTGCAGCCGACGCTGGTCTCCTCCGACGCCGTCTCCAAGCACCGCACCCGCTATTCGATGAGCTACCTGATCCGCAACGCCCGCGGAGAGCCGGTGACGGTGGAGCTGCGCCAGGGCGGTCTCTGGGGGCGCGGCACGACGGTGATCAAGGAGAGCCTGCCCAGCCGCAGGATCGACGCCTCGACCCTCGGCTACTCCGTGCCGGTGGCCGCCAATGGCGAGACCACCCTGACCACGACGGTCGAGACGGGCTGGTAGGACCGTGCGGCTGCTCGGCCTCATAGCGGCGCTGGCGCTGGCCGGTCCGGCGACCGCGGACGTGGTCTCCTCCGGGCCGGCGTCGGTGGCGGTGACCATCTACCGCGACGACGCGGTGCCCGATCCGGCCGCCGCGCACTGGGCGGGGCTGGGGCTGGGGATGATCACCGAGACCCGGGATGTCGACCTACCGGCCGGCCAGTCGCGGCTGTTGCTCGAGGGCGTCGCCGATGGGGCGCTGCCGGAGACGGCGGCGATCGAGGGCCTGCCGGGGCAGATCAGGGAACAGACCTTCGACTACGACCTGCTCAGCCCCGGCTCGCTGATCGAGCATTCCCTGGACCGGCCCGTTGAGCTGGTGCGGCTCAATCCGAAGACCGGCGCGCGGACCACCGAGGATGCGGTGCTGCGCTCGGGGCCGGACGGGGTAGTGGTCGACGCGGGCGGCAAGGTCGAGGCGCTGGGCTGCAGCGGCGGCATCGAGGGGATCGTCTTCCACGGCGTGCCCAGCGAGCTGACCGGAAAGACGGCGCTCTCCACCACCGTGCGGGTGGGCCAGGCCGGCCGCTATCGGATCCAGCTGGCTTATCTGGCGGTGGGACTGGCCTGGAAGGCGGCCTACGTCGCCCGCCTGGCCTCGAGCGGCGACGCCCTCGATCTCAGCGGCTGGATCACCCTGGCCAACCACAGCGACACCTCGTTCCTGGCCGCGCCGACCTCGGTGGTGGCCGGCCGGCTGGCGCGGCAGGCGGTGAACCGCATCGAGGCGGTGCTGGCCCAGCGTCAGAACGCCTGCTGGCCGATGGGCAATTCGCACCATCCCAAGGGTGAGCCCTACTACCTGGCCGAACCTGAACCGGCGCCGCCGCCACCGCCGGCGCCGCCGCCGCCGATGACGATGGCCGTTCCGGCGCCGGCGATGATGTTGTCGGTCATGGCGGACCGGCGGATGAAGCCCCGTGCGAGCCAGAGCGATCTCGGGGACTACAAGCTCTATAGCCTGGACAAGCCGACCACCGTCGCGGCGCGGCAGACCAAGCAGGTGCTGTTCCTGCACCAGGAGGCGGTGAAGTTCGACAAGGTCTATGTGTTCAAGCTGGTCGACTGGCTGCTGGACGGCGCCGATGACGCCGAGGGGCGCGGGGCGACCACGCCGACGCTGAGGCTTGAGAACAAGCCGGAGAAGGGGCTGGGCCGCGCCCTGCCCGCCGGCGCGGTCTCGATCCGCCAGAGCCAGGACGGCGCCGACCGCTTCCTCGGCCAGCCCGACCTGCGCGACGTGCCGGTGGGCGAGCCGTTCGAGCTGGAGATCGGGCAGGCGGCCGATGTTCAGGCGAGTTGGCGGATCGTGGGGCGAACGCGCTCGAAGGTGAACGGCCAGGCGCTGCAGCGCTCGACCGTCGAGGCGACGCTGACCAACGCCAAGACCACCCCGGTCACCGCCGAGGTACGGATGCTGGGGAGCGAGGGATCGCTCAAGGTGCTGGACGAGACCTCGCCGCACACCACCAAGGCCGGCGATCCGGTGTGGTCGCTGACCGTGCCGGCCGGCGGCGAGGCCAGCGTGACCTGCACGGTGGAACGTGGGGATTAGAGTCCCGGCGAAGGGCCCTGCGTCCTTCGAGACGGCCGCGCCGCGGCCCCCTCAGGATGACGAGGTCTTTGAGCGCCCCACCCTTTTCGTCATGGTGAGGAGCGGCGCAGCCGCGTCTCGAACCACGCACCTTCTCGCCGCGGTCCTGCTGCTCTTCGCCACCCCGGCGGCGGCTGGCGATGTGATCTCCGCCGGGCCGGCCAGTGTCGCGGTCACGGTCTATCGCGATGACGCCGTGCCCGATCCGGCGGCGGCGCAGTGGGGCGGGCTGGGCCTGGGGATGATCACCGAGACCCGCGTGGTCGAGCTGCCGGCGGGGGAAAGCCGGCTGGTGCTGGAGGCCGTCGCGGACGGCGCGTTGCCGGAGACCGCGGCGATCGAGGGGCTGCCGGGTCAGATCAAGGAACAGAGCTTCGACTACGACCTGCTGAGCCCCGGTTCGCTGATCGAGCATTCGGTGGGTCGGCCGGTGGAGCTGGTGCGCATCAACCGCAAGACCGGCGCGCGGACCACCGAGGACGCGACGCTGCTCTCCGGCCCGAACGGCCTGGTGCTGGACGTCGGCGGCCGGATCGAGGCGCTGGGCTGCAGCGGCGGGATCGAGGGGCTGGTGTTCTCCGGCGTGCCGGCGGAACTGACCGGCAAGGCGGCGCTCTCCACCCATGTCACCGTGAGTCGCCCGGGGCGCTACCGGCTGACCCTGAGCTATTTGACCGTCGGCCTGGCCTGGAACGCGTCCTATGTGGCGCGGCTGGCGCCGGACGCGAGCCGGCTCGACCTGACCGGCTGGATCACCCTGGCCAACCACGGCGACACCGGCTTCGCCGACGCGCTGACCTCGGTGGTGGCCGGGCGACTCGAACGCCAGGCGGTGCAGCGCGTCGAGGCGGTGTTGGCCCGGCGCCGCAGCGCCTGCTGGCCGATGGGCAATTCGCACCATCCCCGGGGCGAGCGGCTCTATGTCGGCGTGCTGAGGGCGCCGCCGACGGGCGGGATGGTCGTGTCCGAGATCGTGGTGGTCGCCGACAGGCGCGAGCAGCGGCTGGAGAAGGTCCCGATCGCCGTCACCGCCTTCACGGCCCGACAGAGCGACCTTGGCGACTACAAGCTCTACACCCTGCCCGCCCCGACCACGCTCGCCGCCCGGCAGACCAAGCAGGTGGCGTTCCTGGAGCAGGCCGGGGTGAGCTTCCAGCGGCTCTATGTGCTCAAGATGGACGCTTCGGGCGGCAATGGCTCGGTCGGCCCCAGCGCCACCGCCGCCACCTTGCGCTTCCAGAACAAGCCGGCGAGCGGGCTTGGGCGGGCGCTGCCGGCGGGGTCGGTGTCGCTGCGCCAGACTCAGGGCGACGGCGACTACCTGCTCGGCGAGCCGCGGCTGGAGGACGTGGCGGTGGGCTCGCCGTTCGAGCTGGAGGTGGGCGACGCGCCGGATGTCGAGGCGAGCTGGCGCGTCACGGCGGTCGTTCCGTTCACCCGCCATGGGGTCAAGGGACGGCGGGTCACCGTCGTCGCCACCCTGACCAACGCCAAGCGCCGGCCGGTGACCGGCGAAGTGCGCCAGGCGGACCAGTACCGGGGCTTCAAGCTGCTGAGCGAGAGCGTGCGGCACACCACCCGCGGCGGCGACCCGGTCTGGGACCTGACCGTGCCGGCGAACGGGACGGCGAGCGTGCGGTTTACGGCGGAGTTTCAGTGACGCATGCCCTCACCGCACCTCTCCCACTGGCGTGGGAGAGGGCTACTGAAAGGGCGGGGTTGCGGATGGAGCGCGAGGGAGCGCCAACCCATCAGTATCCCTCTCCCCGGCAACGGGGAGAGGTACGGTGAGGGGTCTTGCCGCCGCTACAGCGGCAGGATGTGCTGTTCGCGGCTGTAGGAGAGGTAGCCGAGGCTGGCGCCGAGGCGCAGGCCGACGCCGGCGCGGATGGGGGCCAGGATGATGTCCTCGGCCCGCTGGTAGTTTACCCCGAGGCCGCCGATGAAATAGGCCGAGCCTTCGACGCCCGGGAAACGGCGGAAGATCGCGTCTGGATATTGCAGATTGTAGCAGAGGGTGAACACCCGGCTGACGTTGCCGCCGATGTCGAAGCCGCCGGACGGGCCCTGCCAGAACACCGGGGTGTGCGGGCGGTGCTTCATGTAGAGCAGGCCCTTGCCCCAGCGCAGGCCGAGGAAGAAGGCCCCCGCGCCCTCGGTGCCGGCGATGTAGCCGGTGGGGCGGCCGTTGTCGCGGAAGGCGCGCTCGATGGCGGTGCCGGCGGCCTCGGCGGTGACCCCTAGGAAATCGGAGACATTGTTGACCAGCTCGTTCTGGTCGTAGCCCTCTGCCTTGGGGCCGTCGGGGCCGGTGTCGTTGCTGTCGGCGTGAGCGTCGGCGGAGCCGTTGTCGCGGTCGCGGGGGCCGTTGTCGCCGTTGTCGCCCGAACCATTCGGCCGGTCCGCGTCGGAGGGTTGCTGCGGCGGCGGGGCGTTGGTGTCTGACGGCTGCTGCGGCTGCGGCGGCGGCGCGGACGGGTCGTTGTTGGGGTGGGTGCGGTACTCGGGCGGAATGTCGTCCTGCGCCAGGGCCGGCGTGGCCGCGGCGGCGAGTCCGGCGATGATGAGCGAGCGGCGGTGCATGGATCACTCCCGGCTGATTCGCGCGAGGTTGGGGGCGAGTCTAGGCCGGAATGGGGCGAGGCGCACGGGCGGGCGATGGGTCGCACGCTGGTGCGCGGCGGCCACGACCCCTCACCGCACCTCTCCCCGTCTGCGCCGGGGAGAGGGATACTCATAGGTCGGCGCGGCCTTTCAGGTCCGTCCGCCACCCCGCCCTTTCAGTATCCCTCTCCCGCGAAGTGGGAGAGGTGAGGTGAGGGCCGCTCGCGCCCACACCGAAAATCATCTACACCCCGGCCCCCATGTCGACCCCCACGTCCCACATCCGCAACTTCGCCATCGTCGCCCACATCGACCACGGCAAGTCGACGCTCTCCGATCGGCTGATCCAGGAGACCGGCGGCCTGACCGCGCGGGAGATGAAGGAGCAGGTGCTGGACTCGATGGATATCGAGCGCGAGCGCGGCATCACCATCAAGGCCCAGACCGTGCGGCTGACCTACAAGGCCGACGACGGCGAGACCTACGTGCTGAACCTGATGGACACCCCCGGCCACGTCGACTTCGCCTATGAGGTCAGCCGCAGCCTCGCCGCCTGCGAGGGCTCGATCCTGGTGGTGGACGCCAGCCAGGGGGTCGAGGCGCAGACCCTGGCCAATGTCTACCAGGCCATCGAACACGACCACGAGATCGTGCCGGTGCTGAACAAGGTCGACCTGCCCGCCGCCGAGCCGGCGCGGGTGCGCCAGCAGATCGAGGACGTCATCGGGCTCGACGCCTCCAACGCCATCGAGGCCTCGGCCAAGACCGGCCAGGGCATCCACGAGGTGCTGGAAGCCATCGTCACCCGCCTGCCCGCCCCCAAGGGCGATCCCAACGCGCCGCTGAAGGCGCTGGTGGTCGACGCCTGGTACGACGCCTACCTCGGCGTGGTGGTGCTGGTGCGGGTGTTCGACGGGGTGCTGAAGGCCGGCCAGCAGATCCACATGATGCAGACCGGGGCCAGCTATAAGCTCGACCGCCTGGGGGTGTTCGAACCCAAGCGGGTGGAACGGCCGCAGCTGGGGCCCGGCGAGATCGGCTTCATCACCGCCCAGATCAAGGACGTGGCCGACGCCGCCGTCGGCGCCACCATCACCGACGAGCGCCGCCCGACGCTGACGCCGCTGGAGGGGTTCAAGCCGGTGCAGCCGGTGGTGTTCTGCGGCCTCTTCCCGGTGGACGCCGCCGACTTCGAGGACCTGCGCGCCGCCGTCGGCCGTTTGCGCCTCAACGACGCCAGCTTCACCTATGAGATGGAGACCAGCGCGGCGCTGGGCTTCGGCTTCCGCTGCGGGTTCCTGGGGCTGCTGCACCTGGAGATCATCCAGGAGCGGCTGACCCGGGAGTTCAACCTCGACCTGATCGCGACCGCCCCGTCGGTGATCTACAAGCTCAGCCTGATCGACGGGACCACCATCGAGCTGCACAACCCCGCCGACATGCCCGACCCGACCCGGATCGCCAGCATCGCCGAGCCGTGGATCAAGGCGACCATCTTCACCCCCGACGACTACCTGGGCGCCGTGCTGAAGCTGTGCCAGGACCGCCGCGGCGCCCAGCGCGAGCTCAGCTACGTCGGCAGCCGCGCCATGGTGGTCTACGACCTGCCGCTGAACGAGGTGGTGTTCGACTTCTACGACCGGCTGAAGAGCGTCTCCAAGGGCTACGCCAGCTTCGACTACAGCCTCGAGGACTACCGCGAGGGCGACCTGGTGAAGATGCAGATCCTGGTCAACGCCGAGCCGGTGGACGCCCTCTCGATGCTGGTCCACCGCACCCGCGCCGACGCCCGCGGCCGCGGCATGGTGGAAAAGATGAAGGAGCTGATCCCGCCCCACCTGTTCCAGATCCCCATCCAGGCCGCCATCGGCGGCAAGATCATCGCCCGGGAGACGGTGCGCGCGCTCCGCAAGGACGTGACGGCGAAGTGCTACGGCGGGGATATCTCGAGGAAGCGCAAGCTGCTGGACAAGCAGAAGGAGGGGAAGAAGCGGATGCGCCAGTTCGGCAAGGTGGATATCCCGCAAGAGGCGTTCATCGCGGCGTTGAAGATGGATGGGGATTAGGGGGGCAGCATTGCGGATATTGAAACGCTAGGATTGAAATGGTAGAACAAAACGAGATCATTTAGGACTCGTTATGGCTGACCCGAATCTGGGCGATCATCAATTTGGCGGCGTCTCGACCGACCTCAAACTGTCGATCGTCGAGGGGTATCTCAAGGCGTTTACGACTGCACTTCGACCGAGATTTCGAGAACTAGTCTATATCGATGCCTTCGCCGGTACAGGAGAGCGGACGGTTGCTCACGCCGCTGTCGAAGCCAATCTCTGGGATGACTACACTCCGGCTCGTATCGAGCGCCTTCGCGGATCAGCGAAGATCGCCATCGATATCGTGCCCCCCTTCGACCAGCTTCTGTTCATCGATCATGACGCTAGGCACTGTGCAGCGTTGCGGGCGCTGAAAGATGCCAATCCCGACCGGCGAATTGCGGTCGAGGAAGGCGACGCGACGTCGGTTCTGGGCAACATCTTGTCCAGTCGTAATTGGGCTGGCCGCCGTGGTGTTTTGTTTCTCGATCCCTACCCGGGCCGGCCGTTCCACCCTCTCCCGCCAGCCGGACTTCGAGATTGGAGAGTCGCTGCTGCAAGTCGGCGACGGACTCTCCAATGCTCTGCGTGGCGTCGGCGACGTTGAGCTCGAATCCACCGACCTTGACGCTCACAGTCTGTCGGTTCAGCAGCGCATAGATCTTCGTTCGGGCGCTGAGGAAGATGACGATCACCACGACAGGCCAAAGGAGGGGCGCCAGCGCCTTCGCGAATTCGGTGCTGGCCGTGAGAACAGACATGATTGACGCCCCCGTCGGTAGAGCGTCATCGCTATACAACCGTTCCTCCAGACTCAAGCCCCCTCGCCGGCATCTCCGGCACGCCTAAGGCCGTTGGGTCCCGGCTTCCGCCGGGATGAGCGGACGGTGGGGATGGGCGAAAACCTCCCCCGCCCGACCTCACAGCTTGATCGACATTTCCAGTCCGCCCTTGAACGGCAGGGTCATGGTCCTGAAGTCCGGGCCCTCGAGAACCTCGAACAGCTGGGCGTAGCCGTTCGAGCGCTGGCCGCCCGTGCCGTCGGTGACCAGTACGGCGCCGGGGCGGAGGCGCGGGAGGAGGATGTCCAGCACCGGCGGGACCACCTGGCCCCAGATATCGAACAACACGAAGTCGATCGGGCCATCGAAGCTGCGGCAGGCTTCGATGAGATCCCCCTCGCGCAGGTCGACGAAGGCCGAGAGGCCGGCGGCTTGCAGGTTCGCCCGCGCCTTGATCACCTTCTCGGGCTCGTATTCGGCCCCGAAGACAACGCCGCCGCCGTTGTCCCGGACGGCGGCGGCCAGATAGAGCGTCGAGACGCCCCATGAGGTGCCCGCCTCGACGATCCGCCGCGCGCCGATGGCGCGGGCCGTCAGGTAGCAGAACTCGGCCTTGTCGCGGTCGAGCGCCACCAGCTTGCCGGCCATGAAGGCGTGATCCCGGGGCTCCATGCCGTTCCAGGGACCGGTGCGCTCATGGAAGAAGTAGCGCTCGATCCCCTCCTCCTCAGCCGTGCTGGCGGCGTGCAGGCCGTCCAGCAGCGCATCGAGCTTCGCGTCGCCGAGCACACTGGCCATTGGTAGCTCCCTGGGTGGGTTCGGGGGCGAAGCGTCGCCGTGCGCCGGTATCGCGTCAAGGGCGAGGGCGATTGAGCCGCCTGATCTCGGGGAGAGGGATGAGCGGGCGGTGGGGTTGGGCGAAATCCTCCCCCGCAGGGGGAGGGGGACCGCGGAGCGATGGAGGGGGTATCGACCGGGCGCGGCGTTCGTCGATTGGGCTAAGCGCGCTTATCCGAGAGTTCCGCACCTGGGCCGTACCCCCTCCACCGCCGTTCGGCGGTCCCCCTCCCCCTGCGGGGGAGGATTTGCACCTCAGCGTTACTTGTGGTACTATATATGCCTGGTCTTTGACATTGTGAGGGATGCGCCGGGCTGCGCGGCCGGAATGGGGCGGGGGACCTATATTATAGGTGATTATAGGGGGATTCAGCGCCGGGACGCGCCCCCTCCGTCGCGCTCCGCGCGCCACCTCCCCCGCTTTGCGGGTGAGGAGCGTTGGGCCTACCCCCGCGCGCTGAGGCGCCAGTTGCGGTAGGTGCGCAGGCCCTGGGCGAGGAAGCCGGGGGCGCGGGCGGCCCCGAAGTCGCGGATCAGGTGGCGCAGCGCCGGTTCGGCGACCTGGGTGGCGGCCTTCTGGTAGGGGAACCAGGCGGACTGGCGCTGGTGCTGCTCCTTCCAGTCCTCGGCCTGGGACTGCACCTCGAAGGGGAACACGATCACCTGGATGGCGGCGGTCTTCTTGCCCTTCAGCACTTTCTCGTAGCGGTAGGAGCCCACCGGGCGGTCGTCGACCTCGCCGACGATGCCGGCCTCCTCGGCGGCCTCGACGGCGGCGGCTTCCTGGGGTTTCAGGCCGCGCATCGGCCAGCCCTTGGGGATCACCCATCGCTTGGTGCCGCGGGAGGTGATCAGCAGGATCTGCACCTGCCGCGCTTCGATACGGAACGGCAGGGCCGCGTACTGGATGCCGATCACCTGGAGCGTCTTGGCCTTCTTCATGGCAGGAAGGCCGCGCCCAGCCAGTAGGCGCACGCCGCGATCAGGCCGGCGGCGGGCATGGTGACGATCCAGGCGACCACGATCCGCCGGGCGACGCCCCAGCGCACCGCCGAAGTCCGCCGGGCCGCGCCGACGCCGACGATGGCGCCCGTGATCGTGTGAGTGGTGGAGACGGGCACGCCCAGGTAGGTCGCGGTGAACAGGGTGATCGCCCCGCCGGTCTCGGCGCAGAAGCCCTGCATCGGGCTGAGCCGGGTGATCTTCGAGCCCATGGTGTGCACGATCCGCCATCCTCCCATCAGGGTGCCTAGCGCCATGGCGGCCTGGCAGGCGAGCACGACCCACATCGGCACGTGGAACGCCCCGTGGGCGCCGCCGGAATGGGCATAGAGCAGCACGGCGATGATCCCCATGGTCTTCTGGGCGTCGTTGCCGCCGTGGCCGAGGGAATAGAGCGAGGCGGAGAGGAACTGCATGCGCCGAAACACCCGGTCGACCGAAGCCGGTCGGGCGCGGACGAACAGCCAGGAGACGATCAGCACCAGCAGGAGGGCCATGGCGAAGCCGAACGCCGGCGAGACGACGATGCCGGCGGCGGTCATGTCCACCCCCTTCCAGACGATCGCCTTCCAGCCCGCTTTGGTCAGCCCCGCGCCGACCAGGCCGCCGACCAGGGCGTGCGACGACGAGGACGGAATGCCGGCGAGCCAGGTGACGATGTTCCAGACGATCGCGCCGGTGAGCGCCCCGAAGATCAGCCGGTCGGTGACCACGGTGACCGAGACGATGCCGGAGCCGATGGTGTTGGCCACGTGCAGGCCGAAGAACAGGAAGGCCACGAAGTTGAAGAACGCCGCCCAGGCGACGGCGTAGCGGGGCTTCAGCACCCGGGTAGAGACGATGGTGGCGATAGAGTTGGCCGCGTCATGCAGGCCGTTCAGGAAATCGAACGCCAGGGCGACGGCGACCAGCAGCCAGAGGGTGAGGACGGCGGTGGTCATCAAGCCTGCTCCTCACCCGCAACCCCGGCCCTGAGCCGGGGGCCGCGGGGGAGGGGGACCATGCGAAGCATGGTGGAGGGGGCGCAGGGCGGCGAGCGCCGGCGTCGGCGGCCTTGCGCCCCCTCCGTCGCGCTGACGCGCGCCACCTTCCCCGTCTCGCTGCGCTCGCGGGTGAGGAGAGCCATTTCAGAGATGCTCGATGAGGATGCCGCTGATGCCGTTGGAGACGTCCTCGAAGCGGTCGATCACCTTTTCCAGGTGGTCGAGGATGTCGGCGCCGACGATGAAGTCCATCGGTTTGGCCTGGCTCTTGGCGAACAGGGCCTTCATGCCGGCGTCATAGACCTCGTCGGAACGGTTCTCGATCCGGGTGACCGCCTCGGCGATGGCGTTGAGGCGCGCGGAGTTGCGGCGCATGTCGCGCAGCAGCTGGGTGGCCTCAAGGGTCAGGTAGGCGGCCTGGATGGCCAGGTCGCCCAGCTCGCGCATCTGCGGCTGGAAACTGGTCACCTCGAACAGGGTGATCGACTTGGCGGTCTTCTGCATCTGGTCGATGGCGTCGTCGAGGGCGGTGGTCAGCTCGCGGATATCGCCGCGGTCAAAGGGGGTGATGAAGGTGCGGCGGATGGCCAGGAAGACGCCCCGGGTGATCTCGTCGGCGGCCTCCTCGTGGCGGACGATGTCGGCGCAGGCCGCCGCGACGCCGGGGCCGCCGTTGAGCAGCTCGCGCAGGGCCTCGGCGCCCAGCACCAGCAGCCGGGCGTGGGCCTCGAACTGGTCGAAGAAACCGTACTCCCGCGGCAGGAGCGCGTGGAACCACCGCATGCGTTTTTCGCCCTCCTGGAATCGATTCTCGCTGAAGGATTTTGTCCTATCACAGACGGAAAACCCGCACGCCGCTCATGCTGCCTAAAGCCCGGATGAGCGGGCCTTAGGGGTAACGCAGGAAAGGTCGGCGTTCCTCCAACCAGCTGGCCTCGTCCGGCAGGGTCAGGGCGTCGAGGTCGGCAGGGGTGGCGGCGGGGTTGTCGACCCACTCGCGCAGGGCGGGGCCGCCGTTGATGACGTCGATGGCGAGCTTGCCGAGCTCATATTCGTAAGCGAAATCGCGCCAGAGGTCATAGGCGGGCATGAGGCGGCGGATGGCCTT
>Ga0302279_10003053_pt1 | contig 21377 bp, 25 predicted proteins | sample III_Bog_N3_3_FD_194541 | JGI IMG/M metagenome (GOLD analysis project Ga0302279, IMG submission 194541) | Peat permafrost microbial communities from Stordalen Mire near Abisko, Sweden - III_Bog_N3_3 | ecosystem: Environmental > Terrestrial > Soil > Wetlands > Peat | place: Sweden: Abisko...
AATACCTCCGCCAACGCCCTGTTCGGCAACCTGCAGAAGCTCACCGCCCAGGGCATGGGCCTCTCGGAGATCCTCATGGCCGCCGCCGGCAATGCCGGCGCCTCCGCCGGCAAGATGATCTCGCCCCAGAGCATCGTCATCGCCGCCACCGCCGTGGGCCTGCTGGGCCAGGAGGGCGCGATCATGCGCAAGACCATCAAATACACCATCCCCTACGCCATCGCCCTGGGATTGCTGGTCCTGGGCTTCGCCTTCGTGTTCCCGGCCCTGGTGCCCTGACATGCGCATCCTCATCGCGCCCGATTCGTTCAAGGGCAGCCTCTCGGCCCTGGCCGCGGCCGAGGCCATGGAACGGGGCCTGCTGACGGTGTTTCCTGAGGCTTCGGTGACCAAGGTTCCCATCGCCGACGGCGGCGAGGGCACCGTGGAGGCCCTGGTGGCCGCCACCGGCGGCAGCATCCGCCGGACCCTGGTGCAGGGGCCCCTGCTGGAGCCGGTGGAGGCCATCTGGGGCATCCTGGGCGACGGCGTCACCGCGGTGATCGAGATGGCGGCCGCCTCCGGCCTGCCCCTGGTGCCCCGGGACCGGCGCGATCCGCGCCTGACCAGCACCATCGGCACCGGGCAGTTGATCAAGGCGGCCCTGGACGCCGGTCTAGGCAAGCTGATCATCGGCATCGGCGGCAGTGCCACCAACGACGGCGGCACCGGCATGGCCCGGGCCCTGGGCGCCCGGTTCCTGGACGCCAATGACCGGGAACTGCCCCAGGGGGGTTCCGCCCTGGCCGGCCTGGCCCGGATCGACCTGGGCGGCCTGGATCACCGGCTGGCCACGGCGGAGCTGCTGGTGGCCTGCGATGTGGACAACCCCTTGACCGGCCCCCGGGGCGCCTCGGCCGTCTATGGTCCCCAGAAGGGCGCCAGCCCGGCCATGGTGGCGGAGCTGGACGCGGCCCTGGGCCGTTTCGCCCAGGTGGCGGCCCAGGCCACCGGCCGGGACGTGGCCCGGCGAGACGGTGCCGGCGCGGCAGGGGGGCTGGGGGCGGGATTATTGTTTTTCACCCAGGCGCGGCTGCGGCCGGGGGTGGAGATCGTGCTGGAGGCCACCGGCTTCGAGGCCCTGGTGCAGGGGACGGATCTGGTCATCACCGGTGAAGGTCGCACCGACGCCCAGACCGCCATGGGCAAGGCCCCGGTGGGGGTGGCGGCAGTGGCCCAACGCTGGGGGGTGCCGGTGCTGTGCCTGTCCGGCGGCCTGGGTGAAGGGGCCGAGGAGGTGCTGGCCCTGGGCATCGGCGCGCTCATGAGCATTGTGCCTCAAGCCATGCCCCTGGAAGAGTGCATGGCCCGGGGGGCCGAACTGACCGAGGCCGCCGCGGCCAGGGCCTGCCGGTTGCTGAAGCTGGGGGCGGCTCTGGGCCGGTAAGCCCAGGTGTTTCGGCCCAGGGAGAACCGTCTGGCCCCCGTGGTGCTGGCCGAGACCTCCTGGGTGCTGGAACGGGCCTACCATTGGAGTTCGGAAAGCATCGCCCAGGCGCTGGAGATGCTCACCAGCACCGACAAGTTCACGATGGATGAGACCTCCGCCGAGGCGGTGTCGCTCTACCAGCTGCATCACGCAGAGGATGTCGGCTTGGCCGATTGCCTGATCCTCCGGGCCAGCAAACGGGCCCTGCCCCTCTACACGGTCGATCCGAAGTTCCAGAAACTCAAAAACGTCCAGCCCATCACCTGAGCCGGATCCCGGCGAACACGGTGGCGACGATCAAAGCCGCCTCCCGGTCGTTGAGCGGGCCATGCCCCGCCAGCAGGCGGAAAATCACCGGGCCGTAAATGAGGTCCAGCACGACCTCCACGTCCAACCCCTCCCGGATATCGCCCCGGTCGACCCCACGCTGCCACATGACCCGCACCGCGTTCCGGCGGGACTGCAGGAACCGCTCCCGGAACAGGGCCAGGAATCCCGGGTCGCTCTGGCCCTCGGCGATGAACTGGCAGAACACCCGGCCGGTGTGGCTGGTGTAGAAGCCCACCAGGGATTGCAGCTGGGCGGTGAAATCGGCCTGGGCCGAGCCGGTGTCCGGGGTCGGCACGTCCTCGGTCATCCGCAGGGTGAAGGCGTCCAGGGCCACCAGCGCCTTGTTCGGCCACCACTTGTAGATGGTCGCCTTGCTGACGCCGGAGCGCTGGGCGATGGCTTCGGTGGTCACCTGACGCAGGCACTTCTGCTCCAGCAGCTCGCAGGTCGCGGTCAGGACCGCGGCCTGGGCCGCAAGGCTGCGTTGCCGCCCGCGCCGTCTCGGTTCCGGCGCGGGGGGCGGCAGTTCAGCCTCGGCGGTCGGCCGGTTCAACTGAATCCCAGGACCGGATGCGGCGTGTATGGCTGTTCCAGCGCGGCGCATTCTTCCGGGCTCAGGCTCAGGGTCAGCGCCGCCACAGCGTCGGTGAGGTGGTGCGGCTTGGTGGCGCCGACGATGGGCGCGGTAAGGCCGGGCCTGGAGAGCAGCCAGGCCAGCGCCAGCTGGGCCCGGGGCACCCCGCGCTGCTGGGCCAGCTGGCCCAGGCGGTCCACCACTTCGTGGTCGGCGGCTTCGGTCTGGCCATAGAGCTTCTTGCCGAACTGGTCGGTTTCGAAACGTTTGGTGATTTCGCTCTGCCAGGGCCGGGTCAGGCGGCCCCGGGCCAGGGGGCTCCAGGGGATGATGCCGATGCCCTCGGCCCGGCAGAGCGGGATCATCTCGCGCTCTTCTTCCCGGTAGAGCAGGTTGTAGTGGTTCTGCATGGACACGAACCGGGTCCAGCCGTGCCGGTCGGCCAGGTAGAGCGCCTTGGCGAACTGCCAGGAGAACATGCTGGAGGCGCCGATGTAGCGCACCTTGCCCGATTTCACCAGATCGTGCAGCGCCTCCAGGGTCTCCTCGATGGGAGTGTCGTAGTCCCAGCGGTGGATCTGGTAAAGATCCACATAGTCGGTGCCCAGCCGCCGCAGGCTCTGGTCCAGCTCATGGAAGATGGCCTTGCGGGAAAGGCCCCGGCCGTTGGGCTCGTCGCGCATGACCCCGTGGACCTTGGTGGCGATGACCACCGCCTCGCGCCGGGTGTTGGCCTTGAGGAACCGCCCCAGCACCTCTTCGCTGGCGCCGGTACTGTAGACGTTGGCGGTGTCGAAGAAATTGATGCCGAGCTCCAGGGACTGATGGAGGAAGGGCTGGCTATCCGCTTCGTTCAGGGCCCAGGGGTGGCTGCCGGCCTTGCCGGGGCCCGGGTTCGGCTCCCCGTAGGTCATGCAGCCCAGGGCGATCCGGGACACCTTGAGGCCGGTCTTGCCGAGGTTGACGTATTCCATGTATCCCTCCTGGATGGGCCTGGCTGGGCCAGACCATGGCTTTTGACTTATCCTAAACTGAACGTCTAGTATAGATCCAGGAGAAGACCCCATGGCAAAGAAGGTATGGTTCATCACAGGTTGCTCCACGGGATTCGGCCGCGCTTTGGCCCAGCGCACCCTTGAACTGGGTTATCCCACCGTCTGCACCGCCCGCAATCGGGCCCAGGTGGAGACCCTCGTCCTCGGCCATGAGGAGCACGGGCTGGCGCTGGAGCTGGACGTGACCAGGCCCGAACAGATCGCTGCGGCGGTCCAGGCCGCCGCCGAGCGGTTCGGAACCATCGACGTCCTGGTGAACAACGCCGGGATCGGCTATTTCGGTTCCCTGGAGGAGAGCGATCTGGCCGAGGTGCGCCGGATGTTCGAGATCAACGTCTGGGGCCTGGCCCAGGCCTCCCGGACGGTGCTGCCGCTGATGCGCGCCCAGAAGTCCGGAACCATCGTCAACATCTCGTCGGTGGCCGGCATCGCCGCGTCCCCGGCGCTCAGCTTCTACAACGCCAGCAAATTCGCCGTGGAAGGTCTCTCGGAATCCCTGGCCCAGGAAGTGGGTCCGCTGGGGATCAAGGTGCTGCTGGTGGAACCCGGCCCGTTCCGCACCGATTGGGCTGGGCGGTCGGCGGCCGAAGCGCCCGACACCATCGAGGATTACCGGGAAACGGCCAGCGCCGGGCTCAAGCGGTTGCGCGGCCGCAACGGCCACCAGCCCGGGGATCCGGCCCGGGCCGCCGCGGCCATCATCCAGGCAGTGGAAGCCCCGGAGCCGCCGCTGCGGCTTCTGCTCGGCAAGTTCGCCCTGGCCAATGCCCGCCTGAAGGTGGTGGCGCTGCAGAAGGATTTCGAGGGCTGGGCGAAGGTGTCCGAAGCGGCCGATTTCCCGGCGGAGCAGGCGTAATGGACACCGGGACCATGGAGCGGAATCGTGACATCGCCCTGGCTTATTTCCTGCTGCGGGCAACGGTCGGGGTCAACATCGCCTTCCACGGGGTAAGCCGGATCCTGGCCGGCCCAGCGAATTTCGCCAGCACCTTGGTGCCCCTGTTCCAGAAGACCTTGCTGCCGGTGTGGTCCGTGCTGAGCTTCGGGCTGGCCCTGCCCTGGGTCGAGGCGGTGCTCGGCATCCTGGTCCTGGCCGGCCTTCGCACCCGAATCGCCCTGATCGGCTGCGGCCTGCTCATCCTGGTCCTGACCTTCGGGTCATGTCTGCGTCAGGATTGGGCCGGCGCCGGGGCGCAGCTGCTCTATGCCGCGATCTTCTCCGCCCTCCTGGCGTTCCGGGACCGGAACGAGTACGCGCTGGATGCCTGGTGGCAACGCAGGTCCAGGGCGCGGTCGTGACGGCGTCCCGCTGATTCACGATTGCCTGGACGTCTCCTCAGTCACCCGCGATGTCACTGGCCGGGCAGCGCCAGGTAGGTGGTGCCCAGCCCGGTCAGAGCTCCCGGGTCGCCAAGCAGGCTGGTGCAATGGGGATCGGGGCTCAAGCGCCCGGTGAACCACGCATACCGGACCACATCCGTCCGTCCTTCGCAGGTGGCGACCATGGCGGTCATCTGGGCTTCCTGGCCGGCCAGGGTGGTGATCTGGGCCCCGTCCGTCCCACTGTGCCAGTTGGCGAATTCAGTCACCCAGAATGGCTTGCCGTATTTGGTCAGCCGATTGAGCTGGTCATCCAGTCCGTAGTCATACCAGTGGAAGGCCAGGGCATCGATTTGCGGATTCCGGTTGCCGTTGCCCGCCTGGTAGGCGGCATAGAAAGCGTCGAGCCAGGCCACTGGATCCTGGTAACCCGCCATGGTGCCCCAGGTCATGGCGGGTCCCACCAGCTGCACTCCAGTCTGGGCCGCCACCGCCTCGTACTGGGGCCATAGCAGCGCCGCCTGCTGGGGGGTGGTATTGGCCTGTTCCACCAGATTCGGCTCGTTGAGCACCAGAAGATAGCCAATGCCCGGGTTCGCCGCCAGGAAGGTCTTGATGGCGGTGGCGTCGAAGGAGCCATTCCAGAGCATCGGAATGAACCCCATTCCCAGCCCGGTCGCCTCGTTGGCGGGGAGATGGGAGTTTGGGCCCGGGCTCCAGTTGTACCACCAGCTCACGGCCGGGGAGAGCGCCGCCAGATCGGCCGCGGTGGCCAGATCATAGGCGATGCCGCGCTTGGAACTCTTGGCGGTCGGGCTATTTGCAGGGGGTGTGACCGTGGCAAAGCCAGCAGCTGCCGAGCCACCACCGCCGCATCCTGGAAACCAGGCGGCCATCGTCAGCAGCAAAAGGAGACTCGGGACTTTCATGGCCGTCTCCAAGACAAGGGTCACCAACCAAAGGGCATATGGAATTGAATCTGGAGAGACTTCCCCGGTTTGTCAACCGTCCGCGGCGGGATTGATCCGTTCCGGGTCTGCCCGTGGAGCGGCGGGAAACCGCCGCGATGCAATCTAATCCAAGAGGTAATCGACCTCGCCGATTTGCAGATCGGGATTCAGCCCGAGCCAAAGGCTCAGGTGCTTCTCCCCATAGTCGAGGTGGTAGTGATACCGGCAAATGCCATCCGGGCGCTCCACCCGCTCGTAGAGTTCCATCCCCTTGGGTTCTCCCAGACTCTTGAAGAGGGCTGCGGCGTCCTTGAGGCCGTCGGGAAGGATCCGCTTTGCCAGTTCAGGGGTAAAGGCATCGGCGGTCAGGGTCCCAGCCGCCAGGTCCTTGAGGTCCCGCAGCAGCCGTTCGGAAACTTTGGGATCCTGGGCCGGAAGCGGGTCCATCCGCCCGTGGAAGCTTTCCGGGCTCTCGCCCAGGGTCAATACAAACCCGGTCGGTTTCCCGTCCGTGATTTGGAAATGTAACCGGGAGATCGCCCCCTTGAAGGCAAATTCCGAATCGGAAAGGGGGACCAATTCCTGTTTGGGAAACCCTTCCAGGCGGTTGTACAAGGTTCCCCCCTCCAAGCTGATGCATCCCACCCTATTGCCCCATCGGTAGACGCCCTCCAGGCGCTTCTGCGCGACCGGAGTCACCCCGGCGGCCGGCCTGATCTCGGGAAGCGGATGGCCAGCGATGACGGTCAGAAGATAGGGGACGATATAGGTATCGTCGAGGAAGCTTGTGTGGGTATTTGCAAGCAACAAAGCCACGGTTCGGGTCTGGGGGTCCGCCAGGACATACGTGTGGAAGCCCGGGACCAGGCCATCGTGACCCACCAGGCGATGCCCGGAGGAGGCTAGGAAGGCGAGGCCGAAACCATACCCTGGCACCTGTGGAAAGCCATGTCCGGCCGAAGGGGCAGGTTCAGCTTCACGTTTGCCAGCCCGTAGGCGTGTTTGAAAATCACCTGGTCGTCCCGCACCAGCCAAACCACGGCACCGGGCATATCAGCCGGATGCCATAGGGCCAGTTCCGCATCCACCCGGGCGTACGGATCCTGGGCCCAAAGGACAGTCCCTCCGCAAAGAAGGGTCGCGGCCAAGATCGGTGCAAACACTCCTCGAAACATAGTGGCTCCGGGATAAAGCAGGTGTTCCTGCAGGATCTTCTTCGCTAAGCCCTCTAGTGGGCAACCCGAAGCCCAGTGTGATCTTCAAATGGGTCGAAGTCTTTATCGCTATGAAGTAGAACAAATCCATTCTCAATGCAGCGGGTTGCAATCAAGGTGTCGATTGTTTTCCAAACGGTTACGCCATGACCTCGCAGTATTCGGAAATTCCGTGCGGCCTGGATTGCTATTTCTGTGTCAACAACGTTTACGGTCTGAAACGAGGTAAGGAGTTGTTTGGCCTTGTTGAAATCTCGATCATTCTGAAAACCCTGGAGAACCTCCGCCAAGACCAAGTCTCCAATCAATAGAGGCTCGCTCCCAAGCAGGCTATCTAATAATTCAGCTTGTGACGTGCTGGTTCCGCGGAAGTAGTCGATCCAAACACTCGAGTCGACAAATATCATTTATCGTTCCTCATCTCGTCGAGGTTGCCTTCCCAATGGAGCTTGCCTCGGAACTTTCTGACGTCTTCCTGCTTCTGAAGGCGGAGCAAGGTTCGAAGTCCCATCTCAACCGCTTCCCTCTTGGTTTTCAAGCCAGTAACCCTAAGCGCATCACGCATAAGCACATCGTCGATGACTATGTTGGTCCGCATTGTGTATCCCTCCGGCCTGACATACACACCATAGGTCAGAGACTCCATCCTGGCAACCTGCTGACCGATTCTATCCCAGCACTCCAAACCCAATCGTACTGCGGTTTCCAGCAGAATGTAGTGCCGCCATTGCCTAACAGTGCATTCGACCCCGGACACGTCCTCGCAAGCGATCCTTTGAGCCGTCGTCATCATTTCATCGGCCGCCCTCCCCTCAGCGCGCCGCCGGGGTCGTGCCGATCAATGCTGGCGTTAGGCTCCAACGGGGCGCCGATCCACCGAGGGGCGCAAAGAGGCTTTGCGACAGTAAAAAACAGTGAGCAACGATCTTTACCACACGTTGAGCTGGTCACTTAACTGGAACTCGAAGTGTTTTGCCACGACCGATTCAACGTTGGTCGATCCAGAGGGTCTGTATAATATATTTAAGCGCTCCCCAGCGGCCGGCTATCTTTGACAATGGAAGGAAGCCTATTCTTCCAGGGAGAAGGCTCCGGTTCAACCCGCGCCCGAATCATCGTGACTGAGACCAATCGACTTGATGGCCGAGAGATCCTGGACCCTGCTCTTTGCCAAGAACTGCTTCAACAACTCGAAAGCGCCCTCCGGTAATCCCCTCGCGTCTCGGATACGAAAATGCCCCGTTTTTGCGATGGCCTTGCCTCGAGACTCAAGATACCTTGACTATTCTTGTATCGTTGCGTGACTACTATGGAGAAATCGTGAGCGACTATCAGTTTATCAACGGGAATAACGTCCCATGGCGCAAGTCAACCTTCGCCCATGGGATCGAGGTCAAAGATCTGGGCACCGCAGATGGACGGTCTATGCAGCTCGTGCGGTTCGCACCGGGCACCTCATTTCCTCTGCACCGCCACGAAGGTCCAGAGTTCATTTACCTCCTGGAGGGCGTTGCGATTCAAGAAGGCGAACAGTTGTCGGCTGGGTGGGCCGCAGTCGCAGCCATGGGCACCACGGATTCGAATTTCCATAGTCCGACCGGCTGCGTGTTCCTGACCGTCTATACCGACTGAGCAGATCGCCGGAACCTCTTATTCCAGACTGGACCTACCCTTGCGGCTCTGTTTGGTTGGCGCAATGGGCGGCGGTACTGGTCATACCGGCGAGGAGGCTGACGCAGCATTGCGGGTCCCGCTGCCAGCACCCGCAGGGTGGGCCTTGACCACCCGGAATCGGGCCATGAGGTCCCGTCGCGGGGCCCAGTCGTTTGCCGACACTCTCCAGCACGCTCCGCAGAGGGTCTCGACAGGTGCCACTCGCCCCCGGCTGATGAATGGCGAGGACGCCCTCCAAGGCCGTGAGGCCAGTTGCCAATGACTCAGCACGTCCTGTCCAACGCTGAGTCACGCTCGACAGATGATCTCCACAGGTGCCACTTGCCCCCGGCCGATGACTGCCATCAGGTTCGCGAACATCTGCGGCGCGTCCTCTCCCAACAGGAGATGCAAGCCCAGCTGCGGCGCGACGGCGGCCAGTTCCACGGAAGCCCGGATCTGGTTCAGGAAGCCCAGGGCGAATTCGCTCCGGTCGCGGGTGAAATGGACCGGGGAGGAAGCCAATGCCCTGTTCCACCGCCATGGTCTTGGCGGAAAAACCTGGGAGATCCCCCATTCCCCGGACCGGTTCTAGCCCCAATACTGTTCGCTTAATGGTCATTCGTGCCGAATTGAGCGCGCCATAGCTGTCAGGGCCTGCAGTCTACCCGTGTGGGGGTCCCTCATTGGAATGGTACGAATGCAGGGGGTCTTGTTCTTTCTCGGCGATCCTCGGCTCCTCGGCAACCTCGGCGATAGGCAGTTCCCTAAAACAACCGTAGGTTTCCTCTTTGCCCAAGCATCGAAGTGGATTCAGCAAAAAGCCTATCGCCGAGGCGCCGAAGAACCGGGATCTGCCGATACGGGACCCACACCGTCTTTCTGACTGGCCTTTTTGGCCCGGGGCTTCCTCTTTGCCATCGGATGAGCCATCAGCAGGATGTCGATCTGCAGCGAAACCTTGCCGGTGCCGTCCGTCCCTCGCTTCCGGAGGGGCCAGTTGCTCATCTTTCGCTTGATTGCCCTGGGGTTGCGCCGTGACCTGCTGGAAACGGCAAGCTCATCGAGCATCTCCAGCAGCACCCTCTCGTGGAAGGCAGGTCTGTCCCGAGGGGGGGAGAGACGCGAAACGCGTCATTTTCCGGCGGACAACCCTCACGGCATGCATGAAGGAAAGGCGATCCGGGTCCACCCCGCCCTGGAGCGCCGCCTCATGCATGAGCCCCCGAATGGCGAAATGGGCCATCACCAAGCCGTAGAACTCCTGCCTGACCAGGTCCGGGGTCTTGCTCCGCAGGGTGATTTGACGGCCACGCAGGTGAGTTTTCAGTTCATCGAAGGCGGTCTCAATTTCCCACCGTTCATGATAAAGGGCGGCCATCTCCTTGGCTGAGGCCATGGTGGGGTCCTGGACGGTGGTGGCCAAACGGTATAACGGTTCAGCGTCCTTGGCCCCTTCCAGGGTGTATTCCACCACTCGGACCACGATGCCGTTCCGCTTCTGCCTGCGATGCGTAGCTGATTCATAGAAGGTGCTCAGGAAACTGCCATCTGGCAACGCCTTTTCCCTCGGCAGGACCAGGTCCGTACGCAACCGCCAGAGCAGGTCGGCGCCGGTTGCCTGGGCCAAAGTCCAAAGGGGAAAGCTATAGAAGCCCCAGTCTGCTATACAAAGCATGCCGGGCTTTAACAGGGGGAGCACTGCCTCGGCCAGGGTGCCCTCACTGACGTCGTAGGCCGCCATTCGACTGCCAAACAGCACGTGAGTGCCATTCTCCACCAGGGATACGAAGCGGATCTGCGGAAAGGCGCATTCACCGCGGGAGGTCTCCTGTTTACCAAAGGCTTCGAGGTTCGCAGCTTCATCAGGGACGTCCAAACTACTCCCATCGATGCTGACCAGGCGCCATTGGTGGAAGAAGGCTCCTGGTGTGGCCTTGGTGGCAATGGGTCGGACGATCTCGTCGTGCAGCTGGCGCACGGCTTCCCATCCCAGTCGGGTGCGGGCCTGCGAGATGCTGGACTTGGCTGCCACATTGAAATCCACTGCCTCATCGGCCAGCCATTGGGCACCTTCCATAAGGCAGCGCAGCACCTCGCGGTAGGAAGTCTGCATGTACAGAGCCAAGGCGATGACGTAGTAGACGACGACATGGGCCGGCAAGTCCCGTTGCCGGGCGCTGGCTCGGCCTGTGCGTTTCAGGACGTCCTCAATGTGCTGCCGAGGAAAGGTCCTGGCGACCACGCCAAGGCTGATGTAGTCCGTTATTCGACTGCCTTCCGTGAGCCTAGCTACGGTACGCGCCATATCCACCCCTACTTACTACAAATGTAAGATGGAGTTGGCGCGTGTCAAGACTTGTACGAACAGTATTTGTTCTAGCCCGGGGTCTGCAGCAGCCCGGTGAGCGCCTTGGCCAGCGGACCGATCCGGTCCGGCTCGCTGAGGAACATGCCCCGGCAGGCCACCAGCCGTGCCGAGGCCTTGCCCAGCTGGGTGAACTCCACCAGGTGATGGGCCTGGAGGGTCTTGCCGCTCTGCACCAGATCGACGATGGCATCGGCCAGACCCAGCACCGGGGCCAATTCCACGCTGCTCTGCAGCGGCACCAGTTCGGCGGTGATGCCCTCCTGGCGCAGCCAGCGCCCGGTGGCCTCCAGGAACTTGGTGGCGATGCGCAAATGCGGTTTCGCCTTCAGCTCCTCCAGGCTGGTGCTGTCCGGCCCGCACAGGGACAGTCGGCAGACCCCGAAATTCAGGTCGCTCAGCTCCATGAGGTCCACCGGGCATTCGTCCAGGATGTCCGAGCCGACGATGCCCAGGGCGGCCACACCCCCGGCCACGTAGCGGGGCAGATCGGCCCCCTTGAGCAGGATCGCCGCCAGCAGCGGGTCGGCCATGGGAATGCGCAGCTTGCGCGACTTGAGGGCGCGGGCGTCCAGTTCGAAGGCGGTGCCCTGGAGCCGGGGCAGCAGTTCCTCCTCCAGGCGGCCCTTGGGCAGAGCGATGAGCAGCGGCTTCATTTGCCACCTTCCTTGGTTTCGCTGAGTTCCAGCAGGGTCGTGAGGCGCACGCAGAAACCGGCGGCATGCCAGGGCCGGCCCATTTCCGGATAGAGGCCGTCGTAGCGACCGCCCGCGGCCAGTTCCCGCTGGGCGCCGGGAGCCCAGAGCCGCAGGGTCGGGCCGGTGTAGAAGCCCAGGCCGCGCAGGTCGCCCATGTCCAGGCGCAGGGTGAGCCCCTCGGGCAGCTGGGCGGAAAGCACGCTCAGGACCCGGGTCAGCTGTTCGGCTTCGGCTTCCAGCAGGCCCCCGTAGGGACCCGAGGCCAGGGCCACCAGGCTGCCGGGACCGTCGGGCCCGGACAGCAGGATCTCGGCGTGGGCCAGCAATCTTGCCTTCGCCGGGTGGTCCTGGAGCAGCTCCGCAGCCCGGTGGATGGCCCGGCGATCCAGCACCCGGGCCACTTCCAGCCCCAGTTCCGCGGGGATGCCCTCCGCTTCCATGGGCCGGCGCAGCAGCGCCGCGTGGCCGATGTGCAGCAGGCACCCCTCAAGCCCCAGCAGGGCCGGCACCGCCATGAGCAGCCGCGCCAGTTCCCGGTCGGCCTCGGCCCGCTCGTCCGGATCCACCTGGATGTTCTCGCAGCCCACCTCGATCCGCTCCACCGGATCCCAGGAGTTGGCCGGGCGTCGGAACACCGGCCCGGCATAACTGAGCCTGGGCGGCGGCTCCTGGAACCGGCGCACCAGGGTGCGGGCCAGGGCCTCGGTGAAATCCCAGCGCAGGGCCACCAGCTGGTCCCCGTCGAAGAAGCGGACGGTGGAAGGATTGACCGGATTGCGCATCACCAGGCTGGGATGCAGCTCCCGGTAGCCGGCGCCGCCCAGGTGGGCCATGAGCAGCGCCTCCCAGCGGCGCAGCTTGGCGGCGTCGTCGAACAGCAGGTCGGGGAAACTGGGAGTGTGGGTCGGCATGGGGTGCTCCGGGTCAGGCTTTGTGCCGGGCCTTGAGGGCCTGGGCGAGATCCTTCAGGCCGAGCCCCTGGTGCACCAGCAGCACCTCCAGGTGGAACAGCAGGTCGGCGGCTTCGTTGATCAGGTCCTCCCGGCGGGCGGGGGTGTCTTCCATCAGCAGGGCCATGGCGGCGATGGCGGTCTCGCCGGCCTCCTCCACCACCTTCTTGCCGATCCGCTCGGGTCCCCGGTGGAACAGCTTCTGGGTGTAGCTGCCGTCGGGCCCTGCCCCGTCCTTGCGCGACCGCAGGGTGGCCTCCAGGTGGCCCAGCCAGGCCACGTCGGCCAGGCCGTCGAAGCAGGAGGGGGTGCCCCGGTGGCAGGTGGGCCCCAGGGGTTCGGCGATCACCAGCAGGGTGTCGCCGTCGCAGTCCAGGAAGACGTCCTGGAACTTGAGCCGGTTGCCGCTGGTCTCGCCCTTGACCCACAGCTTCTGCCGGCTGCGGCTCCAGAAGGTCACCCAGCCGGTCTCCAGGGTCAGCACCAGGGCTTCGGCGTTCATGTAGCCGACCATGCGCACCTCCCCTCCCGGGGCCTGCACCACGGCGGGAACCAGGCCGTCGGGCCCGAATTTGATCAGATCCAGGTTGGCAATGCTCACGGTCTTACCTCGACGCCCTCTTGGGCCAGGAATGATTTCAGTTCGGAGATCCGGAGCCGATCCTCGTGGAACAGGGTGGCGGCCAGGGCGCCCTCGGCCCCGTGCCGGAACGCCTCCAGGAAATGCTGGCGACTGCCCGCCCCGCCCGAGGCGATCACCGGAATGGAAAGCTTGGCGGCCACGTCCATGAGTTCCAGGTCGAAGCCCTGTTCGGTGCCGTCCCGGTCGATGGAGGTGAGCAGGATCTCGCCGGCTCCCCGGTCCTCCAGTTCCCGCAGCCAGGAGACCGCGTCGTGGTCGGTGGGGACGTTGCCGCCCTTGGCGAACACCCGCCAGCCGAGCTGGGGATCCCGGGCCACGTCCACCGCCACCACCACGCACTGGCGCCCGAACACCGCGGCGGCCTGGGTGATCAGCTTGGGATCGGCGATGGCGGCGCTGTTGAGCGCCACCTTGTCGGCTCCGGCCCGCAACAGCCGGCGGATGCCTTCGACGCTGCTGACCCCGCCGCCCACGGTGAAGGGGATGCTGAGGGTGCTGGCCACCTCCTCCACCCAGGCCTCCCGGGTGGTGCGGCCCTCCTCGGTGGCGACGATGTCCAGGAACACCAGTTCATCGGCGCCCTCCAGCCCGTAGCGGACCCCCATCTCGGCGGGATGGCCCATGTCCCTGAGGGATTTGAAATGGATGCCTTTGACCACCCGGGCGTCCTTGACGTCGAGGCAGGGGATGATGCGCTTGGCGGCCATCAGTTGACTCCTTCCGGGGCGGCCATGGCCGCCTGCACTGCCGGATCCTCCGGCGTCAGCCGCCCTTCCAGCAGGGCCTTGCCCGAGATGGCGGACTCGGCTCCGGCCACGGCGGCGATCAGGGTCAGGTCATTCAGATCCCGCAGCCCGCCCGAAGCCTGGACCCGGAACCCCAGGGCGGCCACCTGGGCCAGGGCCTCGAGCCCCGGGCCGGACATGGCGCCGTCCCGGTCCACGTCGGTGACCAGGGCCCGGAGGATCCCCAGCTCCAGCAGCGGACCGGCCACGGCCTCCAGGGACAGGGCCGAATCCTTGGTCCAGCCGCGCACCGCCGGAACGCCGGCGCGCAGATCCAGGGCCGCGATCAGCCGGGCCGGATCCAGGCCCTTCAGCCGTTCCGGATGTTCCAGGGCCAGGGTGCCGACCACGGCGTCGAACCCGTCGTCCTGGACCCGCAGCACGGCGTCCCGGCTGCGCAGCCCGCCGCCCAGCTGGAACCGGACCCCGGGCCAGGCCTTGGCGAAGGCCCTCAGTTCCGGTTGCGGCGCTTCGCCAAAGGCTGCGTCCAGGTCCACCAGGTGGATGCGCTTGGCGCCGGCGTCCACCAGCCGCATCACCCAGGCCTCGGGGGTGACCGGATAGCTGCCGGCGGTGCCCCGTTCCCCTTTGAGCAGTCGCACCACCTGGCCGCCCAGGAGATCCATCGAAGGAATCAGACGCATGGCACCTCCCCCATCCAGGACAGGACACCCCGGAGCAGACTTTCACCGAACGCCCCGGACTTCTCGGGATGACCCTGGAAGCCCAGCACCCTGCCCCGGGCCTGCATGGCCGAGAACGGCCGGCCGTGGGTGGATTCCAGGACGGTCTCGGCATCGGAATCCAGGGCGTAGCTGTGGACGAAATAGAGCCAGTCCTCCTGGAAATCCGGCAGGGCGGGGTGGGCCGTCCGGCCCTTGACCTTGGCCCAGCCCATGTTGGGCACCTTGACCCCGGGCCCCAGCAGCCGGGACACCCCGGGCACCAGGCCCAGGCCGGTGGCGCCGGGACTCTCCTCGCTGCCCTCGGCCAGCAGCTGCAGCCCCAGGCAGATACCCAGGATGGGACGGCCGGCCGCCGCCATGGGCGCCAGCACGTCCCACCAGCCGCGCTCCACCAGGGCCGCCCGGGCCGCGGTGAAGTGGCCCACTCCGGGCAGAACCAGGAGCCCGGATTCCGGGGCGTCGGCGGGGGTCACCGAGCGCACGCTCTCGAACCCCAGGCGCTTGATGGCGCCCTGGAGCGAGTGCAGATTGCCGGCGCCGTAATCGATGAGGGTGATCATGGGAGCTCCTACTTGGTGAGGGTGCCTTTGGTGGAGGGGATGCCTTCCCCCTCCCGCCGGAGGGCGCGCTTCAGGGCCACGGCCAGGGCCTTGAACAAGGCCTCCAGCTGATGATGGGTGTTCTCCCCGTAGAGGATGGTGGCGTGCAGGTCGAAGGCCCCGCGCTGGGAGAAGGCGATGAAGAACTCCCGGGCCAGCTCCGGGTGGAACCCGTTGCCCAGGATCAGCGCCGGCAACTGGACGTCGTAGCGGCACCAGGGCCGACCGGAAAGGTCCACCACCACCCGGGCCAGGGACTCGTCCAAGGGCACGTGGGCTTCGCCGAACCGGGCAATGCCGGCCTTGTCGCCCAGAGCCTCCTTCAGGGCCTCGCCCAGGCACAGGCCGACGTCCTCCACCATGTGGTGGCCGTCCACCTCCAGGTCGCCGGTGGCGTCCACTTCCAGCCCGAGCCCGCCGTGGCGCGCCAGCTGCATCAGCATGTGGTCGAAGAAGGCCAGCCCGGTGGCGATCCTGGCGGGGCCTCCGTCCAGGTCCAGGACGACCCGGACCTTGGTCTCACCGGTGGTGCGTTCTATGGTGGCGCTTCTCATGATCGTGCTCCTTTGAGGACGGCAAGCAGGGCCCTGAGGCTGGGCGCGCGCAGATCGGTTTCCCTTGCGATCGAGTCCCGCAGGTGACCCACCCCGGCGAAGGTCCAGACCAGATCGGGCCGGGCTTCCCGGGCCAGGCGCAGGGTCTGCGCGTCATCCCTGGTGTCGCCCACGAACACGATCTCCTCCGCCTGGAAAGCGTCGGCCAGCTGCAGCAGCCCTCCGGGCATGGGCTTGCGCAGGTGCGGCGCGCTGTCGGCCACGGCCGGAAGCCGGAAGCCCAGCACCTGGAACCCCGATTCCAGCTCCTCGTAATTGCGCCCGGTGAGCACCGCCAGGTCCCAGCCCAGGGCTTCCAGTTCGGCCAGGGTGACCAGGGCAGTGTCCGGGGGCGGAACCGACTTGTAGAAGCGGGTGACCACCTGGGCGCATCCCGGCTCCAGAGCCTGGATCCGCGCTTCGATGTGGGGAAAGCCGGTAGCGGGGGCGGACCAGAGGCTTTCCATCTCGCCCCGTTCCACCAGGGCCAGGGCCGCGGCGCAGATCCGGTAGTCGTTGTTGAAGCCGGCGATCTGTTTGAAGCGCAGGTAGTGGGCGTCCATCCAGGGCAGTTCCGGGGCCAGCTCGCCCAGGGCCTTGGCCACGGCGTTCATGAAGCCGGCATCGCCGTCCACCAGCACGCCGTCCATGTCCAGGGCCAGGAGCCGGCGCCGGGCCCTTGGCCTGGGCTCGGCCAGAAGGACGCCCAGGGCGGCGGCGGTGCACCGGGTTTCTTCCTCGGAACCCACCGTGACCCGGCCGGCGCCCAGTTCCGGCAGAGCCCGGGACTGGATCCCGGCGTCGCGCAGGGTTTCGCTCGGATCCGGACGCAGGAATAGGAAATTGGCGGCGCTGGGGCTTACCACCCGGGCGCCCAGGGCGGCGGCCAGCCGGTCCCGGCGCTCGGGCACTTCCCGGGCCTGCTGGGCGAACACCGCCTTGAAGTCCAAGGCCACGTCCAGGGCCTCCAGGGCCGGGGCCGGAATGCTGTAGGGCAACTGCAGGGCGGACAGGGGAGCGATCAGTTCCGGGGCGCCCACCAGATAGCCCAGGCGCCAGCCGGCGCTGGCCAGGGCCTTGCTGAAGGTGCGCAGCAACAGCAGGTTGGGGTAGTGGTCCACGGCCAGCCGGTGGGTGAGCGGGGCGAATTCGGCGTAGGCCTCGTCCAGCACGATCAGCGGCGGATCCGGGCACAGGGACGCCGCCTTGAGCAGCGGTTCCAGCTGGTCCGGGGCCAGCCAGGCGCCGGTGGGATTGTTGGGCAGGGTGATCCAGAGCTGCCGGGGAGGGTCCTTTTCCAGCAGCCGCAACCAGGGCTCCAGCGGGAAGCCATCGCCGATGGGCACCGCAATGGCCCGGACTCCGTGCCGAGCGGCCAGGGCCGGGTAGAGGCTGAAACCGGGTTCGGGGAACGCCACCGCCTCGCCGGGGGCGACCCCGGCCAGCACCACCAGGTCCAGCAGGGCACCGCTGGAGGGGCCCAGCAGAACGCCTCCCTCCGGGGCGCCCAGACTGCGGGTGAGCCGCTCGGTCAGTTCGTTCTGGCGCTCGGGGTAGTGCTGGAACGGCAGGTCGCCCAGGCGGGCCAGCAGCGCCTGGCGGGCACTGTCGGGCCAGCCCCGGGGCGCCTCGTTCATGTGCAACCGGGTCAGGCCTGGCCCTTTGGCCTCGCCCTTGGGGCGCCTATAGCCGCTCAGCTTTTGGAAATCGGGTCGAATGAGGGGCATGTCGCCTCCAGGACTTGGATGGACGGACCGGGCGGATCAGGCCGGCGGGGGACGGAGGAAGCTGGGGTCCGCAGCCACTCGCCTAGGAATGATGCCGATGGTCACGGCGAAGGGCGCTCTGGGCATGGTGGACCAGCCCTTCGGCCTCGGCCAGCCGGGCCACCCGGGGGGCCAGGTACTGGGCCATGGCCGGATCCAGTTCCAGGACCGTCTGGCGCTTCATGAAGGTGGCCACCCCCAAGGGGCTGGAAAAGCGGCCGGAACCGCCGGTGGGCAGGACGTGGTTGGGGCCCGCGCCGTAGTCGCCGAACACCTCGGCGCTGGTCTCGCCCATGAACACGGCGCCGGCGGTGGTGAGCCCAGGCAGCCAGGCTTCGGGATCGGCCACGGAGAGTTCCAGATGTTCCGGGGCCCAGGCCTGGGCGAAGGCGATGGCCAGCTCCCGGTCCGCCTGGATCAGCCGGCCGTGGCGGCCCAGGCTTTCCTCCAGGATGGACCGGCGGGGGCTTTCCTGGGTGCGCCGGGCCAGGATCTCCGCCACCGCCGCCAGCAGGCCGGCGTCCGCGGAAACCAGCACCGCCGCCGCATCCGGATCATGTTCGGCCTGGGCCAGCAGGTCCTCGGCCACCGTGGCCGGATCGGCGTGGCGATCGGCAATCACCAGCACTTCGGAGGGGCCGGCCACCGAATCGATGCCGCAGCTGCCCACCAGCTGGCGCTTGGCCTCGGCCACGAAGCGGTTGCCGGGGCCGGCCACCAGATCCACCTTGGGTTCCCCGTAGACCATCCAGCCCACCGCCTGGGCGCCACCTACGGTGTAGAGCTCTTCCAGTCCCAGCAGCGCGGCCGTGGCCAGCACCAGCGGATCGGGCCCTTCGGCCTTGGGCGGGGTGACTCCGACGATCCGGGCGACGCCGGCCACCTGGGCCGGGATCACGGTCATGGCCAGGGTGGAAGGATAGAAGGCCCGCCCGCCGGGAATGTAGACCCCCGCGGTGCGCATGGGCAGCCAGCGTTCCCTGGCACGTCCGCCCCGCTCCAGACGCAGATCCACATCCCGCAGGGACGCCTTCTGGGCCTCGGCGAACCGGCGAATGCCGTCGACCATGCCCTCCAGATCACCGATCAGGTCGGGATTGCTGGCCCGCAGACCGGCCAGGGCCTTCCGAGCCGCCGCCGGATCCACCCGGAAGCTGCCGCCGTCCAGATCCACCCGGTCCAGTTCCCGGGTCAAGCGGAACACGGCCTCCAGGCCGTTCGCGCGCACATCCTCCAGGATGCGCCCCACGGTGCTCCGGGTCTCCCCTTCTACCTTGGTATCCCTTGCCAGCGAGGCAAGCAGTCCGGACAATTGGTCGCGGTCAAGCAGCTGGATTGGGATGAAGTAACACCGTAACACCTCGAAGGGGAGCCTCATTTTGTCATGACTTGGCTATGGGATCAACCCAAACTTGTGGCCCAGACAGGTTGCCCTCGCCTTGATCCGGCCTGATCCGGCCTGACCCGGCCGGCCCAAGCCAGGAGCGTCCCAAGCAGCGGCTCGGGATACAGGCCCCCCCTGGAACGCCTCTGGTTCAGCCTCCGCTTGGGCGGGCAGGGGCCAGGTCGGGGCCAACCGGCCAGCAGAACCGCACCTGGATCCCTTGGTTGAAATTTTCCAAAAATTTAGGTAAATTCCGGCATTATTTGTGGATAATGTTTTCAATCTACATCCATGGAAGGAGCCCACGATGCGAATCATGTTGCTGACAGTCACTCTGGCGCTGGTCGCCGCCCCCTTGGCCGCCCAGGCCGGTCAAAGCTGGGTGGGGGCCCAGGGTGGCTACGACATGCAGAACAACAGTTCCCGCAACGCCAAGGACAACGCGATCCTTGGCCTGACCGGCGGTTCCTGGTGCACGGACCGGTGGGGCTACGACCTCTCCATCCTGGGCACCAAGCTCAAAGGCAAGAACGCTTTGAGCGGAACCAGTGCCGACGAATTCCATGGCCATCTCTCCGCCCTCTTCAACCTCCTTCCGGGTGCCAGCGCCTGGGTTCCCTATCTGCGCGCCGGCCTGGGCGCGACCCAGGTGGACAAGCCCTGGTCGTTCGCCGCGGACAGGACCACCCGGTTCAGCTACAACGGCGGTATCGGAGTGCAGGGACTGCTGGCCGAAAATTTCATGCTGGGGGTCGAGGCCAGGTCCGTGCGCATCGAGACCCAGACCGCCTATACCGAGACGATGGGCCTGGTGACTTTGGCCTATCGCTGGGGCGGAGCGAACGCCATGCCGGTGACGGCTCCTGCCCCGGCCGAGGCGCCTGCCCCTGAGCCGATGCCTGCTCCCACGCCCGCCCCAGCGCCTGCCCCCGCGCCGGAACCGGTCGCTGCCGCCCCCGCCCCGGCCCCGGTGACGGTGGCTCCCGAACCCATGGCTCCGGCTCCACCGGCAAAGATCGTGCTGGACGAGGCGGTGCTGCACTTCGCCAACGGCAGGAGCGAACTTACCCCCGAGGGCACACGGGCGGTGCGCAAAGTGGCCGACAGCCTCAAGGCGTTCCCGGGCGACTATACCCTCTTGGTTAGCGGCCACACCAGTTCCGTGGGCTCCGCGGCCTTCAACAAGGCCCTCGGCAAGCGCAGGGCGGACGCGGTGGCCAAGGTTCTGGTGGACTCAGGCATCCCCGCCGGTTCCGTGCAGACCGTCGGCGTCGGCCCCGACCAGCCTCTGGCAGACAACCAGACCAAGGCCGGCCAGGCCCGCAACCGCCGGGTAGAAATCGAAGTGAAGGTTGCCGGTCAGGCGGTGGAAACCCGCACGACCGAGACCTCCTTGGCTGATTAGCGAGTGCGGGGGTTCAGGGCAGCGCCTTCATCACGTTGATGAAAGAGGGATCATAAAGGACTTGGGTGAATCCGCCGAACAGCTCGAGGGATTCCTGGGCCCCCGATACCCCGGTGAAGCGGTACTTCCTGCTTCGGGGGCGGGCGTGGCCGCAGTCGATCAGGTCATCCAGCAGCACCCACCTCTTGTTGCCGCAGGTGCCATAAACAAATACCCCGGCCCCGTCCCGGTAGCCCTGGGGCGTGACGGTGGCATGGGCCACGTCCTGGGCGTCGTACGGCAGAGGATTGGCGTGGGGGGGGTGGCATTGAAAGTGAAACCGGCACTTTGGGGTTGCTGTACTGGGGCGGGGGTCTTGGCAGGCTCGGAACCGCCGCCGCACCCAACCAAAACCAGGAACAAACCACCCAAGATCGGGGTCGATCTGGAAATTCTCATCACGTCCGTCCAGAAGAAAGGGGTTGGAAGGCGATGCCAGAGAATAGAGATTGCTTTCGCGAGTTTCATTATATAATTTAATTATATATTTTAATCGTACCCAATTCCTCTTAGTGCTGAACGATCCCGACTGGTTCCTTGACTGTTGGCCTGGCAGGCAAAGGAAGTTGGTGTCTTTTGAGGTTGCCAACCCCTTCTGGAATCGGATGGCACGGGTTGAGGCCTGCATGGAAAAAATCATGGCAATGAATAAAAAAATCATGAAACACGGGAGCCGTTGCCGGCAGGAACGAATGGGGGTAAACAGGCATGGAGGGCGGGGCTTTGACCGGTTGGTTGCAATGCGCGTCGATCAGGGGAGCCATCCTTGCGTTCATGGCCCTGGCAGGCCCCTGCTCGGGTAGGAGCCTGGAGGCTTTGGCCATGGCCCAAGCGATCCCAACCGCAAAGGTTCTCCCCCCGGCACAGGCCCCCCTATCCCACCCCCCAGGGATCATA